>JAABUK010005728.1_pt1 | contig 19112 bp, 14 predicted proteins | sample 5559141 | NCBI WGS metagenome assembly JAABUK01 (sample SAMN10711869, study PRJNA513367) | rock metagenome | isolation source: Antarctica rocks | place: Antarctica: Victoria Land, Pudding Butte nord | collected 2016-01-03 | reverse complement strand
GGACACAGGGGGCCCTCCTTGTCAGTCGAAGGTGGTGAGATACCCTCGATTGGAGGCGAGGAGGGCCCTCCGGTACATCCCCAGTTGACGAAAAAGGTTACGGCTCTGTCAGTGCCATTCAAGTATAAACGGCGGTTTACATTCGCTTTGCAGCCCGAACGAAGATCGGCATGTCCATTTTTGAGACCCGGAGCATCAAACCAAGTTCACACCCGGCTGGAGATGCCTCCGCCCCGGCCGCCGCCGGACGCCTCCCCTCCGGGTCCTCCCCGCTCCCTCTTGGACTTCGGTCGACGGGTCGGTTAGAACGTCATGTCTCGGGGCGGATGATTCCGCCCGACCGTCGATCCGAGCACCCATCCCAACGACTCCGGGGAGACCGCGATGGCGAACGAAGCGCAGATCGGGGGCACGGCCGTCCAGATGTCCCACCCCGACAACCACCCGGGGACGCCCTGCGTCCTGGTCATCTTCGGGGCGTCGGGCGACCTGACCAAGCGGCTCCTGATGCCGGCGCTGTACAACCTGGAGTGCGACGGGCTGCTGTCGGACCGGTTCGCGATCGTCGGGATCGCCATGGATGAGATGTCCACCGACGATTTCCGCGCCAACATGACCCGCGACATCAAGAAATTCTCGACCCGCAAGGAATTCGACGAGGCCGCCTGGGCCCGGCTCGCCGGCCGCCTCCATTACACGTCGGGCAAGTTCGACCGGCCGGAAGCTTACCAGAAGCTGGCCGGGGTCGTCGACAAGGTCGAGGCCGAGCGGAACGTCGGCGGCAACGTCATCTTCTACATGGCCACCCCGCCCAGCATCTTCGGGATGATCTCGGACAACCTCGACCGCGCCGGGTTCAAGAAGAAGGAGAAGGGCTGGATCCGGATCATCGTCGAGAAGCCGTTCGGGCACGACCTGAACTCGGCCATCGAGCTGAACAAGCAGCTCCTGACCCACTGGCGCGAGGATCAGATCTACCGGATCGACCATTACCTCGGCAAGGAGACGGTGCAGAACCTCCTGGCGTTCCGGTTCTCCAACGGGATCTTCGAGCCGCTCTGGAACAAGGCGCACATCGACCACATCCAGTTCAGCGTCGCCGAGACGGTCGGCGTCGAGGGGCGGGGGAGCTATTACGACCGGTCGGGCGTGCTCCGGGACATGATCCAGAACCACATGTTCCAGATGCTCGCCTATCTGTGCATGGAGCCCCCGCCGTCGTTCAAGCCGGACGCGATCCGCAACGAGAAATTCAAGCTGCTCGACGCCGTCCGGGTGATGACCCCGGCGCAGGTCCTCAAGCACACCGTCCGGGGCCAGTACGGGCCGGGCAAGAAGGCCGACGGCAAGCCCGCGGTCGGCTACCGCGAGGAGCCGGACGTCAACCCGGGGTCGAAGACCGAGACGTTCGCGGCGCTGGAGCTGTTCATCGACAACTGGCGGTGGGAAGGGGTCCCGATCTACCTCCGGTCGGGCAAGGGGCTCTGGAAGCGCGGGACCGAGATCGTGGTCCAGTTCAAGAAGGCGCCCGAAGTCCTGTTCCGCGACACGCCGGTCGACCACCTCGACGCCAACCTCCTCCTGTTCCACATCCAGCCCGACCAGGGGATCGAGATCCGGTTCCAGGCCAAGACCCCCGGGCCGACCATGACCCTCCAGCGGGTGAACATGCGGTTCGAGTACGGCGACGCGTTCGAGGCGTCGCGCGGGACCGGCTACGAGGTCCTGCTCTACAACTGCATGATCGGCGACGCCACCCTGTTCTCGCGGACCGACCTGGTGGAGACGGCCTGGCGGGTCGCGCAGCCGCTGCTGGACACCTGGGCGAGCCAGCCGGCCGACGCCCTGGAGTCGTACCCGGCGGGCTCCTGGGGACCCAAGGGCGCCTTCGACCTGATCAACAAGGGGGGACGGCACTGGATGGAGATCGTCAACCGCGAGATCCTCGCCCGGATCCCGCTGTTCCCGACCACCGACCCGGTCTGCCTCCAGAAGCTGGCCATGACCCTCAACCCGGTCGTCTTCTCGGCCGGCGAGCCGATCATCAAGGCGGGCGACCCGGGGAGCGACATGTACTTCGTCTGCCGGGGGCAGGTGGAGGTCCTCGACGGGTCGGGCAGGCCGATCGCCACGCTCGACGAGGGGGATTATTTCGGCGAGCTGAGCCTGCTCAAGTCGCAGCCCCGGACCGCCTCGATCCGGGCCGTCACCCCGTGCAACCTGTTCGTCCTCGGCAAGGCCGACTTCGACCGGGTGATGCACGACCACCCGCAATTCGCCGCCAAGCTCGGCGACCTGGCCCGCGAGCGCTACGACCACAAGGACGGGGGCCATTAACGATCGCCGATTCGATAACATCCCGAAGTCTTGTAGGGTGGGTGAGCGCAGCGAAACCCACCATAACTTGTTATATAGCAGCTGGTTATGGTGGGTTTCGCTGCGCTCACCCACCCTACAAGAGGGGGAAGGGTCCTGCCCGATCGGGAACTTATGGAATCGGCGATCCTGAAGTTCGCCGCTCCCCTGACTTCCGGATCCTCGTTCCGTCGGGGACCGACCGGGGTGGCCGCCCTTGATGGCGCGAGGCTCCGGGCCGAGGCGGTCGGTCCCGCCCGTGGCGACCTCCCCCGGCCGGACTCGACCCCGGGCGGACCCCCTTTCGCCGCTGTGGGCGCCCCCGTACGATCTTAGGCCGGCCGCGTCGGCCGTTCCGGGATCCGGCCGCCCGTGGTCGGGATCCGATCGGGGGAGATCGTCCCATGCGCTGCGACCTGCTCTATCGGCCCGCGTTCACCGTGGCCGTGCTCTCGCTCGACCAGGGCGAGCGGATCCTGGCCGAGTCGGGGGCGATGGTGAGCATGTCGCCGACGATCGCGCTGGAGGCCCGGATGGCGGGCGGCGGGATCATGGGCGCCATCGGCAGCCAGTTCGGCGGCGAGTCGATGTTCCGGACGACCTTCACGGCGCAGTCGGGTCCGGGCGAGATCCTGCTGGCCCCGTCGAGCCTGGGCGACGTCATGGCGTTCCAGCTCACCGGGTCGAAGTTCTTCGTCCAGCCGGGGAGCTTCCTGGCGTCGGACGTCGGCCTCCAGATCAGCGTCCAGGGGAGCATGCGCGGGATGCTCTCCGGCGAAGGGCTGTTCCTGCTGACGGTCGAGGGGAAGGGGCTGCTCCTGCTCTCATCCTACGGGGCGATCCACGCCAAGGAGCTCCAGTCGGGCGAGGAATACATCGTCGACACCGGGCACATCGTCGCCTTCGAGCGGACGATCACCTACCAGATCGAGAAGGCGAGCGGGAGGTCGCAGGGCATGGGCGGCTTCCTCAAGGGGATGGTCCAGTCGGCCATGAGCGGAGAGGGCCTCGTCTGCCGATACCGCGGCCCTGGGCGGCTCTACATCCAGACGCGGCTGCCGGGGAAGTAGCCCCACCTTCACTTCATCGAGATTCGATGAACGATGCCTCAGCGCAGCCCTATCGACCCGAGGGGACGTCGAGACGCGGGCAATCGGTCCGCAAGGATAGCATCAGTTCGCCGAACTCACGCCATCGGCCCAACTTGTTGAAGAACCGGGCGTACCACTCGCGGGCGTAATCCCTGCCCACTTGCTCACGATCATAGATGTCTTGCACCCGATCGACGAGCCGCCGCCGGTGCTTCCAGAGCCGACTCAAGGTCTGCTGGCGGATCCATCGCGGCGACAGGTCGAGCGCGATCAGCTCGCGGACCGCGTCGGCGATGGCGCCGGGGTCGTCCCGGACGACCCTCGAATATCGGGGATCGAACCATTCGTCCCGCCCTCCCAGGCTGGCCGTCGAGACCACGGGCAGGCCACAGAGGAGGTATTCCGTGGCCGAGTACATCGCCCCCTCGCAGGCCGAGAGGCAGAGCCCGACCCGCGCGGAGTTCAGCGCGGTGGCCACCCGATCCGGGGGGATCCATCTTCGGCCTTCGTCGTGCGTGAAGCGAGCCTGGGGCAAGAGGGCCCTGATTCGATCGAAATATTCTTGATTGTCGCCCGAAGCGATGACGCCCCCGATCATGAGCAGGCTCGGGATCGCCCCCGCCAGGGCGTGCCGCTTGAAGGGGTTCATCCGGGCGCTGTAGACGGCATCGGCGACCTTGTTGGCGCCTTCATGGACGGTGAAGATCCGCTCGTCGATGGTAGCGTTGTGGTTGGAAAAGGTCGCGGGGATGCCTCGGGCCTGGAGGTCCAGGGTCACTTCTCGTTCGTTGATGAGGTGGTGCAGGACATGACGAGGGCGATTGGCCCTGGCCCGGAGGTGCTCGCGCTCGATGTCGTCGGCCGACCGATGCCAGTGGTAGATGGGGAGCCGGTAGACGCGGCTCTCGGGGAGCCGGTCGCCGATGTCCTCGTCGGAGTGGGCGGCATAATAGAGGATCGGTGGGTCTTCGGCCAGCCATTGGTAGAACCCGGTGGGGCCCATCAGTGATCCTCGCGCCGCTCGAAGAAATAGCGGCGGATCCGATCGTGCATCCCGGGCTTTTCGCTAGCCCATCGCCAGAGGCCGTTGCCGTCCGGGGCGATATCGGTCATCGGGTCGAAGTCGTGTCGCCCCAGCCAGTCGACGCGCTCGTCGTACTTCCGATCGGCGCGGCTGCCGTGCCACATGTGGAGGACCTGACCCGGGACGTATCCCACACGGCCCCGGACCTCCTCCCAGAATGGCCCAGCCCAGGCCAGGAAGGACTCGCGCATCCCGGCGCCATAACGATTCAGGTAATCGATATAGGACCACCCGAACATGGCATAGACCATCATCGAGTCCGAGCCCCCGACGATGTTGGTGTCGAGCAGGCCGTGCCTGGCGATCAGCTCGCGGCGAGCGGCCCAGGCGAACCCGGGATGGGAAATCCCCAGGTGGCGGGCGTCCTTGAGGCCGTGGGCGACGGCGAAGGCGACGCCGTTGCGAACGTCGCCGTGGTGGCCTTCCCTGGTCAACGGCACGGCCTGCTCGAAGAGCTGGACGACGGGATATCGCTCCAGGAGCCGCGAGGCGTCGTCGGCCCAATGGGGGTTGGTGAAGATCAGGTCGGCATCGACCCAGGCGACCTTATCGAACTCGGGCGGGACCGACTCCAGGAGCCGGTTGAGCATCCGCTCCTTCTGCCAGAGCACGTCCGCGCCCCGGACGCGGGCGATCCCGTCCCCCGGCTCCAGGAAGAACGGTTCATCGCCGAAGGCCAGTTCGATCGCGTGAAGCGGGATCCGCCGTTCCCGCAAGGCCGCCGCGAAGCGGAGGAAATTGCGCTTCGGTGCCTCATAACCGCAAGGGTTGAAATAGCAAGCCAGGACCGCCAACCGGCCGGGGAGGACTTGGATGGGGGTGTCCGGTTCGGGAGGCCACAAAGGAGATGTGCCGGGAGTTGCTCGCGGGCGATCACATCGGATTGTGCGCATCGCGCAATGGTTGCACACGGAGGCCGTCACGGTATTATCACGGGTTCGGACCGCCGTATGACGGCAAAAGAAGTCCAGCCCGGTTCCGGAAACAAGACGATATCGACAAGGTGCCAGATTCGTTGTCATGGAGAGAACGGACCAATTGACCAATCATTTCATCGTCTTGGCAACCGTGCGGAGGCCCGAGCGATACGTCCAATTCCACATTGCCACATTTCCGCAGGTTCAATCTCTATCTTTCCGCTCCTTCGGCCCGTGGAAAATAATCCCGGTAAAATGCTTGCCATTTTCAATGTTTGTGTGGGCGCTCCAAATCGTCCGCTTGTAACCGGACAGGTTGACGACCGACGTCAAAACTTGACGAAGGGACAAATCCCGTGCATCTACCATGACCCTCGTGGTGGTATCCGAGAACTCTTTTAGTTTCAGGCCCTCTCCATCGTGGGCCGACTTCCTCACGTTCCCAACTGCAGGAAGGAGTTGATGCAATTGGGCGAGGAAACCATCGATCGTTCCTTGATAGTTTACCGTGACCGTCCGATCCAGCCCGTAGTCATTCACTGCCGTCAGGGTGACATCCGTGAGATGGATGACCGACGGATACGCATTGTCGCGGACGGCGCGGAAACGCTTGAATTCCTTGTTGAGCTTGGCGACCACCCCGTCGATCGTCCCATCGTCGCCGGGGACGATAAAAGAACCGGAGCGCTCGAGCGGCTGCGTGTTATTGGTCTCGAAGGTGAAATAGCAGTCCAGTTTCTCTCCCACTTCGCTCAGATATAGAAAGTAGGGGAGCCTCGACGCTGCTTGATTCGGGCCGATGAAGTAACCCTTCGTGATCGGCCCAGATGGCGGCATGTCCGACAATTTTCCGTGATACACAATCGAAGTGTAGATTTCATTATAACGAGTTGTTGTGGATGCATCCCAGATGATGCGATTATATCCGGGGAGGGGGACGACGGATGTCAAAACCTGGCGGAGTGGCTCGTCGTGAACGTCCACCTTGATTTGAGTGGAAAAATCTTGCGGTTCGAGCGGAATTCCTCCCGAATATTTTGGACCGATTGTGGGGTAGAATTGATTCAGTCCATCGAGCATGTCCCAGGGTGTACCCTGAAATTTGAAAGAGACCTTCCGATTCAAATCATACCCCACCATATTCAGAAGTGCATCCTCGGTCAGATGGATGACCGAAGCATTCGCCTTGTCGCGGGATGCCGTGACGCCATTCATCTCGGCATTCAATTTGGCGATTAACACGTCGATCGTCGCGACAACACCGTCGGTGATCTCCTCATGATCGAGCGGCGAGTGGCGAACCCGCGTACTAGCGAGTCGTTCGATCGTGAAATAACAATTCAACTTCTCGCCGACATCTCTCAGGTAGTCCCGGTAATCGACCTTCTTCGGTAGTACTTCCGTCGGCATGGTGTTGCTCTCCTCCTCGAACGATGCCTTCGCATTGTTGTCGCGAAGGGCCAGCGGGGTTGCCAAAATGATGGCGAACAGGACCACGATCGATCTTGCCCGCATTTCACACAAACTCCTATAGGGAGCGGCTTACTGGGGTGGCCAGATGATCTGCACGTTGTTCGGCGGAGTGGCAATCGTTGTGCGTCTGATGGTCCCAATCGAGTTTCCGCCGACAGAAACCGGGATCGTCTGGTTTTCCCCCGGAAATGTCATCTGCAGGGGCCCCTGGCTCGGCCATAGAATGGCCGGGTCACTGCCGGCGGGCACGATACTATTAACTTCTACTACGCCGACGAGATCGGTGTATGTCCCACCGGAGACAATTCTCACGTTAATGTTAAAGAACAAGTCGTTGGCGCCTTTTTCATAAACTGGCGCGCCAATATAAATATCATCCAATACATTTCCAAACTGGTCCAGAACCGTGATTGTCAACGGGAATAACCACACTGTCACCAAAGCAACGTTGAATTTATCGACACTGGGAAACGGAGGCGTGGTCGTGACATTGAGCCGCAGATTCTGTGGCCTGACATTCCCGCTCGCTTGGGGAAACGGCTGCTGGATACTCGCGGGGACGATCACGATCGCTTGCATCGCCGCGCAGGTATTACCGTCAATTTGCGCCAAGATGCTCGCGTCGCCAGCTTTGGTGCTGCTAGGTGTGGGGCTGGTCCCCCCGACCGTGAATGAGAGGACGCCCGTTGTGGAGTCAATCCTTTTGTTCGCGATCACGACCCGATTGGTTCCGATCACAGTGAGCGTGACATTCGCGACTTGGGTCGGCGGATCGCATGTCAAGGTGGCCGGAACCCGTATTGGTAGGACTTTATTATCGACAGGTGAAATAGTGAACCCGGTTTTCAGCGAGGTCGAGCTGAAGGTGAGTTTGACAACATTGATGTTAACACTATAACTCGTCATGCCGCAGGTTGCCGTAACCACCTTGCTTCCAGTTGCAGCCCAACTCGTAACGAAAGTGAGGCCCGTTCCGGTCGGCGGGTTCCCGACGGGATTAGTGGTCCATCCGACGGTGCTGAGATTCGTTCCAGATGCGGAGTAAGTATTATTCGTGTCAACGCACGCTGTCAGAGACGCTGCGATGATCCCCATAAGCTGGCAACCCCCGGAGGAGATGCTGGCCAGGGCCGCCATCTCAGCCATCTGACGCGTCGTCGGCTCCGGGGAGATGTCGTGCGGCCCGACACCCGTCGTGTTGGTTCTCGGGCTCATCCCCGATCGCGGGTCAGTCGGGGTCGATCCGGTCACAGTGGAGGAAATCGGCGTCAGGGCGACCGTCCCCGGCCAGAGGCAACCGGCCGAGGGGTTCGATGTCGCTATCCGATCGAAGCGGAGTTGGGTGAATCCGCCGAGGTCGTGTAAGCCCTGGGCGACCCAGGCCGGACCTGGAAGCGACCCTTCCAGGATGGCGCACAGGTCGATCCCGCCACCAGGTTTCGGGCTGGCGATCAGACCCATCCGGAAGAGGCGGCACTTCGACGGGAACGAGACTTCCCATCGGCACGAGTCCGGTTGGCGATCCACCAGGTCAAGGATGTAATCCCCGTCCAGTTCGGCCGCGCCCGCGCAGTCCGCCGATTCGACGCCCGCCACCGTGATGCGGACCCGATCCGGCAACCGATCGTGCCAATCACCGACCGCCGCCGCGCCGGGCGGATTTCTTGGCTTCTTGGCTTCTTGGCTTCTTGGCTTCCGCCCGCGACCGTATGGGACCTGGAATACTCGGTCGTGGTGGTCCGCTTCTCGTAGGTCTCGGTGGTCGTCTTGCGGACCTCGGTGGTCGTCGAGGGGATCGTCCCGGGCGCCTGCGAGGGGTCCGACGGATGCTCGCGATTCATCGGGAGGACTCTCCTCGAAGCGGCCGGGGGTGGCCACCCCGGCTCCGCCGGATATCATCGGACCGATCACTGAGAAGGGAATATTCGGTATTATCGCCTGATTAGGCGCCAGGTCAAGACCTCGGTCGAAAAATCCCGGATCCTGACCCCGGGCGACCGTCGATCCGTCAGCCGGCCCGCTCGGCGAAGCTATCGGCGATGCGCCATCCGTCGAGGGAGGCCCCCGGGTAGATCGTCGAGGTCTCGCCGATGTGCTGCGCCAGGCTGGGAGCGTGGACGAAGTAGGGAAGCCCGCTCCTCCGGCACCAGAGGCCGACCACGGAATCGATGTTGCGGAGTCCGTCGGCCGGGCCGTGGTGGCGGTGGTCGATCACCATCGGGTCCGAGAGCAGGGCGCGAGCCGACGGGTTCGGGAAGATGTACGCCAACGCACCCCAGCTGTCCCAGCCGCGATCCTCGACGTGGAAGCCCGGCGGCTTACCCTGGGCATAATGGCTCGGGGAATAGACGGAAACCACGCCCACCCGAGGCGCCGGCCAGAGGTTCCGTTCCAGGTAGTCGCGCAAGCTGGCGGCAAATATCACGTCATCTTGACACATCAAGTACGCCTCGACCCTGGGTCGGCGCATGACCAACTCGGCCAGCCCCAGGAACCAGTTCGGGAAGGCCCCCAGGGTCTCGTCGCGATGGGTCGCCGGCAGGGATCCGAACTCGGCCGAGATCTCCGAGCCGGGCTCGGCGAAGAGCCGCGGCCGCCCCCATCCCGCCTCGGTCAGACTTTCCAGGCAGCGAGCCAAGGTCGGTCGCGGGCGCGGCGCGGAAGTGACGCCCACCGCCCAATCGACGACGAACCTCCCGGGCATGGGCGAGGCTTCGATGGGTTGGTTTATCATCCGTATTCTCATCAAGGCGGTGAAATCTCCTGGTCCGGAAGACGATTCCGGGAGACAATGGGTTTAAGTTTGCCGGAATCCCGAATCTCGGGGAAGCCCATCCCCTGGCCGGTGAAACTCCCGAGCTTGGTGAGATTGATGAAAGGTGTCCCCTTTTTTCGTTGCGATCGGCCGTCCCCTCCACCACCATGTTGTCGGCCGGTCGCCCGATCGAGAGTCAGGAAAAGGGTCCTTCCCCCATGGCACAGCTGTCCCAAGCGGTCGAGCCCTTCGGCGAGGTCAACGTCCACAAGGCGAAGGACGGGCGGCTCGACATCGTGGCGACCATCCTGATGGTCCCCGACATCGAGGGCGCGCGGACGGGGCTGGCGCTGGACGCCTCGGCGTCGATGAAGAAGATGTACGGGGTCAGCGGGATCGTCGGCGGCCTGTTCAACCAGGTGGCGGGCTTCCCCAACGTGGTCGAGCCGGTGGCTCGGACGATGGCCGGCTACCTCGCCAAGTTCTCCTCCAGCGCCAAGGTCACCCTGATCTACTGGGCGTGCAGCCCGGACGGGTCGAAGGTCGAGCCGATCGGCGAGTTCACCGACGAGGAGGTCCAGAAGGTCAACTTCGCCGGCCCCAAGAAGGAGACCTGGGGACGGGGGACCAAGCTCCTCCCGCCGGTCCGCCACCTCATCGAGCAGTCGTTCCAGGACGCCCCGTGGTCGATCGGCGTGTTCGTCACCGACGGGGTGATCGAGGACCTGGCCGACGTCAAGGCGTACTGCCTCCAGTTCGCCAAGGAGATCGCCTCGGGTAAGCGGGCCTTCGTCAAGCTGGTCCTGATCGGCGTCGGCGAGGAGGTCCGCGAGGACCAGATGGAAGAGCTGGACGACATGTTCGAGGGGAGCGGCCTGAAGGACCCCCACGGCAACGACATCGACCTCTGGGACCACAAGCTCGCCGCCGAGATGCGCAAGATCGAGGAGATCTTCGCCGAGGTCGTCAGCGCCGACGCGGTGGTCGTCAGCAGTGGCCGGGTCCTCGACGGGTCGGGCGGCGTGGCCAAGGAATACGCCGACGGCGTCCCCGCGCTCCTCCGGTTCACCCTCCCGGCCGGGACGACGTCGTTCACGCTGGAATTCCCCGGCGGCAGCGCGACCCAGGACATCTCCGAGGTCCTCTCCCAGATCTGATCCGCCCCAAAGGTCCGGAGATCGCCCATGCCCGAGCCCGCCAAGGCGACCGGCGCCAGCCACCAGCTCCCCAGCGGGATGGTGGCCAGGGAGTTCGGCGAGGTCAACGTCCGCGATGCCGGGACGCACCTCCAGGTCAGCTTCACGATCCTGATGGAGCCCGAGGGGAAGGAGGCCGAGGGCTGGCAGACCGGCGTCGCGCTCGATGCCAGCGGCTCGATGAAGGACTGGTTCGGCCGGATGCTCGTCGGCAAGGTCCCGCCCGAGGCCGCCGCCGAGTACCGGACCCGGGGATGGCTGGTCGAGAAGGTCGAGGACGGCCGATCCGTCCGGGCATTCCAGCGCGAGGCGTACGAGGACGCCCAGGAGAAGGGCTTTCTCAGGTTCACCCCCAACATCGTCCAGCCGCTGGCCCGCGAGTTCATCGCCTACCTGGCCGGGAGCCTCGACGCCGACGGCGGGACCACCGTCATCTACTGGGCCTGCGGCGATGGGTCGGCCTTCGAGGTCCTGGGCGACTTCTCCGAGGACCAGTGCCGGGCCCTGGAGGTCGTCGGCCCCAGGGGCGTCCCGTTCGGCGCCGGGACCCGGCTGACGCCCGCGGTCCGCTACTTCGCCGAGCGGTTCCGGGACGCCGATCGGGGGATGTACGTCTTCGTCACCGACGGCCGGCTCGACGACCTCGACGACGTCAAGCGGTACACGACCGCCCTGGCCCGCGAGATCGCCGCCGGGTCCCGGAACCCCCTGAAGTTCGTCCTGATCGGCGTCGGCGGCGAGCTGGACGAGCGGCAGATGGAGGAACTGGACGACCTCGACACCGGGACCGACGTCGACATCTGGGACCACAAGATCGCCGGCGAGATGCGCGGCCTGGTCGAGATCTTCGCCGAGGTCGTCACCGAGAACCAGATCGTGGCGCCCACCGCGTTCGTCTACGACTCGGCCGGGAACGTAGTCCGGCAGTTCTCCGACGGCCTCCCCGCCCGGGTCGAGGTCCCGCTGCCCAGGGACTCCCCCTTCTTCGAGCTGGAGGTCGCCGGCCGGCGGATCCGCCAGCCGCTCACCGCCCCCTGAAGTCGACCGGAGCCGAGATCACCACCGAGGGCCCGCGCGATGGCATTCTGGAGCAAGCTGTTCGGCCAGGAGAAGCCCGCCCCGTCGACGAGGCCGAAGGAGATCAGCCACCAGCTCCCCAGCGGGATCGTGGCCAAGGAATTCGGCGAGGTCAACGTCGGCAAGGTCGGAGACCGGCTCAACGTCCGGTTCACGATCCTGATGGAGCCGACCGGCAGCGCGGCCGAGGGCTGGCAGACCGGCGTGGCGATCGACGCCAGCAAGTCGATGCTCGACGTCTACGGCCAGGGGATCGTCGAGGGGCCGAAGGGGAACCCGCCCCCGTCGCTCCTGGAAGATTACAAGCGCAAGGGATGGCTCCAGTTCATCCCGTATCAGGGGCAGACTTACACGATCCCGACCCGGGAGGCCAAGGCTGACATGGTCGCCCGGGGCCACTCGGCCTGGACCAGGAATGAGATCGAGCCGCTGGCCCGGCGGGTGACCGCGTATCTCGCCTCGAACCTCGACGCCGACGGCGGGACCACCGTCATCTACTGGGCCTGCGGCGACGGCAAGCAGATCGAGGTCATCGGCGACCTGACCGCCGAGGACTGCGAGAAGGCCCCGTTCCAGGGCCCGAAGCAGGTCGACTTCGGCGACGGGACGGCGCTGGCCCCGGCGGTGAAGTACTTCGTCGAGCGGTTCGCCGACGCCGACAACGGGATGTACATCTTCCTCACCGACGGCGAGCTGAACGACCTCGAAGACGTCAAGGAGTACACCATCACCCTCTGCCGGGACATCCAGGCGAAGCGGCGGAAGCCGGTGAAATGCGTCCTGATCGGGATCGGCGAGAACGTGAACGAGGCGCAGATGGAGGAGCTGGACGACCTCGACTCCGGGACCGACGTCGACATCTGGGACCACAAGATCGCCCGGGAGATGCGGGCCATCGTCGAGATCTTCGCCGAGGTGGTCAGCGAGCACCAGATCGTCGCGCCCCACGGCCGGGTCTTCGACTCGTCGGGCGCCGAGGTCATCAGCTTCAGCGACGGCCTGCCCGCCCGGGTCGCGTTCCAGATGGCCGCCTCGTCGGACTGGTTCGAGCTGGAGGTCGCCGGCCAGAGGATCCGCCAGCCGGTGGTGATCCCGAGGTGATCGGGCGGCATCCCGGCGGCCCAGGCCCTTGGCCCCGGAGGAGGAATCACCGTGTCGGACCGACGATTGCCCGTGTACCTCCTGCTCGACTGCTCGGAGTCGATGGGCGGCCCGGCCATCGAGGCGGTCGCCCGCGGGGTCGACTCGCTGGTCGGCACGCTCCGGGGGAACCCCCAGGCGCTGGAGACGGCCTATCTGAGCGTGATCACCTTCGCGCGGGAGGCCCGGCAGGTCGTCCCCCTGACCGAACTCCTCCGGTTCCAGGCGCCCCGACTGACGGTCCGGACCGGGACGGCGCTGGGGGCGGCCCTCCGCCTCCTCCCGGAATGCCTCCGCCGCGAGGTGGTCAAGTCGACGCCGACGACCAAGGGCGATTACAAGCCGCTGGTCTTCCTCCTGACCGACGGCCAGCCGACCGACGACTGGGAGCCCGCCGCGGCGGCCCTCCGCGCCGCCAACAGCCCCCGGATCGCCAACATCTACGCGATCGGGTGCGGGCCCGACGTCGACACCGACGTCCTCCGCCAGGTGACCGACATCGTCCTGACGATGCCCGACCTGAACCCGGACGCGTTCCGAAAATTCTTCGTCTGGCTCTCGGCCTCGGTGCAGTCGGCCAGCGTCAAGCTGCATTCCGGCCCGGGAGAGGCCCCGATCGACATGCCGCCGCTGCCGCCGGGGGCCCTGGAGGTCGCGCCGATTTCGTCCGGGGAGTACGACCCGACCCCCCGCCAGGTGTTCCTCCACGCCCGGTGTCGGGAGACGAAGAAGCCCTACCTGATGCGGTTCGGGCTCCGGCCCTACGACGGCCGATACGAGGCGATCGCCGCGCACCCGCTCGACGAGATCGAGCCGGGCGACGGCGACCTCCTACCGCCGATCAACTCGGCGATGCTCGACGGCTGCCCGAGCTGCCCCTACTGCTCGCACACGGTCGCCGCGATGTGCCCGTGCGGGTCGCTGTTCTGCGCCGGGCCGGGCGAGAAGGGCGAGGTCGTCTGCCCTTCCTGCAATGCCCACCTGACCGACGGCGGAGGCGGCCCCGTCGACATCCGGCGGTCCACGGGCTGAGCTGGGCCCGCCGCCGACCCGAGATCGGATCACCCCGAAGGAGTCTGTTATATGTCGGATTTCGTGGGACGACGCCTCCCGGTGTACCTGGTCCTGGACTGCTCCGGGTCGATGTCGGGCGAGCCGATCGAGGCCGTCCGCCAGGGGCTCCGCGCCCTGGTCTCCGACCTCCGCGGCGACCCCCAGTCGCTGGAGACCGCGTTCCTGTCGGTGATCACGTTCAGCAGCAACGCCCAGCAGGTCTGCCCGCTCACCGAGCTCCTGATGTTCCAGGAGCCCACGCTCACCGCGGGCGGGAGCACCGCCCTGGGCGACGCGCTGAAGCTCCTGGAGAAGTGCCTGGACACCGAGGTCCACAAGGCGACGCCCACCCAGAAGGGCGACTGGAAGCCGCTCATCTTCCTGATGACCGACGGCCAGCCGACGGACAGCTGGGAGCCGTCGGCCGACCGGATCAAGCAGAAGAAGGTCGGCAACATCATCGCCTGCGCCGCCGGTGCGGGGGCCGACTCGGCCATGCTCAAGCGGATCACCGAGAGCGTGGTCGAGCTGAGCAATCTCCAGCCCGACGCCCTCAAGGCGTTCTTCCGGTACATCTCCAGCTCGATCAAGTCGACGTCGCAGAGCGTGGCCCAGGTCGCCGCCGACGCGCCCCTGAACCTCCCCCCGCCCCCGCCCCAGATCCAGATCGTCCCCTGATCGGGGCGGGCCGAGGCCGGGGCCGGGGCCCTCCCGGGTGCCGCCGGGGAAGCGGAGGGGAACGTGTCCGAGGAAGACCTGGTCAAGGCCGTCCGATGGAAGCTGGGGATCCCCGTCGACGCCGACACCCGGGCGGCGAGCGAGGCCTGGGCACGCCTCTCGCGGGACGAGCATTACCCCGACCAGGCCTCCCGGATCAGCCGGGCCCTGTTCGGGCTCCTGGAGCCCGTCATCCGGTCGCGACTCGACCTGCTCGCGCACCAGCCGACCAAGAAGAAGGACGCCGAGTTCTACGACGCGGTCTGGAAGCTGTTCATCGCCTGGGTCCGCGAGGACGAGGCGCGGCTCTCCCCGGTGATCTCGCGGAAGATCCTGGAGGGGCTGGGCAAGTCCCCCCCGACGGCCCCCCCGAGGCCGATGGCCCCCCCGGTGGTCGTCCCGCCGTTCCGGGCCCAGCCCGATCCGGTCCGGGCCACCGCCGCGCCGGCCCTCGTCGCGGCCGGACCGACCCGGCCGGCCGACCCCGAGGTCCGATTCATCGAAGGAGCCCCCCCGGTGGCGAACAGTCCCGGACCCGACGACCGCCCCTCCCCGGGTCCGCCCCCCGCCGAGCCCACGCCCCTCTGGAAGTACATCCCGGTGCCCGAGGGGCCCGACAAGCACGTCGAGGCGTGGTCGGAGGCCGCAGAGGCCCCCGGCGGCTGGAAGCTCCTGGGCGCCCGGGTCCGGGGCAAGAAGCACAAGCACGAGGGGACCAACGGCGACGACTGGTTCGAGTTCCGGGTCGCCGGCCCCTGGTCGATCATCGCCGTGGCCGACGGCGCGGGATCCCGGAAGTTCTCCCGGGTCGGCGCCAGGGAATCGTGCCTGGCGGCCGTCCGGAGCCTGGAAGGGTCGCTCGGATCTTACCGGATCCGTCCCGTCGGCGGCCGGGAAGGGGCGACGCCCGAAGGTGGCTCCGCCGATCCGCCGGTCGCCGGGGAGGACATTGCCGCGCTCCGGGACGGCCTGATCCGGGCGGTCCAGGCCGCCTATCAGGCCGTCGAGTCCGCCGTCTCGGCCCGCGCCGGCAGGGCGGCCGATTACGAGCCGGTCCTGGGTCGACCGATGGAGATCAACGACCTGGCGGCGACGCTCCTGCTGGCGATCCACGCCCTCGTCGAGGTCGACGGGGCGGAACAGTCCCTGGTCCTGGCCTGCCAGGTCGGCGACGGGATGACCGGGGCGATCACCCATGACGGCGGCCTCCGGCTCCTGGGCGAGGCCGACAGCGGCGAGTACTCGGGCGAGACCGACTTCCTGACGTCGCGCGGCAAGCTGACCGAGGAGAACCTGGCCCGGAAGACGTTCGTCGCCCTCGGGCGGATCCGGGCGGTGATGGTGATGACCGACGGCGTGGCCGACGACTACTTCCCCAACGACCCCGGCCTGCTCCGCCTCTTCGTCGACCTGACGCTCAACGGCGTGGTCGGCGCCCCCGACCCGGGCGACGGGGCGATCGCCCGGGCGCTGTCCGACACCAACCTGCCGACCCCCGAGGATCTCGCCGCCGCCCCGATCGCCGTCGAGGCCGAGAAGCCGACCCCGGACGGGCCCCACCGGGGCCCGATCCGCCCGGCCGCCCGGTTCGCCGAGGCGCTGGGCAGGACGATCCCCCAGGTCGTGGGCTCGCCCGAGCTGCTCGCCGCGGGAGCCCGGCTCGCGGACGACCTCCCCGGATCGCCCCACGATCGGCTCCGCGAGTGGCTCGACCTCTACCAGGTCCGAGGGTCGTTCGACGACCGGACCCTCGTGGTCCTCCATCGCGAGGAGGGGCCATGAGCGGGGAGAAGGCCACGCTCAAGGATGGGTCCGTCGTCGACTTCCTCCCCGAGATGATCGGCGACGGCGCCATGAAGGAGGTCTACTTCACCGCCGACCGCAAGTCGGTCGTCTGCTTCTACAAGGACGCGGCCTCGGCCACCGACCCGAATCGGATGAAGCGGCTCGACTCGATCCTGGGCAAGTACAACCCGACCCTGGCCAGGGACCGGGGAGGCGCCGCGCCCAACGACGCCGACGCCGGCTATTTCCGGTCGCTGTTCTGCTGGCCGACCGGGATCATCCTCAAGCCGCGATTCGGCCTGATCACGCCCACCTATCCCGAGAATTTCTTCTTCAAGGTCGGCCCCGACTTCATCAAGGGGAAGGAGAAGAACGGGGTCCGGTTCCTGGGCCGGACCAATCGCCGGCTCCTGGAGCAGTTCGCCCCGGCCGAGCTGGGGACGTGGAAGGATTATTTCTCGCTCTGCATCCAGATGTCCCGGGCCGTCGCCCGGCTGCACAACGCCGGCCTGGCGCACTCGGATCTCAGCCCGAACAACGTCCTGGTTGACCCCTCGGGCGGCAAGAGCATCGTCATCGACATCGACTCGCTGGTCGTCGAGGGCCTCTACCCGCCCGACGTCCTGGGGACCCGGGGGTACATCGCCCCCGAGGTCCTCGGGACCATCGGCCTCCCGCTCAAGGATCCCCTCCGCAAGCACCCGGGCGCCCGGACCGACCAGCACGCCCTGGCCGTCCTGATCTACCAGTATCTCCTCCGCCGCCACCCGCTCGAAGGCAAGAAGATCGCCAACGCCAACTCGGCCGAGGAGCAGGACATGCTGAGCTACGGCTCGCAGGCCCTGTTCTGCGAACATCCGGCCGACACCTCGAACCGCCCCGAGGACCCGGAATACATCCCCTTCCACCGGCTGGGGACGCAGCTCGCCGACCTGTTCGGTCGCGCGTTCGTCAAGGGCCTGCACGCCCCGGCCGACCGGCCCACGGCGCTGGAGTGGCTCCGGGGCCTGATCAAGACCTGGGACCTCCTGGTCCCCTGCGTCAACCCGGCCTGCAAGCAGCGCTGGTTCGTCCTCGACGCGTCGGCCGACGTCACCTGCCCGTCCTGCAAGGCCCGGCTGGCGACCAGCCATCCCGTGATCAAGTTCCGGACCGAGCGCCGGCCCGGCCAGTGGCTCCCCGACGGCAAGCTGGTCGTGTACAACAACCTGTCGGTCTTCAAATGGCACGCCTACGACAACCTCTTCCCCGGACCCGAGAGCGACCGGACGCCGCAAGCGTATTGCGCCTTCCACCAGGGGAAGTGGCTCCTGATCAACCAGGCGATGACCTCGCTGACGTCGCCCGGGGGGAACCGGGTCCCCCCCGGTCAGGCCGTCGAGCTGAAGGAAGGGTCGCAGATCCGGCTCTCGCAGGAGCCCCACGGCCGGATCGCCGACGTCCAGTTCGTCCCGATTTGACCCGGGGAGTCCAGGCCGATCATGGTCCAGCCGCACGAACCGACCCGATCGGGGCTCCAGGACGAGCTGGACGCGATGCCCGCGGGCGGGACGCTCCAGCTCCTCCCCCGCGAGTTCGCCGGCCCGCTGACGATCAACCACCCGGTCGTCCTCGACGGCCAGGGGGCGACGCTCTGGTCGCTCCGGGGCCCGGTCCTCTCGGTCCGATCCCGGGGCGTCACCGTCCGGAATCTCAAGGTCGAGGTCACCGGCGAGGACGAACCCTCGCCCGCCGATGACGGCTCGCGGTGCTCGATTGCCGTCGACCCCGGTTGCAGCCCCCTGCTGGATAACGTCGAGGTCCGCGGCGAGGTGGTCGGCCTGGCCGAGGAGGAGGGGTCGTGGGCGTTCCCGCACGCCATCCGGCTCGGCCACCTGGCCCACGGCGTCGAGCACGACTTCACGGTCCGGCTGATCCTGCCCTGTCCCTGCCGGCTGACCTCCAACATCGCCGGGCTCGACGTGTCGCCCCACGGCATGAAGGCGGGCCGTCACGAGGTCCGGCTCCATATCGAACGGCTGGCGCCCGACACGCTCCTGAGCGGGTGGCTCTGCCTGTCGTCGACGTTCCTGAAGCGGAACGTCCTGGTCAACGCCCTGATCCTCCCGCCCGGGAAAGGGAGCGAGACCCACGCCCGGGGGACCGGCCAGGTCGCCTGGGAGCCGCAAGGCTGGTCGACGCCCGACCGCGAGTCCCCGAGGCCCGTCGCCCCCGACGGACCGCCGCCAGCCCAACCCGACCCCGGGCCCCCGCCGGTCCCCGATCCTCCCCAGGCGACCCTACCGCCACCCCCGCCCGAGCCCCAGCCCCCGGCACTCCCGCCCGAGCCCGTCCGGGTCCCGCCTCGCCACATCGAGCCCGATCCGCTGCCCCGGGCCGCCCCCCCTGCCCCGGCGCCCCCGCAGGCCGTCCCGACGAGACCGCCGAACCGGCCCGCCCCGACCTTGCGGCCGATCACGGGCCCACTGG
>JAABUK010005727.1_pt1 | contig 19114 bp, 27 predicted proteins | sample 5559141 | NCBI WGS metagenome assembly JAABUK01 (sample SAMN10711869, study PRJNA513367) | rock metagenome | isolation source: Antarctica rocks | place: Antarctica: Victoria Land, Pudding Butte nord | collected 2016-01-03 | reverse complement strand
TCCCTACAATGCCCGAGTCACAAGAACGCCAAGCCAAGGTTGATGACTGTGTGCAATACGCGAGGTGCGTCACTTTTGCAACCCAAAGGCCAAGCTAAAGCCAAACACTGGTGTTTTAGTGTTATGTTGCTGCTAAGACAGAAATTGGTCAATGTGTGAGCACCTCAGGTACAAGGCACTCATATTATGTTGCTGCAAAGTTCCCGCGTTCCTTCTGATGCAGACATTATGGCATGCTGCAGGCTGAAAGCAAGATGGCCTTTTTTGTAATCCGTGAGTGCTCATCCCAATCCTGATTAGCCTGTGAGTCTGCCATGTGGATGCACCTCAGGCTGTTCATTGTTTTGGTGCCCCAACACCACCAAAATTCACAACGACAGTCATATGCAGCACATGCCTCAGGACTTATAACACAAACTTGTACAACATCAATGCATACACAGACAGAGGATGCAAAGGGCCGCACTAGTATCATGGGAGTTTTGCCACCCCACTCCTCAGGCAAGAGGCCAGCTTCACTCAGCTCCTGCTTCACTCGCTCAGGATTGGCGCCATCCTTATCAATCTGCATGCACCAAGACAACAGATGTCAGTTGATCTACCAGACCATATGGGCTCATGTTTGTGCATCACTGCTGCAAGCTGAGCCTATGCAAGCTTCGTTACCCTGGCAGATGTCATGTCAGCACATGGTACTTGACATGCCATTGAGTCATGAACTGTCACAGCTGCATACTGGCTCACTCAGCTGCAGGCAGTGTCTTGTATGCTGACAGATGGTGGCTGGAAAGATGCTGCAGCAGGTTCATGATGTTCCAGGACAAGGTATTGTCTTTCATGGGTACACATCTGACTTATGTTGACAGCAGAGCCTTCAATACAGCTCTTGATCTAATGCAATGTCTCAGGACATTGGGGCAGCATGCAAATGCCCAAATGCCCCATGTTTGTTGTGCAGCTGCATGGCAATCGTCATGCTTGGAATACTCGCTGCTGCTGACACAACTGTACTGTGAAGACAACCTTTCTATCTGTATTGACCGCTGGCATTTCCTCATGGTGCTAGACCACCTGATCACCAATCACTACGCAGAAGGCACAGGTAAGCAACCTACCGGCTGCTGCTGAAGTCTGCAGCAGGCTTCAATTCTGCAGAATGCAAACCAGCAAGTAGATGAGCAGATATATACCTTATTGATGGCCACAACAATGGGCACCTCAGCAGCCTTGGCGTGGCTGATGGCTTCCAGCGTCTGCGGTCGTACTCCATCATCTGCTGCCACAACAATGATGGCTACGTCCGTCACTCTAGCTCCTCTTGCTCGCATTGCACTGAAAGCCTGAAAGGCAGCATCAACAACTCAGTGCAAGCTGCAATCATTGAATGGCACCAACGGGATGGGCGTCAAAAGCATGCACTTTGCCAGTGACTCTTTGCAAGGGCCAGAGTAGGTGTATGCAACTTGCTGATGACCAGCCACATGAGGCCTTTTCCATTTGCAGCTGAAGTCTTGTCTAGCTGCAGCTTTTTGCACAAGCGATTTGACATCTGCAGTGTTGCTGTTGCTTTTCTGCAAGTGTGCTGTTCAGCTCAGTCTGGCACCAAAAGGTCTGCATGTGTGCGTGATGTAGCAAGGCAGGCAGATCCTGGCCTGACAGCACCACACAAATGCGTTGCGACAGCAGTACCTCATGGCCTGGTGTGTCCAGAAAGGTGACCTCCTTGATGTCACCCTCTGTGTCCACCCCCACAGTGTAGGCACCAATAGCCTGCGTGATGCCTCCTGCCTCCCCTGCTGCAACCTTGGACTTGCGGATAGTGTCCAACAGAGATGTCTGCAAGCATACCCAACAGGTGTGAGCACAAGAATGAAGATGCCTTGCCACTCAGGTCATGCCTTGCAGAGCTGTTGGTCTTGGGTACAGTCTGCAAGTAGCTGTGCCTATGTAGCAGCTGTGCCGCACGTCCAAGCTAGTTGCAGGCATGCAAATCTGTGCAAGAGGCGACGGATGAGGCGCAACCGACATGAACAGAACCTGTGCATCTCATCAGTATATGTATCGCTTCATCTGCACAGACCATTGCCTGCATGCTGAGCAAGCTGCCACAAATCAGCATGCAGATAGGAGTCACAGAGCACCGACCAGTTTATGTCAATCATTAGACAACCCACTGATACATCTTGATGCCTGAAGAGACGCAGACTGACCTTGCCATGATCAACATGACCCATGACCACCACAACAGGCGGCCGGGGCTGCAGGAATTCCAAGTCCTCCTCCTCCACGTAGTCCATGGTCTTGCGAGCAAGATCATCAAGTCTTGCCTCCTCCTTCTCAAGGATCTCGACTTCAAACTCCTCAGCAGCCATCTGGACAGTCTCAAAGTCTAGCACCTGGTTGACCTGTGCCATGATGCCCTTCATGAACAGCGCCTTCACAACCTCTGTGGGGGCCACTGCAAGCTTGTCTGCTAAGTCCTGAACAGACATGCCCTCCAGACCAACTTCCAGGATTTCCTCCTTTTCAGGTCTACCAGCCTCAATGGCTGCTGCTCGCCGCTGCTTGCGCTCAGCACGCGTTACACGCCTGCTGCCAGCGTCTACGCGAGTCTTGTTTTTGCGCCGACCCTCGTCTCCACTTGGCTTGCGGCCTTTGCACACACAAAAGGAGCATCAGTACATTTGGCCCCTCAGCAATTGACAGCATGGCTAGCATGACACCACATGCATGTCCAGGTTAGTCAAGTGTCATTTGATGATGCATCAAGTACAACAATTGTAGCTCACTGTACAGTCAGAGCTGACAGATTGGCAGGATGTACAAAGAAGAACAGGACATCATGGCTACTGACGCTCTCACATACTCCAAAGCCCAGTGCGGTTTGCAAGCCCCCCAAACAGCAGGTTTGGCAAAATTCTTTGCGAAACCTGCTATTTGCTATTTGAGAAAGCAATTACAGTTTAATATGCAGCAGAAGCAGGCAGCAGATGCAAAGCATGGGAAGGCTGACAACAGGCACACCTTTGCCTTTGCCCTTCCCATCGTCATCATCTGATTCCTTCTTCTTGCCCCCCCTGCTGGCTGGCCTGCTGCCAGGTAGAGGCTGAGCAACAGGAGCTCCAGGTATTGGGGTTGCTTGACCACCGGTGCTGGGTTGCCTTGCTGCCCCATTGTTGCTACCACTGCCATTTTGCCGGGATTGGTCAGGACGCTGATTAGAGCGGTGACGCATTGCATCAAAACGGTCTAGATCGATGGGGGGGGGCCTGCTGGGTGGCGCTCTGAGTCCGGGCTTTGCTGCCAGCACAGGTATGTTTGCACCTGGGCTTGATGGTGCTTGAGGAGCAGATGGTGCTGCTTGTTGAGCAGCTGCTGATGACAATGCAGACCCATCCTGCCCATTTGCTGATGGCTGCGCTGGACTGGGCTGTGTTGGCTGCCCAGCAGCTGGTGATTGCGAGGACTGGGATGGGGCTTGAGATGGGGGTTGAGACGGTGCATTTGGACGCGGCTGAAAGCTGGAGGAAGCTGCAGACCTTTGAGAAAACTTTGCACTAGAGGGCAGCTCTTGACGCTGAGGCTGTCTTGCTGCTTGACTATGGGGCTGTGGCCTGGCAAGTGCGCTGCTGTTTAGTGTAGAGGAAGCCTGAGGCCTAGAGGGGGGTGGGACTGGGGTCTGAGGCCTTGCTGAAGGTGACGCAGATGCTGCTGACGCTTGCAACGTTGAAGAGGGCCGTAGTTGTGACAACGATGACTTCTGTGTCTCTGCCTGTGACTTTGAGGCTGAGTCAAGGTTCTGCTGATTTGAGGCCAGATCTGGCACTCCAGAGTGCGAGGAAGCTTTTGCATCAATTGCAGGAGCCTGTGGGGGGCTGGACTGCAAAGAAGATACACGGGACACATCTCTCCTCTGTTGTCTTCCAGCACTGCCTCTGTTGTCATACCGGTCTCGTCCGTTTTGTTCATTTCTTGAACGTTGCTGACGAGGGCCTTGCTGATCTGGAAGAGAACTTGAGCCCCCATTTCCGTTGTCACGTTGCTTTGAGGTGTCCCTTCGATGGACTGGTGGTACTGGCGGTGGGGCGGGTCGAACAGGCCGCATTGGCGGTCCCGCAAGTGAGGGTTTACCAGTCAATGCTGGAGCGCTGTCGTCGCTCGCCTGAGTCCTAAGACGTGTTTGTACTTTTTGAGGGTGTAGGTGGTGCAACATGCTGTCAAAAAGGTGACGACGATGAGTATTACACTGTCCCTGTATTGTTGTGCTAGTGAAGACCATTTTATCACTGCGCAAAAAGTCTGTGCAGTGTGGTCACAACTGCAGTGTCGAATTTAGCACAGGTATTTGCTCCACGATAAACAGAGCAAGATCAGATGAGGGTTCTGAAGAAACCTAACCAACTTTGCATGCTGTGAAGTTTCTCGTGGTTTCAGCTTGCTTGCTGGTCAATAAATGCCAAGTATGGCGTGCACTTTCCAAATTGGTGCACCTCATCATGCGGGCTGTGATCGGCAGCAACCCAGCACCAGGTACTCGGCGTTCTGCAGGTCTATGTGCATATTGATCCCGTCACCACGTTGCTTAGGCTATGTGCATGTTTTGACGTTGCAGGAGGTGGGGATGTCCATCAGCATTTGTAGGATTCAGAAAATCTGGTACTAACTCGATTGCTAGGCATTATAATCCTTCCTGCTCGTACTATGTTTTGAAACTCACAAGCTTTCTATTATAACTTCTTGCAGGTCACCTCTCTAGCTCACATAATCCTGCAACTTTTTTTGAAAAAACCCATGCTGCTACAACCAGTGTCAGGTGATTTCTGAAAGGCTTGTTAGGCTGTGGCTTTCAGTGCCTGCAGCAGCTTGAAGGTAAACTTGCACTTGTTCAATAGGTCAGCAGGAAGCTTTAGCAGGCAAGTGACTAGAATGATGCCAATTGGTGTACCTAGAGTCCCATACAGAACCCCAAAAGAGGGGGGTTGGCAGTGGGTGGACATATGGAATTGCTTGGTATGACCTCAGTACCAGCTTGCATGCACTTTATGTCATAAGGTCCAATGTGCCTAGTGCTAATCGGCATATGTTGATGTGCAGTATCGAGAGAGAATCATCTTTCTTGGGAAGGCAATCGATGAAGAGACTGGCAATCAGCTAGTGGCAACAATGCTATACTTGGACAGTGAAAACAAGAAGGATCTCAACCTGTATATCAACTGCTCTGGTGGAGATGTAAGCATCTTTGTTACCTGCATCTCATGTGTTGTCTGTGGATCCAAGCAGGTCACAAATTTCATACTGCACTGTCAGCATCATCTCAGCTTCCTGCATGAACTATGAGCTGACAAGCTGGTGTCTTCTGCAGGTAGTGCCATGCCTAGCATTGCATGACACCATGCGTCACATCAAGTCTGATGTAGTCACAGTAGGCTTTGGAGGATGTATGGGAATGAGTGGATTTCTGCTGGCAGTTGGCAAGAAGGTAATCTTTTGAGATTAGTCGTGCAGTACACTCTGCTCATTACAGTCCATAAGCCCTGCATGTTGCCCTGTCTAGCTAATCTGTAGAGGTTTTTTTTTGTGGGCTTGCAGGGAAAGCGGTATGTACTGCCAAACACAAGGATCATGTTGCATCATCCATCAGGTTCGGCACGCGGTCAGGCTTCAGACATACAGAACGAAGCCAAAGAGCTGTTGCGGATACGTGGCTATGTTAACAAGATGTTAGCACAAGCTACTGGCAAGTCGGTAGAAAGGGTATGTTACACTCAACAAGTCTTTCTACTGCAGACATGATTGGTGAACTCATCACTTTGTATTTCTTACAGCTCTGGCTTGTCTGCAGGTGCAGCATGATTTCAACAGGAATTACTACTTCAACACTCAAGAAGCTAAAGAATATGGCATCATTGACAACATCATCAAGCCCCCTCGCAGTGCCATGCTTGGAGTGTGATATCAAGTCCACATCATGTACATTAGCAATCAGCTCAGTCCAGCAAACCGCAATGGTAGTGCTTCTGCTGGATTTCTTGAAGTTGCACAAGCTCCAGCCTCTTTTGCCAATGTTTCTACAGCGTCACACTCGCCGCCCTGAAACTCCAGTGCAATGTGCTCTTCTGCATGCAAATTGCCACTCTAGGGTCAAACCATTACTTTCAACCATGCATGAGATTGTTGGCGACACTTGTGATCTTACATTTGCAAGGCAGCAGATTTTTGTCAAGTGTTACAACAGTCGTGGTGCATTTTCCTACGTACAACATCACAGGCTCTTTAGTAGTGCTACACAATTTTGCATGGCAGAAGTGTATTCTTGATGATGGTAGACTGCTTGAGTTGAGTGTCTGGGCTTTGGTTTGGCTTTGGGCACAGCACATACCAGTCTGGAACAAATCCCATATTTCTGAGCCCAATCCAGTGTTGGCCTTCAGTTCATCAACTGTGTGTTGGTCCAGCTTGGTTTGAGTCGTGCGAAGTAGAATCACACTCTGCATGCAACGTACATACGTGTTACCTAGATGCCTGATAGCACAAGGGGCTGCTGAAGCTGTCTGCAAGAGCCTTGCAGCTGCTTGGGGGAGACTCAATGAAGTTTCACAGGCACCTCACCTGCGCCTGTTGCTGCACTGTGATAATGAGCTGGGTGGCAGCTTGCGCAGCAGATGCAGGGAATATCACCCACAAAGTACCAGAACAGTCTGCATGTAGTGGTCGTTGGCCGTAAGTTTTGGGTATGACCTGCAATCACATCAGTCTGGCATACCAAAAGATGAGGGACATGTGTCCAGCTCCTTGCCAACAATCACACAACTAGGTAAACCACAGCAGATGTCTGCCATCAGGTCACACCTCTGCAACATCTTTTGTCAGATGTTCAGCAGCTTCCCCAGGCTCCAGCAGGTCTAGACCTGAAGACTCCTGTAAAGTTGCACGTTGGAAGTTAGGCTGGAAACAGGACATGCCTGACCTCCACAGTTGTGCAAGCAGGTTCTGTAAGTTGCTGAGGATGTCGAACTATGTGTTGATGCAAATCAGCATATGCTACAAGCCACCAGGGTGTTTTGGCTACTGACCAAGGGAAGAAAGTCCCAATGGCCTGTGCCAGGTGTGAAATCATAGACATCACTCCAGAAGTTTTGGAACCTTGAAAGCCCTATGGTCTCTAGCTGTGCTGCAGCCAATCAGAAGGTGTGGCAGCTGCAGGAACAAGGTGATGCCAAGAGTTTCCAGAGCAGTAACGCCACACCTGTCAGGCCCTGATAGCCAACATCAAAGCACCCAAAGTGCATATTGCTGGAGGCTTCTATAATTGGCTTTGTGCCGCATGCCAGCATGCATCTACAGTCACAGCAGTCCCTTGTTCTGCACACAACATGATTTCAGCAGCAAGTACCATGCGTGCCAGCAGCTGATGACAGATATTATGGAGTCACACCTGAACTGACGGCACACTGTGATGATGGTACAGTTCCTGCAGTCTCTGACAAACAAGCTGCACCACAAGAGCACGCTTACTCTAGATGACAAAGTCTAGCTGTGCTGTCTTGCAATGTAAGGAGTGTACCTGCCATCAACCGGACCTACAAAGATGCAGCAGTTGTTGCAGTCATCGATGTTGACGGAAGCTGAGTTGTCAAAGAGATAGATGCTGCAATTCTGCATGACAGTTGTTGTAGTGATGAGACACTGTGAAGCTGCTGTGTTTCATCATTTCCCAACTGCAAGTTTGATCCTGCCCTACCTCGCAACTGTCAATAATGAACTGCTGACCTTGTATAGCCCTGCGTCACACTCTTGCAGCTCGATATGAGGGACTTAGCACTTGCTGAAGCTCAGTACAATAAATGCTGACCCTGGAGGTTTGACTTTGCTTTGCCCCGTCAGGTCTTTGTATGCAAAGTCTTTTGCGTCTGGACGATCAGCCTTATCCCAGGAGAACACCGGTGGTGGACCTGTCTGAACAGTAGATTCGGCCTGCACGCCGCTGATGCACATCAGTCAAGATGAAAGTGCGTATCGTGTACAGACAAAGCAATCTGTCATACATCCACTCGATACAGGGAAGCCCTGCTGCGGCTTCCAGAAAAAATGCAGCCCATGGTGCCTGTCCATGCAACAAGCAGCTGTTACAAGCGGCCACGTTTGATGTGCTAGCACATTCTATGTGCAAGCGAGCCGTTGAGCCAATTGCTCTAATCTCGTCGGTTATGCGCATAAAAACAGATAGCAAGCTGCAATTTCAGCTTTCGCGCGGTGCGTTCTTCTTCTTCTTCGTCTTCTTCTCAGATCTGCATTGACAAGACTCTGTACAGGAAAACTATACAGGTTTTTTGACAAGGCTGGCAGCCGTTCCGGGCTTTTGTTCATCGGGTGCTCGTATCTCAAGCAGCTGCTCAACAAGCCTTCTGGCGACTTGTGAACTGCTGTTTGTTTGGAGTAAAGGCAAGGTGTTTAAGCTTTGTTTGAGCTTAGCGCACGGATACAGTCAGAGGCGCCCTGATCGTGAACAGAGCGTCAGACATACCCAGCGTGACTCCGCCTCGATCGCCCCTGCTGCAACCAAACCTGTGTGTGAGACCTTGTCAGAAGGCACAAGGTGCTTCACACGATAGGTTACCATGGCAGCCCAGGGAAACCGGAAGAACCGTCAGGTACGATTGGAAGGCCTTCGGTCGCGGTCGCAATATCAAAAAAGCTTGCAACGACACAGCCGAGTCTTGATTGACGAGGTCCTGCACTTCTGTTTGCAAGGCACAAACAGCTCACTCAACTGAATTACTCTCTTCGGCACATGCATTTGCATGCATGAACTGACATGCTTGTTGCACTTGTTCGGCCGCTATTCCCTGTTGTCACCATGTGTGAGTTCACCCTGAGCCCCTTGTGCACCCTGCAGTTCAAGATAGAGCCCTTCAAGCATCCTGTCAAGATGGATCCCAAGTATGGAGGTATGTGCAGGCAGCAAATAATTTACAATGTGGGAATGTTAGTGATCGAGGTATGCAGCGAACCAGTGTGCTTATTTTATGCAGAGAAAACTTGGAAGGTGCTAGCAGACGCTATTCATGAGATAAACAATCACAATGCAAGCGGCTTAAGCTTTGAAGAGCTCTACAGGTGCGTCGTAACTTCCAAACGGGTCTCAGATCATCAGCCATGATGATGAATCTCTCTGCTCTGGTCTTGCAGGAATGCATACAACATGGTCATCAATAAATTTGGTGACCAGCTGTACAGTGGTCTGGAGGAGACCATCATCAAGCATCTGCAGTTTATAGAAACAAAGGTGGAAGCAGCACAAGGGGAGAGTTTCCTGCGCGAGCTCAAGCTGCGATGGGACCATCATAATAAGTCCATGCAGATGATCAGGGATATCCTCATGGTATGGTTGTAAACGCAGGGTTTGACATGCTCATTCTCGTGCCAGCATGCTGTATGCTTTGTCATGCTCATATGAATGCATATTGTCTAACAGAGTTGACCAGTCAACACAGGGGATTGCCATAACTTGTGCTTCCTTTTGCAGTATATGGACCGGATATATGTCAAACACCAGAATAAGGTACCTGTACATCAGCTTGGCCTTGACAAGTGGCGAGATGTTGTGGTTCGCAACAAGAAAGTAAGAGAGCGTCTGCTGACAACGCTGCTGGATCTGGTGCAAAAAGAGCGCACTGGAGAAGTCATTGATAGAGCGCTCATGCGGTCAATCACCATGGTCAGTCACAGATCTGCTGTATGTTGCTATTCTGTGCTGTGCTGTTGCTGATTGCAATTTGGCAACAGAGACGCCTCTGCACATCAGCTTGTGCCATTCAAGGCATGTTTGCTCAGTGGCATGTGTGTACACGCGCATGCAGCAAAGCCTCCTGCTGCCTGGACACTGTGTGGGCTTTTTGCTGTGCAATGTTCTGGCATCAAGACACAGTTGTTACAATGCTTGCAGATGTTAATGGACCTGGGGCCTGTTGTATATGTAGAAGACTTTGAGAAGCATTTTCTTGCAAAAGCCTCTGAGTTCTACCAGGTACTGCTTGCAAATGAGGGCTTTGCTTTGACAAGACCCAGTAGCAGCAAAAAATGGTGTTTGCTGCCTTGTGCAAAATCAGCACGATGAGCCTAGACTGCTGAATTGCTGGATTTCCCTCTTGATGGCAGTTTGTATGTTGCACATTACGGTTGTGTGCATCTTTGCACCAGCAGACACTGATTGCATCACACTCTTCAGAGCAATTATGCCCAATGCAAAGTATGACTGACTGGGTGCCACTGACATGTGAGTCTGCACATGTTGCTGAGTCTCAGCATAACTGCCCAAGCACAGTTGCTGTTCCAAGCATGTGCACTTTGGAAGACCTAGACATTCTGAGGGTGCTGCATGCCTTCAGGCTGAGGCCCAATGCTATATTGGAAGCAGTGACTGCCCTGACTACCTCAAGAAGGCAGAGAAACGCCTTGGCGAGGAGATTGAGCGTGTAGTGAATTACCTGGACCCCTCTAGTGAAGCACATATCACCAAGGTTGTAGAGAATGAACTCATTGGCAAGCAGGTATGTGTTTCAGCCTACAATCCGCAAGAAACTGCCTGAAAATCAATCACAGCTTGCCTGCACCTGGTACATGCACCAGCAACTATGGTTGGCCTTGCAGTATGTGCAAAGAACAGGTTGCACAGGCCAGAGCTGCGCAACACCCACTTGTCAACGCTTGGGCATCACCAGTCCGATCTTGCGCATGCATTGCGCATAGCTGTGGTCGTACCTTGAATCTGGTAAACTTGCTGATACAATAGTCATATGTGATGCAGATGAGGGCGCTGGTAGAGATGGATAACTCCGGCCTGGTAGTCCTGCTGGAGCAGGCTCAGTACGAGGACTTAGCCCGCATGTACCTCTTGTTCAAGCGATTGGATGAGGGCCTGAACATGATCCGCAAGATCATGGGAGAGCACTTGAAGGCTGCAGGCAGCGCCTTGGTGCAGGATCCAGAGAGCACCAAGGACCCTGTTGACTTTGTGCACCGCTTGCTGGCCATGAAGGACAAATACGACAGGTGTGTGTCCATGTTTTGGACAGTATGTGCAAGCTGTATGTCAAGTGCTGGCTGCCAGACCTGGAGTCCAAAAGCTTGTCTTGAGCTGTGCAATGTTGCGACCCAAACCTCACCGGTCTGATGATCTTTGCCTGCTATGCATACACACATACTGCAGTGGTGCTTGGTAGCCAGCAAGCTGTGTATGGAATGGCTCTGGCTTGGTAGGTGTGTATGCATATGAGGCAGAGGTCATGAAACCGACAGGTCAGAGGTCAGTAGTGAAACACGGTCTACAAACTGCATCATGTGACTGAGCACTGCATTCACAGATGTGGTCTGCAGCACTGGCCACATGGTTGCTGTCAGGTGATCGTGTATATGCATTGTGTATGTATGCAACATGAGGTCAACTCCTTTTTTGCCTCGCTGCAGAATCATTGCTGTGTCCTTCAACAATGACAAGACTTTCCAGAATGTCTTGAACCACAGCTTTGAATCCTTCATCAACTTGAGTCAGCGAAGCCCTGAATACATCAGCTTGTTCATGGATGACAAGCTGCGCAAGGGCCTGAAGGGCATGTCAGAGGATGACATCGAGGGTGTCCTGGACAAGGTCATGATGCTCTTCAGATACCTTCAAGAAAAGGATGTCTTTGAGAAGTACTACAAGCAGCACTTGGCCAAGAGGCTGTTGTCAGGGCGGACGGTGAGCAGCTGGACTATCCACTTGCTGATGTTCATACTGAATCGTGTGGCTTGGCAGGCTGCTTTGCTGGCAGACTCCAGGAAGAATGCCTTGTGCATGGCATACATCTGAGCATCTCCCAGTGGAGAGGCCTTTAGTTGCTTTTGGCCCATCAACAAGCTCTCTTGCAGGGATGTGATGGATCTAGGCCTGGTTGGCCAGAACCAGTTGGTTGGCAGTCAGTACTTGCTTGTGCTATAAGCTCTTGTCAATCTCAGAAGCAACAAAAGCATGGGGGACCATTTCTCTTTCTGCGTGCAGACCTCAGATGATGCTGAGCGAAGTCTACTGGTCAAGCTGAAGACAGAGTGCGGGTATCAGTTCACGAGCAAGCTGGAGAGCATGTTCACAGACATCAAGACATCCCGAGACACCATGATGGACTTCAAGGCACAGGATGCTGCTGCCTCCACGTCAGCCTCAGCAGACCTGGACCTCTCTGTGCAGGTGCTCACCTACTGCTGCACTGCAGTCACATGCCTGAGTGGTTCTGAGTGCTGTTGTAGTAGGCCTGAACGCTATTGTACAGGGCCTGATTGCTATTGTTCAGGACCTGAGTGCTATTGTACAGATCCTGAGGGCTGTTGTACAGGGCATACATGCTGCAAGGATCTCTCTGACCAGGTAGAATATGGTCACATTGCAATCAGATGCATGCATGCTGTTTCCACTGTCATACATGCTGCAAGGGCCTCTTCAGTTAGGCAAGCATGGCTTGCATGCCTTGCAATGCCTAATCGAATGGTCTGTGCCACAGCCTCCTCTTCCACGATTTCTGACACAGCAGGCGCAGAGGTCACAGCAAGGCTGTGAGCGTCTTGGTTGTGAACTGTCAGAATTGGCGTGCCTGTAGTTCACGGCTCAAAGCAGGCTGCTCCCCTCTGCACTGTCAGGAACAGCCTCATTGTGGTAATGCAGGTGTTGACCACAGGCTCCTGGCCCACTCAGACAGCACCCAAATGCACTCTGCCCCGCGAGGTTGATGAAGCCTGCACACGCTTCAAGGACTTCTACCTCAGCACGCACAGCGGACGCAAGCTGAGCTGGCAGACTAACATGGGCAATGCAGGTCAACCCACTGATTCTCACTCAGGCTCAGTTAGCTGGTCAGCCCGAAAGGCTCAGGCATACACAGTCAGTTGGACAGTCCCCAATCAAATTTGAAACATATCACTTGCTAAGCTGGACCTAAATGGTGCTGTGCCCAGCAATTATAAGCTGCTGCTGCTGAACTGTGGTGCTCTGGCAGCATGTGCTTGCTAGGGATTTGACTGCTCTGTTCAAGCTGCAGCTGCTTCATAGTGCCCTTTGGTGCAGCTCAGCAGAAGCAAAAGCACACACCTGCCAAGCTGGCAGGTCCTGCACACGCCTGGATGGTGGCAAAGCTTGGCTTGAGATGTTTCCTGTGATGACTGCAGATATCAAGATGCAGTGGGGTGACAAGAAGCATGAGCTGAATGTCTCTACGTACCACATGTGCATCCTGCTCTTGTTCAATGAAGCAGACAGGCATTCCTACCAGGACATCCTCACAGCTACAGCCATTCCTGCTGGTGACCTCAAGCAAGCTCTGCAGTCACTGGCTTTAGTCAAGGTGAGCCAGAGTGTGTGTGTGTGTGTGTGTGTGTGTGTGTGTGTGTGTGTGTGTGTGTGTGTGTGTGAGTGTGCACGTACGTGCAGGGTGGGTGTGTGTGTGTGTGTGTGTGTGTGTGTATCTGCATGGCTGGACAAGGTTGACTTAACTCATATGAGCATGTCATGACACCACATGCCGTTGTTGCGCCGTGTTTTGAAGAGGGGGTCAAACCATACATGGCTTGAGTGTCAGTCTCTCAAGTCTTGTTGAGCTGTCTCACTATGAGTGATCAGCCAGATTCTACTGCCTAGAATCTCAGCAGCTCCTGACTTATGCCGGGCATCAGTGCACCCAGGCTGAATGCAGCCTGCAAGGCGAAATTTGGTCCATCACAGTCAACACAGTTTTTGGCATGCAGGGACGGAATGTGCTGAAGAAGGAACCCATGGGCAAGGACATCAGTGAGACAGATGTGTTCAGCTTCAATGAGGAGTTCCACAACAAGCTGTACAAAATCAAGATTGCCACTGTCTCTGCACAGAAGGAGAGCGAGCCTGAGAAGCTGGAAACGCGGCATAAGGTAAGGCAATCTGAGCAGTCATTGTGAAGACCATTGTGCATGTTACATCTCCAGGTGCTCATGCTTGTCTTTGCTGCGCTCTTGGCTTGAGTTGCAATGGTGATATGTGCTTGTATGTGTAGGTTGAGGAGGACCGCAAGCCTCAGATCGAAGCTGCTATTGTGCGTATCATGAAGTCACGGCGCATACTTGACCACAACAGCATTGTGACAGAGGTCACACGGCAGCTAGCTCCTAGATTCCTTCCCAACCCTGCTGTCATCAAGAAGAGCATCGAGTCGCTACTAGAGCGTGAATTCTTGGAGAGGGATGCGACTGACCGCAAATTGTATCGCTATCTGGCATGACATGTGTATCATCAGCCCGGGGGCCCCCGGGCCCATTGCAGCAGCAATCCAAATATACTTGTTGCTTCTGATGTTGTGTTCATCAACAACCCTTTGTTCTGCTTGAGCAACAGTTCTTTTCAATTTTGCAGGGCTTTCAAGTTTGCTGCTTTGTGTTTGCTGTCAAGGAGTGCGTATCACTGTCATCTTGAGACTATGTTCATTGCATCCATAGGATCTCCTACAGCTCATTTCGGCATTGACTTGAGGGGTTGCAGCCCTCCCCACATTGTTAACCTGTAATCAGATGTCATCGTGTGCATGTTCCTGGTACATACGTCAGGTGAAAATCGATATTTTGAAGCCAGATTTTACCATGGCAAGGTGTTTCATCGCACTAATCAGTTTCAGCGCCTAAACAGGCCAGAGGCCCAGCTGCTGCTGTTACGCAGTAGTTTTGAACACGAGCTGCATTACGGTCAACATGTTCTGCAACGACAGGTCCTGCACCTCAAATCACGGCGCTGTGTGTGTCCGTCAATCCGCAAAAGTGGTGAAGCGACACCTAGAGATCTCCAGTACATCGCCCTGTTGGGCACCTGCAAAACCTGATAAAGAAATTGATCTTTTGTGTCGGATTACACTCTAGTACTGTTGGGTGTTGCGCTGCGTCACTGCCCGTGCAAGCCCCATGTCTGACTCAGATGACGATATGCCGCTTGCCCAGCGGGCCCACAAGCCTGCTGCTGAAGAAAGCGACGAGGAGGACGATCGGCCTTTAGCTCACAGACAGTTCACTCACAAGCCCAGCGCCAACGGCAACGGAGTTGCTGCAGCGACTTTTGGTACAACGACCTCCACAGCAGTCTTTCCTCGAGGCGCCACGGCAAACGCTGCTGACATAAACGGCTGGGACAGCTCTTCGTCAGATGATATCCCTCTTGGTGAGGCACAGCTTGGCTTTTACACGCTGCTGCAGCAACAACATCATACCCGTGCAATGTCTTGAGTGCAAAAAATGCTTGACAACTGCAGCACAAAGAAAGAAAGCACTGGTAGCACAGAAATCGCAAGCTACACAGCCAAAGGGACAGAAGGCTAAACCTGTTGCCAAGGACACTGCCAACAGGGAAGGCAAGCGCAAGAGACAGGATGACGCGCCCAAGGGCCGACAGGCACCGACCAAGAAGACCAAGTCGTCAGACGACACACCAGCACGAAAGAAGCGGGTTGCAAACCCTGCTTCACAGGTACTATCAGCGCAAATCTGCAGTCAGTAACAGCATCATGATGCTGTGCCACACACCATCATGACAGCATGGCTGCTGTCAGCTTGTGCCCCTGAGCCACGCTGCACTGCCCAATTGTGCTGGCCTCATGCAAACAGCAATTGGCTATCTCATGGCACAGCAAGGACCCATTGATGAAGTCACTGCCTCCCTCACACTTTGCACTCTGGCCACAGGGAGCAAAAGAAGAGGACAAGGAAATCAAGTGGGAGAAACTGAGGCATGCAGGTGTACTGTTCCCTCCAGAGTACGTGCGTCTGCCCAGCAATGTGAAGATGCTGTATGATGGTCAGCCGGTGGACCTCACAGAGGAGCAGGAAGAGGTTGCACAAATGTTTGCCATCATGAAGGAGACAGACTACATGAAGAAGCAGCTGTTCTTGGACAACTTCTGGAATGATTTCAAAAAGGTACCGCACCACAGCTAATCAGCCCTATACCTGGCTTGCGTGCTGGCTGGCGAACCCTTCATTTGGTGCCTCAGCAGTGCTTTTAGGCACGTAACACCTTTTGGCCTGTCAGCACCGCATGCAAAAAACAACCAACCCAGTATGGGGTGTGGTTGAAAGAGTCTCCTTCTTACATGCTATGTATCATGTCAGGTTTTCATATTGCAAGACTATGTGTTGCACACTGGTCTGGCTTTCTCTGGTTGTGACTGAGGTTTGCTTGATGAATCAGCGCTTGGCAAGCCGTGAGCTCTGTGCTGATATGCACACTTGAGTTGTGTCTCAGGTGTTGGGCAAGGATCATGTGATCAAAGGTCTGAAGAAGTGTGACTTCACACCTATGTATGATCATGCCATGGCAGAAAGAGAGAAGAAGAAGGCACTTAGTAAGGAGGTAAAGTTCTTTGTGTGGACAGCCTTGCACAATATGATGCAGGGTAGGCTTGTGACACTGATTTTCTGAAGGACATAGATGGACATGCTAAGTTGCAGAGTTGTGTGTGGCTCAAATGGTGCTGCCTGCAAATCAGGAAGAATGTTGATTGTGAAGTCTGTTCTGTTTTGCTGAGGTATGATGTAAGCAAAATGCCAGTCTGCAATGCTGCTTGCTGTCAGCCCAGCCCCGCATTGCATGTTATAATGCTGCTCAATTCCGCCGCTTATGCGCACAACCCGTCAGAATCCTGCTGCCACTCTTGGTGCGATAGCACGTGCTTGGACAAGCTGCATTGCCTCCAACAAGCAACAGCTATAGCTGCCTTGCAAGCATGTCTGTTGTGACACATGGTGTGTTGTGAGCAGGAGAAGCTTGCAATCAAGGAGAAAAAGGAGGCGGATGAAGCCAAGTTCAAGTATGCACAAGTGGATGGCCGAACAGAGCAGGTGCATGTCTACTCAGTGTCTCCTCAGTTTATTGCGTTACGTACATGGCACAAACCAGGCTGCATGTATCCTCATACTTGGCCACATCTAGCTATAATGTTCTACCTATCAGCATAGACAGGTTTGTTGCATTGTATCCTCACAGTAGCAACTGCACGTGAGATTGACATGCTGTTTTGTGCTGCTGTTGAAAACCAAATTCCACTGTAGATCACACATGGTCAGAAGTTGCCAATTGGAATATAGCCGCCAATGCATGCTCAGCAGCCAGTCAGCAGCCAGGTCTGTCTTGGATATCTGACTCGTGTCTGTGCCAGGTGGGCAATTTCCGAGTGGAGCCCCCTGGCTTGTTTAGGGGGCGAGGGGAGCACCCAAGGATGGGCAAACTCAAAAGCAGGATATATCCCCGAGACATTGTCATCAACATAGGTCGGTTGCGCTGAGTTATATCCACTGCTGCAAGCACATGCTGCAACAGGGCTGCTTGGCAAATGAGACTGTGCTTGCATGCTGTTTACACATATGTGTGTTGGCTGGGAAGCTAAATGGGATTTGTGTGTTATGTCACTGTCCTCCATAAAAGCATTTTCAGATGCTGTGTGGCCAAGCACCCTCAATCACAAGAGTATCCCATGTAATTCAATGCCGGCACCACAAGACAATCCACTTATGCAGGTGCAGTGGCCAGATCACATGTTCAGCATGCTTCACACACATTCGGCATGCTTCCCACACATTCAGCATGCTTCACACACATTCAGCTTGCTTCGCATCCATCTGCATACTTCACACACATTCAGCATGCTTCACATCCAACTGCATGCCATTCCAAATGCATAATTACAGGTAAGGAGGAGCCAGTTCCTGAGCACCCATACCCGGGCCAGCAGTGGAAGGAGGTTCGACATGACAAGACAGTCACATGGCTGGCGTACTGGAAGGAGCCCATTGCTCAGAAGGACTTCAAATATGTGTGGCTGGCTGCCAACTCCACCTTCAAGTCAGACAGTGACTTGGCCAAATATGAGAAGGCTCGCAAGCTCAAGGTACCCCCCTTTCCTTCCCTTCCACCCCCCCCCCAATCCCGGCCAATCTGCACCCCTTTCTTGTATCTGTGCCTTTGTGTCTGTGCATGTCGCTGCAGGTTGGCTCTCACAAGTCAGTGCTTCTCAACAGATGCACCCACACCACTTGCTGTTCTGAAACGTTGTAGAGAGTCCATGCCACAAGCAGAACTGATGCCGCAGTATACTGGACTGACACCACATGTTTTGTTGTACAGAATCATGTGGATGACATCCGCAAGATGTATGAGAAGGACTGGGACAGCAAGGATACACAGCGCCAGCAGATGGGCTGTGCTCTCTACTTCATTGACCAGCTGGCCTTGCGAGCTGGTCATGAAAAGGATGAGGACGAGGCAGACACTGTTGGCTGCTGTACCCTCAAGGTTTGGCCTTCTGCTGCCTGCTGTCGCAGCTGACAGTAGTATCTTGGTTCAAACTGACCATGCATCAGTGTGTCTGTCACAGTTGCCCATCTCTGTTGTCATGCAATGCTGCACTTAGATGACAGGATACAATGTGCTCTTGAGTCTGATTCACAGGCTTGATCCAAAGACACATTGTGCTGCGACCATGATGCCAAGCACTGTTCTGAATCATGTACTGGACAGGCAGAAGATTTCACGACATGTAAGCTGAAAGAATGGGAACACACTGAAAGGTATCAATTTCTGTTCCTGCTGTCCGGACAACAAGCATAGGTACCATGCCAACTAAATATGGGCCAGTTCTTGTCCAAGACTCCCATGTTCATGTTGCATGTGGATGGCAGCCATGAGGTTCCTCCTGTCATGCTGCTTGTCAGTCACCAGTGCCTGGGTTGTTGTCTTGTGCAGGTTGAGAATGTGGAGTGCATGCCTGGTGATCATATCAAGTTTGACTTCCTGGGAAAGGACAGCATCCGGTATGAGAACGAGGTGGTGGTGCATCCCAAGGTGTACGCGCTCATCCAGAAGTTCTGCCAGCATTCTGCCAACAACAAACGTAAGGGGCCCTGCACCTGCACTGCAATCTAAATGGTCATCTTTGCCTCTCTGCTGAAAGCTAGGATTTGTAGCGCAATGACCAAAGCATGTGCAATGTTAATGCAGTGTACTTGCTTTGCTATGTTCTGCTGCTTTCTTGCTCAGTATTGTTCACTCGTGAGGTCATCAGATCTGATGGTGTCT
>JAABUK010005725.1_pt1 | contig 19115 bp, 28 predicted proteins | sample 5559141 | NCBI WGS metagenome assembly JAABUK01 (sample SAMN10711869, study PRJNA513367) | rock metagenome | isolation source: Antarctica rocks | place: Antarctica: Victoria Land, Pudding Butte nord | collected 2016-01-03 | reverse complement strand
ATGATAATGCCCTATCAAGGCACCTAGTATGGTAAAGGCTACTAGCGCTCAAGTATGCCATCTACCATGTTGAAGCGCTACTAAAACAGCTACTATGTTAGCTGTGGTTGGTAGCAACCTAGTATGTAGACCACTACTTTACCATACTTACTCTGTAGTGGCAAAGCCCCTAGTAAATCGGGTATTAAAAAGCTAACATGTTAACCCTTTTGCCACTAGCAACTAGGCATAGTAAACCCCCCCCCCCCTTTATTTGTAGTGTGTGCCACCCATGCTAGCAAATCAACGCAATAATATGATGATGGAATGCACAGGTATTCTGTGTCTGTGCAAGGGACAAGGACACAGGATATGCTGTGCCACACATGTATAACAATGCACCTGCAGGGTCTCGGACGTCCTGGAGCTTGGTGTATGCTTCATTTGCCATCGATCCAAACCAGCGATGGACAGTGGCTCACCACCTCAAAACAACCTGTGAACAGAGCACCTGTTGGTGCATGACCAGCTTTGCGGCATTCACTGTTGCTGCAGGTTCAAATCAAGCCCCGTGCTGCTTTCTGCTGCGTAACCACCCCAGCTGTCTGATGCATGTTGTGCAGGTGCAGTGCATGACAATATTGTTAATGGTCTTCCAGGCATGGCCAACGATGAGCAACTTTTCAGAGAAGCAGCTTCATGCCAAACATGCAAGTGCATACATGTCCTGGCAGTGTGCATCACAGTCAAGATGCCCCAGTTGACCAAGCCATGTCATACCTTACATTGTGCCTGCTGAGAGATTCGTGATCATGCGAGGGCGTGTGGTCCTGTCTCCTGATTTGCAGCCATTTCAGGCGCAGCATGCATGTCTCATGGCAATTGCTGTGGGGTCCAGAGAGTCCTAAGACTCCTTTCCCAGCACTAGCAGCAAAAGCTTCAAGCCATGCATGGAATCCACTAAATTCAACCCAGGATTTGTCGTGACTGCCTTCAAAGGCACTGATCTCACAACTTGACGTGACTGTTGCTGAGTCCGGTTACATATGAAATTTGTGCAGCCAGGACCTCAGGCAACCATATGGTATAGCTGGGAATACTGGTCCCGCACGAAAGTATGCTTACAGTTACATATCACTTTGCAGATTTGCTCCCAAGGGGGAACACCACATGATCAAAATCATTTCTGCTTGGATGAGGTGAAAACCATCCAAAAGGAGTTTGTTCTGGAGATTCTTGATGCCATGAATCCAAACTTCCGTGGCGATCTACAAGACGCTTATGACCTAGGATCAAAAGCCTTTGCCAAGTGCATCAATAACATGTGCACAGCGAACAATGGCCCTAAACCATGCATCACACCCTCGGTGCTACCCAATGTAGCAAGACAGGATGTAGCCAAGCTAGTGCAGTTATTTGCCCAAGTTCAACCACGATACCTTTGGGAGTTTGGCCAGATGGTCAAGGTACGTCTTGTACAGCAACCTTTGTCTGCAACTGCATCTAGATATCTGCAGCAGCTGACTGCTGTCACCACAATGACAAACACAGTGACTTTTGCTACCAACAGCATATGTATTATCTGCCAAGCCACTGAACAAAGTAGCAACACAATGTGCAGCCTACAGGAGATCAACAAATCATCTTTGCTTCACGCATCTTTGTTATCTTGCTTTAGCTTATAATGCCATGGTGATGACAGCAGGATGTTGCCCTTGCAGTGGTACATAAAGAAGTGCTCGCCTACGCAGACAGTTGCCTCTGATCTCTGGGTTGGAGTTATTGACCACCAGAGGGCCTTTGCTGTGCGTATCTGCAGACTATACCTTCTAATGCGCCTGCAAGATGCTCAGAACTACATAGCAAGTTTGAGCAGAGCTCAGCTTGTTTATCTGTGCACTGGTGTGCTGCCAGGAGGTCCTGTGCAGGTCAGCTTGCACCTGCTCACTATCTTGCTATTCATCAATCACACACACATGAGACACTGTCTATTACGATGCTTAAAAAGCTGAACGTGTTTGCTGTGCATGCAGTCCTTGGACAGAAACTTAGAGGCAAGCCATGACTCAAGCCAGCCCTGTGGCTGTTGACAGTCACTTAACAAGCAATGTCCCAATGCAAGCAACAGCCTGCAATTGCCATCCGGATCGATCCATGCCGACGTACAACCCCAGCCGGCTGGCCCAGGAGTGCTTGACTGATAGTTGGACTAGCCAGCGGCCAGCGTATTGTGTTGCAAGTTGGGAGACATGCCTGTTGTGCTGGACTGCTTGACCTTTACTTGACCATGGTGCAGTGGACTGTATGTGAACACTGCCATTGAATGATTGACAGTATTCTGAACGGCTCGGATTCGGCTTATGTAATGCTAGATCGTGCCTCTGCTTTCAGCTTTATTGCTCGTGTGTCATCTGTCTGGAATGGTGGTGCCAGTCCTGATGTCTGTATGGTGTCAGCAATATGATAGCTTACAACAAACATGAAGCACCTCCTCGAAAGAAATCTAGCAGAGGTTGCATGCATGTCAGTGCATGCTGCAATGAAAAATTGGGCTTTGATCATTAAGCCGATGCTGCATCTGTAATGCTACCTGAGCCAGTTGTACACATCTGTACAGCCTGTCAGTGGCAGGAAAGTCGACGAAAGTGCTGCTGCTAGGCTATATAGTTAATAACCAATCAAAATTTCCACTCTGGTTCATGCAGCTGTGGCTGTGATTGTATCTTTGAGTGGAGACAGATTTGCAATGGCTTGGTTCATCTGTTTGATCATGTCAGTGAGGGTGTCATACAGCTCTTGTGTGACTGCCTTGCCATCTTGAAGCTTGAACTGGGTGTCAAAGGCTGGAGGCAGCGCTAGGGTAGGTGGCTGCAGCAGCAAAACACGGTGACTCTGGCAAGATTTGGCCCGAGATGCAGTCATTGTTGCTTGCATCCTCAAGCGCAGCTTGTTAAAAAATTGCCATGGCTTGAGAGTACAATAAGCGCAATATCTACAAAGCAAGCAGGCAGTGCAAGAACAGCTGGGCTGTTCTGAATGCTTTGTTGCCATGGCAAATAGCAGATGCAGGCACATGCTTGGATACCTGAGGGTGCGCAGAAATTGACAGCTTCTTTGCAAACATGACATCACATCATGGCTGCATAAGCTGCCAGACTCAACAACTTTTCTGCAGGTTGCTGCTTGGTAACCAGTAGTGTGACAGCATGGACAGCTTACCGTAGTTACGATGCTTGGGTCAGTATACGCTCTTTTGTCAAACTCCCACACTTTCTCGCCCTGAGCATTCTGGAAAACGCTGCCCCATGTGTAATGAAACATGGCAGCTTGCCCTAGGGTAGCATCAGCCGGGGGCTGGGTGATCAGGGGGTTGAGGGGGGGTTTTGCTAGGTCCACTCTGATTCCTTGTAGTGCTAGTGCCACAGAGAATGCGTACATCTCTCGGACCCAGCCCAGCTTTTCTTTAGATTCTGGATCTGCCTCAATGTGGGCGGTCAACCGTTCCCAATCAGGCATCACCTGCAACGCACCAAACAGTGTTCAGACGCTGTGCTGTGCTGTGCTGCGCTGCGCTGCGCTGCGCTGCGCTGCGCTGCGCTGCGCTGTGCTGTGCTGTGCTGTGCTGTGCTGTGCTGTGCTGTGCTGTGCTGTGCTGTGCTGTGCTGTGCTGTGCTGTGCTGGGCTGGGCTGTGCTGTGCTGTGCTGTGCCTTGCCGCGCCATGCTGCAGCTAGCCCAGATGCAAGTTTACTGTTGCTCAATATGGAAAGTGCAGCCTGATCCTCACAGCCTGTTATGCGAGTGATGCTCCTTCTCTGGGATCCCCCCTACCCCCTGAAATCGTACATGCCACCTTGGCCCTGTCACACTCCTTGGGACTTGCTCAATCAAGTCTGCAGGTTGGCTCACCTTGATCCATTCAGCCAATCTCATCATGACAGGGGCAGGCCCACTCCCTGGCACATCGGTCAAGGGCCCCTTCTCAGCAGGGTACATCTTGCGCATGACCCCTTCAACGTGGGGGTGTTGGGGGTTGATGTAGCCAAAGGGGAAGGCTAGGGAGCTTGCAGCCATGTCTTCGGCCTGGGGTGCTTGCAGGGGCTTCATCCAAACATAATCTGTCTCTATCATTAGCAGCCAGGGTGCCTGCACAAAGTCGGCAAAAATAATATGTCAGGCTAAGTTGAGACACACAGGAAATGTGTTCTCATGTTCTTGGTTTTTTACCAACTCATTCCAAATCATCCAAATCACCCAGGGCTCCTGCAGTCCTTCATCTGTTTGTTCAATCATTTGTTCATTCATGCAAGTGTTTGTCTGTCCATGAACCCGTTTATTCCTTCATTTACTCATTCTTTCACTTGTTTGTAAGTCATAATGACCCATTGTAAATCAAGAGCATCAGAATCATCATTTAAATCATGAGACCCTCTGGTAATCTGCAGAAATCCAACCAAATAGTCACTTGCTGCTCATTATAACAACATTGCACTAGAATAGGCCTGCAGTCTTGCATCTCTGTATGAAATGTTGTTGTTACTCTGACAAACTGGAAGTTTTAGTACAGAATGTATCAATTCCACAAATTGGGGTATTGAATTACAAATGTCGCTGCATTCAATGCTGATACATTGTTAAGATTGTTGTGGCAGCTTGCTATATGGCTTGAAAAAAGCTGCCTTGAACAAAGCATTGCTGCTAGCATCTCATCACCTGATGAGATGTGCTGCAACTTGACAAGCATGCTGAGTCCATCACCTTGTCCATGAAGCATCACAGCATGCAGCATGACTGTCATTGCAGCGAAGCCAAAGAGGCTGTAGTCAAACAGATCTAGACAGTTCTGGTCACCTGGATGAGAGATGCATCCTTGACAGCAGCATCAAAGAATTGGCGCACTGCATTGGGTCTGTCTGATACTGGAAACTCACACCAGGTGTCACATGCCGGAGTCAGCGGATCTGCCCTGAAGCTGGGCACCTGTCGCATTTTTCAATCAATACATTGACTTGTTGAGAATCATCAGGGGAGTCAAACAACATTGATTGAGAGTCATTAAGTTCAGCATGTGGACCTGTGCGTGTGAGCCAGGGACAGGCTTGCTTGCTGTATCATAGTCTTGCTTGCTGTATCATACTCTTGCAAGGGAGCTGTCTCAGAAAGTGCACTATATGGTGAGACAGTTCACAGCATCTGGGTAAAAGCATTTGACCACACATGATTACCAATCACTGCAGTGCTGAGGCTCATGAGATAGCAGGTGGCTGTTGGTGTGACCACACCACTCTGAGCTGTTACACATGACTCACAGTCAGAATGCATTGCAGCCTACATGCATGAGCTACAAAATCAACAATATGACATTGTGGTGCTGCTGTCATTGCACACTTGCAGGTGAAACAGAAGTTGAGGCTTATGCACTTGTGCAGCTTCACAATACGGCTGCTTCTTTGTCTAAGCGGCATGAATAATGCAGCACTCACATGGACATGATGTTGGCCAGTCTTGTACTGGGCTTGCAAATTGTGTGTTGACAATACACAATCAGATCTATGCACACCTGATTACTTGGCAAAACAGTTGGCTAGCATGCCTGTGATTATGTTAGCAGAGTCTGTTAGCAGAGTCTGCTAAGCAGACTACATTGATGCAAGCAGATGGTGCGTGACTGGGATATGCTACCTGCGTCATGAGAATATCTGGCTCGCTGCGATGTAGTATTCTTGTGAAGGCCACATGTCGGTCCCCGCCAGCAGCTTTCTGAATCATCTGATATGTGCCATACCTGTACATCACAACATCAAGGTGCATCAGTAGATCTGGCATTTGCAACAGTCTGTAGCTGGCCATCTGGCAAATCTGAGTGCAGCACATAAACCAAAACAAGAGAGTGGTTTGTGCACTACACAAGGTCAGCTGATTGCTGGTGCAATGCATTTTGAGTTTGTTGCAAAGACATTCCCATGAAACATGCATCAAGGTGCCTGCAAGTTGTGCAGCATGCACTTCAGAGAGAATGCATATGGTGTCAACATTGCTTGCAGTTGTTGGGGTGTTGTACCCCAGAGCAAGATACCAAGCACATGTGCTCCAGCTGAACCTATATGGGAGCAGCACTTACATGATGCGGGTTTGGTAATTCAGATAAGGGCTGCCATTGCTTGTGCAGAGCGTGTGGATGCTTCTGCCTTTTGATGCAGAAGCAGCACCCATGTTGCTGTCAGTCAGTGCAACAGGGAGGACCTTGTTGTCTGCTTTACCAGTGAGCTTTTCACTTGTCATGTCTGCCTGATCCTCTGCATAGCATTGACATTTTAGATGGAACATTTTCTGTGAGTAACAGGCTTCAATGCAGGAAGGGTTTTGGCCATGTTTGACTGTCCTTTCAACAAACAGCAATGTGCGTGCCGGCACAGAAGCTGATTGTCCAGGTCTGACAGCAAGAAAGCTCAGTGAGAAATACTGCAATGTGACCAGGAGACTCTGCAGGGGCCAGCCCAAACTTTGGCACTTCAGTTCCTTTGGCTTTGCTGCCCGTCCCAGCAAGTCTAAAGTCGTACGAAAGCAAGCATTGCATATGGCAATAGTCTTGCACATGTCCGTTCAAAAACCTAGACACATACCTGCCAGGCTAGCCGTGCTTCCAGGAAGTTGCTTGTCTTGCACTTGAGGGCCTGCTCTGCGCTCAAGAACCTGGGACAGAGGAGCTGTGAATCGCGTCTGACTGATTAGCTTGATGCTCTGTAGGGTCGTAAGTGTCACGCTTACCGTGTCCACGACGCTCATGAACATGAAGCCTGCTATCAACCCAAGGCATATGCCTATAGTGCCGACCATCGTCAGCTGGGCAAGTCCAGCTCTGCTGCGAAGTCGGTTTTGCATGGGCCGCATGCTGTGTGTTTTGTTACAGCATCATTGTCGCGTCATTACATCAGGCTTAGGCCAAAGTTGGAGTTGCTTGATGCAAGGTCAACGAACAAACAAAAAGGTCAACAACAAGCTCGCTCGTTGAGGGATCAGTGCTCGTTAGGTCAGACAAAGTTTACAGCAGGCGAACGCAGCACATCGGCAACTTCAGTGTCACTACAAGCCTGCTGTTTGGTCTTTCATGCTCAGGTGCCCACGCTCAGGTCTCCACAACCCAGCTCGTTTGAGCTTCCGAGAAAACTTCGCGCCTCGTTACATGCATTGCCATAGTGATCGTGCCATGCGCCGTTTCGTATTCTACCCTCTACTGGTTTACTACTGGTTATTCTACCCAGTGAACAATGCGTGCCTCAAATATCTAGAATAAAGTTGCATGTTGAGTATGTGAAGTTTAATGACCTGGGTTATGACCTGAGGTCTGTAGGCATAATTGCTGCGGCGGGTGAATGCTGAGTCATATGGGCGTCATACGGCATTTCTGATATGCATGCTATGCTCATATGCGCTATGGAGGCTGCATGCATGTGCAGCAGGCAACAATGTTGGCAGTCGGCATTTGCATCCGCCAGCTGGCCTCCTCGACGAGGATATATATATATATATATTTTTGATGTCATTAGTAAAAAGTCAGTAAAATCTTGTCATATCACAAATAGTAGTCATGGGTTACTACATGCTCCGTTTTGATCGCTTGTCTCTTGCGCTGCGCCGTATCGCCAACTTGCTGTTTCAACACACTCTTGATAGTGCAGATATCGTTTCGAGCCATCAGAGACCAGTTTGTTATAGCACTTGTCCAAAGCGCTTGACGCCATGGTCGCTGCAGCTGCTCCTACAGTATGGGCTGTGACAGGTGCAACCAGGGGCATGGGTCTAGAATTTTGCACACAGGTAACTTCTCCGATGCAGCAGTTCAGGCACCTACAATCCGAGACATACCTAAGCCAATACCACTCGTGCTGCAGATCCTGTCGCTGCACAACACAAAGGTCGTAGCAGGTGCGAGGCCAGGGGAAAATGCGGATGACCTTCACGCGCTCAGCAAGAAATACGAGGGCCGTGTGATGATCGTCGAAATGGAGCTACTAGATAAAGAAAGTGTCAAGGTGGGTCACTACAAGCCAGCACCAGGAAGAATTCCAGTCTTGACCGCAGACAGCTGCCTGAGGTTCCACTGTTGACATTGCAGGCAGCTTTTCAAAGGGTCCAAGAGGCTCATGCTGGAGGAGTGGACTATCTCATCAACAACGCTGGTGTCCTGGGACAGTACTCTCGAGCACAAGACCAGTGAGTTGCTTATATCTGCATACTTGAAGACAATGTGTCATAATGATCACATGAGCTTCGGGTATCCCTGGACGATCCTACAAAGCAGCACCAGCAGATTACAGATTGAAGCTCGAAGCTTGATGACAATGTGATGGTGCAGGGACATTGATGACTTACAACAAGTCTTGATGATTAATGTAGTGGGTACCTTTGCTGTCACAAAAGCTTTTCTGCCAATGCTAAAAAGCGGCAACAAGAAGACCATCGTCAACATCAGCTCAGATGCAGCGTGTCTCACTCTGATGTATTCCATGATACATGCCAAGGATGGCATGGATGCTGGCATGGGACTCAGCTACAAGGCGTCAAAAGTTGCAGTCAACATGGGTGAGCAACTGCTTCTGCATTTGGCTGAATGCAGTATCTGTCTGTACTGTATATACAGCTACTGTTGGAAGTTTGCAGCCCATGACTGTGCTGTCTTTGTGTTTTAAACAGTGCAGACTGACTACTTCCTGGCCCGTATGCAATAACCCTATCTGCTTGAATACAGTATAGCAGATAGGTTAAGTCAGGTACTGTCAGATGCCTTTGCATAGCTGCCTCTGCATAGCTGCGATTGCATGCTGACTGTGTGATCCTGCTTGAATATAAAGCTGTGTCAATCCCTCAGCCCTAATTCTGCTTGCCCACTAACATGCAGAGACAGCGATTTTGGCAAATGATCTGAAGGAGGATGGCTTCACAATCGTCAGCCTACATCCTGGCTTTGTCAACACAAACATGGGACAGAATGTGAAGGCATCCACAGATGGCATGCGCAACCCCACAAGGTCGCCTCAAGAAGCTGTTGGTGAGATGATGCAGCTCACGCTTGGACTCACAACCAAGGACAATGGCAAGTATATGCTGCACGATGGCACGGACATGCCCTGGTAGACATGCCCTGGTAGACATGCCCTGGTAGACATGCCCTGGTAGATGACATGTCTTGTTAGAAACATAGTGTGCGGGAGAATGAAGCTTTGCATGGTCAAATTTGCTTGCACTTGGTCCCACTGTGTGACACTGTCTGGACAGGTCGGCCATAGGTCCAATCTTCTTGCCCGGACAGTCTGTCTTTGTGTATTTGTACATTTGACTTCAATTTTCACACAGTGTCTTGTTCAGTCAGTAGTTGCAATGCACCTTGATTGGCAATGCATGCATCATATGATCCTGTAGGTTGAGTGATTGCCTCGGTCTGCTTTTCTGCAAGATTGGAGCTTCAAATTTGGTGTTTCCATCATGTCTTGACACTGCCTTAGTCATGCCGCTGTGTTTGTCAGACGCAACACTGTCATCTACTGCGGCAGCAAGCTCCACTTGGATGTGTAAATACTGCATGGACTGCGTTGCAGTTGGCCAAATTTTCCTCTGTCTCAATTCCTTTACAAAGCCATGTGCATAAGCATTGCACTTGGGAAGCAACCAAAAGACGGATTGTCTAGGATGCTGTAGTGTTACTAAGTGACTTACCAGGACATGCATGAACCAGTTGCAGCACAGTCTCACCAATATCTAGATCTTGATGCATCCTGCCTCATCACATGCTGCCAGCTGTGTACATCTACAGACAGACAACGAGTGGCTGCACAAAATGTTTGATGCTAGCCAGATGCAGGCTGCTGTCATCTAATCTAATAGCCCTGTATGTATTTTGTGTGCCTCAAAACCTCTTTACTGGCAGAACTGTGTAACATCAAAAAGTTTGTCTAGAATTTTGACGGTACATCACTGCTTGCGTTCCTTAACTACCTGAACGACATCCACCTCAAAGTCACTCAAGACATAGCAGACATGGTATTGTAGGCAGGCACGCCCAATAAAAGTTGAAAGAATGCACAGCATATCCCTTCCGACAAACTATAACAGTTGGATCATAAGCATTAACAGACAATGCTGTCATGATGAGCAATTTGAAACTGTCCCTGTACTTCATCACTTTGTATCATTAGGTTCTTGCAATTCTGCCTCACAGATTTCTATCTCATCCAGGGCTTCCTCGTCTGTGCTATTGTCCACTTGTTGCGGTTGTGGCTGTTTCTGTTTGCTGTGTCGCCGCTTTTCATCCCACCCCAACAACATAGTCGTGCTGCAGACCACTGCTGCGCCAAGCAAGGACCACAATCCCGGCACCTGCACCCAAGGGTCACAATCCCAGTGAGGCAGTGTATAGCACCAGCAGTTACAATCAAGTACTTAAGCGTAGTATCACAGTACAGCCATGCCATAGGCAGCAAGGTCATGATTGACACTTCACAAGCTGCACGGCCTAAGCCCTTGTCGAGCAATCATGAGTCACCATCTAATCACAGAAGATGATGACTAAGTGTGTGCATGAGAGGTGAGTGTGTGTGTATGAGGGAGAGAGGCAGTGTGGGTTGCACTGAGGAGTGAGTGAGATATGACATGAACAGTCAGCAAGTGAGTGCCAGGTGAGCTGTGTGGGCTGCAACAAGGGAGTGGATGAGCGAGTGAGTGAGAGAGTGAGTGAGTGAGTGAGTGAGTGAGTGAGTGAGTGAGTGAGTGAGTGAGTGAGTGAGTGAGTGAGTGAGTGAGTGAGTGAGTGAGTGGGTGAGTGAGTGGGTGAGTGAGTGAGTGGGTGAGTGAGTGAGTGAGAAAATGAGTGAGTGAGTGAGTGAGTGAGTGGGTGGGTGGGTGGGTGGGTGAGTGAGTGAGTGAGTGAGTGAGTGAGTGAGGATGAGTAGTCTGCAAGTGAGTGCCAGGAAAGTCATCCACAGCAGCAGGCACATCACCTCAGAGAAGAAAAAGTAGCCCAGGATGAGTCCCCACACCACGGTGAGATATGACATGGCTGTTGCTGATGATGCTTCCACCAGCCGCAGTGCTGCTGTCAAGGCCACTCCTCCTCCATATGCAAAACATCCTGCACTCCACCCCAATTCTTTAGTCTGCCTCAATCTACTAACCCAGTTACTTTGTGGTGACTAATTGTGCAAGATGTCTGTGTATGTGCACACACACACTATACACTACAGTCCTGAGTACTTCCTTTACAGACATCTGGTTGGCATCTACGATACCAAAATCTGACGCGACTGAGCAGTACTGATGTAGAGTGTACAAGGCAGAATATGGCTCACAAATGCACATATCACAGTACCTGGCAAGACTGGCAGACTGATACCTGGCAGCAATAAAGTCACTGTCTGTCACTTTTGCAGCAGTCAAGGCAATGCTGTGAGTTTTGCCTTGCAGGCAAAGCTTAGTCAGAGCAAATTTGCAAGGAGCAAATTAGGAGGTAAAACTGATGCAAGAGTGCTTCAATGTCCAATCTGCATTCAATAATAAAGCCAAGACACAATTTGGACACTCATATGCAAGACACATGACATTGTGCCTAGCAGTGTCAGTTGTCACAGATGTACCTGTCAGCACTAATGTAACAGCTTGCCATGTGTGTTGTGGAACAGCAAAGCTGTGGGGCACTATGACACAAGCAGCAACAGCCAGCACGCTTTGCATTGTGCCGCTGTACAGCATGATGATATCTGTGGTCTCAGTCTTTCTCAGCTCCCTCACAGACATCCTGGCACCGGCATTAAACCCTGCCTGCAGCAGTGTACCCAGTGCCAGTTCTGTTGAAGCTGCAGCTGCTTTTTATTGGCTGTTGGTCTACAAGATGGTGCCAGCAAGTAAGATCAGCAAAGATGTTGTGTGGGTGCTGCACAAAAATGGTCACAGTCCTTAGATGAGACTAGTTTGAGCATGGCTATTGCGCGATGTTAATTGTTGGTGGAAGTTGCAGCAGTCAAGGTAAAGGAAGGTGAACCCGCTCCAATGATGACACAGGCCAATGGCGGATTTGGTTGGACACCAGTAATACAACGGCAACATATGTTGCAAAGGCTCTCAGCAAGAAGGCCACAAACCTGGTACTGTGCACAATAAAGCTGCAATGAATCTGTTGCATTGCAGCTATATTGTGCACCATTACAATATGCAGTAGCACATGCAGTAGCACATGCAGGGCTGACCGACCTGCATGATGCCCAAGGCAAGGCCCAGCTTGTTGATGCCTTGGCCCCCAAAAATGAATGAGGGCTGCGCCATCATGACTACGCCTGCCAGGGAGATGACCATTGCAACCACCACCAACCTGCCAGCAATGCCAGAACACCACATTAAATGCAGTTGGACGAGCTTCAGCGGTTGATGATGCCTGTGAGGCATTAGTAACAGCAAGAGCTGTTGTAGCATTCCATATATATAGCAGCAGTCCATACAGCGGCATTCCATACAATAGCATCCCATACAGCGGCAATGCATACGACGGCATCCCATATAGTAGCACTGACTGTGCAAGACCAGTCAAGCAGACTCTGGCAAGGTAGCTAGCATTGCAGCTGCCACAGTACTTTTATGATCAAGTGATGGCAGTACTCGCCAATACTTGCATTGGAGCAATATGCAAGACTGGATTTGGCAGCAAATGCAATACCCTGCAAACAGTCAGTTGACATTACTCTGTGCCATGACCAGATAATCATGACTGAGATATGATGTTTGGCAGCATCTCAGCATACCAACCTGTGAGCAACAAACATTTGGTGCTAGACAGGACCAGCAACAGCGAGCAGGGCAGCTCATCAGATTCCTTGCATGCATTAAATGCACACACAAGGTGAGAACACAGCTTACTCATAATTGAAGGCTGCGCTTCTCAACATGCAAAATAGCATCTGCATGCCACCAAGAGCTTACTGACTCACAGTGTCGGCAGCTCCTTGTTAAAAACAGGAGACAGGGCTGCAACCATGAGAGGAGACAGGAAAGTGAAGACCAGAGCGTCTGAGAGAGGCAAGTACTGCAGGGACCAATACAGGCTGGAAACAACGCCAAAGCCCAAGCTGCCCCGTAGAACCAGCAGCCACTTCCTACAGTATCAGTGTCATTCAACCCAGCGGATTGGCATGTATTATTGCATGTCTGGAACTACAAGAACAGCCAACTTCTACTATGCAGTGCTGCAGTATGCTCCATGCTTTGGTAAAAGAAAGTTCCTTCATGTCGTGACATTAATTTTATGAGTGTGTAATTCAGTGCTCAAGGCCTGCTTGGTGATCACCACAAGTGCTGAGGCTGCAGGGACTAGGTAGTGCAAAATTGTGTTGCATACCTTTTGCCCAGGGCATGAGGGCAAGTGTGCTGAGTGCTTGAGGAAGCCTTCACGTAGCTGATGCTCAATACCATCAAACCCCTGACCAAGGCAATCTCAAACACTGGTATGCCCGATTGGCCTGCAGTGGTTCAGGTGCAGCTGATACTTGACTGCCAACGCTTTAAAGTGACACCAATAAGTTGGCACTAGGTAGACTGTGACAGAAACGAAGACTTGCGCAAAATGTGCCAGAGAGATAAGGCTAAGGTTGTCTACTGAGCAGTGCACAATAAAAGATGTCGATTTGCACACTCTATGCGTTGTCACAGGAGGTCCTGCATACCCAAGTCCTTTGCACACACACTCATGGCTGCCTGGAACAAGGTTGAGATGCCAGCCAATCCGAGCCCCTTGAGCCTATTGGCAAGCCGAGTGCCTTGCAGGTCCACGAGTAAGCCATTGCTGGCCTGTTCCGAAGCCACGTTTGGTCTGGGTGGCGAAGCGTTGCTGTTTTCGTGTAAACTGCCGAGAAGCTGCTCCTCATCAAGGCTGCTTGTGCGCCTGTCTGCGAGAAGGATAGACTTTTCGATTTGCTGCGCCCCGGTCCCGTTATACATAGCGCTGTTCGACTCTGCTGTGGTGATTGCTTGTCAAGCTCGGAGGCTGCAACATTCATGCCTTCAATGGCGTATACAAGCCGTGCCTATACAAGCAAGCTGGTCCCCGGCCAGGATCACTCGCTTTCGCTAGTCCAAACGTCGACGGCATGTCGGGATATGACATGTTTGTTCAACGCCTGCCGCGAGGTATCATGACATAGTAAGTACGAATATCGAGGGTGCTCTGTTGTTCGCAGAATAAAAGTCAACAACTTCACTCAAACTCGGTCATTTCAAGCTGTCCGCACAACAACATAGGCCTGACAAAAGAAGCCAGAAACGTGACATAAGCCTCGTGCATGCACGTGCAGATCCAGATCTGGATCCAGATTGCAATGTCTTCGTCTGCGCTTGCACTGCGCACATACCTGAAGGGCCCTCTTCACCAGGCGACGCATTGAATGAACGAAACACGCACGTCTTTCAATTTGCAGTTCGTTGAGCTGGCAGCTGGGTGCCTGAATGATGGTTAGTGCTCAGCTGTGGCTAAACCCTCTGTGGCTAAACTACTTATCAGTCACGCACCCAGCAGGCTGGGATTGCTTCCTGGGTTACTGGTGGCTTTGGTTCACTGCCTGGTAAGTGGCTGTTATAGGCCACAGGGATCGCCTGCAGCCGGTTGTGGTCATGGCTTGAATTTACCCTGCTGTGCAAAGGCTGCAAGCACGCAAAAACTTTTAGCTTACTGAGCAGCACACCATAAAGGGTTTCAGACACGGGTCACTCATGAATGGCAAGATGGTAACACAGGATGATGACCTGCACAGGACTCTGATTCTTTGAGGCCCTCAGAAAAAGCCGATCTGCTTCATCTGTACTGCCAGGATCCTGGTAAAGCTTAGCTGCATTGGTGTACTTATGCACTGGTTTACTTGTGCCGGGATGAATGAGCTGAGCTCTGCCAGGATCCTGCCAGCACACATGCAGCAGATTGAAGGACTCTGGGATCTAAGCCACCTCAGTGGGCCATGGTGGCAAACCAGGTACACAAGTGCATAGATGGATCAGCTGAGCTATGCTTAAGCATGCCACCCGCTGGTCAGTCCTCTGCATCTTGAACGCACATCACAAGGTGCTGTGTGCATCTGTGCATAATGATAGCCCTCTGATGGTCTATGACGCTGATCAGGTCTAGAACAGATCATGATCAGCGTTGTACACCATCAGAGGGCTTTCATTGTGCCCGTATGCACAAAGCACCTGATGTTGTGCATTCTGAAAGTCCAACACAACATACCACCGGGGTGAGTAGTGCTGAATGAACAAATGCATGGGCAACACCCCATTGTCATCACTATGGCATTATAGGCCCAACCAAGATGACAAACATGCGTGAAGCAAAGGCGGCCTGTTGATCTCCCTGTAGGCTGCACATTATGTTGCTGCTTTGCTGAGTGACTCTGCAAACAACACATATGCCAAAGGTTGCAAAAGGCATTATGATGTCAATGCGTCGAAAGCAGTCAGCAGCTACAGATGACATTGCAGACAAAGCTTGGTGCACAAGACGTACCTCACCCATCCGTCCAAGCTCCCAAAGCTACACTGGCCAGAAATGAACCAAAAACATGCCAATATTTGGGTACATCGTAAGACACGTGGTGGTGCAAGGCCAGACAGCTGGGCTGCGTCGACCTCTGGGAGCACACATACCAAAAGGACCTGGTTGAGGAAGCATTGGTCCAACCATACAGGTGTGGTTCTTGTTGATTGGCACTCATGTTTTCGATATTGCTGCATCAGCTTTTAAGCATCTGCTTGCACCATTAGAAACCACAAAGACGTCACAAGTCCAGCAACTGTTGTTGTGTTACACCTCTGGCAGAGCAAATTTCACTCCAACCTCCATTTCAGCTTGCTGCTGTGTGGCAATGCTTGTCTTGACTATCAGCAAATGCAGCCTTAGTGCTGTCACTGCTGCAGGCTTCCTGCTGCAGCAAGTGACATTGATGAAACCTCTTGTGTCTGAATGAAGCAGCAGCTGTTGACCTAAGCGCCTGTTGCAGACTTGATTGAGCAAACAGCAGGCACAGCTGTCTCACTTCTTACATTGCCAGCAGGAGAAAGCAGCAGCAGCCAAGCATCTACATTCACCTACATGCCCCCACAGCTGACTAATGACCAGGTATCCAGATCAACTTCTGATTGTCACATCTACTGCATAAACCTTATTGAGAGCGCCCAAGCATTGACACTGCATGAGCACATGATTATCACAGAGTGTACTTGACACGGGCACAATTTGTTGACATTGAACAGTAGGTACTTCTGGATTTATTTCAGATTTCATGGCATGTGGGTTAAATTTGCAATCCAGTTGGCTGTTCACACTGCACTGCTGTCTATTTGCAATTTTGACGATGTAGAAAATAGGGTCTATGCTGACCTGCAGGCAGGTACATTGGCCACACTTCAAATGTCAGGCGTTGATTCAGCAAGCGCAGTGCTGCCCACAGGGCTCAGCTTGCGAAGTGGAGAAGCAAATCCAAGTCCATCTCTGCCACAAACTTTAGAGAACTGCACCTTGCATCCTGGAGCCATGCCTGGCCTGGATTCTCCACTGCATATGATGCAACAGGGTCTATAATCCCCTTTGGACCCTGCAGCAAACACACTCAGGCATGTGTCTTACTTAAGAGCCATGGCTGTAACTAGGGGCGACAGGACTCGGCACCTCTCATCAGCAGGTAAGGCTTGAAACACCAGACAACCTTAGCCATGACAAGACCCAAATGCTTGCTCAGGTTTTGTATCAGCATGCATTATTGCGCTCACTAATCGCGACTCCTGCTGCTTTGTGCTTACAGTCGTTTGTCATTTATTTGAATTTGCTGTTTATTTCATGTTGTCTTATCTCTTGCATTGCAATAAAGCCAGTACCCACTGAAGAGCTGTACAATGTCTCATTGCATATCCCTGCTATTGTTTGTTGCACAGTGCGGTGCTGCTTGTACAATGGTCAATAACAAATGGTAGTAAGCCCATGCTGAGCCAGCAGGCTACATACAATGGTTGCTTTTTGTCATGTGGAGTATAGCATCTGAATTCCAGTTGGCAATTATCAGTCATGCTCTTCTCTTCTGCAGGGGACATCAGCTCAGCATCCTGCGACCTCATCAAATCAAGAGAAGAGCTCACCAGATCAAGACCAGGCAAAGTGCCTCCTGGTCCCTGAGCTCCCAGGTTGAACCCCAGAGGCTCTCCACCAGTTACACCCATGCCTTGCCTGCAATTTAGGCAAAGTTGAGGCTGACTCACGGTTGCAAATCAAGCGTCTGCAAGATGCATCACCTGAAAGCCTGCAAAATGTCTGCACATCTCACATGTTGCAGCTGTGATCAGGGCAGAGACAGTGTCACACAGACATATACAGACCCAAGTTGGGGCTTGGCTTCAGAGACAGCAGTGCACACCGTGATGTCATGAAAGTCACACCATGCCATCGGATTTCGTAATGGACAGCGATTCTGTCGCCTTTTCTGGGCAAAGCCCCTTTGCCAGGTGTCATCTCAACATACTTCAGGCCTTGTGGGCCTGCTTGAAAGTCCTCCTCTGGGATCTGAGCTTTGAATCCCCGCCGGCGCTGCATATCCTGTAATCACAAGTGGGGTATATAAACACCTTCTATGTTTGAGAGCGTCAAGAGTCTCAAACAGGCAGTTGCAGCACACATCATCATACCTTTTTGAAACCCACAGCCTCTGCAGGTTCTTCAGGTAAAAACATTTGCAGCCCTGTACAGGGTGAGCAACTTGTCAGGTGCTTCCATGACAGGAAGACCTCACAGGTTGCAAGTGCATGCACAACACGAGTGTTAATTAAGTGGCATACCAAGCAACGCTGGGCCTGCTTGCAGCAACGCACGGCGGGTGCTCTTGTTCGAGAGCACTGGTCTTTGAGTCTCGCCTGTACCAGAGAAACGTGAATGCTTTGCATCAGCAAAAGTCAATTAGATCGAGGGGCGCATCACAAGGAATGGCAGTCCTTGCCGTGATGCTGTTTGTCTGTGCAGCACACGGGAAGCTTCCGACAGCTCTTGGCGAGAGGTTGGATGTGAACTTTTCGACAGCTGCGATACGAATGTAAGGACTTGCAACTCATAGCATGCGCCATGGTGTTCCAATGTTGATTGTCACGACTGCCCTGCGTGCAATACGCGCATGAAAACGGTGCTTTTGCGATGAAAAGATAAAATTTGCTTTGCTCCGAATCCAGACTCTGTTATCTCAGCAAATTGCCTAGACTAACATTGCAATCCTTTTGCTGCACTGACGTCACATTATGCAGCCTTATCAGTGCCATCATGAATCGCTAGGATGCTACAACAGCTGTCATAGGGCGCAGCACAGACTTATGTTCAGCTGCAAGTGAAGTATAGAAATGCAGCACCATTCACTTAGCCTGCACGTGGTCTAGACAGATCTGTACCTTTGCATATATGTAAATTACACGTGTCACCGAAGAACCGCCCTGGCAAGAACATCAGAGAGCTTGAAGGCGGTCAACTTCATCCAGTCCAGTCAATGTAAGGAATTCAGGTGCAAACGCATGGCTTCAAAGCTCAAAAGGCATCACAACAAAACATAAAGAAACCGTGTGACTTGCATGAAGACTTTGCAGAATCTTTATCTTGTGCAACATGAAACACTAACGATGTCAACCGAGGTATGCTGAATAGCTTTTGACATAAGACGCTGAAGACCATCAGAATTGCATACTGTAAATGTTCAATGTCTGTAGCTGTATTACCTGGCCAGTCTACTGCTAATAGGTATTGGTGAACATTACCCTGAGAATGGGTCTGAGTCAAAATTGTTGAAACGTCAAAATTGCATGGCAATGCTTGGCAGGCACACTACCCAGTGCAAAAGGTAACAGCGTGTCATCGCTTCTGCTTAGCCTTGCCAAACAAAACATCATCTGTTATCTGGCCCTTCCTGCACAAGGAATTATGAGTTAGCTTTGGACTGACAACGGCTGTGGATGCCCAGAAGACATTGCTGCCCACCGAATGTATGAAATGTTGCCCTTGACAGCAGCTGGACAGGGTCTATACGCCTTGATGGGGAACCAGCCAACGACTGCCCCAAGACCTCCAGCTATCCTCCCTTGACCATCG
>JAABUK010005723.1_pt1 | contig 19129 bp, 19 predicted proteins | sample 5559141 | NCBI WGS metagenome assembly JAABUK01 (sample SAMN10711869, study PRJNA513367) | rock metagenome | isolation source: Antarctica rocks | place: Antarctica: Victoria Land, Pudding Butte nord | collected 2016-01-03 | reverse complement strand
CGATCGGCGCCAATTCAAAGCCTTCCATTCCGGAACCATCTCCCAATTCGCTTCCCTTCCCGGTCTTCGCCAGCTCTTTCATCGTCTCCTCGAACATTCCCTCCATGGTATCGACTTTCTTTCGCCGTGACCCTCGCTCAGCTTTCACAGCCGCACCGTCCGCTTCTATCGACAGATTCAGCTTTCCTTCACCTCTCACGGCACCTGCCAGCTTTCTCAATGCCTGTTCTCCCAGCCTGCCTTCCTGGGTCGCAAGCTCTCGTATTCGTCTGGGATCTTTCTCTCGAGGTGGGAGAACTACAGTATCTCGGAAGGTATGCTGGGAAGGAAATGCCGGAAATGTCGATGGAATATGAGGATCTCTACGCCCCTCTTCTTTCGGGTTCAGGTCGGGTTCGAGCATGGATTCCGGCAGCTCGTGGGTGTTGAAGAAGTCGTCAGGTGGAGGAGTGGGAAGTAAGGATAGTGGAGAGGGAGGTTTCCGTGTGGATCGAGGCGGCAACTGATCTTCCGGAGTAGGGACTTGCGCAGCTTGAAATGCGCTCTCGAAGTCTGAGGCGATTGGAGCTGTGCGACGTGCAGCATGCATAGGACGACGAATGTATTTGCATAGATTGAGGACGTCTTTGCTCAATGTCAGCTAAACGTTTCAATGTAGCTCGTCCCGCACCGGCCTGTCATACATTCTTCAACACAACCTCTGAACGTTTCTAGCGCCCATGTATCGATTGCAGAGTTCGCAATTCCATCTCTAGCCGCAACCTCTTCACAAATAGAAATGATTGAGTAGTCGAGGAAGTCATCGGCCTGACTTCGCCCGACTGGTTTTGGACCTCGCTTTAAATTTGAGTCTTCTGCCTCGTCAAGGGGAGGATGTTGACCTAGTAGCGTCGGCTCGGTGCCTGGTAAGGTTCGCTGTTTGAATTGAAGGGTATGATGCCTGCCGTAGGATTGTCGCTGTTTCTTTGATGGATGCGCATTGAAGCCGGCCACGGACAGAGGTCTTTTCTGAGGCGAGGCTGGTGTCGTGAACATAGGCGCTATGTTAGCCTTGTCATCAAAGTGTTATCAATTCTAGATCAGAGATTCAGATAGCAGCCCGAAGACAAAAAAAACACAGTGTCATGGATAGAGGTTGCGATCGCAAGAAGGTATCGCAGCCGCAGGCGTCACAGCCGAGAACAGAAATGGTTAGCCCGGTCATGGTAGCCGACAGCTTGATATGAGCTTGAACCTCATATCAGCCTCGACAATTGAGCTTCGTGAGCCAGCACATTATATCGTCAAGACTTCCTTGACACTGCAAGGTATCTCTCAGTTGGATCACTGGTGACAACAGTACCCAGCTCAATCCAAACACAGTCCACAATGCCAATCAAACCAATCACGGGAGTACGACATTCCCCTCCATGACATTTGAAACCATTACTGACCTCAAAATCTTACAATACCATCTGCTTCCCTGATGCTTGCTGACAACAATGCTTACACAGATGCTCCGAAGGGGCCTGGTGCTGGATCTCAGCATCGCGGGCGGTACGTGAAAACCATGACCACACCGGTCCACCTCAGCGTCAAAATCTTACGCACTTCCGTCTACAACCCTTTGCAAGGATACTTCCGACAACACACTCAGAGGACACTACTGATCCCGCATCCTTTCTCGTACAGGCTTAGGCACGGCTTTCGGCTACCTATGGTGGTACGGCTTCCACATCCCCCGCGTCAGGGCACGAGATCAGTTCTATGCCAAGCTCGAGGACGAGAGAGCGAGGGCAGCTGGCGTCAACTAAAGCTTTGAAATGGACTATATGGCTGGAGAAGAGAAGCGGGCGGCACGGATCAAGCAATACCAAGGGATTAAGTGTCCAGGAGAAGTAGGCGTGCAGGAAGCAAATAGCAGACTCGGGTCGAACGGCAGGACTGTACATATTTTTCTGGCAACGCAGAGAACCAACACACTTGTGGGTGAAATGAGCCAGTTTTCAAAGCGTTTCACAACTGCATCTTCCCCGGTTTCGGAGCCAAACTACGTTTTGCAAGCTCTAATTAATTACACGTATCTGCCCGATCCACTTCGTTCCACAACAGCACTGGTCTACTTGAGGTAAATGGCCCTTCTAGGTTTGTTCCACCAACCCCTCGGAAGATCGTCCACTTCCGCCAAGCCGAGGTGCAAGATCACTGCTATTTCACTCCACTGCGTAACTACAAGACATGGGCTCGTTAGGGATTTGGGGGGAGAGGGGCCACAAGACCGTTGAAACAACCACTTTCTTCTCTCTGCCGCCCATCCATACTATCATTATCGCTCGGTTCATACGGACCTACCGAGCACCTCGACTTCCCGCTAGCGGTAAGCAGGTATATTTGACCCAAACGTCTCGTCAGAACTCCTCCGTGTCCTCTTTACACACGAGGGAAACGAACCCTCTCTGACTGCCATTTCTGGGTAAGTACTAGTAGTTATTATTATAGCCAGGAAGATGATCAATCAGTACGAGCAAGGGTCAGCTAACGTAATAATAATGTGGAGGTCAGTTTCTGGCGAGTTGGATGGGCTGGAGAGGGCAGAATATCAATTAGATCAGTCACTCGCATCTTCGTCAAAAGGCACCTACCTATCTGGACTTATCTAAAAGGGGGCAGCCGATGGCGGAGATGTTCGAACAGGTCCCCGATCGTGATTTCAGAAAGCTGACTCGGTCGGCTACAGGTGGGACAGGTAATCTAGATATCTGGGTGGAATAGTTAGGTAGTCGATGATGGGGCGTTGGATTCGGAATTCTGTATCAATCGTGACATCAGTAGGTGTTGAAGGAAGCTTCTCTGAGACTGAATGAATCAATAAGTACTGGTATATTACTTTGCCCTCTGCATCGAATTGTAGAATAGGATCCCTTGTGTCACTGAATTGATGTCCTTTTTCAATGAGAATCGTATTCCCGTGCTTTAGCGTGGGCTTCATACTTAGTATCAAACTACTCCCTTCTTGGCATGTTGAACATCGGAACTTTGAGACAACTAGACTATTTATAATCTTATAGCTATACCTATTAGTTCAATATAGACAATTGAAGACGAAAAACATGAAAGATTACTTAACTTAAGATTTTGATGTCTCTTCTGCCAAGGCTGCAGCAGAATTTCAACGCCAACATCTGGCAACGCTATTCCCAATAACGTAGGATGCCCATTCAGTGACGCAGGGGATAACATTGTGCAACCACTTTAGGGGCATTCCAGGCCACATCCGCCCACGTCTACGCAGTGCACCCATCGAGTTTCCCGGGTATAGCGGGCCCATTTGCTCACTCCATTCTCATTCCCTTCTCGTCCCGAGACCGTGCGCAGGTGTTCCACTCCTCCCACTCCGCCCTACACCTACGTAGTCCGTTACCACACAACAACACCACCACCCCAAGCGCGTACCTCAGAACTTTCCCAACCCACCCAACTTCCCGCTCACGTCTGCTAGCCCATCCTGCACAGCCTCACCGCCCAGCCCTGGGGAAACCTGCTCCAACTCGTCCTCTCCCATAACGGGGTTCTTCTTCAATGAATCTACAGCAACAAAAACTTGTCAGCGAGATCGACCCAGCTCCCCTGCCACTAGAGAGATCCAGCTTGCACAGCTCAGGTCGGCCGAGAAAGAACAGATTCAATAGAACAGAATCAAGCACAATGGCTGCTGACCCACCCTTCAGGAACCCTCCTGCCCTCTCTCCCCCTACCTTCCCCAACGCCTCTGCCTCCGCCCTCGCCTTACCGACATAATACTTCTTAGCTCCCCATCTCGCGATATCATCCGCATACCCTGCGAAGTAGACACCGGCCGCCACAATCGCCAGCACCGTCACCAACACCGCGATCGTGATGCCGAACGTTGAGAGGTTGGAGATGCCCTGCTTGGCGTCTGAGGCAAGCTTCGAGGCGGTAGCCGATGCGGCGGAGGCGGCAGAAGAAGCTGTCATGGAGGTGGTGAAGGCAGCAGAGGAGGCTGATGATAACATGGCCATTTTAAGCAATGGTTGGTGATGATGTTGCTTCCCAAAGGAAAGATGACTGATTTGAATGCGCAATAGTCTGACGATGGATGGGGGAAGATGTGATGCAGGAATAGAGAACGAAGGACAGGAACCGTGCCGCAAAGTAGCAATCACTGTCAAGTGACAGCTCAGAACAAAGCAAAAGCAAGTGGATCACCGGAGAGTAGGGGAACTGTGATTGAAGAAATACTCTGCCAGTAGGGCACAGCTGGCTCTTTCCGCCGGATTGATGACCAAGTCAACAGGAATAGAGCAGAGACCGACGAACGTTGGAAAGAACGATGGAGTGTATGCAGATGCATTAGTTATATGTCAGTCGGGAACCAGATCGATCACCCTCCACCCCTCGTGGTTCCCCAGAGCATGCATCAACATGGCTTGGAAATGACATCGACCCAGACAGGACACCGCTCGCTGATAGTATTGTCTACCCTGCTTGGGGTTGATCAAGGTAGATCTAGTAGCCAGAGGTGCTTCTCCGTCGGAAAAGAAAATAATATAGATTGAAGCAGACCATGCATGTAGCAGACGCACGCGACATCAGTGGCAGAGGAAGTATGGAACAGGCTCGTAGTTAGAGACCCCGACATACATCTATTCATGCATTGTGGACTTAGCTGCAGATGGCAGATAGCAGACGGAGGGTGGTTGATGTGCAGGACGAACCTGAGATGAAGGTGTAGTGTGAGCAAAATGCCTGTTTTGGTTGCACCCGGGGCCTTTGTGAAAGTGAGCTTGTGCCCGCTAAGTACCTTTGGAAATAGAATCGGAAGAGGACCTCGTGAGTGAATCTTTCCCACACGTGAGCCTGGGGAGACAAACGACAGATGATCCCTACAGTGTCAAAGGAACATGACAGACGTTAATTTCCTGGATTCTCGAGGAAGAGTGAGAGTGGAGTATAAATACACATTACACTACGATGCCAAACTGGGGACAGAAACCGCACCTGGGTGAGATTGGCGGTGCTCTCCCTGAAGAGAGCCAAACATACATCTTCCCAAGGTGGCCGCAGTGCGAGCGACCCATATAAGAACGCGAAGGGAGATAGACGCCCTTGCCGTGCTTTCACCTCCTGGATAGCATCATCATAGCACTATAGCGCCGCCTCAGATAAGGTGCCCCATATTCCGAAAAGCCGGAAGGACATTTCGCTCCCGACGTGAGGCCGCTCCTCATGAATTTCATCGATCATAATTCATTACTCATCTCTCCTCGTAACATCCCTCTCCTCATATCCGGGCGGCTTATTGATTGAGCCTACTTCCCTTCCACGTGACAAATCATTCAAACCCACTTCATCTCCCGTCCTGCGATCTGGCCAGGGACACCTCATCTCCCTTGTCGAAGGGCCCCTATCGAGCGTCCTCTCTGGTTCCGCTACCACATAAGGCGGCGGAACCTCCTCATCCAGATCCATTCTACTCCTGCTCATCATGCTTGACGTCCCTGGCCTCCTCGAGTCCATCCTCGCATGATGACTGAAAGGCCCAGCGCGCATATTTCTCCACACTCGGTTGTTAGCCTGGACAGCTGATAGGTCTCTACTTTGAGAAGGATGATGTGTGTGGAAAGCTTGAAAGCGGTTTCGTGGAAAGGCGGATGTGTCGACGCTTCGTCGTTTGCGCTGGTAGAGAAACCCTAAGAGCAGGAACACAACTCCGAAAATGACGATTATGTACATATAGTTGCCCCACGAGTGTGCACCAGTGTCAGCGGGAGGCGTTGAAGGCGTGGGTGTGGAGGGGGAAACTGGGGTAGTAGGTGAGGAAGGTTGGTAGATAGAGGAGCCTATCTCCGATGCGTATGGTGTCTGAGTTGCTTGAGGAGGCATGTCGGATTAAGGCAAAGTCGGAAAGTACAGCCGTTGGTGAAGTTGGTCCTGACAATCGGTAGGCAGCACTGAGGATAGTATTCGTACTCGTCACGCCAGGGCGCCCTTCACCGGGGTAGCATTCGGTACGTGTCCTTGACAGAGGCAGCTGTATCGCGTCTGAAGGAAATGAAGAACGCTTCTTGTATTCATGCCAATTGCTGCGATGATTGAAGGGTGAAGATGAAAGGCGAGAGCGCGTGAATAGGGAGTAAATCTTGTTTTGTCATCATCTGAGTTTCTGGGTCCTTGCTGTGGCGAGCGATCATCAATCTGCCTTGGCAGTGACGCGTAAATGCTATCGATAGAACCAGGCCTGCCGGTGCCGTGCTGCGCTTCTTTCGATGCTTGTTCTGGCAGTGTGGTTGTGCTATATCAACTCCTGATGTTGTGATCGAGGGCTGGCTACGCATAATAGGATGGTCCGGCAAATGATGTGCCACTTGAAAGACTCTCCACCTGTTAGATACCTCCGTCTTCAACCCGACCATTCGAATTCAAATCTGCAGCTTTTTGGATATAAACAACTACGTGTATTGAAAGAATCACTGGCTATCTAAGTAGTCGTTGACTTCTTCTTCTTCTTCTTCCGAGAGGCCCCTTTAGTTTGCCCAGAGGAAGATCCAGGATCACTGGGACCAGCACCAGAGGATGGTCCAGGATCACTGGGACCAGCACCAGAGTCTTGACTACCATCAGTGCCACCTGAAGGAGCACCAGGACGAGCAACACCACCAAGATCATCGATCTTTCTGATTTCCCGGTCACATTCGTCAATTTTATCCTGGCACTTGATAATGTCTGGGTCCATATCAAGGACTTCCCGATTGAACGCCTCTCTTCGAGCCATTCCAACCTTGTTGCTGGTGATGCTGCTCAATGATAAGGCATAGGCAAGCTCGAGCTCCTGGAATTGCAGGCATGCCTTGCTGAAGTTCTTCTTGTGCAATTCCTTCTCGGCAATGAGCTTTGCTCGACGTTGGTCTTGCTCGATGGAGGAGCCAGCGCCTTTGCTGGCTCTGTGAGACCCCTCTTTCCTCGACTCGCCTTTGCTGGCCCTGGGAGACTCCCCCTTCTTCACAGCGCCTTCGCTGGACTTGGGGGACCCATCTCTATTTCCAGACGGATTCTGGGGACGTGATGGCGCTCCTTGCACTCCTGCTGTTGAACCCGGCCTTGCAGAAGCAGGAGCTGTATTCTGAGCCCTCGGACTGGTGGACTTGGAGGATCTGCCCTTCTCGGCATCTTTGGAACGTTTAGGGGATCCGTCGGACATGATTGTAAAGTCTTGTGGTGCAGAAGGAGAGGGTCAGTTAGTGCGATTGCTTAAATGAAAGCAGCAACTTGGAAGAGTGTGTCACGAGCCAGTCGTGTCGAGTGCCAGATAGCTAGGGAAATTTGGGAAGAACTGTGAATTATATATGTAGAGCAGAAAAGAGCTGTGCGAAGACCTATTGATATACTCCAGGATGGGTTTATGATTATCTGGCCCGTTTCGGACCTTAGGTCAGACATTTTGCCTCCATCGTGAAACCTAAGTACTACTCACACAAGTAGATTCTTGCCTTTCTGGAGCGGGCCGAGTGGTACGAAGACCATCGGTTCCGATGTCTTTGAAACCGAGAATTCAGTCTCGTTCATGGAACAATTGAAATCATCATACTTACTTATGTACTCGTAGTATGTGATGATGTGTTAAAAATAGTGTCTTTATAACACCTTCTATTCAACCTTCGTTCTATGTACTACTTATGTCCTTCATGAAGCTCTAGAGGAGAAGGCAAAAAAGCACAGTTTAAACGAAATTATATCAGTCCTCGGCCCACATGGCGCAGAACTCTCCAATAACTCTTCCTTCCGTATTTTCCAAGCACATCCCCCCCCCTGTCATAATTTCTCAAAAGTCGGTGTCCTCCTCTTCAACCCAGCACCCATAGCCCTCTCCACATCACTACTCTGCAACATCGCCGCATTCCACGCCGCCGTATAATTCAAATTATCCTCCACCGTCCTCCCCTTCGTCGCATCGAGTATATTCTTCGTCCCTTGTACCGCCACTGGACTCTTACCCGCAATCAAACCCGCCATCTTCAACCCCTCCTTGACCAATTCCTCCTTATCCCGCAGCACTCTACTCACAAACCCCACTCGATCTGCCTCGGCAGCATCAAACTCCCGTGCGCTAAGGCACACCTCCTTAACCCAACTCGTCAATCCGCACATCACCTTCGGCAATCTGCTCAGCGTGCCCACATCGGCTGCAAGCCCGATGTCGACTTCTTTGACGCAGAAGCGGGTGCCTTCGGCGCAGAATCGTATGTCGCAAGCGGTCGCGAGATCTATCCCAAGTCCATATGCGTAGCCATGCATCAGAGCGATAACGGGCTTTTGACATAACGACACGGCAGAGACGCAGGATTGCAGCTCGAGGATGTGGCGGCGGAGGGAACTAGCTTTCCGAGATGGGTCTGCGGCTTGGGCTTGTATCGGGCCAGACGTGGCTGCTGCTGTGACATCTAGACCTGAATGAAGAAATGCAAGATTCAGCAACAGACACATGACACTGTTGGTCTACGAACCCCGAAGCAGACCAGGCGCTTGCGTGCGTACCTGCAGTAAACGCTCTCGCACCAGCTCCAGAAAGCAGCACACATCTGACATCCGGGCTTGACGAAAGATATTCAAACACAGCTTTCAATTCGTACCACATAGGGTCGTAGAATGCATTCAACTTGTCCGGTCGATTGATCTCCACATGTGCGACGTACTCCGCCGGCATAGAGAGGTTGAAGAACTTGAAATTCGGCATTGGAGGCGCCATATCGAGCTGTACTGTTCCGAAAAGTAAGGTTGGTTGCTGTGTACGAGGTGCGCTGTTTATAAAGTGATCTGTGTTACGTATGAAGTATATGAAGATCTACATCGTGATTGAAGGTGAGGCTACTACATACCGGTACCTAGAGCTAAGAGCTTACTTGTGGGTACTTATGCTCTGAATTGAACCTCGGCTGCGGAGGTGCAAAGGTCCGCGTTCCATGGAGGTTGAGCGCGACGCATCTGAAAGAAGTCGAGTCGCACAACGTCTCCCCATAAGAAATACTTACCTAGGCGAGAATATAAGTACTTATATTTGGGTAAAGCCCACTTGGCCTTGACCCTAGTACAATCCTTACTCGAATTGTGGTTTCCAGGTACGTAGAAAACCTGCATCAAAGCTTCAACACTGCATCAAAGCTTCAACACGGTGCTATGTACTAATCTTGAGCACTGCTGGAATATGTAGGACCAATTTTCCTATTCTCAACTTTCACAACTGTCCAGTACAGAACGTTTCATTGATATAGTTCAAATGCTGTTTATTTACCCTGCTTTTGCAAGCTTGGGCTCTTCAGACAATATCTCAAACCCCTTCGAACATGCCTCCGCCAAGATATTTCAAGTACAATCCCTTCTTGCACACCACCCAACTGCCTCAAATACTCAGATCGATGCTTTCTAGATTTTGATAGCAGGATAGCGCGTCCGTGAAAATGAATGACACATTTTCATCTGTGACCGCACTGACCCACGACAACTGCACCGAAGACTGAATCAATAGCGGCAGTGTGACTCTTCCTGGGGACTTGTAGCCTCCGCAAACGCGGGCGCAGCATTTGCTATGATAGAGTTGGACATGCGATGGATCAATGGCAGACTTGCTGGTTTCGCCTCGCTTGCGGTTGTCGTGCTTTCTTGCCAGGAGCCTCTAGAATCGTCGGCCTATTCTATTGGCTAAACGCTGATCGGGATAGTATCGATCATCCCGTGGTCCGAGAATCCTCTTTTGTGGTGAAGTTGACGACGTCGAAGCCCGCACCATACCATGCCTGCCAGTCAAAGTCATGACTCTGATGATTCTCCTGTCCAAATGCTCGGATCAACTTTTCACCTTCTTCCCCAGCCTCTTGTCCTTCCAAGATGACCATAGCGCCTTCGACCGACTTACTGGTGGCACCTTGGCCCCATATTGTCCCATCCTTGGGATTTATAAAAGTGCCGATATGCCTAAAGGTCAATGAGATTCTCTGTTCATTGAAAGCAAGCTCTTCAGCTGTCTTTTCAGACATGGGCCGCTTGTCAGCTCGAATAGCGTGGAGCCAGATTTGATTGGTATCCTGACCGAGGATGAAGAGAGAGTTGTGAGGAAGTGGTATACGTTGTGCTGTCCTCTTCACCTCAGTGTGAGAATGAGGACCAGATGCTGGTGCAGAGGCACGGCGCGGCTGATTCAGTCCTTGAGTGGGGGAAGCCGACTTTTTCGTTCGGAGCGTCATTGTGCGCATTGCACCCAGACTGACGTTCACAATGAAAGATCCACGTACGATGTCTAGGGTCTTATCTGAATGTTCGGAGATGTTGTCTTTGCCGCCTCGATACAATTGTATTAGAACATGGTTGACTGGGTGGCCAATAGACCTCTCGACCTCTTCTCGAATGCTTTGAATGGTTGGGGAGAACGGCAAGAGAGGTGGAGACTCATCAGCCGGATGTCTGTAAATTGGTATCGAGCCATCCAACGTGGCCTCACCTTGGACTGCAACGAGTCGTGGCACCTTACCCGACCGGTGATACATCTCTTGCCACCGTACCTCGCATGACTCGCCATCATTCCTCAGTCTGGCGAAAGCATCGTTGGACTTCTCCGCTGCAGGGAAGAGATTGTAGATAATTCGAGAATCCCTTTCCCCAATGAAATCACTTGGACCTAATACTTTGGTACTCGGTTGTACAGAATGCTTTGCTCCGCGGAGGGTTCTGCCAAACGCCTTGGCCATGTCAACGAGGGAAGACATCCCATCGAAGAGCGATCGATCAGGATCGGAATCAGCTTCGATGATGCCAGCCGAAGAGGGTGGTGTGATTTCATTACTCTTCGGCGGATGGAAAGCAGCCTTATCGGTGGTGGCTGGCGAGGCCGACTTGTCGTTTGCAGCTTCCGGGTCCGCAGGTATGCGAGTCCGCCGCATCCGGACGCGGCTTGTCTTGGCATTTGGTGATGGGCGGGACTTCGAATTTGCAGGCTCCTCATTGTCAATCCTTTCACTTGATCTCTTCTGCGTTGCAGTGTTCGTAGCAGATGATGGTCTGGTGTCTTGTTTCGCAGTATTCGAGACGTGCAATCCTGCCCTGTTGCTCAAGCTTCGCCTCTTAGCTGAGTTTGCCTTGAAACCATCTGTTCCTTCCGGGCTGCTGTGATCACCATCACGTGCTTTACCGTCGTTCATGTCATCCATCCACCTCTTGATCTTCACTCTCATCGTATAATTCTCTGTGCCGGCGTCCCCGTCTGGCCGTGTGCCCACGCTGCTTTTGAAGGTCGACGCAGTCACGACATCTCCAAGATTTCCGTGGAGATCATCCATCAATTCTTGATAGTCGGTGCCATTGACACCCATTACATCTGCCATCTGCCTCATGGCTTCTTCATGACGTTTCGCATTTCGATAGCCCACACAGTCTTCGATGACTGTCACCTCCAAACCATGTCTTACGGCATCGAGGGCCGTTGCGTAAACAGAGATATTGGACAATGAACCACAAAGGTACAATTGAGTGATAAGCTTCATCCTCAGGGTCAGAAGAAGTGATTTAGTCTGAAAGGCAGAGTAGCCCGTTTTCGCAATCACTGAGTCCTTCTTTTGGTCAAGTATCGAGGCGATTGTCGTCGGGGTACCGCAACCAAAAGTGTTCGGCAAGCAACAACGAGGCACGTCCGCTTCGGACCTCTGTGCGAGAAAAGCCTCCGGGTCATCACAACCACAGTCGGGTATTGTATGCTTCGAGTCCTGCTCAGGCGGCTCTGCCTCATAAGACGTATTTGCTGCACTACTCTTTGGTGTATCCAGGAAGTCCTCCAACACGATCACGTACCTTTCCATGTCAGGACATATTGTGGGGCGAGTCTCCTGGAATTCGGTGTGGACCCAGAAGACCTCCCCTTTCTCTCTAAACTCTGCAACAAGGCTCGGTATCTTCGGTAGAAACTCCTTCGCATTCTTGACGAACAGCTTGCCATCTTCTCGTAGAAAATCGTTTTGCATATCAATCACCAGCAACGCCTTGCGAGTTTCCAACAGGGGTGCGTTGGGCATTGAACCCACTGGAAACAACATGGCGGTTCCAACGAAATGTCAAATACTATGGTAGGAGTGCAGTGAGTGTCACGTGAGGCGGTGAATGAATGCGCGTTATAGCCATGGAGAACATGACTGGAAGCCTGACAATCGTTGGAGATGCGGGCTTTTCTAGCAGATGTTGATCATAGCGGACTGTGGGAAGAAGGTTCCGGGGTAGATGACGGCAAGGAGGAACGAAACACTGTTAGCAGAGCCAAAAAAGGGCTTTCTATCGACAGGAAGCAGAATTAGGGCATTGGGTTCGAAGGAGAAAAGGTGTGCGGGCGGAGTGGCACGGCAGCACTTGTAGCAGTTTTTGGATGCGGCTGCAATGCTGTAGCTGTAGTTGGTCAATGCATGGCCCATCGAGATGTCGTTAAGAGTCATGTGCTTGTTGGTGACAGGCTGTTTTCTGCGTGGTTGTACCGGGTTCCCCTGAAGGAAAAAGTGGGATGCATCGGGATCACTGCTGGCATGCATACACATGCGGATGTGGCAGTCCACTCAACCCCGTCTTTTGCCTCACTAAAGCTCACTAACCATGAAATCGCATTGAACCCCCCTGGTCAAAGTACTCCGAGAGCTCGTGGAGTCGTGGCAAATAGCAGGGCAGAGTTGAAAGAAGCTTTCTACCACGTTTTGAGGAGCCACGCGGATGAGTGAAGAGCACGCGTAGAAGCTTGCGAAGTGGGCTTAGGGTCACTTAGGGAACCGTTCGCCGTTTCACCAACAATGCCACAATGCAAGACAACTTGGTTTGGTCGGCTACAATACTGGTACGAGGGAAGTAATAGTAAGCTGTCGATCCCGCTACATGCCTCCAAAGGGCCCTGGGTTGTACTTAAACAGGTATGAAGTGTTTTCTTTACGGGATAAGTCTAGTCTGAGAAGGAAGGATGGAATGATTCCAACTGATCGTCACAGTCGGAGATCGCCCCGTCTGTCGAACAAACAGCTTGCTGAAATGGAGACCAACTTGAGCTGCCAGGCGGTATCTCGGCCCAGAAAGTATCCGACTAGAAAGGTGTGTCATTGTTGGGGAATGCTTGATGGTATCGACCGAGGTACGGAGTACGAAGGTGGGAGTCCTCTGATCCGGCTGTGGAAAGACAAGGAGCGCTTCAGCGCTGCCTAATTTCGTTTTTGAGAAACAGCGCACTCATCATCAGCTCCCATCATCCACTCGGAAGTCGTTTTGATCCGAACTCTGGACATTTGAAAGCTCTGCGGAAACCCCAACATTTTGAGGACACTTAAACATGGGCGACCAGGGCCATGAAGCAGCTCTTGCTTAGGAGGACAACCGTCTTGTGTAGTAACAATCGACGTTGATGGTTATTGTCTCCCGTCTTGTACGGCTTGCAAATCGTGGTCTTGGTCTTGAGTGCGCAGTTATTCGACCGTATTCGTAGTGCAATGTATCTACTCACGCAGCACGGATGACGAACATGTTCGCTCTTGTTTAGGGACCGGACCTACATCGCGTGTGTCCGCCGGGTACGCATCAGTCAAGATCACTGTCCTTCTCCTCTGCTTCGTCTTCGTCGATACCCATCGCTGCATCCATCGTCTCCTTCACTAGTCTTTTGATCTCGTCGACCTTGTTTTCACTGACGAGGCAGGTACAGTCGTCGATCTCCTCAATAACGTAGATATTGCCAGACTTCTGATCGATTGTCTTCAGTACTGCCATCTGCGGAGGATCACATTGGAGGAGTGCCCCCTTTGCGGCTTTCGGCATAGCTGTTGTGGGATCTTCGTAGAGAGGGCAAGGTAGTAAGCGGATTAGGTGCACGCAGTCCGAGGGAGATTGAAGGGCATTCGGAGGTCTGGCATGTACGCCAGTGCAAGTATCAGTCGACGAAGACTTTTGCTAGAGGTATGGGTACTATAGCATGCGTAGTATGGTATGTTATCCTTTGCTGCTTCTGTGGCCTCCGGGCTGTTTTCCGAGGCGGCTACCGGTAATTGACCAGTCATACAGCGCCGAGTTAACTGAGAGTGGATGAGATCCCTTGGCATCATCATGATGGCCAGTGGCCACCGAGAATCGACTGGTAGAGAGAAACACTCTTCACACGACTGAGCAGTCACATGAGCCCTGCCTTCAATGGCCGCACTCACAATGAAGATGCCTTTCCAACATCTCTCTGCATCTCCTCTCCCGTTTCACCATCAACTTTCCCCACCACCACAGCGCTTCTCATCCAGGAATTATGAGGAAATATCAAGTGCTTCTCTCAGCCATCCTGCTTGGCATTTCCAATGGGTCTGCTGTGGCAATTGTCTTGAACGTTGACGATCCAAGTAGGGCCCCGTTTTCAGCCGCCGGTTGAATTCAGATTTTCATCTGCTAACGCTAGAATTCTTGCAGACTCCATCCGTGATGCTGCAGCAATTGCCGCAGACGGCTTACAAGCTCTCTACAGCGGCAATAAGACTGGCGGTGTCCTGGGCAAATGGCCTTTTCAGCCGTACTATTGGTGGGAATCTGGTGCAGCTTGGGGTGGCATGGTTAATTACTGGCACTACACCGGAGACAACAGCTATGTCAACGTCACATACGAAGCCCTTGTCTCGCAGATCGGAGCTACCAATGATTTTATCCTCCCACAAGAAAAGTTTGATACGGTAAGTTGACGTAACAAGACATAGATCTATGCTTCTACTGACTCATTCCAGGGAAATGATGATCAAGCCTTCTGGGCGCTAGCTGCCATGTCTGCTGCAGAATATGGTTTCCCACAACCACCAGATCGATATCCTTCTTGGCGTCAAATCTGTGACAACGTCTTCAACGACTACGTGCAACGCTGGAACTTCGACTCTGACACGTGCGGTGGTGGTCTCCGCTGGCAATTTACCCCGGAAAACGCTGGGCACGATTACAAGAATGCCGTTTCAAATGGTGGCTTTTTCCAGCTTGCTGCTCGGTTGGCGCGAATGACAGGAAACCAGACTTACGTTAATTGGGCAGAAAAGGTTTGGGATTGGACAACCGCTGTTGGCTTAATGGACAATCTCTACAATGTGTTTGACGGTACCGACCTCACCATCAATTGCACTCGACGCAACCATAATCAATGGACATACAACGTTGCCATATATCTTTACGGCGCGGCGGTCATGCAGAACTACACAAACGCCACCGATAAGTGGCTTACACGAACGACGGGTCTGCTCGATGCAACATCCACCTTCTTTTCGCCATTTCCCAATGCTACTAACATTATGTTCGAGGCAACGTGCGAGAGAAGCTCTGTATGTAATGTGGACCAATTTAGCATGAAGGCATATCTAGCTCGATGGCTTGCAGGCACATCTCTCCTGGCTCCATACACGGCGGGCCGAATCGGCGAGCTCTTGCGTGCCTCAGCGGTTGGAGCATCTAACGCTTGCACGGCTGGGCCCTCTGGCAACACTTGTGGAGCGAAATGGTACATCAATGGATCGGATGGGACCAGTGGTCTTGGACAGCAGCTCAGTGTAATGGAGGTCATGTACGGGCTGCTGGTGAATGGAACTACGCCGCCATCCGTGCTCAATTCCGTCAGAATCCGGGATGCGCCACCCAACGTTGCTACGGTAATGCCTGATCCGTCTGCAAAGGGTGCCAGGCCCCTCTATGATGAAGGTGGTCGGCTTCCAGTGGCGCACAGTCTCGTTTTCGGGTTTGCAACAAGTGTCGCTGTTCTGATGATGGGTGTCATGTGAATGAGCATCGTATCTTGAGTTTGCATTTTGCGCCGGGCCAGATGACCAGAAGCGAGCCAGGCGTCAAGGCGATCGCATTGCGTTGGGACAGGTTTGATTCATGTGACAAAGTTAGATGTGACAAAGTTAGGTGAGTGTTGAGAACAACACACCAAGTAGAGTTTGTGACGCAGGAATTGCCAAGAAGGATTCCTGCCAGACTAGGCCGCTTATGGCACTTCGCGGCAATACGCGAGACCTCTCAACATCGTTACCATCCCGGCGATTGGAAGACTGTGAAGACAAGTATCAGCTGTTCGACATTCGTCTTGGTACTTGCATAGTGGATATGCGTCTATCATGCTATACTGATACGACTTGGAGTCTGGCACCACCCTCGTTCTTCGACGGCAGGAACTGTACCCAAGACAGATCTTCATAGGTCTTCTGCAGTCAGGTCCCCACCAGAACCGATCCTTCTTGTTAAGATGGCCGAAAAAGCTGCTCAATCTCCCGCCGAATCCTCCCCTAATCCGGCAGACTCCATCGAAGTTGATGATGAAATCAAGGAAGAAGAGACCGGCGATGGCGCAGGCGGAGTATCAAGGGAGCTGTACAAGGAGATGCGGGCCATCTGTGATACCGTTTCTAATCATCGTATGGCCATCAAAGGAGACGAGTAAGCAGACCTTACCTCCACTTCAACTTTGCTGATCCTCTGGCACAGAGACTACTATCCTGCCGCACTTTTCCGACGCATGCCCAACAAGCGAAACCTGCCGGAATACCACATCGTCATACTGGAACCGCGAGCAATCAGTACGCTCAAGCACAAGACACAGACCAAGAAATATACCAGTTTCGCAGAATACGTGCGGGATTTTGCCCTAATTGTTCATAATGCTCAAGTGTTCAATAGACCCAATTCGGGTCCGGTCAAAGATGTGCTTGTACTCAAGTCTGTGTTTGAGGGGCAATTGAACCGGCTAGTTGGGCGAGGCTTGATCACCAAGGAGGACACGATCTTTCCGGACCTCGGCGAGATTCTAGATGCCACTCCTGAGCCTGATCCCGTGGCGGAGGACGAGGAGGAAGGGGAGGAGGATGTAGAAGGAGAAGACGACGACGAAGACGACGAACCTGATGATTCCGATGATGAAGGAAAGGGAAAGAGACGACGAAGGGGTGGGCGAGCAAGCATGGCAGGTCGAAAGCGAGACAGGTCCGAAGAAGGTCAGAAAGGAGGCGACGGTGATGCAAGAAAGAGACGTGGACGGCCTCCTCGCGTAGACACACCAATGGAAGCTCGTATCAAGGCGGTCTTGAAAGGCATTCGCAAACTTAGAAGCGAGGCTGGGCATTTGAAAGTCCTTCCGTTCGAGCGACTGCCAGACAAAGCTCAAAATCCTGGCTACTATATCGAGATCAAGGAACCGATTGCGGTTGATCTGATCAAGCGCAAGGTAAAGAGAAAGAAGTATCAGTCTTTGGAGCACTTTATGAAGGACATGGAGTTGATGTTCAATAATGCGATGCAGTATAATGAGGATGAAAGCGATATCTACAAGGATGCCAAAGAGCTATGGGAGGAAGCAGAGAAAACCGCCGAAGCAGAGAAGCAGAAGCCAGACAATGAGTTCCTCATGGAGGATGGCCGGTTACCCCTACCGAACGGTATTCTACACAACAACGAATTGTGGAAGGTCGGCGATTGGGTTCACATTCAAAATCCAAACGATGTGACCAAGCCAATCGTTGCACAGATATATCGGACATGGCAAGATACCGATGGCCAGCAATGGGTTAATGCCTGCTGGTATTATCGTCCTGAGCAGACTGTTCACCAACATGAGAAACACTTTTATCCGAATGAAGTGGTGAAGACTGGTCAATACAGAGATCACCACATTGATGAAATTGTTGACCGCTGCTTTGTCATGTTCTTTACCAGATATCCTCGAGGTCGACCTCGAGGACTGGATCCAAGCAAAGAAGTGTATGTGTGCGAGGCCAGATACAACGAGGAGAAGCACAAACTCAACAAGATTAAGACTTGGGCCAGTTGTCTTCCAGACGAGGTACGAGAGAAGGATTATGAGATGGACATGTTTGATGCGCCCAAGAAGATCAAAAAGATTCCAAGTCCAATCAAACACCTTCTCAAGGAAGATGCAAAGGAGACCGATGAACTTCCATCCCCTCAATGGGGTCGTGAGAATGCTCCACCTATTGTTGGGGCTGTTCATCGGCAGCCTCGGGACGAAAATGTAAGGAGATTCCAGCGAAAAATTCTCTCCAAGTTGTGTTTCTTCAGTCGCACGTTACTAACTATTCTCTCAGCAATCGCCACCACCAGAACCTACACCTCCCCCACCACCAACACCACCTGTGCCTCCACCACGACAGCATTCCAACTCAGTTCTTCCCCGACAAACACCAAGACCAAGCACAGATGCACAGGGTGACACAACGATGTCTAATGGCCCTCTCCGTCCCTCATCGACGACTCATACCATGCCTCAAACGATTCCAGGCAGCGCCTACCATCAAACCTCAGCCTCGCCTGTCCCCGGCCTCGGACGTCCAACCCCCTATCAACAATCTCAACCCTCTTACGGCGCCAGTGGAATCCCTCAGACCCCATCTCAGCCTCAGACGTACGCCCAAACACCCCAAGCGACCCCCTCAGCAGCCCACCCAAGCAGCTACAACCCCTCCTCAAACGCCCAGACCTTCGCCTCCCGTGTCCCACCACAAACTCAGCATACACCAGCAGCACAAACCTACCAACCATCCAGCACCCACCAAAATTCACACTCCCAACGCCACCCCGAAGTCTATGTCATGTCCGACGCAGCCAACGCCTCCATTCCCCTCGGAATCCGCCAACAGTTCCCCTGCGACGACCATGGCAGGGTCCTGTGGTTCACCACACCTCCCCTCAACGATACTCCCGGCCCCCTGGAACCCGTCTCAGCTAAGGACGGAAAGTCCCTATCGCACACGCCCGAGTATATCGCCGCGAGAGAAAAGCGAAGAAATCTGATTGAAGAAAGAGAAAAGCACGTTCAGGAGCGGATAGCTGCTGCTGAAGCAGAACAGACCGATAAAAACAACGATGCTCACCAAACCTCCAAGCGCAGAAGAATAATCACAACTACTCAAGTTGATACCCTCATCCTACAAAACCTAACAGACCAGATCCTCAACGTGAACAAGGAGTGGTACAAGTCACTCTACGGGAATCGTGCTGCAGAGGTTGAGACTTTTGATGCGCTGAGGGCGAAGGAGAGGCGGAAAGAGATTGAGGACAAGGAGGCGTATTTTGAGGGGAGGTGGAGGGTGGAAGTGGAGAGAAG
>JAABUK010005722.1_pt1 | contig 19129 bp, 25 predicted proteins | sample 5559141 | NCBI WGS metagenome assembly JAABUK01 (sample SAMN10711869, study PRJNA513367) | rock metagenome | isolation source: Antarctica rocks | place: Antarctica: Victoria Land, Pudding Butte nord | collected 2016-01-03 | reverse complement strand
TCAGCAGCTCTGGCTTGCATTGCCTGCATAGCAGCAGTTGACTGAGACACAAGAGGCAGCTGGATTTGCGATCTAGCTCGCTTTGTGACAGCTACGCACAGCTGCTGTCAGAGCGCTGCTCAGCAGGACACCTCTTTCTAGGCACAGACTCAGCTAGCGCCATCAGTCATCATTCAGACTCAGTCAACTTTGGCAATGCTGATGACAATGCTACAGGTGGCTGACGAACTCAGCAGTGGTTGCTGTGGAAACCAGGAAGCCTAGGCCACTTCACATCCAAGTCTGATGTGGTGACGAGCGCACACCTTGATCTGCTTCCTCATGCTTCTAGCTTGCTCCTCCAGCTCAGGCAGCTCCTTGTCCCTGAAGACCTCCTCTGCAGCATTCAGGGCATGCAGCAGCCTCCAGTGCAAGTTGCCCAGTATCTGGAGGCGCCCCTTGATGTTGGTGTTCAACTGCATTGCAGCAGACATTAATGGACACTGTTGCAGGCACCAGTGCATGTATTACCAATTGGCTCTCAAGCCTGACAACAGCCTGACAAACTGAGGACAAAAGGGCTGTTTTGTATTGTGCAAAGCTTTGAGGGCACACCTTCACAGCACAGCAGCAGATGTTGACGATATGAAATGGGCGTGACACCCTTGCATCCACTCCCAGACATGCTGGCATGTGTCCAAAGCAAATTCGTTGATAAGCAAACGTCCCATCGATGACTGGGCATATGCTGCAAAGAACCCACACACCAAAAGAGACAAACATATAGGCAGCAGGTTTTGTGTGAAAGAAGAGATGGCAGCAAGCATCTCCTCAGCAGATTCAACCATGGAGGCAACAAGAGTGGCAGCAAGCACACCTTTGTTGCACACTCCAGTTTCATCTCAGTCTTCTGCTGGTCCTCTTGCACGTCCATCAGCTTTGTTGCCAGCTCCTCACACTTCTGCTCTTGCTCTGCTGCAAGCCGTGGCAACTCTTGAAGTATCTGCATGCCGACAGATCGCGGTGAAGGTCAGCAACACTTGGGTTTGTTGTGACACTTGCCGTAAGATGATTGACCCCTACTACATGCACCACAGTGATGCAATCCCACTGCAGTCAGGAGCGGCTGGTTGCAATTTCAACTGGACTCATACATTCATTCTGTGATGATAGTTACGGAGGTGCATGGCGGGTTGCTGCTGCAGGGTCAGCAGCAATGCGCCTTTGTCCAACATGTATAGTGTATACTGAATGCTATGCGCACGGTGCATCCTGCAGGAAATTTGGTGCAAGCTGAACAGCCTCATCAAGGCTGAAAAGCATACGCACCTGCATGACATGGTGAGATTTGCCCAATCCACATGCAGTGCGCCGGTATGGATTGTAAATCTCACATGCAGACTTCATCAAAGTATCAGTGACACTGGGCTCCATGTTGGCTAGGCAGACTACAAGCAGTAGGCTACCAGATGCAAAGGCTAGAAAGCTTACATGCATCAAGTCATGGTGTGCCAAGTGTGTGAACTCCACATGCGTTTGGCGCAGATGTCCAATCCACTCTGTCAGCAGCTTCTGACCCTCCGGGTTCCCTGCATCGAAAGACCAACAAGGCAAATGTCAGCCACCTGTGACATCAACAATTTACAGCTAGTGCGCTTGATGCCGCAGTAACAGCCCAAAGACATGTAACCTAAGGACAGGTTTCATGTCTCTCACCAGCCTGGACAAACTCCAGTCTGGCTAGAACAGACTTTGTCCTGCCATGTTGCGTATCGTTGAACAATAGTAACAAACACCAGTTTGGCTATCAGTACACTTTGTTCTGCCATGCTCTGGCACTGTATCCATCAGCGGGAAGACCCAAACATAGCTGGAGGGCAGGCCTCAAAACAGCATGCATGTGTGGCATTGAATTCCAACATTGCTTGTTCGCAATGGCCATCAGCATGCACACACTCACATATGCTTACCTGTGCCTGTTGGGGCTTGAGGGTCTGCAGGTGGTGCAAGCGGCTTGGGCCCTTGCAGTACGGCCCCAAACAGGGCATTGCTGGCCCGGCTGACATCCTCATCATACTGAGCTGAGCTGCTAGGAGGGCTGTCCACATCCTGCACATTGCACCCTCTCAACAAAGACTGCAAGCAAGCATCTCAAGCGCATACAAAGTCTGCACAGTGCTTGAAATGATGGCTCACACTGGCTGTCTGGTTTGCTTGGCATGCATTCAGCGCTACCAAACAGGCAAAGCATATGGTTTCGTGGTATGTGGGTATCTCTTTCTACAGCATGATGCCAAAAGCACTGTATCAGTGTGGAGGTCATTCAAAGCAGTACTGACCTCAGGAGCCGTTGGCGCTCTGTTGGGCCACAAGCAGTGAGGCTGTGATGCAGAGTCTAACACCAGGAGTGCGCCTGCTGCCATTGTGCCGCCAACAGGTGCTGCAGACATGACAGACTGGCCTGCACACAAGCAGCACCCACCTTGGCTTCCCTCAAACAGCTGCTGTTGGTTGTTTATGCTGATGTGGGTTTCACTGTCAGGCATGCTCATATTGTGTTGGATGCTCTATCCATGCTGATGTTGATTTCATTGGCAGGCATGCACTCAAAGTGTTAGATGCTCTGAGGTGTTGTAAGGCACTGCTGAGGTGGCATATAGAAGCTAGGCAGGATCTGTCATGGACAGCTGTGACATAGCAATGAACAACAGCATGATACCAGTGTGGCTGCCATTGATGTATTTTGCAGAATGCTAGTAGTACCTGTCTGGGAGCCCTGCCACAGCACTTCTGCTGCTGCTGGCAGCAGTTCAGGCACGTCATCTTCATCCCCATGTGCTACTGCTGAATTGAGGCGATGGCACAGCACAGGCAGCCATGGCAGTGTGATGGCGTGAGCTCCTGAGCAGTACAACATGTCTGTTCAGCTACATGCCGTAGCAGAGAAAGTGCTGAACAGCGTATCTGACACCAAACAGAACGCACAGAAGCTCAAGCATAAAATTTGCTAACTACAGGGGTGGGCATGGGCTGTGACAGGGGTCTGGGGTAGAGCATCTGCGTATGTTGAGCTTGGCAGAAAACTGAGGATCTGCGCAAGATGCATGACATCTTGACGCAGAAAGCTAGGACATGACCAAGATATGTACCCACCATTTGATTGCACAGCATAGCATCTGTCAGGTGCAGATAGGTCTGGGTGCAGCTGTAGCTTGTGCACAGCAGCAGGGGTGTGTGAGGAGGAGCCCTGATGGTGTGTGTGTGGTGGGAAGTGCAGGTCCAGGACGTCTCGAAGCCTGCAGAGATTCTCGGCAGGAGGGACAATGTGTACCTGCAGACAGCAGCAAGCATCTGCAGAGGTTCTCGGCAGGAGGAACAATGTGCACCTGCAGACAGCAGCAAGCATCTGCACGGCGATACTTCTTTCACAAACAGATGCATGCACCCTAAAAAGCCTTCTTGGCAGGAGGGACAATGTGGACCTGCAGGCAGCAGCAAGCATCTGCACAGTGATAGCTCTTCACACTAAAAGTGCATGCATCCCACAAAAGCTGCTTGAGTGTAGAGCACGACAACATTGATAATGATGACAAGCAAGTTTTACAGGAAATAGCTGGGACCTGAATATCACTGTGTGCATCAGAGACGACGTGTATGATCAAAGCAATGGTGCATTACACAGGAGAGGCCTGGTCCAGCAATGCTGTTGAGCAGCAGAACTTGAGGCAGCTGCAGCAAGCAGGAGGAAGTATCTGCAGACACAAGGCATGCCTCTAGGTGGCAAACATTGGCTGTGACTATAGCCACCCTAGATACCCACCTCAGACAGTATGGCCACATAGTGTCTGCCTTCAGTATGACAGGCAGGAGAGCCTTGAGCCCATGTGGGTGTCAGGTCCCCTGCTACCACATATGTCTCCACCTGGCCGCTGCTGGTGCCTATGACCACAGCAGAGCATGTATCTCCGTACCTGCACAAGTATGGGTTCAACTGTGGCTGCTACTGCTGCTGCTGCTGCTGCCACTGCTGTACACTGTGCCGTGTCTTTGGTTTATGCAAAGCTTTGCATCAGGTGCTGCAGGATTGTAGACTCAGGTGCAAGCCTTGCACAAGGGTTAGACCTGGGTAGTGAGCAGCCTTGAATGACTATTGGGTTCATATAGACAAAGAATGCAGGTGCAGCAGCAGCTGCTGTGCTTGGTGCCAGCTCAACACTGCATGCCATGTGTAGGCTGCTGAAGTCTTTACCTTGTGGCCAGTATACTGGTAGCCAGATCTCCATCTCCTGGCAGGTTGTCAGATCCCTGCACACCATTACAAAGTGTCGTTATTCCTGTTGAGGGTTGCACACGACAGACAGAAAGACTTGGCAGCAAGCAGACAGATGCCACATGCTGTTCCATGCTCCAGCAGGTCAGTGAAAGGGTGAAGCAGGTGTTATGCAAGGCAGCTACTGACTTGACAAAACATAGAACTGATGATGCTCATCATGCTACACTGCAACATGTTCAACAGGCCACAGAGCAGATTGCAGTCTGACTCACAACTGCCCAGTCAACACCATAGTAGCCCAGAGCCATGCATATGCACAGCTCTTTTCAACCCCAAAACGTCTAATTCAAAAAGTTAATTCAGAAACGTCATCGCTACACTGGAAATCTAAACTCAGAAACATCTGGGGACAGCAAACACATGTTCCTACATTGTAGAGATGCTTTAGTGCTTGATGATGGCTTGCCTGTAAGGGACCACAGAGGGCTGGCACATGGTTGTCCAGTGCATGGGGCTGCACCCTTAACATGCTTTGCTTCAGGGCACTGACAGACGGACTGTCAGGCTGCTGGGAGTCTGCTTGTGCTGGGCTGGCACTGAAGGAAGTGGCTCTACCGGCAGGCTTTGATAGGGCCTGCAGCAGCACAGCTTCTGGATGATCATTATAAAGATGGAAGCGAAAAGAAGCCTGAGATGCCCCCGACAAAACATATGTGGAAAGCTACTGAAGGGATTGACAGAAAAGCTCAGTGTGCTGATCTGTCAATCATCTCTTCAGCAGCTTTACACATCTGAAGTGTCGTGGGCATCTCAGCCTTTGTGCTCATACTCTGTCCTGGTTCTGATGGTTAACAAGGTAATACAGGTGCACAACGAACGCAGGCAGATGATGAGTGTGGTAGAACAGCAGCCACCTCTCTTGAGTCACAAACACAGGGCAGCCACCGCTGCATACCCTCACAAGAACCCTCTGTCACTGGGTGCACACCAAGCTGCACTCCAACACAACAGCAGTGAGGCAACCAACCTGGTCCAGCCAAGCATGGGTTGTGGATTGCGCTGCTTCTGGCTCATCTCTGATGGCATGCAGCAGTTGCGTCACAGCAGAGCTTGAGATGGTAGCATGGAAGGGCGCCACAGGGCATAAGGAGAAGAGTGAGGTATCTGAGCATACAAAGAGCACCTGGAGCACAGCCCAGCTTGGCTCAGAATGTCAGCATGCAGCATTGAGTTGCTGTGGAACACCTATATTTAGGGTTTACAGCAGTGAGTTGATGTGGGACACCTATATCTAGGGTTGACAGCAGTGAGTTGATGTGGAACACCTATATCTAGGGTAGGCCCTAAGAGGCAGATGTCAGGGTAAGCTGTGTACAGTATACAGCCGGCGTTACGCTCCTATCCAGCAGTGTTGGGCTTGCCATATCAGCAGCAGACGCACTCCGACGACATCAAGATGGAAGGAGGATGTACCGTGAAGCGCTCCCATCCATAGGCAGGGCCAAAAGCAAAGCCAACTGCGTGCCTGCGGCTTTCAGTATCACTGAAGTCATCATCATCCATGAAGTGCATCCCAAAAGGCCTACAACATCGCAAACAGCATACGTTGATAGACCCAGCACAATATTGTGGATGCTCAAAGCGTCTGAGCAACTGGCACAATGGAGCAGGTGTGCGTTTAGCATGCCTGTTAGAGTTACATTGCATTGGTGTACCTTTTTGTGCTTGTCTGAAGCTCAAAGGTCTGCTCAGGTTCTGCTAGCTTGTCGGCGTGATATAGTCGCCAGCAGTTGTCACTGGTAAGCACAGCAAAGTGCAAGTCGCTGCCTGCATACATTAGCACGCTCATGCACTTGAGTTGGTGGTGTTGATGGACATTACAGTAGACAACACAGGAGTGAGAAGGAAAATTGGGTGTGCAAGCAATCCTTTCTGCGTGACAAAAACTCAATTTGCTGTGGAGTGTAAGTCAGGCTGTGATAGTCAGTCTGCTACCTGGGTGCCATGTGACCTGCAAGACTCTGAGACCAGGTCTGTGGCAGAACAAATCTGGGTGTACAGGGTAAGCTTTGCGCTTTTCTGATGAAGCACTTTGCTTCAGCAGGGGTCCTTTGCCTTCTGTGAGGTCAATGAAGAGCAAGGTGGTGCAATCTGCATCCTGTTTCAATGGAACACAGGCACCCTGAGCTGCATGTTGATGTTTAGCAGATCTGGCAGAGTGTGAGGATGCTGACCAGTGTTGAGGTACCAGCTAAGACTGCGTAACTGCCATCTCTGCTGATAGCCAGGCCTGTCAAGGTCTTCAAGCCAGAACTCTGGACGTTTAGCTCCTTGGTGGAGATCTCTTTTGCTTTCTGATCCCTCTATATCACAGGACAGTGCACCTCAGGAAAGTCTCGGTACCACAGATCACTCAAAACAGGAAAGCAAGAAAGTCACCTGAAGGTCTGTAGACAAAATTCTGGTGTCAGCGCATCTGATCCTATCTGTTGTTGCTGCATACAGCCTGCCATGGGCGTCACATGAAAGCAGCTGACTGGTGCGACCAGCTGTGGCAACAAGCTGTGCAAACATAGCCATGATCACAGACTATTGTGACGCCTCAACGCCTGTACGATGCTGGTTGCTCTACGATAGCTTCATGTGCAGGCAGTCATCTCAGGCAGTCATCTCAGGAGTAGATGGTCCGACCCGCTGGAGTATCGCGAAATCCGGATGTGCATGGCTACAGGCATGCAACCCATACAAGGGGGCAGAAGCGTGTCTGATGAACACAGCGAACAGGCTCGGCAATAACAGCAACCAGATACATGAAAGCTACAAAGCCCAAACGTTCGAGAGCTCAATTGCGCAGCATGCTCTTTCCCAGCTTGTCGTTTCATCTTCCATCTTGAGCTCACAAGGTCAACCCACAAGGGTGGCGACTTCGCAGACATGTGTTACACATGAACACTACGACGTGCTAAGACACTTGCAGACAAGAGTCAAAAAGTTCTTTCAGCGAGGTAATATTGTGGTACGTGCATAATGCAAGGCATGCATGAACATATGTACATTGCTTTTGCAAGCCAATCTGAGTTAACACTGGCTGCTTCCTATGGATGAAACAGAGTCAATGCAGTCAGCCAAGAAGGTTGTTGTACAATGTGTACTGCTGTGTACATCAACGCTCAGGCATAGTAATGCGTTTTGCTTGCAGCGTGGGCACAGAACTGCTATGCCCAGACCTGTCAGAGCTATATATACAAGCCTTAACTTTAAACAGTCTAGCGGATCCACCAAACACAACAGCAACTCAGCGTCATTGCATTGCAAAAAAGCAAAAGCACGCTTTATTTGGTCGTTCGTGTTATTGAAGCTCCCCAGCATCAAGCTCCTGGTCCTCCAAATCCGGCAGGGGGAATCTAAGAATTGCAGCTAGTCCAGTCAATTGATTGAGTTGCTCCCCTGAAACATGCATGCCAGAGAAGATGACCGCTTCACCTCCAGCTTCTTGCACTTGCTCCACCAAGGCTGCATACTTTTGCCTCTGCAGACACCATTGTGAACATTAGCATTTCAAGGCGTATGTGGCCACTGCAAGGTACACGACGGTATACAAACAAAAGAATGTTCTGGGCATGCACTCCTTGCAAACAAGGGACTGTGCAGAAGACTGTTCGCAGTCCTTGTGTCCTTGGCTGAGGCGGCAATACTGTTTGTCACATCATGCAACTGGTGTCACGTATTACAAGGTGCGCAACCAAGACACACCTGTAGCACATTGTTCACTCTGAACAAGGTGTCAGTAATGAGCAAGGTCTGCACAGCCCCAAGCTCATGGGCTGCTTGAACATGCCCTGGCCCATAAAATGCCCTTGCAGAGTCACGTGCCATCATGTCGTAAAAGTCTTGCAGCAGCTTGGTCTCCTTTACCGCTTTGGTGTCCTGCGCCACACAAAACCTTCTGGTTGTTGCGGAAGCTGAAAGGGATGCAAGCATGGCAGCAGCTGCAATTGATACATCAAGATGCTGCACAAATTGTGTTGCACACATTTTGCACAAGACACCAAATTGAGGAGATTGATCCATGTCATGTGTGCACCATTGCTGTGGCATCACTGCAATGGCCACAAAGCATGCAAGGAACCTGCAGGCTGCGGCTATCAATTTAAAATCTAGCTGAAGGATACAACAAGTAGAAATATGGTTGATGTGCAGCAAAGTCGTTCATGCATACTCGTGGGCCTGCTACAATCACGTAATGATCCTCTCCCATGCATTCTTGTACAGTTATTTGCACTGCATAACAAGAACAAAAGTAATGATGACAATGATGATAACATCGCTTTCCAGCTCATGATGAGCTAGGCACGTGCATTATGTTCACACAGATCGTGCATCTGACCTTGATTTGGGAAGCAATGCCTTGGCTGGCCATCACTTCCTTCAGGGAGTGCTTGTAAGCAGAAGACGCCGCAGCCAGCAAAACCTTCTGCTTGTTCAATATCAACGGCCTGTACGTCAGCAGCAGGTAAGCTTGTTGTGCAGATTATACAATCAGAGTCTCTGGTTGCCCTCCTAGCACGCAGTGACCTGCGTTGGTCTGAACCAGAAAGAGTTCTGACACAAATTGGTGAGGATTGTGGTATGTGCCTGCAGCATTGTTGATTCATTGCCGTGCATTCATGCTTGAGCACCAGCAAGCTTGCCTATGGCTGCCTATGCAAAGACTCATACAAGGACACAAGGGCTCAAAGATACCCAGCAGAAAGTCTTGCAAAACATCAGCAGACAGAAGAGCAGGCATTCACCAACAACCAGATACCTCAAACTCTAAATGACAAACTCTGAGCCTTTGAGAGGTAAGTGGAGATGGACGGCACAGGTCACTTGCAACCTGATTGTGTGAAAGGGGAGGTGGACTGCACCTGTAGTCTTGTCTGATGGCTTCAGCCTCCAGGAACGTCTTGAAGGAGTCCTTGGTAAAGCCTGGGCCAGCTAAAACTAAACACTTGACCACATCCCAGTCCACATGCCGCACAATTGCCTCGTACACCTAAGCACGAAGCACATGACTGATGCACAGTATGCCTCCGGGCTGCCGCCTCTGGAGGCTCTCGATGTAATCGCTGAAAAGTGTGGATTTTCTTTCTTTGCACAGCATGCCGAGTGACCTGGAAGGAGGCATGACATTGCCGTGCCAACATGCCACGTGTGCTAGGCCTGCCACACAACTGATGCAGCCATGAAGCTGTGGGTTTTGACTGTTGAAAGGCTTGATGTTGCAGACTTTTCTCACAGCAAATGCACTTGCCAACCCTATGCTAGAGCAGGGCATGCACTGCCTGCAACACGCACATACTCTCAGATTGCTCATTTAGGCAACGACCTATGCACTCATTTGCTCTTTTGCGCATCTTATGGACATGCATTCCAACTACAGCTAACTTAGCTGCAAGCTATGGGCAGTAGCCATCATCACGTAAGTGACCCAGCCTCACATGGCACAGATAGTTGCCCCTTACTTGCAAAGTTAGCATCAGAGCCATATCTTGTACAGGTGACGCATGCTATCTGAAGTGCAACCTGAACATGTGGGAAGGGACAGTTGGTGTGCAGTCAGGAAACAGAGCAGGGCAGGTGTGAGGCCATTACCTACTTTGCGAAAGAAAGACTCCAGGGATTTGTCATACCCAGCAGCGGCGGCGCCTCGCTTTCTGGGCATGTTGGTTTCTATTCTGGCCCTCTGCAGGGTGCAACTGGACCCCACCAAACACAGGTTGGCCAGCCCTTCCTGCACATCACACATGCAGCACGGTGGGAACAGTGTGTGGCTATAGCTATGTAGCTGCAACTCAGACTAGATTTTTGTGATGTGTGTGCGTACAGCCATTCCTACAACTGCTGAGATTCTACCTACCGAGGGGCTGCAGTCCAACTGTCAGAATGTACTCAGCATGTCAGGCCATCCCAATCGTTGATCATGCATAGATGATCACCATATGCTATTGGGCAGCCCTGACTTCACAGTGCCATGCAGCTTGCCATAGTGTTGCAGTTACCGTGATCAGAACTGCAGCCAAATCTGCAGAAGCTGCAGGATCACACGCTTGTCTGATGCGCTCCAGGTCTAAGAGGTCCCACTCTTGCTTGTACAGTGTGAAAGGTCGCTGCTGCTCAATCTCTAAGGTGTGATATGCTCCCAGCTTGACATGCTCATTCTCTGTCATGTTCTTGCCACGCAGCCGTATCTGCTGTCCTGCAAAACCAGCATGCCAGGCACTTACAGCCAATAACACTACAGGTCTCAGCACACACACACACATGGCCTGCTTGATATTCAGGCAGCAGTCTGAGTGGCTGCAAGGCTATGAGAAAGATGTGTTGGACTACATACCCTCAGCATCAAAGTCCACCTCCTCAACCTTGATGGTTAATTTGATCTTGATACGCTCACTTGCCCCAGCTGATGTTCCACCAGAGTCCTTCTGTACCTTTCTGAAAGTTGTAGCACTGACATCATCTCCCTCTCTAATAAGGTTATATGCATGCCACATGTCTTCGCCTGCATCAATCAAGCCTTTCCTTCTATACTGCAGCGATTGCTTGCCACCAACTTAAAATGCACATGTGCTACGATTGGAAGCCATCCGGTGCAATATCACCCAAACCCACTTAGCATTGCAAATACATGTTGAAAAAGCCAGTGAGACGTTGTCAAACACCGCGTCAGCAGTCCTGAGATACAAATCGCCGTAGCAAGCAGATCTCACCTTCCTCTGGCACCAGTTTGATGGAGCCCTCATCTCCCTTGCGAGCGCGCTTGCCCAGCAGCTTCATAAGTCACAAGATGTCGTGCGTCAGTCTGGCGTCGATACAGGATAGCTCAGACAGCCCAAATCATCCCCGCGAGCTGCAAAGACAAGCAGTTTTATGGTCGGACATAGATTGGGGCAGCAGACTGTTGCTGATCGCTATCACCATGACTATTTGCATGGGTGATGCAAAATAGCAGGCGTTACGTTGACTTGTCTCTTCCCCTCTTCTTCTTTGCTTCAGATTCCATACAGGCTGGCTGGTCAGTAGCAACGATCCCTTGACCTGTATGAGTTAAAAGTGCGCAACAAACGCCATCGAAGAGGCTGCGAGCTCCATCAGACAAGATGTCGATTTCATTGCACCAGTCCAGACCCGCCACAGTGCCCGGAGAATGGTGAGTTCCTTTCTACAACCTGCAGTGCTGCTGTTCGGCAGTGTCGTCGTCGTTGACTGGACTGTTGCAAGTTTCGCCGACCGTGCATGTGGCACGCTCGTTGCTCTCGTATAACGTCTTGCTTTTGCCAGCTTCCACAGCAGCAGAACATGTGTTATGGACGGCATGCACAACACTTGTTCACTGGCTGCAGTCCTCTTGGCAGTGGCACTGTGCAGTTCAAGATGGCAGGCGAGGTTCTGGTCAAGCCACATGAGTCAGTCAAGACCGGATACAAGGCGCCAAACGCATACGGAGCCAAGCCCATCTTCTCAGATGAAACGTGAGGCACCTGGTTAATCCTATATATTCTGCCAAATGCAACGCATGATAGCAGGGCTCTCAGCTTCAAATTTGCTTTTCAGAACCAACAAGCATTACCAGAAAATGGTCCACGCAGTTGGGGCTGGACAGGGTACTCACAAAAAGCTTGAGAAGTACCACCCCAACGCCCCTCGCAACAGGCCTAAGGAGACGGTGAGTCACCCCTCAAGCTGAAGCTTCCATAGGCAGCACTCTCAAGCACTGTTGGCACTAGAGCCATTTTACCAGTCAACATAGCAACTGAACACACACACAGCTTGTGGCCCCTTCAAGGAACAGATTGCAGCGTAGTGTTGCAAATATGAGCACTCGTGTGCAGCAACCCTCTTGACAGGCTTCGATTGATGCAGATGGAGAATGTGGTAGGCAACCGGCACAAGCTGCACCCATGCATCAAGCATGAGAAGTACCGTGGAAGCAGCCAGATCAGATTCTCAGATGGTGACCCAGACTCCAGACGGCCATGGAAGACCACAAACCAGGCATGCAACTTACACCATACTGTTACCAAACTGTGGCTTACTGGGGATGCTGTACATTAAAGTTCATCTTTCTTTTGGTGTTTGAGTGACATGCCAGGTTCAGGGGGTCTGCTTCCTGTGAGCAGCAGAACTTTTAGGCAAGCCTCAGCTGAGTCAGAGTAGCATGAGGATGGCTGTGAGAAGTATGTTGCTGGTTGCAGGTGTTCTCCAAGTGTGCTCAGGTACGAGATACAGTTGGTCTGGCCAACTGCGGCATCAGCAGCTCTGTTGCCAAGGACATGCATAAGAAGCAGGGCATCTACGGGACTGCTGCTATGGCTTAAAGCAACTGCAGTTCTGATAGCATGAGGCTACAGTCACTGCTGCTGCAGCTGTGCAGACTCCCAAACATGTGCAGCCCTTCTACAGCCAATGCAGCGTGTAACAACAGGAAAAAATTGCCAATAAAGTCTTGCTGTTCGAGTCCTTTGTAGTCAGACTGACCATGGTAGAGCAGAAATAGAGGTTTGCAGCAGAATTTGCAGTCAGCTGATGCCCTCAAGTTGAACCCAATGCAATTTGAATAATAGTGACACTGCAGTTATGTAATTGAGCTGCAGTCACCTGTGCATGTGCAAGCAGTTGGCCTCACACATATGCATGACCCGCATGCAATTGCATGGACTCGATCTGTGATGGTCCAGAACAACTGCGAGCACCGTTTTATGCATGCGATACACTTCAGCCAGCCCATGTAATGCATGCATAATCAACGAACCAGCATAGTGAGTACGATTCTATCACAGGTAATAGTGTTACATAGCACAACAAACAATTCGAATGTTCAGACTACCGCCATGCATCAGCATTTTGAGCATTTGGATGCAATACAGGGCAAGCTACCGCTGTACGTAAAAGTCAAGTCCCTGGGCGTCTACATATCATCCACTCATGGGCAGATGGTGTATTAGCCTTAATAATAAACCCCGCAGCCTCAAGCTCGGTACTCTGAAATGCAATCCTTGCTTCAACAGCAATATGTAACAAATCAAGATAAAACCTCTACTAGATTGCCTGAACTCAAGACGCATCATGTAACATCATACAAAGAGTGTATAGTTATTTGAAAGAAGCAAAGCAGTTAGTGTAAGCGCTGCTAGAACATGCAAAACCTGTACCAAGACTCACCCAGAAAAGCCAGCATTGCAAAGCAACTGTCATTGCTGACTTGGAATTCAACAAAACTTACACTTGCAAGACCATACCAGGAGTGTGGACTCAGCACTGCGATATACGTGACAACTAAATATGCTGCTGCATGAATCAGCTGACCTATGAACTCAAAGCTGCACAACATATGCCACCTGCTTTTGCAGCAGCAAAAGCAGCTGACCTAGATCAGCTTTACTCTCGACATTATTAGCAGACATTAGTCAACAACTCCACATAAGTCATGAAACCAGGCCATCGACGGGCATGGCACAAACCCTGCTTGAAACCCGACTGACAACATTCCAAAGTTCTAGGTGAGTGGTAGTCCCAAGCCCAGTGCAGACAGCCTCAAAACATCCTTGGTGGGGTCCCGCAGCTTCAGCTGGACAGCCAAGTCGACCAGGAAGACTGTGCTCTGTGGCATCCAGGAGCTGTTGGGCTCCTGCTTGCCCATCATCACCACATTCAGCTGCGGCAAGTCCATCAGGAATCGGATTGGCTCTGTGACCTGCGCACCACGACAACTTGACAATCTGCAAAAAGATCTAGAAAAGAAAAGAAAAGACTACGCCTTTCGGGGTCAATTTAACGAGAAGCCAAGTATCATACCGGGCTGCCCAGGGAGCAAGAAGACTACATCACAACGTGGAATTGATGACTCAGCAATACTACAGAGCTACAATTGCCCTGTCACAATACACATTGCAGTTGAAAGCGTGGCATGTGACAGGAGCACTGTAAGTGACCCTCAAGTGTTTGCAAATGAGTCAGATGATGCATGCAGGCCAAAAACAAGCTGCACACGTGTGGAGTCACACATGCAGGTCAAACAGATGCACAGTTGTGGAGTCACACCTCCAGGTCATTATTGTCCTCAAGGTAGATCTCCTGCAGGCTCTGCATCTGGCCTAGCATCCTAGGCACAGACGTGAGGCAGTTGCGTTTCAAGCCAATGGACTTGAGGTACGGCAACCGGGCCAACCCACTAGGAAGACCAGCGTTTGTGATTCTGCACAGCAAATACAGTTTCAAACTGCAGAAAGATGAGTCAAAGCAACAGCTGAAGCTGTACAACGAGGTTGCGACATGTATTGATGCACGTGGCAAATTGTTATACAGAGGCACCTGGTTGAGTGTCATCAAGCTGACCGCATCAGGCAGACCACAAGTGCTGGACAAAAACTGAAATAAAGAGCCGCATGTGCACAATGACAACAACACCGACACCCTCAAGGATTGCAGCTGCCTACAGGTGGGAGCAGACGACCACACATTTTCAGAGCCAAATTTACCTGTTGTTAGTCAGGTCAAGTATGCGCAGAGCGCTGAGGCGCTCCACCAAGTGAGGCACTTGCTGCAGCTCACAGCGAGCAATGTTGAGCCACTGCAGGCGGGAGAGGCCTGCTATGCCAGCAGGGAAGGCCCCCTCAGGCTGCTGGGCTGCTCCCAACAGGTTGTCCTCCAGATCAAGCGTCTCCAGTGTGCTCAAAGTGCTCAACACCTACAGAATCAGCATTTCAGTCTGCAGCACTGGCTGAGGACTACAAAACTAGAAATTTTGTCAGGAAGACTGAATGAAAGACTGAATGACTGAAGATGATGAAGCCAGCAGCTGAGCTACTGAGTGGCTGCCACAGGTAGCACTACAAATTCTGCAGTGCACCATTTCAATCACACCGTAACACCGACTGAAGACTACAGAATCTGTAGTGCAGTCACACAGCAGTCCCGACTGAAAGTGAGGAAGTCGGCAATCCAGTCACAACAACACTGGTTGAAGACAACCGATGACTTCAGAACGCAACGTACTGGTAGCATGACACAGAGAAAAGGGCAACTCTCAACAGCAGTCATGGCTAGGAGCATTTGCACACTTTGCCATTTTTGCTAATTATTCAGACATCACGAAAACATGACTTTGTTACACCCCACTGCAGCATCATTGTCTGCACAGCTGAAAGTGTTGATGTGAAAAAGCAGACAGACGTCAGAGTGAGGGTGTACCTCTGGCACGCTCGTCAAGCCACAGGAGTTCAGATTGATGTATTTCAGGGCCTGCAAGCCGCTGAGCTCCATTGGGAAAGCAGGAGGCAGCATCAGGTTGTCTGGCCGGAAAGTTTCGCCCAAGTATGGGTTGCCCTCCACATCTAGGGTTGTCAGCGCTGTCAGCTGACCTAGGCTGGCAGGCAGCTCACTCAGTGTGCAAAAGTCCAGGTTCAGTACCTACATGTGCACAGACTGTATCAGACACAAGTCACCATGCTAGGCTCAACTTTTGTCCAATGGGATATAGCCATGCTGTCCAATCCAGCACATTCATTGAATCAAGCCTTGCACAGATCACGATTAGCTGGAACACCTGTAATACTTATATTATTTATTATGCCTTGCACAAATCACAAATCACAACTCAGCTTGATTTGAAGAGGAAGCCAGGTGTCAACGACATGGTCAGCAGTATATAGATACAGCATGTGTGCAATGCAAGCATCAGGCAGCACTGACCTCCAGCTTGTTCAGACGGGAAATGCCATGGGGCAAGGCTGTAATGCCGTAGTGGCAAGAGAGCGTAAGATGAGTCATGTTGGTGAGCTGCTTCATGGCCTCAGGGTAGTGTAGCAGCCCCCATTTAGCTTCATCGGTTTGGCCCTGCCCCTCAGGGGGCTGATCGCAGTCCAGCACAATCTCCTGTAGCTCCTCCAGCCCTGCTATGGCGTCAAAGTCTTGATCTGTGATGGTGAACTGGATGCTCTTCAGACTCAACACCTGCAATGACCCCACCAACTTTACTACCAGGAAACGCACTGTATAGACTCACTGAAGCTAACTCAGCCTGCTCAGGCCATGATTTGAACACATTTGCAATTGGATTGATCCTGATTTATGCCATTTTGCTTGCGGGTTTTGGTTGCATTATACTTGATTGTACATATTGGAAGCTATTGCTGGTCCCGGATTGCGATGCTCATCAACCCTTGAAGAGCACGACTGTCGCTTGTTTGCTGCTTGCAAACATATAATGCTAATAATGTTGGAAAGTTACCTTGAGGCGAGACAGGCTGGCCAGGGGGGAGAAGTGGTGAATGCCCATTGACAAGAAGTCAGAGCAGCGCTCCACAACCAGCTCCTCCAAATGAACCTTGACAGGGCCAAGCAGCTGTGACAGAGCATCCCTGCAAGAGCATGCATGAACATTGACCCCTGAGTCTCAGCACAGTCTCTTAGTACAGTCCCTTAGTACAGTCTTTTAGTACAGTCTCCTAGTACAGCCGCTCAGTACGGTTTCTGAAAACAGTCTCTTACAGGCAACACCATGCAGATCAGCTGTCATAGTCCCTGTCGGTGGCAGAGCACTCCCTGTCATGAGTCTGCATGCCACGCGTGCAGCTAGGTGTCTGCATTAAGGCTGCGGTGAGTTGTGACACTGCTGGTAGACTAGCGCAAACAGCATATCACAGAACCTGTTGCCAATTGCACGTGACACACTAAGAGCATAACCCAGTGGGAGCTCTGCTGAAACTGAATGTTGCTGACGTCTAGACAGACTCAAAGGATAGCTCACCGGGTGTAGTCATGCGCAATATCAGGGTAGTCAGGCTCTGCCCAGGCAGCCATCAGCAGAGGCTGCATCTTGCGCGCCACCGTCTGGCGGTCATGCACATCAGTGATGTTGTTCAACAGAGGAACAAACTGCGCCCAGGAAATGGGAGAGACCAGATCTTTTCTGCCGTCATGGTCTGAAGCCCTCAAGCGCAAGGATCTGACAGCAGCAGAACGAGGCGCCAGCCATTGCAGCACAGCTGCCATTCTTGCCTGCACAGATGATACACAATGTTACACAGCTGCATTGTTACAGAGCTGCATAACGGTACTATGATTGATGCCCCTCTCAGTGCTGCACTAGATCTACCAGTTTAGACCTGCAGCAGCCGGTGCAAAGACAAACAGATCCATGAATTCCCCTGGATTGGAATCTTGCCTTTTGTTTCAGTGCAACATTAAGGGAGTGAAACAAGGAGCAGAAACATGATGGGGACAAACCTGGAAGCGCCTGCTCGGAGTCAACCTAGCCCCGTCAAGCCCTAGATCCATGGCTGCTGGAAAGTCCAGCTCTAGATGGCGCCAGAGGGCAACAGGGCCCTGGAGCACCTCTTGCCAGTGGCGGCACACCAAAGGCAATGTCTCCCTTTGAGCTTTGGGGTTCAGGAAGGCAAAAATTTGCAACAGGACATCAGCTGGCAGGCCCTGGACAGAGCTCTGTCCAGCTTGCACGCTGTAAGAATCTGCTTGGAAATTGCCTCTACGCTTCTTAGTGCAAGCTCGGCCTTCGCTGTCTTGCTCGCAGTACTTGCGCACCTTAGTGTTGCGACGCACTGCACACAGCAAAGGTTCATCACTTGGGTGACAGCAGCTGCCTGTGAGAGGGTAGTGGCGCTGCAAATATCCAAATGGGTGCAGCTTATGTGCATAGCCAGCTTAAGCAAGCTTTACCTGGCAAGTATGAGGATGCGGAGCCAGCAGGCAGAGACAGCCTGCTGTTCACGGGCCCCTCCTGGAAGTGCATACCTCTATGCAAGTCGATCAGCGAGGTCCGCCTCATGCATGAGGCACAACTGCATTCCTGCAAACCTGCAAAACGAAAGACTAATAGGTTGAGGCAACAGGAGAACTCGGCGACCTAATTTGAAGCTGACAGGTGCCGCCAGATACTTGCAGACACGACCGTAAATCAGCAGCATCACGAGTGTGGCAGCGTGAGCAAAACAAGAAGAGAAAGTCGTCGCTGCCCAGACAAAGTGTCAAGGGAGTAGGTCGGTCACACCACACCAGACAGCTTACCGCAGCCATGCAGGACTTCAGCTGTTTGCATTCCGTACAGAGTCGAGGCCAACTTGAGAGGGGTACTCCAAGCACACTAAAAAAGGTTGCGCAATCCTGTTTGCGGTGGCTGAGGTAATTGACAACGACTTGCGCCTTCTTCTTCCTCCTCTGGTTCCATGCTTCGTCTTCCTCAGAGAGCGCTCTGGGTGCTTTGCATTTCGGAAGCCATGCTTCAATTGCGCTCATGGACGCAGATGCATAGATAACACGAGCTTAGCAGAGGACGTTCCCCAGGTATCTTCCGGGGTTCACGTTGGCCCTCCGTGAAGATCTTCGTCCTCTGCAGATCTCCGTCGTGCGTTATGCCACAGCTCAGTCGAGACGTCGAAGCTCTGAAGCAGCGGATAGCAAGTAGTACGCTTGCCACACAGATTGATGGTTGGGACGTTGATGGCGGGTCCGTTACAGTGCGGGTCAAGGCCGCGAAGCAGTTCTTGACTTGTATCATCTTCTTTATGTCGGACGCAGACTACCCAAATAGTCCGCTCATGGCTATGTGTGCCGATGACGACAGACTGAACAGTGTGCTTGAGGGCTTCAGTGAACACTTCGAATATGGTGCTCCTCTGCTCGACGTCATGATCAAGCTGCTGGAGCAACTGAACATAGACACTAGTGCGCTTGAGCCTCAGCAAACAAGCGAAGCTGGATCTGAAAACGACGAAGATGCTGCTTCCGAGGGCAACTTCAGCGACACCGGTCAGGACATGGCCGAAACTGACAATCAGGTATTGATATTCGCCTACGTTTTTGCAGTCTAGAACC
>JAABUK010005721.1_pt1 | contig 19133 bp, 19 predicted proteins | sample 5559141 | NCBI WGS metagenome assembly JAABUK01 (sample SAMN10711869, study PRJNA513367) | rock metagenome | isolation source: Antarctica rocks | place: Antarctica: Victoria Land, Pudding Butte nord | collected 2016-01-03 | reverse complement strand
GAAGTCTGCTGTGAGCATTTGACTCTGCAAGGTTTGCTGCAAGCGTTTGACAAGAGTGTCTTCTAAGATGCGCGAATATGTTCATTGATTCTCAATGCACTTCAGTCTTAATGATAGACGTCTTTTAAAAAGATTGCTGTAGACACAAGAAATTAAACGATGCTTTGTCAAATAGCTTGCTATAAGCATAAAGAGCTCAACTTGAGACAGTTCAACAAGATCTGCTGTGAGCGAAGAAAGTCTGCTGCAAGCGTAGAAGATTTGATGCTTTTGTGACAACAATCTTGTCTGCTTTACTTTGCAATGTTGCTTATTTGCTTCGCTTTGCAATGTTGTCTTGTCTGACTCGATTGCTTTGCCTGACTTGATTTTGCAATGTCGTCTTGTCTGATTCATTTCGCGATGTTGCTCTTGTCTGACTCGCTTCGCAATGTTGTCTCACGAGCATTATTGAGTTGTTCTTCGCTTCGATTTAACGCTTTCACTAATTTTCGCTTCTGCATTGAGTGATGATTCTTCGCTTCTTCGTTGAGTGATGATTCTTCGCTTCTTCATGAGTGATGATTCTTCGCTTCTTCATGAGTGATGATTCTTCGTTTCTTCATGAAATTATTTCTTTTCATGAGTGACAGTCTAGCTGCTTTCACATCGAGTTATTCTTTCTTTCTGTTGATGACAGCTTAGCTGCTTTCCCATCGAGTTATTCTCTTTTACCTATGAGTGACAGTCTAGCTGCTTTCTCATTGAGATATTCTCTTTCTTCTTGATTCTCTATGAAGTCTCATTGACTCTCTATTCTCTCTCTTTCTTCGTTTTCTGCCGTGCGAGAAACGAAGATATATTGATTATAAAGTCATAAAGATAATGAGCGAGATATTGAGTTTGTCATGATAGATGAAAAAGAAACTCTTTAAAAGAAAGATGATTAATAACATCTCTACTGAGAATTTTCTCATATTGTGCTCTCTCGATTTCGTAGAGTGAATGAGTGAAATGTGAAGACTCTCTTGATTTCGTAAGATGAATGAGTGAGACGTGATTGCTTTCTTGAGTTCATAAGATGAACAAAGTGATTCAATGTCTAGATCGTGTAGTGATCGTATTGAAGTCATGTAGATAGAATGAAAAATAAAGTAATGCAATTCAACAGACAGTTCTAAAGAAAGTATGAACTGATTGATGTTGATGATCATAGAGCAGTTGCAGATGTCAACTGATCAATGACATTGTCATTTAGCGATGAAAAGACGTTGATACTGACTCTCACTCAGTATTCTGACTCTCACTCAGACTTTTTCATCAGGTATGCTTTCTCATTGTCGTACATGATGAAGATTCAATTCATGCTGTCGATGCAGTGACATAATTGAGTTGAACGATAGTCTATAGATTTAGACTAGTTCAGCTGTTGTTGATTGAATGATAGTTCGTCAAGACAGAAGACTGATTCAAATGTTGACAGATGATTTGAGCGTCTTCTCATCGAGATGTAGATGCTTGTTGAACGTAGCAAGCTGCTGTGTCTGTTATGCTCTTTGTCTAAGAGCTTTTTCTTCGTGAAGATCTCATTCGTCATTTCATGACTCGTAGTGAGTTGTTGATAATCGCAAGAACTGTGTCATTTAACAATACTACGTACACTTCTTACACTCTTTGATAATTGTTTATAGTGATATCTGTTAATCACTCTTCTTCTTAATTTATAATGCTCAGATCAAAGATTCTGCGACATCATGTAAGATCTGTGTCATTCGATGATACTGCGTACGCTTCTTACACTCTTATTTGCCTCTCAATGAGACGCGTAGTAATGATTGCGTTTTACATCAGTGTCGTAGCATCATCATAGATGAATGAAAGCATTCTTGCTGTTCAAGCTCATAATCTATTGAAAAAGTAAAGTGAACAGTGATGAATTCAGTTGAATGAGTAAAAGAATGATTGTAAAATCTATCTACTAAACAGTGACTATACACTGAATGTCTTCTGACACTAAACTCAATTAGATCATTTCGTCAACGTCTGTCTATATCTCTATTCTATCGAGTTCTAATGACTGCGCGTCTGTCATCGCTATTTTCAACAAGCTTTATCATAAAATATACTTATTCTGTGTCTGCTTAGAATATCACATTGTCATATCACTTTTATAAATCTCGTTTATTCATTTAGTAAATCTGATTATCACAGTTTCACATTCAAAACATCATTATGAGTTAATGTAGCAAAAGAAGAAGCAACAACAGAAAAGCAATGATTCAAAGATGATTTGTCATCACTTTGCAAGAAACGTAAGATTTTAGTGAAAATAATGAAAAGAAAAAAGATGAAAAAAATATAAAAAAGATTGATCAATCAGATCTTTCAAGAAATTGCAAACATGTTGATGATGCAACAAAATTTAATAGTGTTGCTTTGCAAGCTTGAAAGCGAAGGCATTGCACTTCACATGATGAGTTCAAAAGCTCAAGCAGTTCTAGAAAAGTTTTAAACATAAGTGAAGAAAATTGCAAGCTCTACGTATGTAGTGTGTAAAAGCTTCGCGATATTAACACATGATGTACACATCACATTAAACACAAGCAATCAGAAGACAATTATCAAAAGATTGATAAAGAACAACGTGAAACTTCATGAAGATCTTAAGATGCTAAGAATAGCTTAATTTAAAAAGATAGTTGAAAGTGAAAAGACTCACTCATTGCTCATTGTAGAAATTGCAATCAAAACAATGATAAATCAACTACTAAATGTAAACATGCTGAATTTATATCAAGAATGCTCATGCAAGTTGTTTAAAAAGAACTGTTGTATCACACAATGTTATAAATGCTTTGATTTTGATCATATGACTAAATTCTGCAAAAATGAAGAGCGTTGCTTCAAATGCACAGATAAACATTATATCAAGAAATGCGTTGTGTTGATGAATAAAAGATGATGCATGAACTGCAATGATAATCATGAACTTTGAAGACATTCATGTCTTAAGTGAAAACTACAAATAAAGCAATCAGAAGAAATCTTTTGAAACAGATTGATCAGATACTTTGAAACGTTGAAAGATAATTACTCATTCTTTTCTTTCTCTTTGAACTTCTTAAGTTCAATGAATCTCATGAGTTCAATAAACTCATCGAGTTCAATGAACATCTTGACGATGACAAGCAGTTGAGATGTCAACAAGTCAACATGACAAGTGATGAAAGTCAAGAAAAGACAAGTTGATTGCTCTTCATGCGTGATTAATGACTCAGAAAACATGATGTCTGAACAAATACAGAAATTTCAAATCAGAAAATGCAAGAAATTCTCAATGATTAAAAGCATACAAAAAGCTGTCTTTGCACAAAGTCAACAACAGTGTTAGAACACGACTCGAGTTGAGATAGAAACTACGACGAGATAAAGCGTAGTTCACAGCATGATGAACTCTGAGCTAGTAAGATCATGATCACGTGCTAATGATTCATTATATGAAATCATTGAAATCATGAAGCGATTCTCATGATTCAGAGTCTGAGTCAACGAGATCACTCAGTGACTCAGACAATCGCACGAATCTTCTATGTCTATATAACGATGGTCGTTCCCTTAGATAAAAGCTTCGTGCTCAACTCATGTAAGCAGTCAATACATATTATTGTCTCAGCTATCTTCAGACCTCAAGTCTAGTAATAGTGATTACTGTTTGATCTCTGTATATATCTTGTGTTGTTAAAGAGACAATCATTACAAACAGCTACAGATAACTTTATGATGAATCAAATCTTTCTGCGAATTCTACAATACAACATCAGAAAGTCATTGAAAATTCAGAAATTATTTCTGATAAACAGAAAAATTCATAAATTCAACATAATAGTCATTCAGAAACAAGATTGCAACATTAATGTTTTGCAAACATTTAGCTCAACTCACAACTTCTTTCATTTAGTGAGAAACTCATCATCTCAAGCAAGAACATGCATTTATGTTAACAAGCATTTAAAACTCAATTAATGAGTGATGAAAATCATTGAATTGAACATCTGCTTAATTAAGCTACAAACTAGCAACTCAAAAGACGAGATACAGACGTTATGACTCATAAATGTTTACAATTCATGCTCACTGTCTATTATCTTTATAGAAAAATCATCTACTATTTCTCATCTACTATTTCTCATCTGAATGAACTAATCAAAGATGATTGCAAACAGTTAATTGTAGAAAATTTCAATCTGCATCACTTACATTGAGAAGACAGAAAATGCTTTACTCATCACACAGCAACTGATGCTCTACTAAACATCATTATAAATGCAAGACTAAAGCTATTGCTTGAATTAAACATAATTATTAGAAAGACTCACAATCAGCTCACAACAATAAATTTAGCGTTTGACAGCAAGAAAATTCAATTCATGATATACAAATGCAAGATGAAAATTAATTTACATCAGAAATTTGATCATCTTTTGATTGTCACGAAGTTGTATCTACGCACATTTTTCATGCAGCTTACGACTCATCAATTATGAAAGAAAATGAACACAGAAACACTAAATATTCATTTAAGAATACATCTTTTCATTGATTGTTTCTTGATGACAAGACAGCGATAGATGACAGAGTAGTTGAGATTACTCATGCATTACAAGAAATCATCAAGAAGTTTACTTCTTGAGCAAAGTCATCAAATTGAGCATGAGACTTTTGAAATCAGATCTGCTTGAAAGTCATGATAAAATCATGACAATTATAAGTTGTATGAAAATTGCAAAGTACTTTAAAGACATGAAACGACTATCTGAGATACAACAATCACAAAAACAAGATTATTAAAGAAATAAAACGTTCACATTTTAAATCACAGATGCATAAACTGAGCAACGAATCAAAATCAATTTAATGCTTCGTAAAATGAGTCAGAATTAAAAGTCAGTTACTTAAGAAACTTTCGTAGTTTTCGTCACTAAAAAGCAACAATTTCGATCACATAGCAAATTCATTCAAAGAAAAAACAAAGATGTTATAAAAGAAGTTTTTTTCATCATTGTTTTGAGCAAACATCAATGATATTTCAAGATTGTTTATATTGTTGACAGTGTCATTCAATTCAGTCTTATTGCAAAATGAGATGAGATAAATAATTCAATGAGTAAAAGTTGACAAAGCATCAGACGCATTCAAAATTTCAAATAAAGCGCTTCAAGCGAGTTTAACAGAATTGACTTCGATATTAATCAGTTTATTCAACGCATGTGTAATTCACAAATATCATTCAAAGCAGTTCAAAAAAATTCAAACAATCGTACTATGCAAATCAAAGAAGAGTGATTACATTGACTTGAAGATGTATCGACTCATTGCTCTGCTAAACATCATGAGTAAGACATTGAAATCAATCATGATTAAAAGATTAAGTGATATTACTGAGACTCATTACATGCTTTCGAACGCTCAAATGAGAGCGAGATGCAAGTAATTCATGATCTCAGCGCTGAATCTACTAGTAAATCAAGTACATACAGTATGAAACTGCAAAATTAAGTACATAGTCTTCATACTTAATTTAGACATCATTGAGACATTTAATCATGTCTCACACACTAGACTTTTGCATACTCTGAGAATGAAAAAAACATTGAATTACATAGTTAAATGAACTCGCAGCTTTCTGAAAGACAGAGAATCATTACTGACATTCAATGAATAAATCAGCGTAATGCAATGAGTAAATGCTGACATATTGCAAAGATTCTTCATATCATCAATTCTCTTTCTATTTTTTAACATAAGCTTAATTGAAAAATGCAAAACTTTAGAAATCAAAATTGAAATGCTTAACTTTGTAAATGACATTAATATTCTGATCTATGACAAAATCACAAAATTAATCTGCAAATCACTGAGTTAAGCACATGATGTTTATGCAAAGTGAGCTTAAATTCATGATGCTACGTTCGCTTCAGAGAAATATAAATTCACACACTTCACTCGTAAGTCAAAAAGATTTGACATGACAGTCAGTTTACACATAGAAAACTCAATAATAAAGTCAAAATCAGATGTACAAGTTCTTGAAGTGCAACTGAACATGAAATTACAATGAAGTTTACATCTTTGACAAATAGAAGCAGATCACATCATCAAGATATTGATGCTTAATTGACTTGAAATCTTCATCTGAAAGACTACATTCGCAAAAGCAAGACAGATATACTCAATGATGATAAGATTGAGAATGATGTTCAAAGCATTAATATGACATCAACGTGATAAAGAAAAGAAATTGTTGAGTACAAAATAAAGGCTAGAAACTCTTCAGAATCAAGCATTGCATCATGTGATCAACATTTTCAGAAAAGTGAACATTGAAATGCTGAAAGTTGAAATATATACATTTTCGTTACATGTTCATCTGAACAAGCTACAGAATTAAGTCACACTACGCAGTTAAATCAATGACAGAATACAGAAGACTTGATGAGCATACAAAATCATACATGCTCATCTGATAGAAATTAATAGACTCATCTTTCACTTTTCAATCTTCAAAAAAATGATGTTTCTGAACGTTTCAATTTGCAAAGAAGCAAAGATACAATTTAAACATGAATGACTCAATCTTTTAACATTAATTCAAATGAGTGAACATGCAATTGCATAGTTTTACAAAAGTCAATGAGATCTTCAATGAAAAAACTACAAAAAACGCATTGCAAACATTAATGCATTTTTTGCTCAAAGATTTCATCTATTCAAGAAGTCAGTAAAGATGTGTAATGATTTTCAGAAGATTGAAAGCACTTTTGCAACTTACATCAAAATCAAACGCATAAAGCTGAAAATTTATCTGCATTCAAGAAACGTGTCAAGCGCAAATAGCTTTCAATGCAACTGCGAATGAAGTCATCAGACAATCAAGCATATTCTGATGCATTGCTCAAATTGAACGCATCTTCGATTGAATATGCTATAAGATGTCAACTTCACGAACTATTGAATCATCATTTCAATCACGAAGAATCTCAAGATAACAGCGAGAATGATGATAAAAACAAAGCTGCTAAAGCAGTTTAAAGTAACAAGAATACTCATTCTTTAACATGTAATTATCGCAAACAAATTTGATACATAGTCTCAGTTTTATCATCTCAACTGCATGTAGCAGTCATATAAACAGCGAGCGATTTTCTACCTCAGAAAATTTTGTTCACTTGACATACATAGCATAAAGTCTCTCATGAGTCAATTTAATCAATGTTACAAGAATGTATGAATTTATTATTATTATTATTATTATTATTATTATTATTGTTGAATTATGAGATGAAACATTAATGTATAAATGAGTACATCAAGCAACTGCTGAATGCATTGAAGAAGATCATTGAGATTTTCACTTTCTGAACAAGATCACATAAAATGATCAAAGCAGAATGAACAAAGAAATGTATGAAGATCATCAAAAGCATGCAATGAATGAGAAGAAACTGTTGAATTATTGACAATTGAGCAAAGTACATTTGAGCATGTAATAAAAAGAGCAAGATCATCAGAAAACAGAAATGCAGTGAATATTAAAAAATTATGTAGAATGTTGAACAATTCTTGAAAGAACTGTTCAAAACTGCGAAATGAGTAAGAAATGCAATTGCAGATACATTGACTTAAGTAACAATTCTTTCTTTGATTAAGTCAAAGTGCTCTGACATCATCATAACAGTGCAAAATAAAGCGAAAATAATGTTTTAAACTCACTTTTCATCATCTTCAGAAATTTTCATGCTGAACATAACAGATTTCAAGTACTCATTCTTGATTGAAGATGATGCTTCATTAATGTATTGTGAGATTAAAAAAGTCATTTATAAAGCGACATTTGACAAAATGTCAAGACACATAAAATATATTGTTACAATTCTATTCTTCATCTAGTCTTCATCTGATTTCATTCTAATCGAGTCTAGCGAAAATCTGACTTAAAAATGATGTCATTGAGACTCTGCATCATATGTGTAAGATGTCAACTCAATTAGATCTAGCACAGAGTTGAGAAATACACATATAAGAATCAAGTTCTTTTCTGTAGATACTTTTCTTTCTTAGCATTTATCTATTAGTTAAATGACACTCATATGACTCGCTTTATGCTGATTTCTAACAGTAAATAAATGTTAATCAACTACTCTGCTATTGACGTGTAAATGATATGAAATAATCTACTTCTATTCAGAAAATTCGCAAGAAATTCTTTGAATTACTTTCATCAAAATACACATTCAAATCAATCACTTAATCTTATCACAATCAAATTTATCTATCTATCTTTATCTTTTTTACAATGACATATGACTTTGAATCAGTTGAGTCATGAACAGCTCGTCTGCTTAAAAGCATTGCTAGTAAATGAGTTTCTCTTATTTCTTTCGATGCTTCAGCAAAATCTCAGAATGTTGCTATCTCATGAAACATCAACATAAGTTAACAACTTTGTCAATGAGCTATTAATCAGTCAGACGAGATCATTAAGATGCTGATCGAGCTAAAAGATCAACAAGACATGACTTTGAAACTCAACAAGCAATGAATCAATCTACAAGTTGATCACATCAAAAGACTTGATGAGTTAAAGATCAATTAAACAACAATAAACACTCAAGAAGAGACTATCATTGAACTACAAAAGAAAGTATTGAGTCTAAAAAAGAGACAGCGTTCAACGAATCAGTCTCAATCTCGACAGTCTACAAAGTCTTAAACTTCTACTGAGAATCATACTTGACGAAAGTCATTCACTTTATTCAACAATGATCATCACAAGTTCTTCAAGTTTTTGAATTCATTTATATTCATTGATGAAGATGAATCAACATGAAACAGCTGAAGAATCAAGATAAACAACAAGCTTCAGACAAATGTCAATTACTTTGATAATGAGAATATCTGTATTATTTATGTGATATCTAGATTAGAAGATGATGCTGCTGAGCATATCTTCACTTGACATCAACATGATGCTTTGCATTCATACATTTTAATCAATGAGCTATTTAAGCATCTGAAAGAAATATACAATGAACTGAATAAGAATCAAAAGTATCATCATGAGTACAACACTCTGAAACAAGCAGACAAGTCTTTCAATATCTTCTACTTCAACTTTATGAAACTATTCAGCTATTTTGAATACAATGATTGCACTTTGATGAATGATCTTCAGAATAAAATCAATAATCGCTTGCAAAACACTTTATCAGTCTGTTCAAAGAACTTTACTTCGCTCACTCGCTTAAGAATCTTTCTTCAGAATGTGAATAATAAACAGCGAGTTAACTATCAGCTTTGCAGCGAACGTCACACTATCAGCATCAAAGTCACTGTTGTATCTGATAAACACATTACTTCTCTGTCAGTAACAACTTTGATAATCAATTATGTTAAGTCAACTATCTCTTTTATCTTTGAATCAGCAAGATTATTAATTATTTACTACATTTGCAAAACTCTCAATCATTTGTTCAAGAATTGCTCTCAGCTGAACAAGATCAACACTTTTGCATCTCATACATTCATTTCTCATTTACATAAGATCATCATTTCAAAGAATAAAAAGAATGAGAAAATGTCTTCTTTTGAGAATAGCGAGACAAAAAACTAAAGACTTTCATCAAAGATGCGATAAAAGATGTGTTAATTTCTTCAATGATGAGCATGTCAGATGACTTTTTTGCTTCTGAATCTTTAACTATTAAATATGTACTTTCTAGCAATGAAATTAGTTACTCATTGAAGTCATTGATTGACATTGAAGCTGCTGACTATTCGTTCATTGATGAAGTAATTGCGCAGATTGTTTGTGATCAGTTGCAAATCAAACTTCTGACTTTGATCAAAATGAAGTCAATTCAAGAATTCGACGATCATTATGCTAAGAAACTCTTTATTCATGTCATTTATTCAAATCTGACTGTTCAAGATCATACAGTTGACACAGCTTTTATGTTAATCACTCAATTAAATCAACATTAAATGATTCTTGAAAAAACATGAATGAACAAAATCAATCTAGTAATTGATATGTGAATCAATTTTCTTCGATTTTCGAATTTCAACTCTACTAGTCAGAAATCAATTACTCTATTCTCAAGCAATAAATCAATCACGAAATGAAAGAGCTTAACTTTTATTCATATATTGAAGAGATTTTTCACTTTCGTTACATCTCAATTCAGTTAAAACAAGAAGTTCATTGAACAGTTAAAACAGCACGACGTGACTTTGACTAGCATCAATTCTAAATCGACGTTCAGTTTGAAATCATTCTCTTTCAGTTCAATGAACATAGCAATGATAGAAACAGCGATATATAAAATGTTAATCAAACAATCAAATGTCAAGATCTTTGCTGTTATCATCTTGAAAATCAATGTTACGAATGTGTCAGAATTGATTAGAGTTAGTCAATGATCTAGTCGAGATCTGACCTAGATCTGACTCAGATTTGACTCAGATATGACTCAACATCTTTTTCTTTTTCTAGCATCTTCTAATCAGCTTCTATTATCTTCTAAACAAACACACTTCTTTGTGTTACGAGTGATCAACAGATTTCTATGACAAACACATTTCTTTGTGTCACAAACATCTTTTGAATCAACATCTTTCTTATGTTTCAACATGTTCTCTTTGAGACTAGCGTCGATCTGAATAACTACTATATAGAGCATGTTTTTCTTGTCTTTTGTATCTTCTTTCTTCTGTATTCTTAAAGTCTTAGTTATAACTATCTTTATAGATCAAACATTCTAGTCATGCACACACTCTGATTAGTTTCTAGACATGATTTCAACATTACTTTAAGAATTCATTAATCACATGTTACTGATTTCATTACTCATTCAAATTCACTTGATTGACAATAAGATGAGTATAAAGAAATTTGTGTATCTGATGATTGATGACATTGAAAGATAGAACAATATCAAGAAATCAATAGAATCAACGAGAACATATGATCATGTGATTGCTAGAGAATTTATCGCTCAGTCAGTAGCATCAGTTCAAATCGATTAATAGAATTAACGATAAAGAATCTTCGTTGATTGCTTGAGAATCACACAAAAAAATCTCTCAAATCAGCAACACTTTTCTTTGAAGACTAAACACTTTAACAAATGATCTCACTACATACTATTGAGCATCGTTCTTCGCTCGATCGTCAATTCTTTGCTATGACTCAATCATCTGTAAACAATTAGCTTCTATTCTTCTGACACTACAAATTCAGTCATTTATTCTGAGCTATCATTTTATTTATTGAAATATCTTAGAATCAATGTCGTATGAAAACATCAATACTCTTTGTCTCACTCTCAGACTTTCAATAAATCTTATAAAGCTTCTACTTCATGAAATATAAAAAATGTAAAGCAGCTACAACACTGAGCTGAACAAGATTCAGAAGTTTTTCTAGAAGATTTAAATAGTTTTTGAACTCAATAAGATCTAAACGTGAAAGCTTGTAAGCTATTTGACAAGATATCAAGCGAACAAATATGAAAAACTCGTTTCAAGAAAATGAATAAAGTCAAAGAACGTTTGAATCAATTAAATCAGATGTTTTGAAATCAAGTGACTGAATTGCAACATCAACTGTAATCATTTAAAGAAGTCACTTCTTTCTCTTTTACTCTGTTTAATTTCTTTAAGCAATCTCAAAAGCTTTCAAATTCATCTCTATTTACTGATGAAAAAGAATTTATCTGAGATGATTGACAAGAAAAGATACGTGACAAGCTAGAAATCAACGTTGATCATTTCAATATCAATAGAACTATTCTGATCTACGTTCACTTCAGAATTGAAGAAGACGTAGTCAAAGTTATTTTAACTCAACATTAACAAGATTCATTGAATCTTTATGTTACAGTCAATGATCTGTTAAATGAACTTGCTCAGCTCTACAATGATTTCGATAAAGAGACAAACTTTCGAAGAAAATATGCTAGTCTCACTCAAGAAAAGAGCAAATTCAATGAATTCTATTCAATGTTTTAGCGTCTGTTCTTTTATTTGAAATATCACGACAAACAGTTAATCATTGATTTACAAAACAAGATAGTTTATCATCTTCATGCAGCTTAAAGTAGTCAGTTGATTCAGTCAGAATCTTTTAATGAAATTCATAGTTATCTGATTCATTTGAACAATGAGCATCGAGTCATGAATGACATCAAAGAAAAGAAATTCTTGGTCAAAGTCAGAAAGCAAGTCATCTTTGCTGAGAAACGAGATTCATTGAATTTCTATAGAAAGATTGAAGTCACTACATTCATTGATTATTCAAAGTCGCGCGAAGCGATTTTAACTAACGTCAAAACATCAATCTACAAGCTGAAATCTGTTTCATCTGTCACAAATCAGATCATACTTCTAGAGAGTGCTCTGATTGATCAAGAATCAATGCATTAAAAGATGATGAGTTTGATCAATTTACATCAAACTCTGAGTTTGATTCTGATTCAAAAAACTAACTATCTCTTTCAAAGTCATTAAAGAAATAAAGATCATATTTTTGTGCAGTCAAATTAAAGTTCTATTGAAAGAAAATTATTTTAAGAAGTCATTTCTGATCAATGCTTCTCTTATCTCTCAGAGCAATTCTTTTAGCCTTTGCTCTTTGATAGATAGTGATTTCGTCGTCTACATGCTGATACATGACAAGCTAGTCAATAAAGTATGTCAGAAACTTGAAATACAATCTATATTACTAGCAAAGAAGAAGTTAATACGAGACTATGATGAGAAGTTAGTTAGAAAGACTATTACTCATAAGATTTTATTCAATTTCACGATTGAAAGTCATAAGAAATTGACTATGTCAATGCTGATAGCTGATATTGAGCATCATGAAGTCATATTGAGCAAACTTTGAATGAATAAAAATGAAATATTATTGAACATGAAACATGATACTATCGTATTTTCTGATCAATTAAATATTTCTATTTCGGTTTTTTCAATTTCGTCAAATATGAGACATTCAAGTTAATCGCGATCAACTTCGATCTCTTCAGCAACTCACAGCAAGATCTTTAAGATGCTCAAGCACTCAGTTTCATTCATTCAGAAAGAGTCATTCTTGATTCAAAACATAGACATTGCTTCTTTTCAAGCACTTATAAAACGAAAAAAGAAGAATCAGACAGAGATTTTTGCTATGTTCATTGAAGACATTGATAGAGAAATCATTTACAATACTCAATGTGAACTAAATGTCATAAACGTCTTTTCAGTTGATGAAACAACTCAAAATCTAAAGAATATTAAAGTCAAGTTATCATTAAAATATCAGAATTTTCTAGATATCTTTAATCAAGCTCAAGCAAACAAGTTATTATCTCATTGTTCATATGATCATAAGATAGAGCTTACTAGTGACGTAACGTCATCTTGCTGTTGAGCATATTGAATGTCTTTCTACAAGCTTCAGAAAGTTAAGAAATATCTAAATGAGAATCTTTTCAAAGAATTTATAATCTTTAGCAAAGCTTCGTATTTCTCACTCATTCTGTTCATCTTGAAAGCAAATGAAGATCTACGTTTCTGCGTTAACTATCAAAAGCTCAATGCTATTATCAAAAGAAATCGCTATTTTCTATCGCTCATAAATGAAGTAATTGACAAAATAGTTGATTGCAAACATCTGACTCGATTGAATATCATTTCAATGTTCAACAAACTACAAATGCATTCTGATAGTGAGAATTACACTATCTTTATTATCGCGTTAGAAGCGTATAAGTCAAAAGTGCTATTCTTCAAACTTATCAATGATTCAATCTTGTTTCAGCAGTATATGAATGATGTTTTATGAGACTTTCTAAATGACTTTTGTCAAGTCTATTTAGACAACATTCTGATCTACAGCAAAACTCAACGAGAACATTAACAACATGTCAAGATGATATTAAATCGTCTATGAGAAGCTGATCTACAAGTGAATATTCGAAAGTACAAATTTGATGTAAAAGAAATCGTCTTTTTAGAAGTCATAGTTTCAGAACAAGATCTTCATATGAACTTTATCAAAGTGAAAGTCATAGTCAACTGAGCTACGTTGATCAATCTAAAAGAAGTTCAGAGCTTCGTAAGATTCATTAACTTCTATCATTGTTTCATTAAGAACTTCTCGAAGCTAGTCAAATCATTCACTCAGCTGACTAGAAAGAATACGTCTTTTGTATGAAATGAAGTCTGTATTCAAGCTTTCAATGATCTAAAGAAACAAGTCAGCTCAATCTCAGCATCGACGTTTTGACAAAGAACTTGAGTAGCTTGTAAGCTAGTGAGCAACGACATCTGAATCTTAATGCGCTTGAGACGTATATGCTAGTTACTAGAACAGACACTTTTCATAATTCAGCAATTAGCTGATTTAGCAACATAGATCAATCATCAGTCAGCTGTTAGCTGATTAAATCAGCTACAAACTGATTCAACAGAGTAAAACTCGTATCAAGCTATCGTGCATTCATGATTCTGCGCGATGTTTATCTTAGTAAGCTTCAATTTTACTTCACTCATTTTTCTCATTACAGTTATTCAATTATCATACATCATGTCTGTCAGTGATCGCGCAGAACTCATCTTTCTACAACGTTTACAGTCTTATTTATCATCAGTTTCGATCACAGCAGTCAATCATGTTCACAACAATCTCATGTACAATTATCAGTCTGCTCAGTTTCGAAATAAATTGAAACAGATTGATTACACGTCTCTTCTTCTGCAGTTGAAGATTTCGACTTTAATTGATCAGAATGCAAAGATCTTTAAGCAGAAGATTAATGAGACTACAAAACAACTGATGATAAATATATATGATAATTCAATTCAAACATTCAATACTGAGAAGAAATGACATTTCATTGAAATCATCATTTACGCGAAACTCGTCATCAAATTTATTCTTCGCTTGAAAAATTGAATCGAAGCTTTCATTCACTTGAAACATTCTTCTTCGATGGCAGGAAAGACATCGATAGAAGAAAAGAGTGCTAATGTACATAGAAAGAGAACACTATCTTGAGAATTTACAGCTCTCTTCAACAAGTCGTGAACTTCTACTGACAGACGTCATGTGTAATGTGTCAGATGCATTGAAGAATGCATAAAGTAAGTAGAAATTTCATTTAACAAACGAGCAGACACTATGATTAATAGATTAATAAATTTTAGATTTTCTCATCATCTGAACTATGTAAGTTCTTGTATGTCGCTAGCTGCTACACAATCAATCTCATTGTTTACAGATCTTTACAATGAAATTTTAGTCGCTTGTTCGTTTTCAATACTTTGTCATCATAATCATGATTAAACGCTATTAACTGAAATGTTTTGATTATTCATATATGCTTCATTCAACGTGACTATATGCTTTTCATTCATTTTCTTCAATTTATTTCAATCTACTTCAATTTATCTTAATTTACTTTAATTTATCTCAACTTACACAATGTTGAACTTTCTTTATTATTGAGTGAATTTCGTCTTTTCTCGTCTATCTAAGCTCGCAAGCTTGTTCGTCTTTCGAGCTTTCTTTTTTAGAAAATTCTCTTTGTATAAGATGTTGAATGTATTTCAGTCAATGTAATTATTCACGTAAAAGAACTTCTTGCTTTCAGTTGATATCAGATATGCACTTCGTAGTATAGTACTCATATTGTAAAATCATCAACACTCAAGATATTGAGACTTCTTGACAGTATTCTTCGATCACTGCTCGACTTCTATCATATCATGTAAAGCATTGAGTACTTCATTGTTTTTGAGCTTTAGCAATTCTATTAAAGCTCTCAAGTATTGCACAGATTTCTCATTGTCATTTTGACGAAGCGAATTACAAACAGTGATTATAATTTGCAACTGTCTCATCAATCTATTATTCAGAGCTTTGACTATGTCAGAATTTTCTTGATCATTCTCAGCATACTTTTGAACATAAACATAATCATGTTTTTAATTCAACATTTGTTTCTGTCATGCAGAAGCACATCAAATTTGCTTCAATGTAAGCTTCTCAGAATTTATCGAGTCTTTATCTTCGCATCTTCAGCATTCAATTGATGCATGAACAGAAACGAAGTAATCATTTATTCAGAAGAAGTCGATTTCTTTTTGATTCATTTAATACTTGTTTGACTTTATTTCTGATTTCTTGCGTCGAGATTCTCTTATAAAAATCGACAATTCATTCGAGAAATTCTCAATATGTGTCATCTTCGTTATTTCAGAAGCAATGCATCAGAATCAAGAATTACTAAATCAGTTTTGTCATCAATTCAAATTCATTTCTGACAAATCTCATTCAAGCTGCATTAAATCAAGACTTCTAGAAGACTTTGTAATCATGACTTTCATTCTTTCGTCAATCTCTGATCTGAACGTGATTAAATCATGAAGAATGATATCTTTTATTGTCAACATATTGATTCATCAAGTATTGTGATGCAGTATTTGCATTTGAAAGTTCTTTTGCTTGTTTGTAAGATCATAATAATCTTTGATCAAAAATTTATGTGCGATCTTCATGTAAAATGTGTCAAAATCATCTGCATCTTCGTATCTTCGAATAAAATTCATATAATGAGAGATCACATGAAACTTGAAATAGTTAAAGTTCTCGTCATGTTAAAACTACTTGAATACTTCTTTTAAGACATTAATTCTGTATATTGCGTTGTTCATGTAACGCAGAGACTCATCATCATGCGATCGATATTGAGTCATCATCACAAAGTTCATAAAAGCTCAAGCACAATACAGCGCATCTGATGCTTTTCTAATCAATAGTGAAGTGATAACTGCAATAAGCTGATGCACTATTGTCTTTTGTTTGATGTTGATTCATTGCTTCATGAATAAAAAGTCGTGAAAACGTCTTAGTTCTGAATATGAAAGAACTACTCGAAATCTTTGATTCAATTGCACATCATGTGTTGTGTCTGCAATTGTCTGTGAATCACACTTTCTTTTGAAACTGATTCTCGATGTTATATTCTTGATGATTGTTTCAAGTCATTGAATTAGATACATCACTGTGCTTTTCAATAACTGATGCAAAATGTCAATCATCATGATGACATGAATATTGACAAGTTCATGTTTTTAGACAAAGTTTTGCACTGAGTGTACTCACTTAACATCGCGCTTAATATCTGCTTTAGAGCGTGAATTCTTTTCTTGATGTTTGATTTGAGTCAATGTACTTTCATGTATTTGAGCTTTTCAGATTGTCTGCAGATTATCGCGTTGATTCAATGAAACGTGACATATAGTGCACTGCTCTTCATTTTTGATTCTCGTAATAGTGATCTGCTTCTCATAGTTGATTATAAATTCAACGATGATAGAAAAACACTGTTGAGTATAATCATTCACACAGCGAACGTGAAATTCTCTTCTAGTTAATTTCTCAAGTGCTAAAGAACGAGAACGTTAGCAAGAAAAACTCTTCATTCAATTAAACAGTTTAAACTCACGTTTTAATATTATCTTCAATGAGCGATGATATAACTCACGTTTCAGATCTTCATTTGCATGTTTAGTTGAAGAAATAAACTTTAATAGTATAACACTAGATTTATTTTGCTTTCATCAAGTTGCTTGATTCAGATTATCAACGATAATATATACAGATCATGCGAATTTATTTTCATGATGTTGAGTTAACATGATTTTGTCTGTAGCTAGCAGTACTGAAACTATAGTGTTATCTTCAGAGATCAGTGCTTGCGTATTTCATCATCAGATATCAATGTGCATTTTCATGTACATTTGATTTTCATTGATGTTGTATACTTTGATTGATGCATATTTCAGATTACTCGCAAATGAACAATGTCTCAAGAGAAATTTCAAGACGTTTATCACGTTTCTGTACTGAATCTTGAATATATCTGTTTTGATCTCTGAATTCATCGATGAAATTTTTAAAGATGTTTCGAATCAACTATCATCAGATATTTCATGAGATATATTATGTAGAATGCTTCTAAATTGATCTGCATTCTTGAAGATACAATCAGCATGATGAGTCTTCTGAAACGAGATCTTGAAGTATTGATTAATATCTTCGTTACTGACTTTCGCGTTCAGAAATCACTGTGCAAGAGAAAAATCTTTCTCGTTCAAAAAGAAAAGTCATTCTGATTGAAGACTGTCATCTAAAGATGATCATAAATTTTGCTCAAGTTTACTGTAGTTCAAAATGATTCTTATGAGTCTGATATATTGTTTTAGCGATTTATTGATGCTTCATCTCTTTGTATCATTCATCTCATCATAATTGTCTACTTTAATGAATGAGAAAGTACATGATGAATTGATAAATCTTTTGAGATCAAGTGATATTCATGCAATTGAATTTCGAAAATGCTTCTGATCATCTGAAGCTTCTACGTTTTCTTCTGTACTTTGCTTGAAGTCAGAAACGTCAATATCATTCATTGTAATCATTTCATGTCATAAATCAGTCTGAAAGTATTTGCATATATCTGTATACTCATTGACTGCTGAGTTCTCTTTTCTTAAATATTTCTTGAAGAACTGCACGTCATTTTGCAGCGTCAAGCAGTAATTAAAGTAATATATCAGACTTCGTGTGATTCTTAATATCATTTCACACGTATGACAGTTTCGCTTCATGCTTGAAGCTGATTTCAATGAAGTAGATTGTAGTGAGAGAGACAACAAAAAGTATTAATTGACGCGTTTGACAAATTGTATCATGCTGTCGCTATTTCTAATCAATATTTCTGTTGATACAAGTACGTTGAACTATGAAATGTTAAAATAGCATGCAATACAAAGAATAAAATGATCAGAAATTAATGAGATCTGATATAGCAGTAAAAGCAATAACGCTTGTTTTACTTCTGATCAAGCAATTTGTTCTTTTTTACTTGAAGCTCTCTGATGAAAGCAAATTTTCCTGAATTACAGCGAGTTTAAAATAAATTATCGTAAATTTGAAATGCTTTGCACATCTCAATATTTACATCGAAATTTGTGAGTTGAAAGCAAATTTCTCTAGATTATCATTGATTTGAGATAAATTATCGTAAATTTGAAATGCTTTG
>JAABUK010005720.1_pt1 | contig 19134 bp, 30 predicted proteins | sample 5559141 | NCBI WGS metagenome assembly JAABUK01 (sample SAMN10711869, study PRJNA513367) | rock metagenome | isolation source: Antarctica rocks | place: Antarctica: Victoria Land, Pudding Butte nord | collected 2016-01-03 | reverse complement strand
CAGCCGCGCCGGCAATCAATAGCGGAGCGGAGCCCAGCCTCTACGTCAATACTATGACGCTGTAGTTTGCTGGCAACCCGATGTGCTGCAGCATCTGCAAACCCGCCAAGCAGAAACTCCGAAATGCCAAGTGCCACAGCACATATCGCCTCACTTCGCACTTTGCAGCGACACCATCGCAGGCTGTGTGTGTGAGTCTGCAGGCATGGCAGACATCGAGATGTCGGACCAGGCACAACTCGCTTCCAACGCCAATGCGGGCGCCACATACCGATCGATTGGCAGCGCAGCGGAGCCGCAGCCTCCATCCAGCGCACAGCCCATGGACGCTGAGCAGCCCACACCGGCAGCTCAGGGCAATGGATCAGCACCCAAGCCACAACCAACGGGGATGATGCCGCCCCCGATGCGGGCGCCGCCACCAAGGTTCAAAGCGCCGCAACCGGTGGCGCCAAAGGTGGCGCCGAGCCCCCCGGCAGACGATGCAGAGACTGCAGGTGCGGCTTTCTGGCAGTCGAGCTTCCGAATGGAATCTCACAAGATGTCTACTAGTTGTGAAGCAGTAGGCTGACGCATCTCCGATTTCGAGTGCAGCTCGCGCCAAAGCGCGCACGCTGGCAGTGAAGGCAGCGGCGGCGGCCGCCAAGAACTCTCTGCCCGCGCAGCGCGAACGTGCCGTCGCAGAAGCAGCTGCAAAGGTGAGCATGCACAAGTGGTCCAGTGCTGCGCATCCTGAGTGCATGCTTTCTTGTCAACGCTTCCGGCCTGGTGCTTCGTTGCTCTGAAGGACAATTAAATTTGCATGGTGTGTATGCAACTGCAGGCGTACGCAGCCCATCAGCCAGCGGCGCCAGAGCCGGCGCAGGCTGCGCCGGAAACACCGACTGACCAGGCGGGAGGCATGGACGCGCCGCAGGAGCAACAGCAGCCAAAGGCCGCGGCGCCGAAACCGGCGCCGCCAAATCCTCGCAACGCGTCGACGTACGAGCCGCCTGACTGGAGCGGCGTCCCTGAAGGGTGACCTTCCAACCTGAAAAGCCTGCAGTTGCCTTCAGGCACGTGATCATGCACAGAGGTGCTGGCACGATGGACATGTTGGCACAATCGAGGCACAACGATAGTGACTTGTTTGCTACAGGGTGGAGTACACTCTGGAGGAGATCAAGGGCGGCACCAGCCTGGGCATGCGCGACATCACGCAGAAGGCGTTCTACACCTTTGGCCGCACGCCAAACAACGGTGATCGGCGCCATAATGTCTACGCTATTTGGGCCATGAACAGCACCTTGGCACTCAGGATTCTGCCTCCGCAACTGCGCCTTTCGAAAGGAGTTGCATTTCTGATGGGAGTTGCAACCAGGCACTTGTCAGCAGGTCCCGCCGGCAATTCTCGCCGAGTACAGCACACCAGTGGACCGCAGGCGGGTCATCGCCAATGCGTCGAATTGTTCAAGAAAGAGCACAGGACCATGCCCCGTTTCCGTCTCTCATTGCAGAGGTCGTGGAGCACCCGGTCAACACGCGGCTGCACGCGGTGCTGCAGTTCGACGGCTGCAGTTCGACGGCTGCAGCGCCAAATGACACAGTGTTATCAAGCATCAATTACGGGAAACGTGCTCATCTTCTGTTGCAGACGTCGTGCTGGAGCACCCGTCCAGCTCGCGGCTGCACGCGGTGCTGCAGTTCAACGGCGAGACCCTACATGCGCTCCTGTACGACGCCAACTCCGCGCACGGCACCTTCGTCAACAAGCGCCGCGTCAAGCCCGGCGTCCACGTGCCTGTCAGGTGCACACTTTCGGTGAAATGACGTGTACACGCTGTCACTTGCAAGCAAACAAGCACGTGCCTGTCAGGTGCGTTTGCGCCAGGGATGTCGGCTCTTGCAAGGAGTGCTGTTTCTCATTCTCAAAAGCAAACAGATGAGGTCGCGGCCTGCGAGCGGGCGATGCAGCTGTGTTGAGCGCGTCGGCGCACGCTGCAGGGTGGGCGACGTGATCAAATTCAGGCAGAGCTCGCGCGACTTCCTGCTGGACGGCCCAAACTATCCACAAAGGCACTGTGACATTCCACCATCCTGCTGCAGGGTGGGCGACATGATCAAGTTTGGGCAGAGCACGCGCGACTTCCTGCTGGACGGCCCCGCGGAACTCATGCCGCACGAGGGCCCCTCCAAAGCGCAGCGCATGGAAGCGCGCCTGCTCAAGGTGATTGAAACCTAGGTCTCGGATGCTGCAGCGTACCAATGCTGCCGTATCGAAACTTCTGTGTGGAACGTCTGTAGGGGCTCCTGCCGCACGAGGGCCCCTCCAAGGCGCAGCGCATGGAGCCCCGCCTGCTCAAGGCAATCGAATACGACTTGGAAGCCTGGTTGGAAACCTGCACACCGATAAGCATCAGGGCTTGGTTGAAACTGAGCTCCGCCGGAGCTGATGCCGGAGGAGGGCTCCCCCAGGCGCAGCGCATGACCGCGCGCCTGCTCAAGGTGCAGCTGAAGGGGAGACTGGATGATCTGATGCAGCCAAGTTTTATGCTCGAGATTGCTTGCTGAACGACCTGAACAGAGTCTCCACCTTGTTGCTATGGGTGTCCGCTGGCATGAGTGACTTGAGTCTGCTATGCACGCAGTCTCAGCTGCAGCTGCGGCTGACTGAGGAGGTGCCATTGGGCAGGGCCCTTCTGAGCAGGTCCTACTGCCTCTGACACCGCACTGCACGGCAAATGCAGCACTCAAGACGCTGCAAGGAGGGCGGGCCGGGCAGTCTCATGCTGTCGCTTTGAGAACCTTCACCCAGCCTCTAGTTCCATCTCCAATGTATCGGTTCGGATTCTGCTCCGAGCGCTTGCCCCACCATAGACACGCACGGCGAGGCGGTCCCAAGTGAGGCGGTCGCAGTGCCGCCAATGCAGGCGGCGTCTGGCAGCGGCGACGACGCCAGTTCCGAATACAGAAAGCTCAATAGAAAGCCCAGCGGACAAAAGCTGACCACGTGGGAACCTACAAGCCAAGGAGGCGCGCAAGTTGAAGGACGATGCGGTCGCCGTGGCGCAGATGGAGGTGACGCTCGGCCTTCACTAGCAAATTAGCTTCACACATAATCTGGCTATCTCATATGCACAGGCCAAGGAGGCGCGCAAGTCGAAGGACGACGCGGTCGCAGCGGCGCAGATGGAGGTGGCGCTCGGCCGCGATGGCGGCGCCAGCTGGGGCTTTGGCGAAGACGCCATGACGGAGGACGAGGGGGCGCCCTTCGTCGACTGGCGCACCTTCGGCGAGACGCGCGGCCTCACCGACAAGCAGGTCGGCAGACCCCTTCAGAGCCCAAGTCAGCAAAGTCGGAGCATGCAACTGACGCCTGCAGGCTGCTCCCTTGAACATTGCGGCGCCACGCCCTGGTCGAAAACTCACTGTGACTGACAGGATGCAAGCGGTCTCGCCTCGGCGCAGCTTCGCCATTGCGGCTCTGGAGCCACACTTCCCACAGCTGGCTGTGAAATCACAGCTGCAACGCACCACCCTTGACTTTCGCAGGAGAAGACCGCAACCAAGGTGCGGCGGAAGGAGGCGACGATCCACAACCTGACCAAGTGCAAGCGCATCCGGGCAACACCGGCAATCCTCTTGAACCTCTTCTTTTTGAAACCCCTGCAGGAGAAGACGGCGACCAAGGTGCGGCGGAAGGAGGCGACGATCCGCAACCTGACGACCGAGTGCGAGCGCATCCGCGCCAAGGGCGCTCACGAGGAGCTGACCGCGGGGCAGGCCGCCACGCTCGCCCGAAACGAGCGAACCATCGATGTGCTGAAGGAGGAGGTGTGCTTCTGGACGCACAGCCTCTACAGACACGACATGTAGTGGACATTGGTGTAGCTCTCATCGCCGCCGCAGAAGATGTCTTCGCAGCTGCCGTTTGATGGGCCCTTCATTGGGCCTGCGTCAAACGGGCAATGTCTGCAGCATCAAGTCTTGGGGAGCTGCGGACTGATGACGAGCCAATGCTGGCTTCCGTGCAGGTGGACGACATGGAGGAGACTATCAACAGGGGATGCGCAGGACTCCATCATGCTTCGAATTGACGATTATTGAAACCTTGGCCTGACCGCCGTGCAGGTGGATGATCTGGAGGAGACTCTAAACGAGAGCGTGCAGGACTCCATCAGCGGGCGCAAGAAGGCGGCCAAGGACGCCGCCGCCGTGAAAGCCGCCGCCGCCCGCCGCCGCCGCCTACGTGATGAGGACGAGGACATGGGTAAGAAGTGTTTCAACATCTTCTGTGTCTCCCCTGCAGTTTGGCGAGAGCCGCCGCTTCTTTCATGCGCATGCTGCCGCAGTTGTGCAATCTCTTCCGTTGCCCGCCGCCGCCGCCAGCGCGATGAGGACGAGGACACGGGCAAGAACCACAGTGCCTTTGCCCATTTCCAAGGCAGTTTGGCAGTTCGGTGAGAACCACGGAAGTCAGTGTGTTCATGCGCTGCTGCAGCTGTAATTTCCCTTCCGTTGGCAGGGTGACCGCTGTCACTGGCGACTTCTTGTGAACCCTGGCGTTCGAACTCCTACTGCAGGCAGCAGCGACGACGACGAGTTCTACGACCGGACCAGGACCGCCGGCGGCGCGGCAATCGCGGCCACGGCGGCCGCGGGGCCAGGCCCCGCGCGCAAAAAGGCCAAAAAGGAGGCGGCGCTGGATGCCGGCACCCTGTCTGCACGGGTGCGCCTTCTACGAGATGACGCACGCCTGCTGCTTCATGTGGTGTGGTGGCACGGAGTGACGCATGCCTGTACACTCTATTCTTGCACCCCCTCGAGATCATGCATAGGTCTCCGCTCGCAACTGAACTTTGCCGCAAGGTCCCTCGACTCGTTGTGCTGCAGGTGGAGACGGTTGCGGCAGAGGCGGAGCAGCTGCCTCAACGACCAGTGGGCTGTTACCAAATCTGACGTCTTCAACACACTCCAGAAACCCTCGACTGATTATGCTGCAGGTGGAGTCGCTCACGGCGGAGGCAGAGCAGCTCACAGCCAAGATCTCGGCGGAGGAGGATGCGCAGCCCGGCGGCTGCGCCCCAGCGGCAGCCGACGGCGCGGCAGCATCGGCGGCAGCAGACGGCGCGGCAGCATCAGCGTCAGTCGACGGCGCAGCAGCATCGGCGGCAGACGGCGGTGCGGCGCCGGACAGCGCGGCGCTTGGCCTTGACGCGGCCGGCTCCGCGGCCGCCGGCGCAGGACATGCGGCCGAGGGGTGCTGGGACGCCTCGCCCGGCGGCGCGGCGCAGGCGGCGGACGACGCACTGGACGCCTTCATGAGCGACATGGCCAGCCAGCTGGAGGCGGACAAGGTGATCGTGCGTTCTGTTACGGGTGTGTGGGTGGAAAGATTCGGAGAAGGATGTTGCATTGCATGAATCGTCGCCACCGCATTGTCTTGACGCGCTGGCTTGTGCCCTCTGCTCCAGGTGGGCTCGCTTCGCAAGCAGCTGGCGGGCGTGCAGCGGCGGCTGGGCGAGGCAAAGGCGCTGCTGAAAGTGGCGGACCCGGACGGGTTCTTTGCGCCGGGCTTGGTGGCGGCGCAACAGGCCTCGCAGCGCGCCGCGATCGCCGCCAAGCTGGAACAGGAGCAGGTGGCGGCGCGGGAGCGGCAGCGTACGGCCAAGCTGGTGAGATAACATCTGACAGTGTTGCATCGCTCTGGGGTTGTGACAGCGACTTCTGTTGCGGTCTGGATTCGGGATGGGAGGTACCCGTGGGGAATGAATTTGCTGGCAGTCGCTGCATTCAGGCTCCGCAACACCTTTTAACGAATCGTGCCAATGTAATTTCTCCAAGCAGTGTGCTGCGACGGCAACAATTTCCAGCGCTTCCGCTGCTGCTCACCGCAGCTTCCGTTTTTGACGCACAGGCCGAGAAGCAGCGGGAGGCGGAGTTGGCTGCGCGCTCGGCAACGGAGATAGAGGAGGTCGAGGAGGATGCGCCGGCCGCGGCACAGCAGCAGTCCAGCAGAGGCGGCGGGCAGAATGCGGGGCTGGCCGTCGGGCTGACAGTTCGGAAGAAGCCTAGCGGCGGCGCAGCCGGCGCGGCGCCTGCGGCGGCCGGCGAGCCGCTACCGGCGGCCGCCGCCGCGGCCCCCGCGCTGCCTCCCGCTGCAACCTTGCCCCCTGCTGCAACGTCGGCCCCGACAGCGTCGCCGGCCGGCGGCAGCGGCGGCACAGCGGCGCCCGCGGCACAGCCGGCGGCCGCGCCAGCGTCAGTTCAGGCGAAGCTGGCGGCGCCGCTTTCGGGTCTTGAGATCCGGCCCAAGCGGCCGAAGCCCGCGGCGGCAGGCGCCCGCGGCGGCGGCGGCGCACCGGCCAAGCGGTCGGCGGTCGAGGCCGGCGACGGCGGCGGGCGGCTGCTGTCGCGTGCCGAGCTGGCGGCGCGGCACGGGGAGCAGCGGAACGCGGCGGGGCTGGACGCCGATCTGGACGCCCTCGCTCGAGCGCGGCGTGGCGCCGCCGCTGCAGAGGTACCGTAATCTCGAGTGCTGTATCATTGTACGCAAAATGTTGTTGGCCCACCCCAATCGCTTGTCGTGATGCAGTGCCTGTTGCAGTGCATTGCCGTTTGCTGGCGTCATATGTGACTGGGCTGACACGTTTTGCTGCTGACATGCCTCCTTGCTGCGTGCAGGAGGAAGGAGCCGCGAACTGGCAGCCGCCCCAACAGCAAAAGGGCGACGGCAGGACGTCGTTGAACGATAAGTATGGCTACTGAGCACAGTGGGCGTTGGTGGCCGAACTGTAGGGGAGATTATATATGGCGAAGGATATACATATATAATCTGAATTGGACACTAGAGAGTGTGTCACAATGGGTGGCAGCAGACTATGATGGCCTTGCTTGTTGTCCTGTGGCAACATCTCCTGCAACTGAAACACACTTTGGGGAGGCCCACATTAAGCAAATCACACAGGTCCAGGTTCTGCGGGCAAGACTGTTCCAAAAGAATGCGTGTCAGCTTATATGGAAGCGAGATGATTCGAGGCAAGAGTATATACGCTTCTGGGTGCCGCATGTGCCACCATATATGTATGCAGGATCAGTCAGATGGCTGCTGCTGGCCTAAACCCTGCCCTTGCCCCCCCCTGTCCTGGAGCTTCAACACACCCATCCCCACCCGCGGACACAGAAACAGTGACGGCCAGGCCGGCCCATCGAATCGGAGGCCGCCTGACGAGCAAAATCGGGTCACGCATAAGCTGTATGTTTAACCAATATGCCCTTGCACGCGTGTCCCAGGTGTCATGAACAGCCTCACAGGAGGCTGCTCGTGAGCTTAGTCGGGCACAAAACAGTTAGAAGTACACTGCGCCGCAGACTCGAGAGCCTTGGGGCGGCACGGTCGAAACCCAGGATGGCGGCATCATGTCGGCAGGCGCCTCGAGCCGGAAACTGCCGGCGGGCGCGGCTGAGCCGGACGTGCAGTTGGGTGACCTGTCGCAGCCCCGTTGCTGTTTTAACCCCGTTGCCTGCCGCAGAGCAGGCGGGTTGGCGGCCACAGCTTTTTTTCAACCACGGCCGCCAGCCCTGCCTCTCGGCGGCAGCGCAGGAACCACATGGCAGGAACCGCAGGCGTCTGCTGCGGCGCCCCAGCGCCGGGGCGCCGCGAGAGGAGGTTGCCGCTCAGGACTTGTCCACTTTGACAAAGCCGATGATGCGCAGGCCGCGCTGTGCGTCCAGATAGGGCACCTGCAAGTGCGGTACGTTCCATCAGGGGCATTGAGAGAAGGTGGTTTAACATCATTCGTTCCATGTCAAGCAGCAGGTCGCACGACGGAGCGCAGATCCCAATCAAGGTGCGATGTAATGCTGAATGGCTTTCAACCAGCAGCGCTGCGGCATGGCATTCGGCATCACAACGCTGTTGGAGGAGCCGCAGAAGCGTGAGTCGCAGCAGGGTGATGACGTAGTGCTGCAGGGAGGTCACCGCCGCCAAACGCAGCTCTGCGAGCGTCCGCAGCTTCCGCAGCGGCACTGATTGGCTACGTTAAGAAGCGAAGAGAAAGAAGGGGTGCAGCCACAGGGGAATGTGAATGTGTGTGGCGCACCAGGGTGATGGCACAGTGCTGCAGGGAGGAGACCGCCGCGAGGCGCAGCTCCGCCAGCGTGCGCAGCTTCCGTAGTTGCCGGTTGGTCAGGAAGTCCAGGCGGCAGCGGATGACGGTGTGCTCGCTGCCGATGGCCAGGCTGCGGGCCAAGCACGAGCCAATCGGTGACTCGCGCCCAAATTTGTGCCTGGGGAACAGCGGAGTGAGAACCCGGGGCACGCGGCAGGAAGCGGGAAGGTGCACGGCAGGCGCAAGGCAGGTGCGGACCGCCCCAATGTGACATGGCGCTCTGGAGGAACTACACCTGGTGCTGTGTGGTCAAGCAGCAAGACTTGTGTGCTAGAGCACAGCAGAAACCTACGAGAAACCCAAAAGCAAGAGGCAGAGTGAAGACACCTGTTGCGCTGCACGAGGTCGGTGACGAAGAGGGACGGCGGCATGTGCTCGATGACGGCCGCTGGCAGCAGCGCCGACAGGAAGAACAGCTCCACCGTGGACGTTCCCAGCCGGTGCTTTACCTGGGTGGACACAAAGGCGACAGCACATCATGTGGGGATGAACAGGGGATGCATCGAAAACGCAACAACCGCTGTCGCAGCTCCGTCTGGAGGATGTGGCGGAGGGCAGCTGACAGCAGGAGTGACAGCAGATTCCAGCAGGACTGGTTGGGGAAGGGGCTCGCCTTGCCCGCCCAGTAGTTGGTGCTGTCGGCGCCGGTGTCCGAAGCGTTTTTTGCCTGCCGCAACTGCACGCCACAGGGGCAGCTGATTAGCGGCTGACCGCACGCCATGACGCCACCCGGCATGGCACCAGCCAGCGGTGCATGAACTTGGCAGGTTGCTGTATGATCAAAGTGGTGTGCAAAGTGTGTCTCTGGAAGCCATGGAGCAAGCAAACACAGGGATGACTGATGATCAGACGCCGGCACCTGCACGGAACCTGCGCGGTACTTCCGCCAGCAGTGCTGCAAGCTTCCCACGCAACAATGGAAGCTGGTCAGCAACCTCACCAGCTTGCCAGCAGGGTGCACGTCCTCGACGCTGTTGTGCCCAGGGAAGCCCTCATCAGCGGCAGCGCTGCCAGCGATTGCTGCGGCGGCGCCGCCCGCCTGTTGGCCGCCGTCCCCGCTCATGAGCGAGGCCGAGTGCGAGCGCCGCATGGGGTGCTGCCCCGGGTCGCTGAGGCTGCGCGGCGGCAGCGGCGGTGACCCTGCGCGCTGCCGCTTATGCGGCCGAGGCTCCTCATCTGACGCCGACTTCTGCCACGGCCTGCTGCCCCTGCCGCCGCCGCCGCCGCCGCTGCCGTGGCTGCCGCCAAACAGCCGGCCGCCGCTGAGCTTGTCCACACCGCTGAGCACCATGTCCTTCACGCCGCGGTGGCGGTGGCCCTCGCTGTCGACTGCGGCAACCGCGCCTGCTGCCGCGGCGCCGATGCTGCTGTCGCTGTGACTGTGCGGTGCGCCGCTGCCGCCATCGGGCGGGCTGTCGGCTATGCCGTCGTCGTCGCAGGGGCTTTCGGGGCTGCCGGTCAGCGGGCTGCCGGGGGCGCCGGAGCCGCCGCGGGTGTGCAGCGCCTCGGTAGCCAGGCTGCAGGCATCCCAGGACCGCGAATTGTGTATCTGCTCCTCCTGCTGCTGCTGCTGCTGCTGCTGCTGCTGCTCCTGCTGCGCCCAGGGAAAGTCGTCGCGGCTCGCCAGGTGCGGGCCGACACCTGCATGCGGCTGACGCCCCGGTCAGCCAGAACGAATGCAGATGCACGGCGACGAAGGAATGGATGCGGTAAGGTACAGGTCAGCGCTGGAAGCAGTGATGTGGCGCTGAGTTGCTGGCGCCTCTGCCAGTACAGCCGCTCACCCCTCCGCCCGCCGCATGCAGCGCCAGATTCAACATCGTGAAGGCAAGCAGGCTCATTGCGACGTGCTCATGCTCCACTCACATACAAATCGTTTTGAGCACGTTCATCAGGGACACCATGCGGCGCGCACCCGTCGGCTCCGGAGCGCCAGAGCTGGTCGCAGCCTGGCCACCGTCGCCGGGCGCGTTGCGCTGGGCTATCGACACGAAGTCGGTAAGTCCCAGGGCCGCGGCCTTGGCGCCGGGGCAGTCGCCCTGCGAGGCGATGTCCAGCGCGCTCTGCAGGTGCGCGGTGACTCCAGACTCTGACCATGTCGGGTCCGCCTCCGCCGCAGCGATCGCCTCCCGTATCGTGGAGCAGATCCCCAGATCGGAGTGCGGCCCCTGGGGGCGCCCGCCCTGGGGAGGGCAGGGCGCATGGTGCAGACGCAGTATGATGTCTGACCAGCTGCCGGGTTGCCGCTCGCCGCCCTGCTGCCGGCGGGCGCCCCCGCCGGCGTCGTTCGAATCAATGCTGTCGTTCGAATGCGGAATCGCAAACATTACTTCCCGTGCCGGCACTTCGGAAGCTGCCCAGGTGCAGAGGCATCGGTCGACGACCCGAAGGAGCTGCCGGGCTGTCGCTTGTGGGGCTGCTGCCGTTCACCAGCAAACAAAATACTCGAAACACGGCAATTACACAAAGCGAAGACAAGTCTATGTTGGGGCTCTCTGATGCGACAACCAGTGTCGATGGCAGCTACCATGCAGTCAGGCATCGGCGAGCCCAGTGCCAAAGATCTTGAGAAGCTTGCCAATCTTCCAACACATCTCCTGCTCTGCGATGAGATGGCGCGGCACGAGGAGGTTGGACAAGTCCTACTAGGCCACCCCGCGAGCAATATTACGAAGAGATGAAGGACTATCGCTTTGCCGGGCATGTCAGAGGTTTGCTTGTGCAGGTCGGTCCATGGCATGTGCAGATCCCGCCACGCGGCGCAGGCATAAGGTTGTGATAGCCTCATTCAATGATACACTTATTAATACGAAATCGCGTGGCGAGCATTTGTTCCCCGGCCCTCTGTTGGTGCGCCTCACCGATCACTGAGTTTCTTGAGTGGATGCTTCAAGTACACTGCAGGGGCTCGCCATGAAAGCTCAGAGAACTCCAGCATCGAACTGATTCCAGAACTGATCGCTGAATTCCGCCTCCGGCGATGCAAAAATCCCGTGCTACTGGTTGCTAGGCCGCGGGAGCCCAGAATCAGCAGCCGCCAGTAGCACGTTCCACATGAGCAGCTTCTTGCTCACCCGGAACGTGAGCATTGTGCCGCGCATGCGCTGTGAGTCCGCAGGCTGCTGGCCGAGGGGGTTGTCCCCACCGCCATCGGCAGCCAGGCCGGCAAGCCGCGCCACATGCGCCTGCCAGCCGCCGTCCACTCTCGCTTCGGCGGCATTGCCGGCAGATGTGGCCACCACAAAGTCGCCCCGCTCTGCCAGGCTGCTGATGTCCTGCGCTGACAAGCAGGAGCTGCTGAGCAGAGCCGCGTGAGCCACACAGCCTCAAAACGGTGCGGGTCCACTGCGGATGCGCTGGAATGCATGCTGCTCAGGAACTTGATCATCAACGGCAAGGCTGCAGCAAGAATGCAGGTTGCCGACAGGCTCACCTTGCTATACTGGCGCAGGAGCAGCTGCCAGTATGCCTGCTCCTCTGTGTCGCTGTCGTCTCCAGCCAGCTCCCGCAGATCCTGCAGCGAAATGGATCACAGGAAAATGACACATGCGCTCGCTCTGTAGACGCTGCGCGATGTGCGTCATACCTCACTGCATCCCTGTGACAGATACAGCAGGGTTTCCGCTGAAATCTTAGGCCTTTGTAATATTTTTCACACTTAAGTGTGAAAAATACAACAAGCTAGCTGCCAGAACCAAGCACATGCAGACTCGGCAGCATCCCTGTCATATCAGGCGGCATTGACACATCTTTCATGCTCGTTTCCTGCATGCCTCCCCATCGCATGCTTTGCCTCATGATGTGGGATCTTGCAGCACCTGCAGCGCCGGCGCCATGCCGGCCAGCAGCCCCTCGCAGCGCAGCGCGATGTGCACCGCCGCGCCGCCCGGCGCCAGCGCCGCGAACGCCGCCAGCAGCCGCGGGTCTGCGCGACAATCCGTCCCCAGCTGCAGGCACCAGGACAAAGAGAGGGTCATGAACCGCAACCACCGAGCCCCGAGCTGGCGGGGTGCGCAGCATGATTTGCATGTAATGTTGAGGACAAACTGTGGAAGTCCAGAGCCAGGCCTGAGGGGCCAGCTGCAATTTAAAATCCGCATGGCAAGACCCAGTGGCGAAGCCGTCTTCGTGTCTGCAATACTGGAGACTCACCATGAGCTCTGGCCCCCCTGTTGGCGCGCTTGCGACGGCTTCGCGGCCGGCTCGCATCGCGCCACCATACAGCTGCCTCGCCTCCAGTTCCGGCATCTCCTTCTGCATGCACAGATACTCAGCTGTCAAGACCCTGATGTCGAGCACAGGGCATTGCACCACAGCAGCGCTTCTGCCTCGCAACTCAGTCTGCCGATAGAAGCTCAACATGTGGAGTGTGGAGCCTTCCAATTGTTGTGCAAATATTGCCGCACGTTCTTTGGGATCAGGAAAAGGCTGTGATGTTTGCTGCAGGACCTGTCGTGCTGTGAGCCTTCTCGCGATCAGCACTGCATCAGCAGAGTCGCGCCTGCGGCACAGCGCGGTCGAAGTACCACTCCAGGGCCGCGTCCAGCGCCGGGAACAGCAGCACCTCGTCATGCGGATTGCCCGGCGGCACAAAGCCATAGTGCATCAGGAAGTCGTCGTTGTGGCGCTCGCCTGCACGAGGGAAAGGCAATTCGAATGGCCATCACGAAGCAACTGGAGGCTGCATTTACAGGGCTGCAGTTGCTCAGGGCAGTGTGACAGCAGGCCGAAGGACGCATGAATGTCAATCCCGGGATCGTATGGCCAGAGCCATGCAGTCGCTCTGCTGATGACGCTGCTGGGTTACAGTGTTTTCAACAGACTCCCACCTCGGATCTGACATTGCAAATTCGTATGCGGAATGGCAGGGCCTACCATAAGAGAGGAGCACCTCCTCGCCCGCCTCAATGGCGCGAGCGGCGGTGACGTGCATCTCCCACTGCGAGCTAGCTGTGTGGTCGGGCGGCGCCAGTGCCCACCTGCAGCATTTGCTCATCATGCCTTTTACATGTTCCTCAGATGGTATCCTTTCCTTGCTATTTTGTGGCCTTCATGTGGAAAGGAGAAACACCAGGCAGCAAAATGCGCATGCATGTTGTGCAGTGCCAGTCCTGCTGCTCGACCTCAGAGCAGTCAAGGCGTCAATGAAATTCCTGCAGATTGCTGTGTGACGGCGCTGCGCCTTGCCTGACGCTGTCAGTAGCAACGCTGGGCAGCCGCGTCCCGCCCTTCTCGTCGCCGCCGTGGTTGAAAAAGTCGATCAACGGAAGTAGGAAGCGGACGCCGATGCCGCCGGCCTGCGCCGCTGACCCGAACGTTCGCGAGTGCACCATCTGCAGGCACGCACTGCCACACTAGGGCCATCATTGTTATCTTGCCTCAGCAGAGGCCGCTGAAGCTGCTCTGCACACTAGGCAATACTCCACACTTTTGCATGCAAGCATGCCGGTAATCACTGACCGAGAGAGCCCAGTCGAAGGCATCCCGCGAGGCGCCGCCTGTGGCGTCCGGCGACAGCACCCTGAACCAGCAGGATTCCGTTGCTCGCTCCGCCCGTACCGCTGCCATGAGCGGCGAATATTCACTAGCCGTCAGGTGCTCCTCGGTCAGTTGCAAGCCCATGGATGGCAGAACCTGCAGAACGTGAAGGACAGTCGTCCATTACAAATAGAACCCCCTCACAAAAAGCGCCGTCCTCTCTGTGCATCCTCAGACGATGTTGCGCTCAGAAGATGCAGACAGCAGCCGCTGGCGGCGTAGTCGTCCCTCGATTCTGTGACCTTGGAAGATTCAACAGTGAAAGATGCTTCTCAGCCACAGGCAGAGCCGCCACCACCATCTGCACCCCCATGCAAGACGAAGAAGTTTTACCTGAAGGTATGCTGCCCAGGGTGATGCGGCACCCTTTGCGACCTCCCGTAGCAGCTTTGCCGCCAGCCGCACGCTCCATGGCGCATCTGAAAGCCCAAAGCAGGCGGCGTCCGGATCGTCAACATAGTCGTTGATCGCCAGCCGCAGCGGGATTGCCATCACGCGCTGCCCTGCTGCGATGTCCTGCGGTTCAGACGTCATGAACAAGTGAGGGTTTTAGGGCTGGTGTTGATGGTGAGCTCGGGCAGCAGACTGTCATGCTCGGGAAAGCGGCCAGCAGCTCACCTGCATGGCCGCTACGCCGCGCTCGCCAGACTCGTCATCAGAATACACCGCCAGCGGACTGTCCGACTGGCCCACGCCGCTCACGCCGTTGCTGAGCAGCCATCGAACGAAGTTTTGCAGCTGCACTTCGGAGCTCGTCTCCTCTGTCGTAGCGGCCACCGCGCTGTGGCTGCCATGTCGTTGGTGACGGCTGCGACATGGGTGCCAGGAAGACTGATGCCTCCGGAACAGTACCTGCACGTTTCACACACTTGCGAGTTCAAATGGGAGCTCATCTGGGGTGCAGCGTGCATATGTGCATGCCTGTATTCATGCGCCGCCAACCTGGTGACAGCGACTGTGCGTCCGGGTCTGCAATCGTGGAAACGATGGAAAAAGGCACGATGTTTGCGCTTCATGTTCTGCTTTGTGCTGTCCTGCACAGGTGGCACAGGGTGCTGCCGCCAGCATGTCCGCAGCGGCTGCAGTCGTCTTCAGCAGGACTGTGGATGACGAGTGTGCTGCAGAGGTTCAGTCGATGAGCAGGCGTCCTCTTGATTGCGCAAAGATTTGTGACGCCCGCAGCCGAGAACAGAAGCAAATGGCAGATGCAGCTGCAATTCAGACGACGCCGAAGTGTCGATTAACACGATCAAAAATCAAGCGCGGCGGCTGACCGTGTGCTCATATTATGATCAGCGCAACCTTATATTAAAGGAATTCTATGCTTTGCCGCACCGGGTCACTGACCAGTAACACATTTGCTCGGTTTGACTGACACTGTCTGACAGCAAGCAAAGAGAACTCTGCAGGCGTCAATACGTGCGTATTGCGCCCACAGGTCGCCATAGGTAACTTTTGTTTCCAGCCGAGAGTTTCAGAAGAACTGATATGGTTATAAACCACAAACAGCTACTTTGTAAGTAAGGATCGAGTGTTTGGTGCACTTCAATTCCAAACCTGGCGAGTGTTGGGCAGTGAGGGATGCTATTTTCGACCCAGCAGCATTGATGACGTGTCACAATCCACTAGGTAGGCCGCACTAGTGTAACGCTAGGGCTCAACTCGGAGGCGTCCGGCAGCGCGGCACAAGCGCCGTGCATGCAGGGGCTGTGCTGGGGAGCTAGCCACCACAGGCTACCTTTTGGATCACTTCTCGGGCGTTTGCCGCAAGCTCCGGCGCCATGCCGGACCGCAAGGGCATGATGAGTAGCATCGTGCGCTCGGCGCAGCTGCACCCCTGGCGCACGCTCGAGCACTGCGCCCTCATCCTGCTGGCGCTGCACCTCGCCTCCGGCCGCGCCTGCCGCCACCTCACCGCCGGCTCCGCCCTCTGCCCTGCCGGTGAGCTCCCTGCAGTGACAGTTGCAGCGCAGCTGTGCTGCCGCTGCGGCAAGGTGATGTTGCCCTCCATGGGCGCTTCGCCTGGGCCTTGTGCTTCGCACATTGTGACGCAGCAGCAGCAGCTGGACTTGGGCGGCAGGAGGCGATCGGCTATGCCTGCGCAGGGCAGCGCAGCTGCTGCTGCGTGTCGGAGGAGCCTGGCCCTCTCGGTGTGCTGTTGGCGGAGGGGTAATCGCTGAAGTCTGAACTAAGCGGAACTGCCTGACGCTTTACACGCGCTCCTGACTGCATCGTGCAGGGCAGCGGAGCTGCTGCTGCGCGTTGGAGGAGCCCGGCCCGCTGGCCGTGCTGAGTGCGGACGGGGTGTCGCCGGCGCCGCTGCCGACAATGTCCCTGGCGGACAGGAAGCAGGGTGAGACGGTGGAACACCACGACTTCCGCGGCGACATCTTCCGCTTCCCAGTGCGCCATTGTGTTTGTTTGGTTTCCGGAAGTCTAGCACTGTTTGCTTAATGGTTTTACAACACTGGCAGTCCACGGCGAGAACTCCCCGGTGCGCTTTTTATCAAAACACATGTTGCCATCCGACACTCTCTGGCAAACTAGTGATACAGTATGGCAATGCTGGCTGGTCTTGTTCCGCAATGATGTGCGGCGGACTCATGATGCTGTAGTGCTCTTTTCGCAGAGACAGAATAAACGCTACTGGCTCCCACCCGTCTCGCAACATCTGGATTTCGTATGTGCAGATGGGGGACGGCATCATCCTCAACTTGATGAAGACGAAGGCGGGTGAGTGTCCTCTCACACCCGGTCAGCGGCGCAGGCGTAACTGTGTGTGCAGCAATGTTCCTGATGACAACGCAGAGCGCGACCACTTGCGAAGCACCTTGTGAGCAACTGTGAAGACGCCCTGCACACACAAGTGTGAAGTGAAGTCTTGAACCCGAAACCCCATTGCAGGCACGCTGCGCAGCGGCGACCTGCATAACTGCACGCAGTTTGACGTCATCTTGGAGGGCCGCGCCAAGCTCCACACCTTCGTGAGAGCGCCGTCAGATCCCGTGCATGAAGCTTTGGTTATGACTCAATGCGACGCCAGATCCCATGATTGCCAACGTCGTCAGAGATCATGCATGCAGCATGCCGCAATTGCAGCGGGAGCGCTGCTCTTCAGACTCAATGCAACCTACTGCTGTGCCCAGGACACGGTTACGCGCACAGAGACGGCAGTGGTGTACGGGCGCAATGACTTCATCAAGATCCCCGCCAGGTGCTCCTGCAACCAGCAAAAGCTATTTCCTACAACATCTGATCACAAGCGAGACCTGGTGCACGATACTCCACATCACTGCGAGACCTGCAACACACGGGTCCCACGTCGGGTTGATCTGCCGCTGCGTTCAGAAGCAAGGAGGGTGTTGGAGCACGTCTGGGTCTGAAAGCTAGTGAAATCCCGTCCATTGGACAGGGTGCCGCACCTGTTCGAGTTCCTAGAGGATAATTACATGGTGGAGTGGTGGGACTGCGACTTCCGCGCTTGGTACTTCCGCCCCTACCGCGACCGCATCTCCGCTGCCTTCGCCAAGTCCCAGGCAAGTCGTTTTGGCCTGCCTGTAGTTGATCTGCATCCGCGACATCTGTAGGAGCCCTTTCTGGGCTGGTCGAGTGAGTTCTGGAACGCACGCGTGTCACGCTCAGACGTGACCAATCCATGGCTTTGAAGGCTTGTCAGCGCCGCTGCCCCAGCAAGCAACGATGTCGGGGCCCTTGTGCGCCTGCCCTCGCGCTGAGCAGCACACACATCCACATGCAGGCAGACGCCGGGCTGCAGGCGAATTCCAAGGCAGTCGCATCAAAGGCGGCGGCGGCCGGTGCCCAGGACAAGCAGCAAGCGAAGCAGCAGGCCGACAAGGGGGCGGCCGGCGCGTCTGCGGGCGCGGCTGTGGCGGCACAGACCAAGCAGCGAGCGGCGGAGGAGGCTTCGCGGGCGGCGGCCGCGCGGCGGCAGCGCGACCGCCGCAACGCCGCGGGGCAGGGCGGCAGCGATGATGCCGCCAGCGATGACGGCAAGGCTGCCGGCAAGGCCTCGGCGGGGGACGGAAGCCAGGGTGGAAGGGTTAGGGACCCCGTCGCCGACGCCACTGACCTGGACGGTCCCCAGGCCGTTGCGGCGGCGGCCACCAGCCACAAGGCGGGCGGCCACGCAGCCGGCAGCGGTGCGAAGGCTGCGGAGGCGGGCGGCAGCGCAAAGGTCGGCAAAAGCGGCGGAGGCAAGGCAGCCGCAGCCAGCGCGCCCGCCGGCGCAAAGAGCAGCGGCAGCAACAGCGACGCCGCCGCCGCCGCACCCAAGTCAGGACTACTGCTCGAGGCCGCTCGCAAGGCTGAGGCTGTGCTCCCGGCGGCAGAAGCCTCGGAGCAGCAGCAGCAGCAGCAACAGCAGCGACAACAGGCCGTCGACGACGTGCGGAGCGGCGACGACGGCGCGGCGACAGTTGGCGACAGTGGCGCCGCAAAGGCGGGGGCGCATCAGTCGGATGCGGCCGCTGCGCAGGAGTTGCCCGCAGGAGCAGCAGGTGCGGGCAAGGCAGCTGCGACGGCCGGCGCAGGTGCGCAGCAACAGCAGCAGGAGCAGCAACAGCAGCCGGAGGTGCAGCAAGACAAATTAGGCCAGCTGCGGAACGGCGGCGTTGCCGCGGGGAAGCAGGCGGCGCAGCAGGAAGCTGCGGTGGCCGGCGCTGCGCAGGGCGGCGGGGCTGCCGCCGACGCCGGCGCAGCAGCGGCTGCTGACGAGGACGACTATACAGAGGAGTGATGCATTGCTGCGGTGGCCGCCAATGAAGTTTCGTGGGCATACTGGACATTTGAATGTGTGTCCTTTTCGAACAAAGGCATCTTCGAGGAGGCAACCTGGCATGTGCACAATAGAGTTGTCCCGTGCAAAGAGGCGGGTGTTGTGCCGCGCTTGCCAAAATGTGCCACAAGAGCACGACTCAGAATATCAGAAGCTGCAAAGCCTGATTCCAGGCCAAAGCACAAACGTATTCCTATTCGACATGTGTCAAAGCCACCGGCCAGGTCATTGGGGGGGTCGCGTCACCGCCAGCTGAGGCGGCCTCGCCTGCCGCACCAACGGCTTTGTTGCGGTGTTTGGATCCACCGCAAAGGACCAGGCCAGGCCCCACCTCGACGTGCGACCTGCATAGGACGAGGCACTGCAATCAAGCTAGGCAGCACCACGGAAAAGACGGCAGGCTGCCGCGGGCTTCCGTGCCTGAGATGACGCATCAGCAAACTTGCAGGTACGCCCAGCGCTGCTGACCTGCAACTTGAATGCGCCAAGACATCCGAGCTGCCTGCATATTGCGATGTCCACCGCTGATGACCCCATCGCTGAGGAACCCCTGCCCACCTTGAGCGAACTCGGTGGTGCGCAGCGCCGTCGGCCGAAGCCGGTGCAGCGTCGCGCGCAGCGCCTTCAAGCTGGCCTTGCGCCCCAGCATGG
>JAABUK010005719.1_pt1 | contig 19134 bp, 20 predicted proteins | sample 5559141 | NCBI WGS metagenome assembly JAABUK01 (sample SAMN10711869, study PRJNA513367) | rock metagenome | isolation source: Antarctica rocks | place: Antarctica: Victoria Land, Pudding Butte nord | collected 2016-01-03 | reverse complement strand
CCAGGCAGTTAGGCAGCGGTATGCTCCTTTGTTTTCCACGGACACAAACACCATGAGATCCTTTTTTGCGCAGCAAGATCATATGCAGGTTTTCAAGTTCGTTCTAGACTGTCTTGATGTTTTCCACTTTGACCTTCGTCTTCTTCTATATGTGATCAGACTTGCTGGCTGGCTAAAGCATTGTAATCTCTCTCTCTCTCTCCCGGGCACTTTCAACCCGTTGTACTCTTCACACCTCCTTACAAGAAACGAGTGCTTCGCTGCGCCTCGTTTGACCCTCTTGAGTCTTACTGCAGGTGTCACCCACTAGAAGCTTGCTGCATGCTGTAGATCGAAACGTGCAACTTTGCAAACTTCATGTGTCACCTAAGCGCATCTGTCTTTCTAAATTCTGGAAGCCGCGCTTAGGCGTTCACCGATGTTCGGAAACATGCAACTCGTCGCCAACCCGATACGTATTCTTCGGGAGAATCAGCTGTACTTGATGAGCGGCGGGTCTTTCGCAAGCTCAGCTGCCACTGTCAACACGGTTACAATTCATGGTCTGAGCGATAGTGCTGATATCAAGGCAGCCATCAACACGTTCAGCGACCGCGCGGAGCAAAATCACTGGCCTTCCAGATACCTTGATCTTGATTTCGCTGACAATATTGTTCTAGCGGCCCAGCAGCATACCGCCAAATTTGACAAGCTCCTTACCACCAGCAGGGTACGAGCGAGCTTGGAGGGCCAAGTTGGCAACCTGGCCACGTCACTGGTGGCCACAAGCTTCAGTCATGAAGGTGACTACACAACTGCTACACGTGGATATGCAGCAGGAGGTTTCAAACAATATGATGACATGAGTAATTCTGCAGAAGGAGGTTGCTGGGGCCCAATGGCTCACTCCTTTGGTTCAATTGGCGCACTGCGTCTACTGTGTGTAGTCAAGCAACTTGCTGACCGCAATGGCAAAGATTCTGACTGGGCAAACCTGCTGAACAATTGGGGTTATATTGTGTGCTTTGCTCCCCCCTTCAGTGGCAGCGTCTTGGCAAATCTAGGCAGCATTCTTCCAAGCTCATCTTATGCACAGAGGCTGCTCAAACGAGGCTTTGGTTGTAAGGTGCAGGTAAACAAGCTGTATCTAAACAGACTCCCGGTGTTGTCTTCAACAATACCTGTGCATCCTCCAGCTTTTGTTTGAATCGCGCACACAACAGATCGTACGGATCTGTTCTAGAGTCTTGCTGGCCTGAGCTCATGCTGTTGTTCAGGAGATCAAGGATGAAGCACAAGCCATTGTCAAGCAGCACAACCTTGTGACAATCAGCTTTGCTGAGACCATACCATACAAATATGTAGGTGTTGGTTTTGCAGTCTTTTAGACACACTGTGAGGCATATAAGTGCAGGTTGCTTTGTTGGCGCTGCAGGGGAAAATCATAGTGTCCTCTGACAAGGTCCGCACTTGGCCGACCACAGAACCCATGTGTGAAGACGACACGGCAGACCATGTGCAGATTGCAAAGATGACCAGCCATGTATCGCCAGTATACCACAATGTGAGGCGAGTCATCTCAATGGCAAAGAGCCGTCATGCGCACCAGCGTCAAGCAGCAACTTCAGCTGTGAGTTGCCAACACAGTAAAGTATCATGTGTTGCAAGTATGTAGAAACCTTCGGAGGCAAAGTGGCTGTGTGGCGTGCAGATAGGAGCACAGCAAGAGTTGCAGCCTGCCAACTTCAATGTAAGCTTTCTTTATCTTTACTTACTGCACAGCTAATTAGTTGTATTCAACGTGCTTCGCTGTGTACTATGTCAGCATATACATGCAACAACAGTTGCAATCAAAAATGCAGGCAGTCCTGGGAGGTATTGTGAACAGCACGATAGTAGGTCACATTGATCTGCCAAGTGACCAACTCTCTGTCGTGAGGTCGCGGCTGTCCAGATGGTTCGCTTCTGCAGCAAAGCCATTACTTGCCTGTTCTTCAAATCTGGGGGCAGTGTAGTTGCGTTGTTGCACTCCTGCGAGAGCAGCAACTTTGTGGAGCTTGCCAAGGGAAGTATGACATCTTCCCTCCTCCCTTTGCTGCACTTGGCCATACAACCAACCATTGCCTGCCAAAAGATGCAGTTGAAACTTTATGCCCATGTACATGTACAGTGCGCACCACATCAAACTTGTACAATCACGTCTGTGGTAGGGTTGCATAACGACAGCTCATTGGTCCTTTATGTATCTAGTTGGGATCTTATCAAGTAGAAAACGTTGTATTCGTTATAATTTTGATGGCAATAAAGAAAATAACAATAATGACATGTATTGAAATTGTATAGGTGACGAAGCGCTGGCTCAAGAAGTTCCAGAAGCTTTTACAGGTCTCAGGTAGCCCATCACCTCATGTCCATACATAAAAGTCTGCTGACCACCTATGTCAAGATTCATGTCATTATAAGTGGTGCATGTTGATGCTGATTGACTTTGGCAGAAATCCATGTGGTGTGATATGTTGCTTCTGCGGCAATGGCTCGTGCAGGTCCACAAGGCAGCGAGCTGTATGTCAATGGAGCTAACAGAGTCCTGTTTTGGGAGGACAACACAGAACAGACTGCAGAGATCCTTTACCTTGAAAAACAGGTAAACGTGGTCTTGTAGCCAAACTGGCATACCACTGCTAATGCTCAAGCTATGTGCATTCTGTACAGATAAAAGCATCTTGTTAACCCAAGCAAAGCCAGTAGACTTTGCCACATTTGAACTCCCCTATGTCAGCACATCTGCCTGAGAGTAAGCATATGTCTGATGCTTGTAGGCTGCATATGGCCTGCCCGCCGGCTGCACAAGAGCACAGATCATGATTGAGGCACAAGGGTATTGGTTTTTGTATCATATGGACCTTGACCACACTGTGATTGACTACTCCGTGTACACATATGCGGCAGTGCCCGCTTACCTTGAGGTAAGCTGTACATTGAAACATGAACATATCAGTATGATGTATGTCAACATAGTACAAGCTTGATTGCTCAACTGGAAACCGCTCATCGCAAATTTGCAGGGTCAAGCTGCAACAGACATGGATAGTCAAAGAGAGGACATGGACAGTCAGAGTGAGGATGAGGATGGTCACAGTGAGGAATGGTTGGACAAAGCAACAGGTAGTCTTGTTGCATTGAGTGAGGTTGTGAGCAGTTGCTGATTCATTTGCTGCAGTGCGTTTGCATTGTTTCACAGTTTGAAGTGCTGTGGCAAATCCGTAAGACTCCTCCAAAGTTTTTTGCAAAAAGCATACTTTCAATGTAGATGCACTTGAACAGCTCAGTGGATCTGACCAAGATGACATTGGCTGCCCGTCAGCACTCTCTACGCTCCATGAGGGTGCTTCCACCACGAGGTGAATGTGATATGTCTTTTTGGAACTGTACAATGAGTACGTTGTTAGTGAGCAAGTCACAACCTTTAAAGGCATAGCCTTGAAATGAAAGTTCAACTTGTTGTGCTGTTACAATTTGATGCACTGCACATGTATGGGACTATGAATGAACTAAAAGTAAACATCAGCTCACTACAAAATGTGTTTGGCACAAGCTCACAACTTGCCATGTGTGCCTTGTGACAGCAGCATCTTTGAAGAAACTGGGTCCTCAACACACAAGGAAATTGCCTTGCGCACTGTGTCTACGTGTTGACATTGCTCAAGGGTCTGGTTTCCAATTTTGCCTGTAATTTGGGCTTGCAGGCACCTGCCTGCAGAGCTGACAGAAGAAGCCAGTGCAAGCAAGGGGAATCAGATCATTGAATCAGATGAGTTACAAGAAGCTAGTACGTACCTACCTCCAAAGTCAGCCGGTAAGCTTTCTGAGCTCTACACAAGTACAAGCCTCATATCTCCTAATAAATTGTTTCAAATGCTGGATTTTGCTGCAGAGGATTCATTTGACTCAGTAAAGCCAGTTGGAAGGAGGGGTCGGCCTCCTGGCAGGAGGAACAACAAAACCATAGTGAACGAGATCTTATCTAAGGAGCACATAACCCCTGAGCAGAGGTGATTGAGCTCTTGCACAAAACGGAGATGAAGCTTGCAGCTCAAATTAGGCGGGAGCTCCGAAATGCAGGTGAGAGTAAACGTGCGACGTAGTTGTACATGCATGTATATGGCAAGCCTTTGATAAGCTGTTCTAGCAGCACAAGAATTGTGTCTACACCGGGTGTGCACGCTCTGCATAATACGCTGAGCAGACTACTGTTGTTGCATTCTAGGGCTCAAGTCAAACAAAATGGCACTGTGATGTAGGTTGTGTCAGAGACCTGAAGTCTTTGCAGCCCAACCACTCTTTCTGAAGCGACTGTCTCTGCCTAAAGCTTTTCCCATTAGCTCCCTGCCCAGCTTGCTCGGCTGGTTGCAGCAGAGCAAGGATTGCTTGGAGGTTTTGGAAGCAAACTGCGCTAGTCCTACGGTTGACGTGGTCTTGGGTGCCCTGACTTCCATCCGGTCTCAATTAAAGCTCGTTAGTGTTTGGGATGCCAGCACCGCCTGCTCAATGCAACTGCTTGGAAGCTTTTCAAGCCTCGAGACGTGCACCTTGAGCTCGCTCATGAGATCAGGGGGTCCCTGAACCTTACCCCGTTGCAAGCATTGCCTAAGCTCAGGAGCTTGTGGCTGGCAGGCGACTTTGATGGCCTTGCCTCACTTAACCATCTGACCCATATCCAGTGCCTTGCTGGCTTTCTAGACTGTACAGGAAGCTGCAAGTTTGGCAACAGCTTGATGTCGAAAGGACCAGTTTTGAAAACTTTGACATATCTGTTTGTCAAGGGTTGCGAGTTTTGAAACTGGACTGATCCAGGGTCCAGTCTCGTGTATGCATCAGGCCCCCCCCATCACTCCTGTTGGGCTGTCTCTTCTGACCAAGCTGGAGACTTTGAGCCTAACATCTTCCCTGACCTCATGCGACTACATATCCTTAGCATGGATCAATGAGCTCACAACACTGCAGGATCTCAGCATCAAATTCTCCTATGTTGAGTCGCGGTTGATCAAGTCACTACCCTTGTCGCGTTTGACTAGATCAGTGGTCTCAAGTTCTGATGACCAAGATTTCCGAGACTCTCCTTGCTTGGTGCTTGATCTAGACTTTGATTGGTCCAGTTTGAAGGCACTGAAGCATTTGTTCCTGTCCTGTTGCAAACTTGAAGTAGGACCAGGGTCTGCCAGTCTTTTGCTTTTGCAACATCTAACAGACATTACACTGCATTATGTCATGCCAGAGACTGTAGCCAGTGTTGAACACTATGTTGCCCTTATACACAGTCTGGTCACATTACGCCCACATGTCAGGCTAGACTTTCAATCCACTGCTATACACCACTTTTAGACTATGGGAAACATATTGCACCTACAGGGCAGCAGTAGCTGCTAGTGTCGTTGTAATGACATGCGGTGCCTGTCATTGCAGTAGCAAGCGTGCCATATGGTCATGCATGAGCACATGGAGCGCTCGAGGCACTTGGCTGTCTTCAGCCCCTGTTGAACAATACGAAGCGCTAGCAACTTTGCATTGCATTGCGATCTGCTGGTCAGTCCAGATCTTCTTGGCTGTCGTAGGCAGTAGTTTGGCTATGCTGTCGCTTTCAGACCTGCCAGTAAAATCCGTGACAGTGCATCATGTCAGCGCACAATGCTAGCCTAGGCTAGATCTAGAGCTCTGATGTGATGGCTCTGAAGGAACACAGCACCGGAAAGTCTGTTACATCATGAGGCACCTGCAAGTGTGAGCGGCTAGCGCTGCAGCTGTACAATATACGAGAATCTTGAAACATCCCCACTACCACATGCTCTGCAATTGCAATACACAGCTCCTACAGCCAATGATTTGCACTGAGATCTGCTACCTATCCACTGCTCATTGTATGAGACCTAGCAAACAAACCTTAAAGTGAAAGCTAGAGACGTGACAACACTAATGCGCACTGTTTGACATACAAAGAATATTTTGGAAACACACGCTGCTAAGATGCAAAAGGGGGGGGGGGGCAATACCTGCTGATAGAAAACAACACAGTACAAAGAGATGCTGAGACCAAATAGAATATTGAGTTCAAAGGGATTCCAGTTCTACAGGAGCCTATATCTTTGGCATGGGTCCTGACCTGACTACCTGATCTATCCTATTTTGGGCTGAACAGCTCTGAGGCCAACTACTGAGGACTGACAGAGCTGTGAAGCCAAACACATGCTATCATCCAATTATACAACCATGAGGACTGACAGAGCTGTGAAGCCAAACACATGCTATCATCCAATCATACAACCAAACAAACAGCCCTGAACTAGTCTGTGAACCACCAGATGAGATTTTCAGAAGCTAAGCCTGGGAACGAGGCACTTTGGGCCTGAAGAAGGGCACTACATTATTTCTGGAGGGCCCCTTTGCCTCAATCTGTGGCTGAATATGCTCATTGTGATCATTCTCATCAGGTTCTGCAGCATTTGCTGACTTGATTGCTTTCACCTCCTTCTGTGTCTTCACATCATTTCCATCTGTGGTACATTCGTTGGTCCTGTCATTCATTGCATTCATGTGTTTGCCAGTTTCACCAGCATCAAAGATGGCTTTGCGCAAAGGAGTCCAGTCATCACTGACTGGACCCTCCTGCTGTGCTGACAAGGCATTGTCATCCCTAGCTATTGACATAACGCCACCAGGGGCAAGCTTGGGATGATCCACCGGTGCTGGCTGATCCATGCTGAAGAGAGCCTGATCTGGCAATTCCATGCTCATGCTGGCAGGGTCGATGCTGCTGCCAACATGAGCCACACTCTTCTTCTCAGCCAAGACTGACTCGTGAAGATGCAGCCTGGACTCAGGAAACAAAAGATGAGTGCCTGCTCTGCATGTGATAGCATAGACAGGAAGCCTCAAGCGCCATTGAAAAGACTTGTGACACTTGATATGACATACTGCAGGCGTACAAATAGGCAGACAGACAGACAGACAGACAGACAGGCAGGCAGACAGACAGACAGACAAATACACGCAAGACTCCTTGGCAATGCACACACTGTTGATTGCAGCTGGGCAGGGCTCAAACAGGCAAGACTTATACAGCAGAGCCAATTGCCTCAAAAGGTACAGCTTGAGACTTGCAATGGTGTCAATCCTTGCTGTGTCTGTATCATGCTGAAGCAGGACTGCTTATACAGCAGGCAAATGCAAGCATCATATCAGCCATGTCAAATCACTCACTTGTTGCTGTCATCCTCAAGGCTTGACAAAGTACGAGACAGGAATCGCTCAGTGTTGGGGGATGTGCTTCGGCCGGTAAGAGGGGGGGCACTGCTCAAAATCTGGTCTGCAAAAGGGGCTTGGTTGCGGCGCCTCCTGCAGACAACCCTCAGCGTATCAGTCAAAACGCACAGGCACCGGAGCAACATACTGGCATCTGTTGTGCACAGATGGAATCTGTACAAGGGTCAGGCCCTTGCACGTCTGTGATCTGAGAAGAGGACACCTTTGCTCACATTGCATCACCAATAGGCACGGCAGGCACTTCTGCCAGGACAAGCATGAGCACATCTCTCATGGGCAGGGAGCCAGTCAAGCTTTGGCCTCAAGAAGCCATAGGAAACTCAGGCACAGTGAGCACAACTGAGAGGTACACCTCAAGGCTCAGGAGTCTAATGATGCCGCAGCTGCAGGCAAAACCAGCAACACACCTGCGTGATCTGGCCATGGCCTGTTGACCGGCATAGCTGGACAGGTCCTTCTCAGCTTGCTCATCTGGTTCTCCATTCACCTCCACAATGTACCTGAATGACATGAGTGTGGTTCAAGATGGTTCAGCAGTGCTTTCCAAGGACAGCAGAGGATCACCAGATGAGAAGCATGGCTAGAGCATGGGTTGAGGCAAGGGCAGGTATGGTGCATAACAGGGTCTGCTACCTGTTGGTGAGCCGGCGGGTGTCCTCCTGGCTTCTGTTGCTCACAACCTCCTGGGCTTGCTTGGACAGGTGCTCATTGTCATACATGAAGGGGGTTGCCAGGCAGGAGGCCAGCGCTCTACGCTGGTCTTCGGTGACAGGCTGCCTGATGTCCTTGAGAGGTGGGGCTGCCTCTGTCCAACCAAACTGCTCAAAGCACTCTCCGGCAGGGATCAGACCTCGCGCCCAGACGAACTCTTCGATCAGCTCATCAGCTTGCTCAATCGCTTCGGAGACGAGAAGTGATGATGTGTCAGTTGGAGGAAGGGCAGGAGGAGCATCTAGCAGAAGGGATTGCAGACGGTGCACTGTGGAAGAACGTCGCATAGCAGAGTTGGAGGCGCTGCTGTGCATGGGACTGCTCCCAGCAAGTGCTTTCTGCACACGGGAAAAATGTGAGCTGCATGAGCAGGCTTGCGAGCTGAAGGTTTCAGAAATTCAAAGAAGGGGCATCGAACAAGGACGAACCTTCCAGGGTGCCTGTCGTGCAAGTGCATGGGAGCTTATGCCGTAGGGCATATATCGTGGAGACCCCGCTGTGCATGCCGGCAACGCAGTGGCATGCGCTTCCATTGCCGCTAATTGCGGTGCACTTCTGACCTTTCTCATCACAAACACATTCACACAATGGGGTAGCTACGTGACCTTTGTGTTCCGTGTGCGATGCAGACCAAACTTTTGAGTCAGTACTGCAGCTCGTCAGTGCAATCAATCGAACAACTCGCGACCTTGTCAAAAGCAGCTACCAAGTCTCGTCTCAGAGGAATCGGCCCTCGATGTGTCGAACTTCCGAGACTGACATCAGGTTTTCTTCGGACGGCACTGCTTGTTTTTGCATGCACGTGCGTCTCTGCGAGCCGTGGGATTCTGACATAGGGAACTGACTAATGGGTTGTACAGATGGCACCTTTACCAGGTGGTAAAGCCATCAAGCATCCCAACAATGACAACATTTAATCTTTTGAAGCGTGCTGCGTCCAAGAGCGCGAACAACAGGCATGATGATGAAGACCGGCTCTGGGACCAGGTCTGCTAGAAGGCAAGGCACCAGCAGGCCTTGAGCACGAAAATTTTGGCAGACAGATTTCTGCCATCTGGAATTCCGTTTCGAAATCCTGTTCTAGACGTTGGTCATCGCCAGGAAGAGTGTTGTCCGAGACACTGATGTGCATGGCAGGCATTGCAATTGAAGCACATGAGCAACGAGGTCAACAAAGCCTTCAGCACTCAATTTTGCACATAGGTGGTTGGTGCACGTCTAGGCACTGATGGTACCAGAGTTCACTCTCACAGTACCTAGTGGATGTGCATGACTAGTAACTTGTCAACAGCACAAGCTGATGGATCATATGAATTCAATGAAACATTGTAAGACATGAAATGACAGTCTGAAGCTTGCCTGCAGAACATGCTGCCAAGAAGCACTAACCCAGTTATTCATAAAGACAGCTCCAGTATGGCAATGTGATCCTTGCAAACTTCCTCATACACTGCACGTTCTTCAGCCTGAACTCTGAACTCACACGTTCTGCCAGATAAAGACTTGCCGCCACTCATTCCATTGGCAGGACCATCATTGACAACATTACCAGCCTGCATCCCATTTGTCTGTCCAACCATGTGATCCCCAGCTGAACTCTGCTTTCTGTTCTGATTGGATGCATCAGACATCTCATGCGATGCTGCTGCCAAGTCAGTAAAATTGCCTGGTGCTGTGGATTGAGATGAGGTCTGAGGTTGTTTGAAGAGCCTCCTTTGGGCCTCAGTTAGAGGGAGGTGCCTATTGAGGAAGGCCAGCATGGACTGGGAGATGAGCTTCAAGGAAAGGGCTGGGTCTATGTCATCTGTGAAACCCAGCTGCAGCACAGAAACACGTATGAGCTGAGACCTGACGGTGCATTTTGTGCATGCACGTGGTGTCAGCAACGTTTGCTGTGTGCTCTTAGTGACGGTACATAAGGCTGAGTTTCTTGGCAGGCATGAAGAACCCCAAGACCCATATTGCCCCATGTCTATGCACAACAGAAAGCAAAGTTAGCGTTTGCTGCTTGACAGCCAACCCTGGCAACAACAAGCCCAAGATGGTTTCAGTCAAAGTGGCAGGTCAGTCTGTTTGGCAATTGAAAGATCTGCGAAAATCGCCAAAGGGAAGTTCCAGCAGATGCTGAACTGACGCATGCATGTTCCCTGAATGCATGTTGATAGTGGTTTGAGCCACTGACTGTTACTTACCATTCGAGTGAGCCAGCCAAACCTGGCATGGAAGTAGGGCACCACATCTGTGAAGGTATGATTGGCAGTGCCCTTGATGACTAGCAGGACAGCCCCACCCCCTTGACTGCCGTTGGGCCCCTCCTCCCTGAGCCACATTGGGCACATTCAGCCAATATAAAAGGCAGTGTATGAAGTTGACTGGCAACATGATGGGCAGCATGTATCCTGAGCTTGCAGCATGGCACAAAGCTATGCTGCTGCTGCTGCTGCTGCTGCTGCTGCTGCTCCACTTGCATTTCAGCAGGCATGCCGAAGACAAACAGTCTTTGCAAATGCAACATCAGTCCTGAGTAAAGTATGACAAGTGGAGTATAAGTACCATCCAGACAGACATGAAAACTGACAGGTGACGTCTCCATGCAGACTCAGCACAGCAGCATCTCACACGAGTGACCAAGACCAGCAGCACGGCACCACACATTCAAACATGGCTGCATGCTCTTCACGCTTTGCAGACATACATGCACAACGTAGAACACTAAAAATGATAGAATCAGCACACACAGGCAAGGGTGTCTTGCAGGGCACCAACCAGCAAGCATGTGTTTGTCCCAGCTGACTCTTGCATTTGGTCAGATTATAAAGCCAAGCACAATGCGTTGGACATGTGGACTGAATGTTGGACTTGTGAGCCTGATGCTTGGTCTCTCAAGCAGAGAGGCTTTCGAGCTTGTGGTGCAGGAAGCTACTCAGGGCAGTGCATAGCTGACCTCTGAGGCAAGGCAGTGTTGTATGGACGAATGATACATGAATGGCTTTGCAGGCAACCTATAGGGCCCATGTTTGGGCAGACAATGGACCAAGAGTAGGTTTTGATTAGCTGAATGAACCAGAAATCGTGGTTTGCTATAACCAGCAGACCATGATTTAACAGACACCGTACAATGATACAGCGCAATAAAATCCCAAACACCCTCGTATACAGTAAAAGCTGTTTGTACCTGTAACGGACAGCTTGCAAGAGCTTGGCTTGGCGCTCGCCGCCGCAGGCTATCTGGCCCCTGGAGTTGGGGATGTTCCACCTGTGGCTCCCCATGATCAGCAGTGGGCTGCTGGTCTTCCACTGCTCCAGTGCTGCTTGATCAGCCAGCAGTGCTCCCCTGCATGTCACCAGCCCCTCTTTGCATCCGTCTATTTCAATTCAAAAGCTGCTGAAGTGCTGCTTGATCAGCCAGCAGTGCTCCCCTGCATGTCACCAGCCCCTCTTTGCATCCGTCTATTTCAATTGAGAAGCTGCTCCAGTGCTGCTTGATCAGCCAACAGTGCTCCCCTGCATGTCAACAGCCCTCTTTGCATCCGTCTATTTCAATTTAGAAGCTGCTCAAGTGCTGCTTGATCAGCCAGCAGTGCTCCCCTGCATGTCACCAGCCCATCTTTGCATGTGTCTATTTCAATTTAGAAGCTGCTCCAGTGCTGCTTGATCAGCCAGCAGTGCTCCCCTGCAGATCACCAGCCCCTCTTTGCATCCTTGACAGCAAGCTGCGGTCAGCTGTATGTACCATAAGCTGGTTTTAATCCCAAAACACACATTTTATTTCAAAAGCATCATTTCTCCACCAGAACTCAATAATCACAAATGCCTGGGGACAGCAAAACGCATCTCTATACTGGGGAGATGTTTGAAATGTGCAAACAAGGCTGCTGGTGGGCCAGATGTGGTTGCGGCCTGAACATCACTTGCAGTTGGATTGCGCGCGTAGATGAGCTCATACCTCGAGGTACAAGCAAGGCTGACAATTGGTCAAAAGATTGCATTCTTGACAGCACATTGCATTTGCATTGAGTGTGCTGAATGGTGTACAAATAAAACTGTTGGTAGGCAGATGTCTTTGCACCCTTCACATTGCATTTGCAATATATAAAACGTTTGTCACCTTGTTGGTTCAGTTACAAGTGATGAGAACATGACTGATGCTGATGAGATTACTGATCACGATACAATGACATCTGCTGGGAAATCACAACAATGCCAGCTGTCCTGATAACAGATCAGAAACCGCATACACATCACCACTTGGCAAAGAGTCACAATGCAGCGCTGACAACAGCTGCCCTGATGTCATGGGCAATCATGAACAGTAGATGTCCAGCAGTGTTGTCATGTTGAATAGCTTATTGTGTTAGACAGCTTGCTGTGTTCACTAGCTTGCTGTTTGCTGGATGCATGTACAGTGCAGATCATACTCAAGTACTGTGAAGTGACAAAATGCAAAAACTTGACAGCAGGGAGATGGGGACTAACCACCAAGGATCCAGAGCAACTGTGCATTTGAATGCAGGCTCTTGGGAGCATAGGGCTGTCACGGTAGCCCCTCCATAGGAGTGCCCTGCTAGGGCTACAGCCTCCACATCCAGCTTCCCTACTCATAGAAAACACAGTTCAAACAGGCTCTCCAGCCTTGCCTTCTATTTTGTTTACTGAACTTTGGCTTTCAGGCTTGGTGGCCCCTGAGGGTCTTGTGCGCAGGCAGCAACTTTTATCACAGCCCATCAGCAGCTCACGCCAGGATCTTGCAGCCTAATTATAGTTCCCCTTATTCTTTAAGTCACCCCCTCTGGTGTGTACATGATCTGCTGTAATCTAATCTTGTGCAACACGTGCTTGACACTGTTACATGATGTAACAATCACACATTGTCAATGTGTGATGGGTGATTGACACCTGAGTCAGGTGTCTCCACAGCACAGCAAAGCCTGTGGTTGCTACAGCACATGGCGCATGTAAACATACCAAGATGTGCATTGACACAAAGTGCACAGATATAAAGCAACGCTGGTCTTTCTACGCGACAGGCTGAGGCTTGATGCCTTACCTTTCAGCAAGGAACTGGGGTTCAGCCCTCCACTCAGCTTCAGCCCCTGCACTGGCTCACCTTGGCTCATGCTGCTCAGCAGCTTGTATGCTGTCAACACCTCTCCTATGCGGAACCTGCAGTCACATGCTCTGCATGATGCGCAGTGTTGTGTACAAAGTCAATGATCTGTGTTTGAGCCGCAACCAAGGCAATCTTGTCACAGCCATATACAACCTCCTTCCTCTCTAGACAGCAAGCACAGGAGTGCTGCGCTTGTCGTCTAGAGAGGACGGAGGTTGTATATGGCCGCTGAGCTGGTCAAGGGCATCTGAAATCCTGAGGAGCATACTGAAGTCTGTCATAGGAGCTGTGAGTACAAAAGTCAGCGTGGCTCATAGTGCTCTACACACTGGCTCAGCTTGGCTGTCGCCTGAGCAGGGACCTACAACAAATACCTGAGTATAAGAAGGCACGCAGCGGTGAGCTCTGCACACTTCAGGTAACAGCCAGGCCAGCAAGCTTGCCGGATACTTGAGGCTGTAGACCTTACCTGGTTGTGCTTGTAGCACTTGTCTAGGCCACGAGTGAAACGCCTGCTTGCTCTCAAACAGTTCTTGCCAATTATTGACAAGATCTGTTTGAGACTCTGGGCAGACTCTGGGCAACAGCCAGCAACATCTACGTCCGCATTCGCAAAAAATATATTATATTGATATAACAAAATATTTGCCAATGCAAATGTGGACGTTGCTTGCTGTTGCCCAGAGGAGGAACCACAAAGCATCTCTGTCTTTTTGCTGCTGTTAACCCTATGAGTGGTGACCCTGATGGCACTGAGTGCTCTTTTCAATCCCGAAACGTCTATTTTAATTCAGAAACGTCATCTCTACACTGAAAATCTAAACTCAGAAACGCGTGGGGACAGAAAGACGCGTTTCTACATTGGGCAGATGTTTTAGGTCCTAAAGCAAGCCAGTCAAGGCACACAGCTGGTCAGTATCGCACAGACGTCATCAGTCCTCGCTTCAAGCTCAACATGACAAAAGGAACATGTGCGACACAACGCCTAAGTACTCTCGTTGATGCGTGGTTTGGCTGAGCAGGTGTATTGACAAGCCAGTGAGCAGCGCATTGGCGTAAATTCTCCACTGCCACTTTGAGAAAGTGCAAGACAAACACTTGACAAGGCAGAACACGTAACTCAACCCCAGGAGAAAGGCCAATCAAGCATTGCTGCAGACCATTCTGGAGACCTTATGCCAAGGCCTCCGATGCGCCATAACATACCACACTCAGCGTCACCAAAGTAGATGCACATGCGTATGCTTTCATGCCTGATGAGGCGTGATGGCAGGTCAGGTACAAGCAGGTTACTGCTGACTAAGGGCAGTGCTGCTTTACACTGAGTATGCTAATATTCACATCATTCATTCATTAGATTTTAAGGTCTTGGGGCCAACCATGACCATTAGACCAACTAACCTGGTCTGAGCCATCCTTTCTTCTTCAGAGCCCCAGCCTTTGTAGTACAGCCAGCCAGCACCATATGCCAGCTGTGCTGCACTGGCAGTGCCGTCTGCATGCTCCACAGAGAAGACAACATATCCCTGCAACAGCACACCATATCGCTGCTTGTGAAGCAAGAAAAATGTACTTAGTGCCACACTGGGCAGAAGATAGTGTGTATTCTGTGAAGCTGCCAATGCCATGCAGCTATGGCAGCATCGGACAAGCTCATACCATTGAAGGCATGCTACTGTTGCAGAGGGACTTGTACTGGCAGGAAGAATGGACAGGCAACATGCTGGAAGGGGCAGCAAATACCACAAACAAGACTCTAGGGGAAACCAAAAGAAAGACAAGGGGGGAACTGAAAGCTTTGATGTACCTGGCGCACAAGGCATGTTATGGTTATAGACGGACTTATACTGATAGGAAGCATTGATAGGCAACATGCTGGAAAGAGCAGCAATTTTCACAAACAAAACTCTAGGGGAAACAAACAAAAGAGGGTCAAGGGGGCAAATGGAAGGTTTGATGTACCTGGTGCACAAGGCTGCAGATAGGAAGCATTGATAGGCAATATGCCAAAAAGGGCAGCAATTTCATAAACAAAACCCCAGGGGACACCATTGGGGTAATTGAAAGCTTGGATGTACCTGACGCACAAGGCTGCAGATGATGGCGCTGTAGGCAATGCGGTTGCCACCAATCCCATGGGAGAAGATGACCAGCGGGTACTCAGCTTCACACTCAGCAACAGGAGCGTGCTGCAACATACATGGGTTTTGGATGACTAACATGACTTTGCCTAGCATGTATTGACTAAGATGACTTTGCCTAGCATGTATTGACTAAAGTGAATTTGCCTAGCATGTATCGTTGTTTGCAGGATTAGACACCGCAGCTGCCTGCAGGAAAATGCAGACACACATGGCTTGGTACACACATGGCTGTGTGTGTCTTTGTGCGTGTCCATATGCATGCAAGCAAGCACAAGTAGTAGGAATCTTAAGTTTGAATTGTGTGTACAGATACAGCATGCATGCAACTGAGCATGCCAAGAACAGTCTGTGAATGAAAGTAACTTTGAAAAAAGAAAATCTTGCGCTGCAGCTATGGTCAGATTGTCTGTCTGACGTAAAGAAGAGCACTGACCAGATAGGCAGGGACACCTTGGCTTTTGCCAATGGCATACACTGCTGAAGTGAATGCCGGCTTGGTGTACTTTAGACACCTCCTGTTCTTGATGAAGAGGAAGTTGGTGAATCCTGAGCAGCAGCAAAGACGGATGAGATGCAGCTGTGAATGATGAGCCTTCTAGGGAGATACGAGGCTGCTGTGTATAGTCACTGTCATTAAAGCAATCAGCAAAACGGCCCGTGCATGAGAAAGAGGGTTGCATGTCATGGTTACTGCATGGACATTGGGAAAGTAGGCAGCAATGTTACCATATGCATAGTTGTAAGACGGCAACCAGGAACACTTCTTGTACCCCGCAAACCACCCTGACTGGGTTTCTACTGCAGAAGGGTACCACAAGCGTCCCGCTAGATGCTGCAAACAGCAACGATATGAGATGGGTTGCAGTTTTGGCATATAAACAGCATCGAAACAACATTCATGGGAGGGGTTTCATGCCATCTAAGACGGGCGACTTTCAACAGGCCGCACCTGATCAGCTTGTAAGTTGACTTCGGACCGGACCTTGCCGTCAGGAGTCCACTGAAGGTCGCAGCATCCAACAGAGAAGGGCTCGGCAGCCGTTGTCATGCAGCGCACACGGACACCGAAGACCAAGCGTCGAGACAGATCAGCAAACTTCCGCGATTGCGCCAGTCAAACTAGTATCCGCGCTGCAGGGACAACTGGTGTTGTGTCTACACCACAGTCAGCTGAACGATCACCGGTGGCTTGGCAATAGCAGACGCTCAACGCGGTTGTGCCTATAAGGCAGACGAAACTTCCACGAGACAGAGCGAGTCACACAATTCGCATGGACGTGCGCACGTGGCCAAAACATAATTCATTGCCCTTCTCCAGCCCAGACCTTGCTCTCTGCCGATGACGCTGCGGGTTTGTTGGTTGGCCAATGCTGTAACGTTCCACGGCGTCTCGATCTCAGCTTGCAAACAGAAATGTGCTTGGCCTCCCGTTGCCACTGGCACGAGATCGGGTCCGTGATCAGTCCAAGAAGTGCTTATCGACCCAAACGAGGCGTCTCCTGTGAAGCTCTGTCTTTCATCCAGGCGACCTTGTTCAAAGCTGCTTGCGTAGCACCAGGTCTTCGATCATCTGTCACGCATGTCCTCCGGGAGCACACTGCTCTGCTGTTCAAGGAGTGGTCGACTCCTCAATGCTAAGGTATACTAACAATTCGTCTGGGCAACTTCGCACATGGCTAGTTTGTGCCTGTGCCGCATTTGTTTAAGCACAGCCTCCTCAAAGTTTCTCTATCACAGGTCTTTAAGCTGCAGAGGTTGGGACCGGCAACAAAGGTTCTGCGTGGGCATGTTGCACAATCTCAAGGTGAGCAGCAACGATGACGCCCCACTCTGTGGCCTCAAGCTGCCTTTCATGTCTGTGGCAGTGTTGCAGGGCACCAGCACACCTCCCCTTGTTTTTGCTGCTGCCACAGCAAACAGAACGATGGCGACAGTTCAGAGGTGAGATTTGCAGCTGATGATACCCATTTGTTAGCAGCTGCAACTTCTAGAGCAGTAGCTCATCACTCTTACTTGTCTGATAGCTTTGTCAAACTGACTGCAGGACTGTCATCAGTCAGCTAGTCTATCTGTCTACCTCACCCCTGAAGCGCTACTTCCTATATACAGCAGCAGCAGCATTCAGGACATCATCAGCACACGCTCCATTGCTCAACAGCCATCTGAAAGCAAGATTCATAGCATACTTGATGCGCTGGAAAGAGGCCACGGCACAATTGCAATCACCATCGCTGATATTGGGATGGCTACACATCCCGCTGAAGCAAAGCATTTCCTTGAATTGTCTGCAGTAGCCAAAGCACAGCTGCTCAATGACAGTGAGGGAGCAATCAAGGATGCATCAAGCGCCTTGAGCCTACAACCAAACAGCACACTGGCAAAGCTGGTCTATGCTGTGGAAAAATTCAATCAAGGGGACAGACTGAGCGCTGTCTCTGCAATGCATGACATTTCAGAGACCATGCAGCTGGACAAGTGTCTTGTGGTCGACTCAATGATGACAAACATCATCAGCTTCCTTGACTGTCTGCATCAGGATACACCAGCTGACTTGCGCATTCTGCAACAAAGAGGCTGTTGTAGAGCAGCCTCGCAAGACCCACAGCAAGCAGCAAAAGGAATCGATGACTTGACATCTGCCATTGACCAGGGACTCAACACAGCAAGCAGCTTCCACTACAGAGCCAAAGCTTACATGCTACTTGGCAAATGGGAAGCAGCCATTGAAGACCTCAGCACAGCACACACCCTGCATCCAACAGACCCTGTTGTGCTGATAGAGCGTGCAGCAGCTAAACACCACATTGCAGACTATGCTGGCAGCATTCAAGACTATAATCTGCTGCAACAGCTGCAGCCTCTGAGCATGGAACAGCTAGTCAACAGAGCAAGGCTGGAAGAGGTTGTGGGTGATGATGCCAGCAGTAAAAAGGATTACTGGAAAGTGGTCCTGCATGCGCCTGAAACAGTGTCTGATCTGATAGCTTCTGCAAATGCCAGGTTCGCAATGGGAAGCTTTGTCGGTTGTCTGCGTGATCTTGATCTTGCGGATGCAATTATACCTGGACAAGTGGAAGTGCTGAAGCTGCGTGGGATTGTCAAGTTCATGCTGGAAGATTTTGACGGCTTTGTGAAGGACTTGAGTGGCAGAACAGATGATCCATATTGGTTGTCAAGGTTGGCAGCTGCTAGACAGAAATTGAAGGACATATAACACTATATGTAGGCCATTACAATCTGGCAATAGATCACGTATGGAGGCTGACAAGCGTCACACGAGCAAAGGTGTCTCACAAGCATGCACAACAGCATATATGTATATACAGAGCTCTTTGATGTCTTTTGCTGTTGATTTGGTGTGTGTGTATATGCAGACATGACTGCAAGATTAGAATGATGGCAGCACACAACATCAATTACAGTAGCACACGTAGGCAACCTTTGAGATGGCATACCTACGTACAACACCTTCGATATGAGCATTAGCTGTCAGGCAAGTCATCGTATGTGCACGAATGTGCAGGCCTGTCAGACCTATGTCTGAAAAACTCTGGCAAGAAGTTGCAGACCTCTTGTATTGAATATGAGCTTGTGCACATGCATTGGAAGTTGCACACACATCACATTGTACCTTGTCATTACTCGACCACAGATTTCCATCAAGGTGCAAACTCGTCAAGAGAATATTGCTAGGCGGAAGAAGAACAGTAAGGACGCGCGGCGTATCGATGTGAGACACTTTGTGAAGGTGCATCAGTGCAGGTCAAGGCGTAACGGTGCAGCATGACCTCCGTCGAAAGATCACCAAGACGAAATGTCGTCACATGAATGCCTTTGGGGTTCTCCAGGCGACGTGTGAGCTATGGGAGCTTG
>JAABUK010005718.1_pt1 | contig 19138 bp, 23 predicted proteins | sample 5559141 | NCBI WGS metagenome assembly JAABUK01 (sample SAMN10711869, study PRJNA513367) | rock metagenome | isolation source: Antarctica rocks | place: Antarctica: Victoria Land, Pudding Butte nord | collected 2016-01-03 | reverse complement strand
TAGTCCTCGCTCACGTCATTTGTTGTTCTCCTTATCCTTTGGGCTATCAACCAGCTCATTCCTCAGAGGGTGGCTCGGTAGTGTTGGAGTCGAAGTATCATCCTTGTCCTTTTGCAGAGGATATTTCTCCAGGTCTTTACTACTTGTGCTGAATGTTGACTGCACGGACGGATGCTTCTCTCCTGTCGCCATATTACTTCCATTGCTCGCTTTCTTCTCATGACCTCCAAAGCCTCCGCCAGACACGGTTGGAGTGGCCGCATTCTCGCTGCCCGGGCTAAGTAGATCATCCATTTGAGCGGTAAGGCCGTTCAATCCACCCTCGATGTCTCTGACCAGACGAACGAACTCTTCAGGGACAAGACCACTTTCTCCAGTCTTGGGATCTTGAGCAACAAGCCAGCCGTGTCCATGACGGTAAGACACCAGTATGATTTGTCCTTCAGCCAGAGGCAATTCATTCTCGTGCTCACTTTCGAAATCGAACAAAGCAACTGCTTTGCCATGCATCTCCTCGTCAGGACTGGCGATGGTGAATGAGTAGTTGCGAGAAAAGCGTGCTTCGTCGTCCGCCTCCGAATTATCATCGTCAGATTCGTTGGTGCGAGTTCTCGCATCATTCTCAGAACGTCTGCGCAATGATGTGGCAAAATGTGAGTCTCTATGCTTGCCAGATTTACGAAAGTCTGGACTCAGTAAAGACTGTCTGGCTTGATCAGGTGGATAGGTGACGATCTCTCCTCCTGGTCCATCAGTATCTTCCTCCGCTTGGTCTTCTTCTTTAACATAATATGCCTCGCTACCATCCCCATTGACACCCACGAAAAGTCCCCTGTTTCCATTTGGGCCACCAGGTGATCTTCCTCGATCATTTGTTGATGATTTGTTTTTCTTGTGGCGAGAGGTCGTCACCACAGGTGAATGCAGATCTTCATCTTCCGAGTAGGGCGGACCACCATCAGTAAACGTCATAGCTGGCAGCTGTTCTCGAGATGTGGTTTGCGCAGTGCTGCCTGCATTTTCCGTCGTCCAAGGTGTTGTACCAGACCATTGTCCTCGTGAATCATCCCAACTTGATACAGCAGGATCCGAAAGTCTTCTCGTCTCGCTCGCCGGAGTAGAAAGACCTGAATTTGGTGGAGGGGGTCCGTAGTGATATGGATGATTTGTTGGATAGGCAAAGTCTCGGACGAGAGTATAAGGTAAACTGGAGTGGAATATTGGAAAGACGTGTGAGGAGGGTCGCGATTGGGAGGTATTCTTGCCCTGATAGGATGACAGGCGCTTGTTCGCGTACGACGGAGGCCTCGGGGCTGTTGGTGTTCGCCGAGGATTGGCTGTATTTGTTACCAAGGGTGGTAGAGCAGGAGGATTTGCGGGAGGCGTCGGTGATGGACTTTTCGTAGTAGGAGATACCGGTGCAGGAGATGGGCCCTTTGTCGCTGAAGGCACTGGCGCAGGTGATGATACTTCTGTAGCCATGTTGCTGGATCAAGAATGGAATGCGATCAGAAACAAGAAGGCTGTGCGCTTTTGCTGCTTTTTCCCAGCCTATCTCATTTCAAGGCCATTCATTAGGTGAGGCGATGGATAGTCTGGTTGTGCGATCATACCCGAGGTGAATCGTGCAGACAATCAACACTGACGGAGTCGAAGGACAGCGCAATGCGGTGTGATTGACGCAGCGTGGTCGGTTGTTGGCCGTAGAAGCGCGCTTGACAGGAGGCAACAGTAGCACGGATACGGAAATGGTCAGGACTGACTTCGAGCCAGGGCGGGAGAGGGAGATGGCGAGATGGGTGGTAGGACTGATCTTGAAGAACTGTTGCTAAATATAGCCAAAGACGAAACAGGCAAACAGGTGGCATCAAACTCAAAACAAGGTAGGGCAAGCTGAGGGAGGGGAATGGAAGAGAAGATGGCCAGCGCATAGAGGCGACGAAAGGGGTCGACTGCGCTTGATAAGAAGTCCGTTTACGCCGCTGTCACCAGTCAACAAAGTCAACAAAGTCAACGACAAAGTCAACATCTCCCTCTGTTTCACACTGCTCAGCCTAACCTCCTCGAGCCACACATCGCATCCTCTTCCACTTCTCCCACTTCTTCCACTTCTTCCACACGGCGCAGAGGTGACAGAGCCGCATTGTCAGCAACCACAGACTTGGACGATACACGGCAAGATGAGTGTGCGTGAAGACATGTTGCACCGGTAGCAAAGCAGTCATAGTATGTCGCATGCCGTCTCTCGCGTTTCCATCTGTCCACCATGATGAACCACTTTATTGGAGCTGTCCTATTCATCTATGAGGAACACTATAATTATACGCCGCTTGGTTGTCTGAGAGACCTTTTCCCCCAATCTCTGCCTTCAAAGGAAACATTGAATTTATATCACTGACCTATGTAAATGCAGAGACGGTCGATACAGAAGCTTCTGTCATCGACGCCCCGAATCAAACCAACAGTTTCCTGCAGAATTAACGACCCGAGGGTTGACGACCTCAAGGCACTGAGCCTGGACAATCGGCCTCGATCCCGCTGAGAAGTGTCCTTTCTGCCCTCAATCTTCGTCAACCATGGCAACCGATCCTCGTCTCGCCCGCCTAGCACCTCGAACAATAACTCCACATCCCCCTCCGCCACCTCCTCCGCCGCCCGAAATCGCTCCTAACCTAACCTCACCAAATATCGACGGCACTTCCGATATGAGTGCTTCCACCACAAACAATATACATACCTCCCTATCTCCCTCTCGGTCCAGCACCTCACCATCCTCATCCTACAAATTGAAATACTGCACTGTATGTGCCTCCAACAACAATCGCAGCATGGAAGCCCACTCCCGTCTCTCCCTCTCCTCCAACCCCGTGATATCCTTCGGAACCGGCTCTCTCGTCCGCCTGCCCGGCCCCTCAATCTCCCAACCACAAGTCTACCCCTTCAACACCACCTCCTACGCCACCATGTACGATGAACTCCTCGCCAAAGACGCACGATTATACCGATACAATGGATGTTTGAACATGCTTGAACGGAACAAGAATCTAAAATGGGGCCCGGAGAGGTTTCAAGACTGGGTGGTTGGCGCGCCGCGGCTCACGCAGGCTGACAGAGGGGATAAGGGCGCCATGGGCACTGAGGGCGGAGTGGTCGACGTGATTTTCACGTGTGAGGAGCGCTGCTGGGATGCTGTTGTGGATAATTTGCTGGATAGGGGCGCGCCGCTGAATAGGCCGGTGCACGTTTTCAATGTGGATATTCGGGATAATCACGAAGAGGCGCTGGTAGGTGGGGGCGCGATATTGGAGCTGGCGGAGGCGTTGAATCAGGCCGCTGGTGAGGAGAGGGACAAGCAGGGCGCAGATGGATGGGATGGGGGAGGTGGAGAGGCGAGGCGGGAGTTTGACGAGAGGGTGCCGGATATTTTGGCCGAGTGGCAGGAGAGATGGCCGAATTTGCCGGCGTTGTGGACGTTGGCTTGGTTCTGATTGAGGCATTGTACACAGAACGAAGAAAGAGAACGGACTGCGGGTATGCCTGATAGCGTGGCGTGGGAGGCGTATCTAATTCAGAAATCCCAGAAAGCGGACCGAGCATGGAATTGCGTCAAATGCTATCTGATCTAATCCTATCACAACTTCCTTTCCCTGTCTCCTCTCTTCCTACTCTCCTCCAAAACCTCCCTCCTCCATCTAACCTCCACCTCCCTCGGCCCCTCCTTACTCCACTTAACCAGCACCACTCTCTCCCCATCTCCCTCCAACCCCGTGCCTTCCACCTCCGGTCCCGGTTTATCCAGCGCGAGGACTACCTTCCCATCTGCCCTCGGATGCGGCATCGGCAACGCGTACGGGGAGATACACTTCTGTGCCCAGGGCGGCGAGGAGCTGTCTGGGTGGGTGCTGTTGTGGATGAATTCCTTCAGCTGTTGCACCCGCTGTGCGGGGGGTAAGGTGGTGTTGTCGAGGAATTTGGAGATCAGGTGTAGGAGGAGGAATTGAGGGGGAAAGAGGATGATTGTCCCGACTTGGGCGAGGTTGAGCCAGGTGTGGGCAGGGGATAAGTTTGCGGCAGTGTTTTCGAGGTTGCCGTCGGGGGTGGGGATGAAGTCTGCGCTTGCTTGCTCAGAGGAGAGGGCTGCGTGGTTGATGTTGCTGCCTTTCCCGAGGGCTGACGGGGTGGATTCTGTGGCTGCGGGTGGGAGCTTTGGGTCGGAGGAGGGCAGGAAGTAGAGGTACATTTGGGTTGTGAAGCGGCGGGGAATATTGGGCGGAGTGATCCAATGGCTGAATGGGATCAGACCGTCCGTATCAAGGGTTGCATTTGGAATTTCCTGATTGAGCCAGGTCTGAAATGGCATCTTGTTGGAGTGAACCGATTTACGGCCCTCCTCACGGACTGACCGAGGGATAGAGACGAGGTGTGGAGTCTCCGCATGTTGCCTTGCAAGCAGTATCCCGCTCTCCTCGAATAACTCACGAAGAGCCCCAATCCGGTAGGCCTGGTTGTCTTGATGCCGCTCGACCCCATCCGCTGGGATATGTCCATCTTGCTTGTCGAGGTTCCCACCGGGAAAGACATGCGCCGACGGAAAGGAAGAGGATGTTTGCACGCGATGAAGGAGTAGGATCTCAAGGCTGGGCGAGACGAGTATCACACTAGAAGACTTCAATGATCAGGCGGAGAATTCTGGCTGTGTGATGGACCTACCTCGAACTTGGACGAGCTGGAGCTCTCTCACCGAGCCTTTCCTGGACATCCCGGGGCACACGTTCCGGCCGCCCTCTGGTAGAAGCCGCGCCGGACATGGCTCGGTATGAGAGTGTACTCTGTCCTGAGCGCGAGGTTCTGCACACTGGATATGGTGTGCGAGATTGGAGAGTCCGAGAATGCTCTGCGCACCTGATCAATTGGCGTCCGGGATCCCACCGAGCCAAGGAAGCAAAGGAATAAGGCCCAGGTTGCATGTCAAACGAGACGCAGAGATCGAGATCTCAGCTGCGCTCCCGCTCTTGAGTGGTCCTTCGTCATCGAGGAGTCAGCGTCGGGCGCAATGGCTATGGTCCAGCATAGGTAGAGAGGTAGGCTACGTTGTTGTACCGAGGCAACCAAATTTAGAAGACAATGCGCCAGGCAGGGGGGAAATCCCGCGGGCCACTGTAGTGGTGGAGTTACGTACCGGAAAGTTGGGTTGGTCGATCACTGATCCGCCAGTGTGAGACTCTACGCCCTCGAGCGAAATGAAGATCTCAGAACAGATTCTTAAATGGATTGGTCAGTGTATTCTGCTTGATTGTTTGACATTGTGCTCGACAGCACCAATGTCACTTCTGTTGATCTCAGGCGTCGTACGCCCGTTCCGTATATCGCACATGCTTTTCAACCAGCAATCGTCGACGGTCTGTTGCTGCAAAGCCGAAGCGAGATTCGACACAGCCGCTGAGGAGAATCGTTGTGCCTGAATATGCTAGCTCTGGCTGGGCGATATTGGTTTTATTCCCGCACGAGATAGCTTTGGGGACGCGCATAGGTCCCATCACATTGTCGTGAGAAGTGCATCCAGCCGAAGGGTCCGTTTGCTGGACGGGGTTCCAGTCTGTCTGAGTTGCATGTCACAGCCGCGACGAGCTGACTTGGCAGCAGCGGTGCATACGCCAAAACATCCTTCAAGCTGGTAGGATGAAATGCTGACGGACTAGACACCTTACGAGTACAGCTTCTTGTCGAAGCTGTGCAGACCATGGACATTACCCTCAGCTTGCGCACTGGCTGTTCTCAGGTCGAATCTAACATTGCCGTTCTGGACTCCCTCTCGAAGTTCCACAAGACTCTTCACTCCGATATCCTGCATCGAGTGTTGAAGACCAGCAAGGAGGTAGGGGACAAATTTCGTGACCGATCCTCGGTCGAGCACAGAGCCTGATACACCTTGCGCGACGAGTAGGCGGTCACCTTCGGAGAAATAGCGAGCGGTGCCGGCATTGCTCGCTTTCTGGTCCTTGGATCCAGCGCCTGCCTTCTTGTCTTCCATTGCGTCGATACTACCCATACCTCGATAGGCTTTGACAAGTTTTCCTTCCCTGCTGACAAAGTAATCGCCTGGCGACTCTGTAGTGCCAGCCAACAGACCACCCATCATCGCAGTTGATGCTCCCATTGCCAGTCCTTTTACAATATGGCCAACATTTTGAATGCCACCATCTGCAATACACGGCACGCCGAACTTCGCGGCGAATTCTGAAACCCTGTGAACGGCCGTTGCTTGCGGACGACCCACTGCCATCACTTCTTGAGTAATGCATGCGCTTCCACTGCCCATACCAATTCGAAGACCGTCGGCGCCTGCAGCAATGAGAGGAGCGGCTTGATCACGAGCGACAACATTGCCTGCAATAACTTCAACGTTTGGGTGCATTTCCTTAATGTATCTGATCATCTCAACCTGAAAGATGCTGTTACCTTGGCTGCTATCGAGAACGACGATATCAAGACCAGCATCAACCAGTGCCTGTAATCTACGCTTATCATCTGGTCGAGTCCCGATGGCAGCAGCACAGATAAGCTGTTTCGAATGTGGTAGCTTTGACGCGAGAGGATAATTCAAGTTCTTCATCAGATCTGATCGCGAGAGCAGTGCGACAAGGTCTCCATTCGCGTCTACCATGGGTAATTTGCCTTTCTTAGACCTTCGCAATAACTCGTTGGCTTCGATAAGGGTGGTGCCACCGGGTGCCGTGACGAGATCTTTCGACATGACCTCAGAAACTGGATCGCTGGGAGACGGATGAAATTGAATGTCACGAGTTGTAATCATGCCAATAAGCCTCGATCTAAGAGTCCCATTTTCTGAGAACATCCATCAGTGAAAATGCAGACGAAGCCGCATACAGAGTGCATCAGGTTTTCTTGCTTCCTCAGACCGACATCAACTTAATGTCCCCATCGCACGTAAATGCTGCGGATGAACGAAAGTTTACAAGGATAAATGTTTTTAGACATCATTGAAAGTAGCGAGATCAGAAAGTAAGGAAAGACTGACCGGTTACCGGGAATCCTCCAAAGCCCCACTTCTCCTTGAGCTCTTTGGCTTCCCTAACAGTGGTATCTGGGGACAGTACCACGGGGTCGAGGATGAAACCGTTCTCGTATCTCTTAACTTTTCTGACCATATCAGCTTGTTCCTCGATCGAACAGTTGTGGTGTATAACGCCCAATCCTCCCAGAAGCGCCATGTATATCGCCATGGCATGCTCGGTAACGGTATCCATTGGCGAGGAGAGAAGTGGGGTTTTAAGAGAGATGCGCTTCGTTACTGGGGAATCGAGTGATACCTCCGATGCTGCAAAGCCTGTATTTGATCAGTCCTCTACACAAGATCAGTGTGCAAGGCTGGCTCTACCAATATAACCCGGAAGCACGAGGAAGTCGTTGTAAGTCAAGGCGCCATTCTTGTTCGAATCGAGGAGAGTCTCGACGTCCATTCCATCTTTTGCTCCGAACTCCGTTGCTAGCAATTCCTCAGCTTTAGTGTAGTCAAGTATGGACCGGTCACGGAGTAAGGGAACCACGGAGCTGGTCACGTCGCCGTTCGTCATCGGCATGTTACGCAGTAAAGAGGAACACTCGAGGATTGCCTTCAACCTGTTGCTTGCTCCTCAACAAAGACAACAAAACGCGAGGTACGTGTTGCTGACGGGTCAGAGTGGCCTTTTCCCACAGGAAAGGGAGTTAGTGGTAGCGAAATTCGAGAACTTTTTTTTGTGGAGGGAAGAAGCGCGCCACGCTAGAGGACTACGCTAAGCTCAAAACGGCTGAGCCTCTTCCCGCCTTAGTTGCTACTTTGGGAACTTTTGTTTACGCCAAGACAAAATGCATCCAATTCTGCCGCTGGCCAGGTCTGTGCAGTCCACTACCTCTTGCAAGTTCACGATTCAGCTGCCGTTGCTCGAGAACGCTGAAGATATATCAATAAAGGCCACTCTCAGCAAGATTCTGGGAATCGCACATTCGCTGGGGAAACAACAATTCAGGATTGCTGGCTTAGCAGAACTTCATCCGTCTGGCCTCATTGCGACCACCAGATGCCTTCGTGACAAGACGAGATGCGCCGGCTGAAAATCGTGCAGATCGATCCTGTTTCACCGATTGTCTCTGACGAAATAGAGTCTCTTCATTTTCCATCGTGATGTCGCTTCATAATATAAGGCGAGCGCAGTTCGAGAACAATTCTGGTTCTACGGACCCGCTACGGCAGAACTCGACTGCCTCTTCAAACTCATCCGCGTACTCTTCCTACTCGCACCACTCAATACCGACTCAAACAAGCACAATGACTTCAGCAGCTTCCAGCGTGTACTCTCAGGAGAGACTGGGACACAAGAGGGGTATCAGCGAAGCTGCCGGGATTGCACCACGATATAGCGATCGCAGCAGTGTCGAGCGCAGCCCCGATCACTTTTACGGCAATGCTCGACAATCTCTGAGGCCGCTCTCACAAGCCCCTGCGGCGTCACCTCCTGCGAAACGTCATAGTCCTCATCATGTTCGCCAGAGTACCGATAAATATGCTCAGCACCAGTCAGAGGACCCATTTGTTCCCGAAAAAGACCTGCGTCCAGCACTAGATGACCGGATTGAGAAGCCTCACATCCACCATGCTCATAACAACCAACATTCTTCCGCATTCGTCACGCCTGGTCTTCAAGAGCTCCAGAAATCCTCTACGGGCCACCTGAGGGCACTTTCGAAATTCGCGCGCAGCAGCGAAAGTGAAGACTTTTCGATCACCGCACCAGCACCATCTGTTGTTGGTCTTCACAACAGACGCCAGCTGAAGCGGACAGATTCCACAGCAGGCGGGAGATCGCAGAACGGACGTGGCAGCGGAAGAAATTATGGATGGGCGGAACGTAACTGGATGGATAAACAGAGACAATTCCTACAAGCTTATGAATATCTTTGCCATATTGGTGAAGCCAAAGAATGGATTGAGGATATCATTCACAAACCAATTCCACCAATCGTCCAGCTCGAAGAGGCCCTCAGAGATGGAGTGACGCTGGCAGAGATTGTACAAGCACTTTATCCACAACAACGACTACGAATCTTCCGACACCAAAAGCTACAATTCAGACATTCTGACAATATAGCATTGTTTTTTCGCTCTCTCGAGGACGTCGAATTACCAGACCTTTTTCGCTTTGAATTGATCGACTTGTATGAAAAAAAGAACATCCCAAAAGTCATTTACTGTATCCATGCTCTGTCTTGGCTGCTATACAGAAAAGGCATGGTTGACTTTCGGATTGGCAACCTCGTTGGACAGCTCGAATTTGACCATCATGATCTGGAACAAACGCAGAAAGGACTTGACAAGGCTGGGGTCAGCATGCCTAGCTTTGCAGGCATGGGTGCAAGCTTTGGAGCTGAGCCGGAACCGCAACCTGAGCCGGTCGAGACGGAGGATGACCGAATAGAACGGGAGTTGAGAGAACAAGAGTCTGTCATTCTTGACTTTCAGACCCAGGTTAAAGGCGCACTACTCCGGATCAAACTTGGTGACCACATGACCCAGCTCTGGGACGCCGAGAGCACGTTGACCGATCTTCAAGCCCGGATTCGCGGAGACTGGGCAAGGCAGGTCATCGACTATCGCCTGAATATGCAGAGATTCGCCGTGAACTTGCAGTCTGCAGCACGGGGTTACCTGGCTCGCTTCCGACGTCAGGAGAGAGAGGAATGGTTGAAGAGCAAGGAGAGAGAAGTGTTAGCACTCCAAAGTCTCGTAAGGGCTCGAAAGACAAGAGCCGACGTGAGATGTCTCAAGGTGAGAGCGAGAAGAGAAGAAGAAGGCATCCGATTGATCCAGGCAGCGATTCGTGGTGCATTTGCAAGAAGAGAGGCATGCGATCAATATGAAGCAACCCGAGAAGCTGCAGGCGTTGTTGAAGAACTCCAAGCCGTAGTAAGAGGCACGCTGATGCGCTTCAAGCTCCGCAGGCAGAGAGCACTCCTCGAGCAACAAGGTCCAAGCATCGGCCTACTTCAAGCTGCGTCACGTGCATTCTCGCTACGTCTCAAGCAGAACCGGATGCACAACGCCCTGCTGTCAACCTCCTCTTCTTGTACAGCATTGCAGGCAGTAATAAGGGGCAATGCCACCAGGGTAAGCCTCCGGCACGTCAAGACTCAGCTTCGAATTCACTCCGTTGCCACCACTCGATTCCAGGCATCCCTACGAGGCGCACTCGCCCGGGAAAATTTTCATGCACTAAAGCTTGCCTTGTTCAAACAACAGCCGACAATTTTGCAGATACAGTCCCAGGTACGAGGATACCTGTTGCGCCGCAGGCATGCAGACGACGAAAAAGCACTTCAAGCAGAATCCACAGGAACCGCTTATCTTCAGAGTCTTGCGCGAGGCGCCATTGAGCGACGACGACTTGGCGAGCTGCTCAGTCAGCTTGAGGAAGTCGAAACCGAGACTATTCTCCTTCAAAGCCTAATCCGGGCTATGATGTTAAGAGGCCACGTTGGCGATACTCTCGCGGAGCTTGAGTCCCACGAAGGAACAGTTGTCGAGCTACAGTCCGCCATCCGGGCAAGCATAGTTCGGTCACGTTTTGAGGAGAAGAAGAAATTCTACAAGCAGAACATGGAGAAGGTGGTCAAAATTCAAAGCATAGTTCGAGCAAAGATTCAAGGTGAAGCTTACAAGAGTTTGACTAATGGCAAGAACCCTCCAGTTGGCACTCTGAAAGGCTTCGTCCACCTACTGAATGACAGCGATTTCGACTTCGACGAAGAAATTGAGTTTGAGAGACTGCGCAAAACCGTCGTTCAGCATGTTCGACAAAACGAATTGGCAGATCAGTATATTACTCAGCTCGACATTAAGATTGCGCTCTTGGTCAAAAACAAGATCACTCTTGATGAAGTCGTAAAGCATCAGCGCCATTTTGGAGGCCATGTTGGAACACTGCTGCCTAACAGCGACATCTCCTCGAAGGATCCATTTGATTTGAAGGCACTGAACAAGACTTCGAGAAGGAAATTGGAACACTATCAAGAGCTGTTCTTCCTTCTTCAGACGCAGCCTCAGTACCTTGCCCGAATATTCCGCAAGGTCCGTGAGCACGCGACAGCGGAGAAAGAGTGCGAGCGGATCAAGCATCTGATGATGGGTCTTTTCGGCTATGCTCAAAAACGTCGTGAGGAGTACTACCTGGTGAAATTGATCGTGCGGTCTTTGAAAGAAGAGATTGACAATGCTCAATCATTGCAGGATTATCTCCGGACGAATTCTTTCTGGAACAGAGTATTTGGAGCGTACATCAAGTCCCCTCGAGATCGGAAATTCATGCGAGACGTCCTTGGCGGTATAATCAAGGAGAATTTCATCGACAACCGACAGCTTGATCTCGAAAGCGATCCAATGCAAATATACCTGTCTGCAATCAACAATGAGGAGTTGAGGACGGGGCAGAAGAGTCGGAGGAGTCCAAATGTGCCAAGAGAAGAAGCAATTCGAGATCCCGAGACAAGAGCAACTTTCATTCACCACATGCAAGCCCTTCGAGATATCACTGATCAGTTCTTCGCATCGTTGGAAGACTTGCTGCACCGCATGCCTTTTGGCGTACGATTCATCGCGCAGCAGACCCATGAGTATCTTGTGACTCGTTTCCAAGATGAAGAGCCAGAGTATATGCTTCAGCTTGTTGGGCAGTGGATGTGGCGGAATTATCTGCATCCCGCTCTCACCGAACCAGAGAAGTATGGCGTCGTCGACCGTGGACTCACCCAAGAGCAGAAGCGCAATATTGGGGAAGTCGCGAAAGTCCTTGGTCAAGCAGCCTCGGGGAAGGAATTTGGCGGCGACAATATCTATCTGCAGCCCCTCAACACTTACATCCGGGAATCACTGTATCGCTTTGGTGAAATCTGGAGTCATGGTAAGTGTTCGGGCACGTATGCAAGAACAAAGCTAACTTACGAGATAGTCATCTCTGTTCCACCGGCCGAGGAGCACTATGACATTGACGAGTTCAATGATCTTTATGCGAAAACAAAACCGACCCTGTATATCAAGATGGCCGATATCTTCTCCATTCATCAATTGATCACAACAGAGTTGTCACACGTATGCCCGGCGCAGGATGATATTCTCCGGGACGTAATTCGGGAGCTTGGTAGTGTGAAGAGCAACGAGAACGAACTGATGAGTGTATCATCTAATGAGATCAGCCTGACTTTGAACCCCAAACTCCACAACGCTGAGGGTCAGTGATCCTGCTGCTCCACGCCGAATAGTCCTGCTGACCAAACCACAGACCCAGATGCTGAGATCAAAGCGCTCTTCACAGAAACCAAACGATGTGTGTTGTACATAATTCGTGTTCAAGCCGGCACAGATCTCCTTGACATTCTTGTCAAACCGGTGATAGAAGAGGATAAAGATCGTTGGGGGGCGCTCGTTAGAGAAGAACTTCGGTCTGATGGCAGGAAACGTGGAGCATATTCAGAGGCAAGCACTCACGTTGACATCAGCTCGTTGAGCTACACTGATTTGAAGCGCATTGCCCTTGAGAATGTCCTTCAGCTGGAAAGTGTGGGAAAGTTGACTCGGCGGAACCACTACCAGGATCTCCTGAATACAATAGCAGTCGACGTTAGAACCAAACATCGACGAAGAATCCAGCGGCAGCGAGAACTGGAAGGTGTGCGCACGACCCTGGCGCGGCTGAACGAGCAGGCGATATATCTGGAACAGCAACTCAAGACATACAACGACTATATCGAGCAAGCCATGGTCACGCTCCAGAGCAAGAAGGGCAAGAAGCGATTCATCATGCCGTTCACAAAACAATGGGACCATGAGCACTGGCCGTTCATTCAAATTCGGCAGCTACAAGTACTCAGCCCGAAACCTGGCCGAGAAGGGCGTTCTGGTACATTGGAAAGGATACTTGGAGCGGCAATGGGACCGAGTTGACCTGACCATTTCCAGCAACGAGGTTGGGGTCTTCACCATCGATGGCAGCAGCGGGAACATGATGATTCCTGGCGCAAATGCTCAAGTACCGCTGGACGATCTGCTGCAGGCCCAGTTCAACAATTCCCAGTTCATGGACTTCTTTGAAGGCTCGCTTCGAGTCAACGTCAACCTTTTCCTGCACTTGATCATGAAGAAGTTCTACAATGAGTAATGGATGGAGATCAGGGAGACTCAAGGGCGTTGTTCTCGGCTGCAATATCTTTGGGGGGCTTTTGCATGGCTGATGTATATTGGAAGAGGCGTTAACGCGGTCCGTGTTGATCGGCAGAGACGACTCAGTGGATAGGAAGTGTTGCTTCAGGGGCGCCAAAAGAGAGAGGTGACCGGTTCTGGCCGTTGTACATGCACAAGAAGCTCTGATTCTCTATGGACATTAGTTGAGGATCCAATCAAGGGATCAATATAGATATTGCACCAAAGCACTGGTGATCATTATTTGATTTTGTGATTGCGGCTGTCTGGGAGAGCCATCAGCGGCGGGTTCTGGCTACTTCTTCAGTGCGACAAAAAGAACCAAACCTTTCACTGCTTCGCAACACCACAAATCCAGACTCGACAGTTATGTTCCATCTGCACCATTGTCTGAGCTGGTTAGATCCGTCACTTTGGTGGGCAGGCTGATCAGCGAGCGATGGAGTCCGATCAGTGGGCACATTCACTGTGCGAGGCAAACCCTCCGATCCCTTATCTCCCACTTGGCCCAGCCAGGAAGTTGAGCAGCATCAGTTATTCGCCTCCCCACGCAGCTGGATCTCGGCAAAAGCAAGCTCTCTTTCTGGCTCGCGTGAGACATCGCTGGCGAGCTCCGACCTTGGGTAGGCTAGCCAGGGTGCCAGGAAGCCAGGCCGCTTGGTAAATACCCACCGAACCACTGATGGATCGCCATCCCTGGCTGGCTTTCCAGAATCGAGAAGCTATCAAATTATCTTGGGAACGAATCGCGGGTGATCCTTGCCTCTTATCATGCACATGAGATAGCTCTTGTGCGACTGGATCCCGCAATGACAGAGCTTCGACCCCGGCGCCGCCCATCCACCTGGTTTTGCGCCGAAGTACTCAATGTATATATCTGGAGCTCTTGTGTCCCAGTACCTTGTCCTACCATGTCCTGAAAGCTGCTGGATTTGGCTGGATAGCAATCCCACCCTTGGAACTGTACATCCGCGACCCGGCTACATTGATTGTAGTGTCCACCTGCGATAATGGGTTTGGAGAAAAGTGCCTACGATATCGAATATGATGCTGCTGAGAAGCATCGCAGCAGAATCATTCCCGACGAATCTGGTGCAGCACATGGCGAATCCTTCGTCGTTGGCAACACATTCTATGCCAGAGCACAGCGCTTCGTGGGCCGATATGGCGTCGAACAACGGGGCATTGAAAGAGTGCCAGAAGATGAGCGAACCGACAAAAATATCTGGAAAGTTGGCACCATGGTATGGTCTCCGCACTGTGAAGCATACTACCAATGCTAACCGTCCTCAGTGGCTAGCTGCCAATATGGTGGTCTCGTCGTTCGCCATCGGTGCTCTAGCTGTTCCAGTGTTTGCACTTGGCTTCGTCGATGCCCTCCTAACCATCTTCTTCATCAACATGCTTGGTGTCGTGCCTGTGTGCTTCTTCTCTACTTTCGGTCCGAAATTTGGCATGCGCCAAATGATCTTGTCAAGATTCTTCTTTGGTTACTACGGTGTCAAATTGAGTAAGACACCGCTTCGCTGGCGAAGAGAATATTGTCTAACCGATTGACCAGTTGCGGTCTTCAATTGTCTCGCATGCCTCGGCTGGTCCGCCGTGAATGTGATTGTCGCAGCTCAACTCATCCATGCCGTCAACCCGAATGTGCCAGGATGGGCTGGGATCATCATCATTGCTGCCGGCACCTTCATCGTGACCTTATTCGGCTACAAAGTTGTGCATTATTACGAAATGTTCACCTGGCTCCCATGCTTCGTCGTATTTGTCCTGCTCCTCGGGGAGTTTGCTCATTCGGGGTCATTCGACAACATTCAGATGAAAGCTGGGTCTTCCGAGGCAGCTTCTGTCCTCTCGTTTGCCGCCTCGGTCTTCGGTTTTGCGACAGGATGGACTTCCTACGCCTCGGATTACACTTGCTACCAACCGGTGAATACCAACAGATGGAAGATCTTCCTCTGGGTCTTTGCAGGGTTAATGTTCCCCCTGTGCTTTACGGAAATGCTTGGTCTGGCCGTTGCTACCGCCACAGCCAACAATGCTGACTACCTCACCGCCTACGAAAGTGATCATATCGGCGGTCTGCTGGCAGCTGTATTATTCCCACCATGGGGCCGCTTTGGTCAATTTTTGGTCATCATTCTTGCTCTCAGCATCATCGGCAACAACTGCCCGAACATCTATTCCTTGACCTTCTCCCTGCAGATCCTGACTCATTATGCACAAAAAGTTCCCCGGTTTATCTGGACTTTCGTTGGCACTGTCATCTATTGCGCAATAGCCATTCCAGGCTACTCACACTTCACAAGTGTTCTCGAGAACTTCATGTTGGTTATTGTACGTTACACTTTCCAATCATGCATTGCATAGGGGCTCATGCTGACTATGCTTGCGCAGGGATACTGGCTGGCTATATATGAAGGGGTTTCGATCCCCGAACACGTGGTCTTCAGAAAGGGCTTGCGAGGCTATGTTCCCGCGCATTACGACCAACCCCACAAGCTGCCACCATCTTTTGCAGCTCTTGGTGCTTTCTGCTTCGGCGTTTTCGGTGCCATCATGGGCATGGCGCAGGTGTGGTTCACGGGGCCCATTGGAAAGGCGGTGGGTGGTCCGTTTGGGGGTGACGTTGGATTCGAGTTGGCTTTCGCTTTTTCGTCTCTGAGCTACTTGCCCATGCGGTATTTTGAAAAGAAGTATTTCGGGAGGTAGAACCTGGAACTGAGCGTAATCGTATTCTTTGAATCTTCTTCGGGAGCGTCACCATGTTATGTGATACCCACAATGATATTCTGTACGAACTGTCGCGCCCTGATTCTACACTTTTTCCGGGACTACTGGGCGACTGGTGCAACGATGAGAAGCAAAAACCAATGGCTATCTTACTATGTCAATTGATACGGGCGAAGGTAAAGGCAGCAAGGCGTAGGGGCACCAACCACTCCACGCATTGGAAGTGTGTGCGTTCTTGACGTGTCCGAGGCTGCCAACAGAGAAATCATTCACAACCTCCAGTATCGGCTCTAAAAGAACATCACCATACCAAGTCTTCAAATGTGTTAATAGACCACGAACTTCTCGCAATGATTCTCATCACCGTCGTGCTGCTCGCATACCGCTTTCCTCGCTTCAGGAGATTGCTTCTGGGTGAGAACGATGAAGTTGTGAGTTCTATCTACACTGGCCCCTTGCCCAGATTCTGCGATCACGTGCATATATCTTGGCATCCATCCGTCTCACGACGAGTTTTGGGACTCCAAAAATATCCCAGTCTGCGTTTTGCGTCTGACCACGACCTTTTGACCTGTCAATTGCTCGTCTTCTGTCTTTGATACACTCCACAAAATCTAACATGGATCTCAACAGCTTGAGGGACCAAGTCAGCAACCTGACCCTGTACGACATCAAGGCAGGAGTGCGCAAGGTTCAGAATGGTACATCATTGACCCTCGAACCCGATTCGGAGATTCGCCTGACAGCTGTACAGCGGTGATGAATTACACGGAAATGGAGTCAAAGGTCGGCCGCCTCACTGGAAAAGCCAGAGAGCCCATTCTGATCGCACGCAGGTCCGAGAAGCCACGAATAATGAACCATGGGGCGCCTCATCCTCCCTCATGCAAGAAATTGCCAATGGCACACACAGCTAGTATGGTGTGCCTCTTTTCCGACCAAAGCCACGCTGACTGATCCAGCCAACTCCTCAATGAGATCATGCCTTTGATATATAAGCGTTTCACAGACAAGACCGCAGAGGAATGGCGGCAGATCTACAAGGTGCTCCATCTATAATCTTGTCAGCCGCAATCCCGTGACTGATAGTTGAACAGTCTCTCCAATTACTCGAGTACCTCGTGAAGAACGGTTCCGAGAGAGTCATAGACGATGCCCGCCAACACGCCTCCCTGCTCCGCATGCTTCGACAATTCCATTATATTGATCAAAATGGCAAGGATCAAGGTGTCAACGTTCGAAACCGTGCCCAAGAACTCGCAAAGTTGCTGGGTGACGTTGATGCCATTCGAGCCGAGAGAAAGAAAGCTCGAGCGAACAGAGACAAGTACGGAGGTGTTGAAGGTGGACGTGGCTTAGGCGGTGGAATGTCCAGCGGCAGTCGATACGGCGGCTTTGGAAGTGAAGACACCGGGTATGGAGGATATCGAGGCGAAGTTTATGGTGATGGTGGTGGGTATGGTGGCAATCCCTCGGGATTCCAGGACACACAACAGCGAGGCGACAAATTTGAAGAATATGACGAAGGTGAGGAGGATGGTGGTTCTTCTGCTGCAAAGCCCTCTGCAGCATCCCGTGCACGAGCCTCCTCAGGCCTTCGAGCCGCTTCACTCAATACCATCAAGAGAGGCGCGAAGTTCAAGAAGGAGCCAGAGCAGGATCTTTTCGACTTTGGAGACGAGCCAACGACGGCATCAACCTCCAATGGCAAAGCTAGGATGGCCTCACCCAAAGCCGCAAACAAATATGGAGCTATGGAGTCAGGTGCAGCTGGCGACGATGATTTCGATGACTTTCAATCGGCCACCACGCCTGGGCTTACAACCGAAGCACAACGATCTGCTTTCTCAGGCCTTACATCCCCACCTCCAGCAATTTCAACCATCACATCTTCCACACCATTCGCAGCACCCCAACCCGTGGCGCCTCCACCAGCATCCAACATCAATGATCTCTTTGCGAAGATATCACCTACAACATCCTCTAGCAAGCCGACAAACTCTCCAACACCATCCGTGTCCATGACATCCTCTATCTCATCGCCACCAGCATTCCAGGCAACTAAACCAGGGGCAACAAGCTTCGTTCCTACCGGCCCAAATTACTACACCTCCGTCCAATCAACCATCAACAATTCAACCGCCACACCATCAGTCAAATCACCACTCTCCAGCACCATCTCCCCCAACCAAAGCTTCCCAGGCATGGGCCAGAAACAGTCCTCCTTCAGCTCCACCACCACTGCCGCATCCCTAGGCAAACCAAACACATCCACCAGCTCCAGCGGAGCAGGAGGAGGTGACGCATTTGGCTCCCTCTGGTCCACTGTCAGCGGTAAAGCCGGGATTCCGAACAAATCGGGGGGTGCCGCAAACAAAGGCCCAGATCTGGCGAGTATGGCCAAAGCCAAGAACGAGGCTGCGATGTGGGGAGCTCCTTCTCCTCTTGCTTCTGGTGGTGGGACTGCGTCGATACCCCCTCGACCTAGTGCGCCGACGCCGAGGACGGCGAATCAGCAACCGCAGCACCAGCAGCAGGGGACGTTGGGTGGCGGGTTGGATGATCTGTTGGGTTGAGCGCAGCGGAAAAGAGAAGGGGGGCCTAGGGTGCATTCAGATGGAGTGGCAATGAAAGTAGACTGGGACTGGCGACGGGTATCTCTCGGTGGGCCATACTGGATCGGCCGAGGGACTATAGTTGCGGATAGAGAACTAATTTAGCTGTCTAAGAAACCCGATGTGAACCAATGCGCTGACAATCATCACTCTCCCCCGCGACAGTTCCTTACTCTAATGCTGGCTGTCTGCCCTCAAGTAGGAAATATAGTAGAGCAACATCTTTGCCAGCGCGGGCTGTACGAGTCCCAACCTCGAGTACGTACCATCTGCTACGGACTTGTCGCCCATCTCCCCCATCTTTCGCTCGTCGGAAGACAACGTATGCAAGCCCCCCGAATAATTCCCATGGTTTGTTTTGCGATGGAGACATAGCTGGGTGGTCTGCTCCCGCTTGGGGCACATACGGTGAACAGAAAAATTGATTCAATTATAAAAGATATAAATTGAAAGCTATATTATATAAATAATAGAAGTGGTACTTAGTACCCTCCCTCCTCTCCAAGGAGGGGAGAGGAGATTGCTGAAAGTTGCGTGG
>JAABUK010005715.1_pt1 | contig 19143 bp, 13 predicted proteins | sample 5559141 | NCBI WGS metagenome assembly JAABUK01 (sample SAMN10711869, study PRJNA513367) | rock metagenome | isolation source: Antarctica rocks | place: Antarctica: Victoria Land, Pudding Butte nord | collected 2016-01-03 | reverse complement strand
ATGAAGAGCACAAAAGCTCCTGGACACGGCTCAAGTCCCCATGATGCACATTGAGAATGAGAAAACTGTAGGAGACGCCCCCAGGGAGGTTGAAAGAGGGAATCGGCCGCAGCACAGGAACGGGGTGTTAGATGGTTGGAAATGAGGAGATTTTGAGGAAGGGCTAAATGATAATGATTGACCCGAATCGGACACAGCTGCTGCACCCCGCACGGGCCAATTTGATACGTTTGGCGCCATCGTGACTCTTGGATATCTTCTGGCAAAGCAGGCCGAGCATGTAGGGCCAGAGTAAAGTCCTTGAAAGAGCTAAGACAAAGGCTAGATGCCTACTGCCAACAGCCAAGGGTCCTGGGGAAGGAGACTCTACGATGTTCACCATGGGTTAAAGTCCTCTTCAGGCTGCTTTTGATGTGACTACGTGGGATACACAACCCACATCAGAGTGCTGGCAAAGCAGCGTGGGCGAGAAGTGATATCACTTCAATACAATGCTTTAGATGAAGACAGCCACGGTTTACATAATTCTTGTACGCTGGCCTTTGTCCATAGTGGTAGCAGCCAGTCGGTCTGGGTTTTTGTCTAGGGGAATTGCGAGTAGGCATGAAATGCTACATACAACGCTGATACCGTTGCCGCGATTTGATCACGCCTCATGTCGCAGCTATGGCGGTATGGCGGTCTGGCGAGCCTGTGCCTAGAACCCAAGCACAAGGCTTAACTATGTTCAGTAAACCCATTCCTTCGCTGGAAAGGTCTTCAGGGTCCAGCTGCCACTTTGAAGCTGGTCTGTGCCTCTGCCTCGGGTTCAACGCGTCGCAACGCGTCTCCTTTGCGAACAAGAAAACCACCCACCTCCAATTGAGTATTACCGCATCAAAGATGATCAGGTCTGATATACAACGTTTCGATGCGAAGCGACGCCAGATCAATGAAAAGAAGAAGCAATTCGCAGCAGCCGCAGCAGCTTACAAGCAACAAGACTATCCCTACCGGCTAAACTTCTATGAGACCCCGCCAACCACCGAGATCAGTCTGGAAGATTTCGAGAAATGGGCGATCGACCGGCTGCGAGGTGAGTATTCTTAGATGTGGCCGTTACATCGATTGATTGAATTCGTTGGATAGTTCTCGCGGAAATCGAAGCATGCTCATTCCGAAACAAATCTCCCCAGGAAACGGCTTTACATCTCGAGCCGCTCCTTAAAAAATACCTACCATTATCTGCCAACTCGGCTGCTGCTGGCGGCGTGGTCGATCAGCCTCTCCAAGATGAACGGCAGAAAGACCACTATTCCCATTTCATTCTGCGCCTTGCGTTCTGCGGCACTGAGGATCTTCGTCGTCGTTTTGCAAGGGTGGAGGCCATGCTCTTTAAGTTACGATATCAAATCGATGATGGCAAGCAACGCAGAGCCTTCGTCGAGAGTCTCAACTTGGACTGGGAGATTGTCTCTGATGATGAGAAACGACGAGTGGGTGAACGACTACTTGCGGCCACGCCGGGGCTAAAAAGACTAGAAGACGAGAACTGGTTCAAGGTAGATTGGACTCGAGTGCCAGAATTGGTCGAGCATCGAACAGTGTTCTTGAGGAAAGGCAAGGCTTACGTGCCAATGCGGGAGCAGACCAGCATGATTATGACCGAGTACACCAATCGTCTCGAAAAAGCCCTTGAGCTGACTTCGCGAGCACTTCCAAGGTTGGATGAGGATGATCGCCTTTCACCGATTCTCAACCATTTGACCAAGAACTTTGCAACACCCGACGCGGCGTTCTCTGACTCTGACGCTGCACTTCCTGGTGCGCCAATTAATGCGTCAAATATTGACCACCTGTCGCAACACTTTCCCCTCTGCATGAAGAACCTCCACAATACTTTGCGCAAAAATGCTCATCTAAAACATTTCGGTCGGCTACAATATACCCTCTTCCTCAAAGGCATCGGGTTGTCATTGGAAGACTGCCTCGTTTTCTGGCGGCATAGCTTCAAGCTCATTACCGACGACACATTTAACAAAGAGTACAAATACAACATACGTCATGCATACGGCGACGTGGGGGGCGATGCGAACCGTCGAGGAAGAGGCTACTCACCCTACTCGTGTCAAAAAATCTTAACAGAGCATCCACCGGGACCCGGAGAGGCACACGGATGTCCCTACCGCCATTTTTCGATCGATAACCTTACCAACATGCTTCAAGCGACTGGTGTTAGTGATCGGGACATTCTCAAGGGCGTCAAGGAAGACGTCGAGAAGAAACGGTATCACATTGCATGTAACCGTGTGTTTGAATGGGCGCACAAAGGAGAGATCAAGAAGGTGAAAGACGATGGGAGCTGGGGCGCGGCAGAGTTGGACACAGTTGTACATCCAAATGCTTATTTCAAGCGAGGCTATCTTCTGAAGAATTTGGGGAAAGTGCAAAAAGAGGATGTGAGGGTGGAAGATTGACCTGCCATAGCCGGGCCTGAGGAAGGAAACACTTGGTCACTGATCGGCTCGCTGTTCGTGTCTGCTTGGGCGGACTGCTTTTGCTGATGTACGAGCTCGTAGGAGCATGCTACCTCTGTTGACGAGTGAAGAGCAATGCAAGTGTTTGCAGAAAAGCCTAGATGCGACCAACGCAGTACCTCTGCATTCTTGGTTCCATCTGATCTCATTTTCTCACGATCTCTCTGCAGTCAGGATGTCTGGCAAATCATCCCTAGCAACCAATTTTGGATGCATACGGGCTGCAAGGACCAGATCACAATCCTTGTGAAACGCGCGGGACGGTCAGGAGACGAAGGTTTCTCAGCTGCACCCACAGCCATGGGAGCGGGTTCTGAAGGCGCCACGAGTCCTATTGTTGGCTCAGATCCCAGTCCTTCTCCCTGCCTGCAGTCCGCAATCCAATCCTGTTTACAGCGGCGCAAGCATTATCACTAGGGACTAGGGTAGCATGATGGATTGCCAGCATCTTGACGACCGGGGTGTGCCTTCAACGGTTTTGTACAAATACCGCATTCGGCAGGTGATCAGCAAGCTTCGCCGTTGCAACTCTTTTGACGGGACCCTGCACCAAGGGTCCTGAGACCTGGCACTTTGGGTTTCATTCGCATACTGACTGCAAGTAACACTGATATCCTGGTCGAAGAGATGAGGAATCAGAGCAAGCCTGCCTCTTCTGTTCGAATACGAGTATTGGTCTTGATCCTACTTTACTCTACCGGACACGTCAGATGAGCCGTTGCGAGTGTTGAACCTGCTCTTGACTTGACTGCGCCTGCGGTCTGGCAAGGCACAATTGAGAGCGTGTCTGAGGCCTCAAGCCTAGGGAATTGGCTAACACAGAGGCTCACCTGCAGTCACCTGCTCAGCAGGAATAGCGCAGCCAGCAGGACACTTGTGGCTACGTTCAGCTTGAGCTACAAATCACTCGTTCACCTGTCCACAATATGGCCCTTGCGCCCACCTTCATCACCACGCTTGACCTGTTTTCTCCCTGAGTCTTTTACCAACTCCTGCGCCTCCTATCAGACAATTTCCCGCAAGCCTCGCTCCTACGCGCAAGCGCCCTTTCACGGACAGCGTCGTCGAACAAGACAAGCTCCTTTCAGTCCATCGATGTCACAGCCAGATCAGGCAACAAACGTCGCACTGTATAGCTGAATCGAGCGAACAATCACGCCACCAATTGCAGGATTCTTTGAAAACGATAGAATCCTGATCGTGCCGGATGGCTGACCAGTGAAAACATCACCAACGTTCACCAATTGCGCTGGGCCCAAGTTTGGATGGCCCCACCCCTGATTCCCCAATGCAGGTGCTCGGAACCTGACGAACGAAACCCGGCATGGCCCTTAGGCCCCTTACCTGACATGGATGGTCGTGAAACTATTCTGGTCGTCTGGGTACAGAGGTCACTGGTCAGCAAGCATTTTACAGACGTCTTGTAGTCGAGCAATCCACCCTGTCTGGAGTCACTGAATCTTACCAAACTTCTACCCGCAGAGCTGGTTCATCCCTCAGCATCCTGATCTACTGTAGCTCCCAGATGGCATCACTTTTCCGTGCTTGTAAGTGCTGAGGCCCCGACATGGATGCGGTCGAAGCCGGATACCGAGCAAGGATGGCCGGTGGAAGCCCACAGTTACTGGTATGGGTATGGTGTACTAGCCGTTGAGGCTAGCAAGGACCCCGTGCCCGAGTCCATTTTGGAGTCGCTTACAGGGCCTTGTAGGTGGAGACGTCTCATCTAGAACATGGTCCATTCGCTACGGTCCCTGCACGTGCATTACTTTGCTTGGCTATCCTCCAGGATCAACCGTCCCGGCTTTTCCCTCAACTCCCTCCACCAAAATATGCGGGACACTCCCCAGAACTTGGTCCAGATTGAGTTTACATCATCAGATTACCTTTGGGCCTGACGGCGCTAAGCACGGTGCCCCGTTGTCAATCCTCCATCATAGATCCGACCGAGACAAGCAGCTCTCGAGAAAGAGCAGGATGCCCTGGGCCGGCATCATCTCCAGGATGTATTTGTCACAAATCCCTTCCCTGACGGTCTCACTTCTCGACCTGCACTCTCAGGGGACCCATTTCAGCGTTGTCCGGGAAGCAGCCCAGGAGGGCAAAGGCTCCAACACCATAAGGGCTGATGCCGGGTCGTTTTGAGGTTCCACGGCTCTGGGACCTACCTGCAGTCCACTATCCTTGCAGCAAGGTTCACCATGCACTGCTTTTCATTCGGTCAAATTGCAGCCGTTCTCTCGTTCCAGTCGTCCCAGAAACGAAACTGCGCTCCTTGAGACTACCTGTGGCGCTCAAGCCATTCATAGAGGCCTTCTCCAGACGTTGGAAATTGCTGTGGTGATGCTTTGGGCAATTTCAACGTACGACCTTGAATACGGAACATGACAGAGGGGCAAGGAAAAGAGTTTGGCTGAACTGAGACATGGACGAACGCCATTTCACGTCAAGAAGCCACAAGCGCCAACGTCGATGGCTTCTCGCTTAGACGAAAGGAGCCATAGCGTTGACAACACAACGAATCAGCCCACCTGCTGCATCGGACAACATGAAGATGATCATCCGAAAGGAGAAGCTACATGCATCGTGAGCCAATCATGCCAGAGCAGATCCTCAATGCGGACAGCTTCACTTTTTTTGGGATTCTTAAGCCGCTTTGACCGGGGTCATACATGATCAGGATCACGATCGACGTGCGGCTCTCCGCTGAGATCGATCTCCGGGTCGATCTCACGATCTTCGATATGGTGCAGCAACGACCTAGAGCTTTGGGACGTTAACAGAGGCGAACGTTGAGTATATACCGCCAGAGAAATCGATACTAGAAAAGCGAGTGGTCAGTGTGCAGTGACAATGACACTTAGGTACGGCCCAGGGCGGCACCGAGGACGTGGAACAGATGACGAAAGATATGACTCGTTCTGGCCTAGGTCGACCAGTTGCTGGAAATGTCCCTCGACTGTATTGCTTCAATGGAGGCCTGCCAGTTTCAAATACTGACGCACGACCAAACTCAAATCACATGGGTGAATGAGGAGGGGGGTCCCCGAACGGCTCGTGGAACATTTCTCATCCGGCGCCACCTTGCCTTAGGGGTGGGCTCACTGGGTCGTCAATCCTAGCAGGCCAAGAGGCACTATCGACCAGCGCAACCGTCCGCTGTCGTCGGCCGCTGCCCCTTGCTAGCCCCTCTTAGCAGTCGAGCGTGATTATGAGCCATACACCGTACCATACACGCCGGCCACTCGATCAAACATCAATCCTGTTCATTTGCAACACACGAAGCTGGCTCATCCGCTAATTTGCTGTCTACGCTCGTCAATTGGGCCCTCACCTAGCCAGCCGGAGCAAGATTGTCACTGTTTTCAGCTGCTCAGAGGCGTGACCTCCCTACCATGGCAATGGCTTAAGCTGAACCAGCACAAGGAGCACTTTGCCGTCTGATCAAGTACAAGGTCTGCTAATCCTAACGATCTCGTAGTTTCGTGCGATAGGGTTCGATTTGGCATTTTACGAGTATCCTAGACGCTCCTCAAATCTCCAGCTAGACAACGCGCCATTCCAGTTCTAATGGCAACTCCCCATTATCTGGGTGGTGGGTCATGCTGTGATGCCCGTTCTGGGAACATCGCGCACTATATCAGCCACTGTCATGTCTTCAGCTAGCTTAAGCCCAATGGTGCAGCTCTTCCGCCTCGCTATCCTCAAACAGTTCATGTTCTGACTTTCCTCCACGACGCCTCCATTTTGTCTTCCTACAGTACTTTTTCTCTTTGCATTCTCATTCGACTTCCGCTTCGGCCTATCACTCTCCGAAGCACCGGATTTCGATATTGAACGCTCGGCTTAACCTCACCTTGTAGATGGTATCGTTGCGAATCTGGTAAATAAGGTCCACAATCCACCTGGGTCCCCACTCGCTCCATGGACTAGAGCTCATGAGTCCCACTCCACGTAAGTAATTCCATCGGTACATCCGCATCTCCTTCATCGTTCCCGTCATCTGTTATTCCAAGTGCACGATATCTTCTGCTGTTTCCATATTTCCCGTTCTTTCGCAATGTTGCTAGGTCCAAGACGTCTATTTTTGGTTGAGAACTCGAGACGTCCCATCTGCGCTCTCTCACATATCCTACTCTTCAGCTCTCCCCCAACGATTCGCGCAGTGTGCGACCGTCTGTTCACCATTTTTAATTCCCAATCCAAGCAGCAGTACTGTGCAAGTCAAGACGTTATCCCTCAATTGCGCGAAGCTAACATGCATCCAGCGTGAATTGATCCTTCCAGCGTGGATCATGAGTCGAGCGCATCGGCGTGGACCGTGGGTGGCTGAGGAGGATGATACTCTACTCTCGCTTGTGGCCTCGAGAGGCCCGAATAATTGGGTTCAAATCTCACAGCACATGCACTTTCGATCGCCTAAACAATGCAGAGAACGCTATCACCAGAATCTGAAAGCGTCATTGAATCACGACCCGATATCAGCTGACGAAGGCGAATTGATCGAGCAGATGGTGACCGACATGGGCAAGAAATGGGCGGAGATCGCACGTCGTTTGGGCAATCGCAGTGACAATGCGGTCAAGAATTGGTGGAATGGGAGTCAGAACCGGAGAAAGAGGAATGTGCCGCATCATGCTCCCTCATCGAAGACTCTCAGCAATCGCACACAACCACTCTCTGCTGTCAGCCCACCAGCATCTCCAGCTCAACAGGTCGCCAGACAACGAAGCTATGGTGACTCATCTGCAGGATGTAGTCAGTCCTGGCAAGATCTAGGACCTCCCAATCTCCGTCAACGCTCCATTCGCAGTCAACGGGGTCAAGCAGTCCATCACGCTTACAATAATGCACTGTCGCAGACGCACCTTCAAGATGTCCCCCAGTTTGAAGATGGCACTTATCATCCACATCAGGCGCCAGACCACCTTTCTCCTGCAGCTGTACAGAGGTCGGGTCCTGATGATCACATTGGACAATTGTTACCGTCACTTGGACCGATCAACACGAGCCAACCAACTCAGTCTTTGACATCTTATGCCATTCAACCGCCTCATTCCGCAACCTCCATGGACCGAGCGCCATCTCTGGTATCGGACCACAATTCCACGTACTCGATCTCTCCAAAGACATGGCCATCACCACGCCCAGAACTCCCCGCTCCTCTTAACAACAATCGATCTCGTTGGCATGAGCCGAGCCATGCTGACCGTCGAGGAAGTGCACCAGCCATCTCAAATTTGGTGTCCTTGCCTTTCACGGGCGATGAGGGGTATGTTTCAGCCATGCCACCATCAGCATCTTCTGAACACAAATATCTCCCTCCAGCACCTGATGGCAGACCAACAAGCTTCGACGAACAGTATAACAATAGCCATCGGCATTGTGCGTCGAATCCGAACATCAGCCTCTCACCACTGATTGAGCGCATCAACCATGCGAAGGCCCAATCCAGCGCTCGAGATACTCGAATGAACTTTTCTAGCCTGCTCAATTAACACATGTCCTTCATTTGGAACCGCGTACTGATATCACGTTTCCGTTCGTTGTCGCAATTTGAGCGTGGGTGGGAGGATTGCGTTTCAGCGTCGCGAAAAAATCATCTAACGAGATTTGATGGACCGACGACATTTTCATACTATGCTTTTACGCGGAAATATTGGTGGAGGTCTCGAGAAGTTGCTTTCAGAGCTCGCTCTCGACCACAATCGTCTTTCTCACGATACCCTGCTTGTTGCAAATCTCTTCGACACGTGGAGTGTCCCGTCGTACTTTCTCCATGTCTACCACCTATGACCACAAAAACTGTATCATACTATCACATGCCTGATTTATGCACGACTGAGCTCAGATACTCATACATAATCCAAGCGTTCGAAGCACATTGTTACTGGTTGTGTCTGGGGCTGGAGACGTTTGCTCTGGCCTTGAGCTAGTCCCTCGGGAAGCTGTTCTTCTCTCGAGGCTTCCTCACCCCGTTTCCGTGGACTCACTGCCTGTCATAACCCACATTCTCGGATCTAGATTCTGACTGGTTGGAGGACAGCAACGTTGTTCAATAGCAGGACCTGATCTAGCTGTTCGCAGTTCGCACTTCTCTATCACTGAGCCCGAACTAACACAGGAGACCTTCTTCTGCAAATCCTCCAAAGTAGCACGATGGCCCTGCAAACGACCCATGAATTTAACATTCATATCCTGTCGAATTTGCGTCCCATCTACACAAGCCAGGCGGAGAGCCTGAAGCTCACTGCCAGACATATGTAAGGTGGTCTGCCCGCATACACACCCACATTCCATGGTTCAGGAGTCGCCGAGGGCGCCCAGGAGCACCATTGGTCACAAGACACTCCATCCCAAATGTTACTTCTTTCATTCAAGGCCTAGCCGACGAGCCTTCGGCACTCTGCCACCTTCTGTTCGGCCGATCCACTTTGGACATATACATTCTACACTCCGTGGCCCTTCCCAGTTGCTATTTAAGCGCCCAGCTCCGGATCTTTTCCAGGGTTTCTCTCCCCAGTGGAGAAACATCAAATCTCCGGTTGCGAGCAGCTAGGGTGGGAGATGTGGATGTCAAATACTGGTATTCGTACCAATACGATACCCCGGTAATACACTTGCATTACTTACTTGTAGTGGATACGTGGCGGGACCCAGGCAGCTGGTAGCGATGCTCGGTGGAATCCGAATGTCCGGTCTTGCATAGGTCACTGCAACCTCCTGAACAATGTGCGATGTACGGATGTACGGATGGACGAGTCGCTGGGGTGAGACAAAGGCAGGCAACCGCTACCACCCACCATGGTTTGTGGCCACAGAAAGGTCATGTTCAGATCTCTAACAGCAGCCAATGAAGACGTCGCATCGGACTGGTGCATCGAGATGCTACTGCTGCTGTGGGTGCTGGGCTGTAGGCAATCAGTCCTGGCAACATCAATTGAGTTTGCCTCATTTTCTGCGGCCTGCAAGGCCATTGACAACGAATACACGCATGCTTCAATGCACGAGCAGCCCGAAACAATGTGATGGCAAGGGAAATGCTTCTGGGAATATCAGGCCCAGCCGTTGCCTAAGCTCCCTCCCTCGCAATAGATTGAAGAGGGATTCAGTTGGTCCTCCCTACTACCGCATCGACAAACATTCCGATATCTGCAATATTCCCCAACTCTTCCCCTCCAAAACCACCGTGCCCTTCCTCGTGGGTTCTACGACTTGGCGAACCCAGACTTGTGAGTTCAACGATGTACACCCCAAAGCAGCAGCAACGGGTTTGCCAGGTGGCAGTCGAAAAATGGGTTGTTTTCAACGTTTCTAGGGTGTCGCCTTCACGAGGAATGGTTACGTGTCGTCTCCATACGCGAGCATGAGTGGTTGCCCATGTCCCGTCTGCATCATCAACCTTGTACATTTTCTAAAGATGACAACTTCTCTACTTCTCGGAGACCAGGGCCCGGTCTCCCAGCGGCGCCTCCTCCGGGGATTTCCTGTTCCGAGATGACCCGACAACGGCAACCACAACAACACATGCCGTGACGGCTTGAATATCGAAGTATTTGACGAAGATGAGAGCAATGGCACAAGAGAATCCGATAAAGCCCTGCGAGGAAAGCCAACTTACACTTGCCTTCATTGATCTGGTCCTCCTCCATCGATTGGAAGGCGCTGTGGCACTCGCCGGGATTTTTGGAACCCAGCATCGATTGACACACATCGCATACATCAATATCGATGCAAATGATGAAGCCCGGAAATTGTAGGTACCTTCGCCTTTCGGAAGACTATGGCATGTTGATGATCAATTCCCAGATCACCACAGTCATTCGCATAAGCGAGTAGTCCAACCCGAAAGACGCCAAGTGTTTCAACATACAACCGACAATTGTACCCGTTACTAACCCAAAACCTTGATAAGCTCACAAACCCTGCAGTCAAAGGTGCCTGCAGGTGGAGTGGCGTCAACACGTCGGAAATACATGATCACCTTCCTGGCCTGACCTGCGCAAGCCGCTGGATTTGTTTGGGGCTGCGCAATCCTCATCAAAAGAGCAAGAGGATACGCCTTAGCTGCGACGAGGACAGTGACGCGCTATTCCTCCCCAATGTGTCCCATGCTCTTCATGCGCTCCCCTGTTGCAATATCGTGAACATCCTCTGCAACAGGACAATCGATTGCCCAAGTTCAAAATTTTATCTGCCCATCCATTGTCTTGCGAACCTGAAACTCGAAAGTACCCGCGGACATCGTATGGCGTAAGGCATGGAGCTGAGCTGCCAATCCCAAACTCAAACTAACCTCGACTTGACATCCTAGACGAATACCAAGGATTATCTATCAAACCCCGGACACGGAACACAGCTTTTGCGGCAGGTCTTGAATCTTCTCATAATGCAGATTGGATCTCTTTTGATGAAAATAGTGCGCAAGCCGCAGATCACCCTCCCTCGTTCCAGATGAGGGCAGAAGTTTTCTCCCTGTGGAGCACGCAGTGGACAAGAAGAACATACCCTAGCCCTGGTTCTTCAGCCTAAGAATTGACTGAAAGCAGATAGCACTCGACACAGACAAGCTTCTGGCTGAGCCTACTCGGACGATCAATTACTGTTTTGCGGCGGGAACAAACGAAACCCATGTCACACTTCTTTTGATTTTACCCGCCCTCTCCTTCTCCGGCTTGTAAAGCATTAATCTCTCAGGGAACCTTATTGAGATGCATCAATCCGAGATGACAAGGGTTTCGGGGAATTTTTTGCAAAATTGCAGCTGGAAGAGCAGGGGCCCAAGCAAGGCTCAATCCATGGATTTTGACGCAGTCACGACTCAGAGGAGGCTCCATCTGCAAGGCACCTCGATGATTTACCCCTCGTTCTATCATGAGGTTTTGCCAAAAATGCTCGTCTAAGGTATAACACCGCATTTCGTGTCGGGAACCTGATTAAGTAGCCCAGGGTGGTCTCAGACTTCCCGGCACAATAGAATAGAACCGCACTACCTTGGGTGACGCCGCATGAATCGTCCAAGCTTCTATGTCAGAACATCTGCTCGTTTCCCTTCACAACTATCGTCTATTTGCCGCTCTCAGGACCCTATCTAGAGCGTCTCATCCTTCTCGTCCCGACGTGGAAGCGAAGGCAGTCTGATACAGCACCGCTATCCCAGTCCATTCCTCCCTCTTCCCAGTTATGAATCAGCCAAGTTGGCCATTATTTGTCCCCTAAAGCTTCAAGCCCTAAGCACTGAAGAGATTGCCCGTGCAACTTCTCCTAGAAAGCCCACTCCTCCGTCTCCTCCCATACTTCAGCCCCACCTCCGACCTTTTGTCCAACGCCAACCGCAGTCACTCTTCCGGCTTCGTCTCGCCCCTCCTGAAGTATTCTGCTTCTATCTACCCAGGACGATGGAAAAAAGCCCCCCCCCCAATTCGCCCATCATAGCAGATTATCGGTCAACAGCCAAGCCATCGAAATGCCTACTCGAGAAAATACGGGGCAAAGATCACCAAATCCCGTATCCCAACAGAACTCGGGGACATCGAACGCAAAGCGGCTACATACAGCTGCCAGGGGCCAAAGTCAAAAGAACCCTCAAATCTTCTGCATGGAACCAACCTCACCGTTCGATTCTCCCAAAAATGAACCTCACCGCCCCAAAAGCTGGGGTTTTCCGGGAGAAGAGTCCAATGTATGGAACTAGCTAACTAATTCTATTCACACCGTTCCCTAGATAAAATAGTTGGTGGGTACGTACTCCATCTCATCGGCTTTTTTCGAATATCTTACCTGGCCGATGAGATATTGTAATACTGTAAAGTTAAAGAAGAAGAAGTAGAAGAAGTAGAAGAAGAAGAAGAAGAACCCTTGGAAGTATTAATTATTATTCTGCTTCAGAAATATAAATGCAACAATCAAATCGTGTAGCAGCTCTAACTAGAGAAACGAGGGAGGAGGGACGGCAAGATAGGTACTAACTAGTATACTGACTTGACTCAGCTAGGTAGGTAGGTAGGTAGGTAGGTAGGTAGGTAGGTAGGTAGGTAGGTAGGTAGGTAGGTACTCTTCATAGATCGAACCAATAGATATAGCAGACAGTGAATGTGATTCGTTCTCAGCCCTTAATCCGGTAAACTGATCAAGTCGATGTAAATGTGGAGAGAGAGGGAGAGAGAGAGAGAGAGAGAGGGAGGAGAGGGGGGGAATGGGAGGAGGTTGGCGAACATCAAGCAACAAGGACAGAGACAAAAAATGAACATGAAGACGGGCATGACAGAGTGTAAGTGACGATTGACTGAATGAATGATTTGAATGGATTTTCCAAGCCGTAGCCTGAGGAATAACTAGCTAATGCTGCTGGGTGTTCGGATCTTCATCACTGGTTGTGACGCGAATGCAGACTCATAACTTCGTTCGAGTGCACATGATGGCTCGATCGCGCGGGGCAGTGCGGTTCGTATGGTGGGACTCATCCTCTCCTTCGTGGTTTCGTCCACCACCAGCGTTTTGTGGGGGGCTTTCACAACTCCAGCCAGATATTCCCGCTCAGTGACGGTGACGGTGACGGTGACGTCTCCTGCTCGCTCCTCAGCTTCCCCCCACCATTCCCACCGTACCTCCCCTCCTTCCAGCTTCTCCAAGCCTCCCAGATAACGTGTTTAGCGCAAATCAACCTCTCCCTCGTCTCGACCACAACTTTACACTCCCTCGCCAATCTCTCCAGCACCACTCTCCTCTTCTCATCCTGCCTCTGCAGCGCCGACCGCCAAGCCCGCTGGATCGTGATAGCTGCTCGGGGACCTTTGGATGCGGAGAGGAGGCGCGAGGCTAGAAAGGAGAGTGACGCTAGCGTGAAGTCGGTGTCGAAGATTCTGCCGGGAAGGGGATGAGAGGGGTTTGGAGCGGTGAAGAGAGATGCTGGTTCGAGAGTTAGCTTAACCTAGGGTGCTAGAATGGAAGGTTCTCCATGCTTACAGAATTGTGCGCTGCACCCAAGATCAGCGAGTCTTTGGCTGAGATATCTGTTTGCCTTTGGACCGGCGCCGCTCTTGGTTGCACGGAGAAAAGGTTCATATTCATCAACGATGGCTTCAAAGACCCTGCCGTCCGCAAAGCTGGTCGTGAGATTATGGACCGTCAATCCCTGGCGAGAGGCTGCAGCCGACGCCCACTCCTTCAGCAGCATCTTTTGTCGTGCAAGATCCTCTGCATTATCGTTATAGTCTTCTTCTTCTTCTTCTTCCAGCGTGCCTCCGAGTCTGTGAATCTCATGCTTCAGATCTGCCCAGTCTATCAGGCTGGCCAAACCCCATTTGAATGCAAGCCCCCAGAGGAGTGCGACCGTTTTTTCGCGGAATCCGTCGACGATGTGTTCGGCTTTTATGTCCTCTACCATCTTGCCGACACCTTTGATTTCTGAGAGTGCGCTTAATGCGATCTGGACGTTGTACATTTTGGTTGCGCGACCCAGACATGGAAATTTTAGGTGGTGTGAGAGAGGCCAACCTTGTTCGCCTTGCATCAAAGAGAGGATCTCGCCTGTTGGCATGGTGATGGTCGTGGTGACATCTCGGTCGGTGGCGTGTGAGCGACGGTGAGAGGAGGAAGGATAGAGAAGTTGTTCGACTAGTCGGGTCAGTCTGACACCATCACGAAGATCAATAGCCAGATTGTCGATGTGATAGTCATACTCCTCAAGGGGATACTGGACGTGATTCACACAATAATCTAGGTGGCTGAGTGATCGTACGATATTACCAGCCCCGGGATTAAGCATCTGCGCTAAGGCTTGAACCACAGCTACCGAGCTTTTGTGTGGAGACGAAGACTGAAAGAGGCAGCGAGTGGATGGAGAGTATGGTGTAGTTTGGGCTTCGTCCAGAAGTTTGATCAGCATCAGGCTGCGGAGCAGAGTGCGGCGCAGGTCAGTTGTGCCTGAGTTTGGCGTGTCCTTGTCTGGATTTGCATCATCGTTGCGGATAAGGAACGTCTCGAAGTACCGCGACAAACCCTGCCTAGATACAGTCCTCTGTGTCGGGCAGGCGTCCGTCTGAGAAGTGGAGGAAGTTCTTGGACTGCTGGAACATTCACGACCAATGATAACTTCAGCACAGGCTTGGAGTATGTGCAGGTCGTAAGTGTTCAGCCAAAGATTGAGAAATTTCTGTTTCAATCCTAAATCTTCCGGTAGCCGGGAGGACTTTGTTATTGTCTCCTTTGGCAAGTTGAGAGACCCATAGAGGAGAGACGCTTGAAGACGCTTGTGCAGAATCACAAATGACTGGTCTTTGTAAATCGTCAGAAGCTTCAATCGAATTGGGCAAGTGTCTCCTGTGTCAGCCGAGCCTTTGGAAGAATCAAATAGGTTGTTGACTAGCTGCGTAATGGCGATTTCCTGATGAGCCAGCCAGTTGTTCTCATACAAGGATGGATTTTGGATGTCTTCGGACAACAAGGGATAATTTTGATTTACCACAGGTCTATCGACTTTGGGTAGCAGGATCTCTGTTGGAAGCTTCTCCGGCGCGGCTGAAGACAACAGATGTGGAGTTGCTGTCAATGTGTCATGTAAGCGCGAGAATCGGCAGGTCTCTTTGTCGCCTCCGTTCAGGCGCAGGCGAGCAAAATTGTTATTGACATCATGCTCTGACACAATCTCATCAGGTCGTGACTGAACCTTATTGGAGCCACTAGATTGAGCAGATTGGGCTGAACAGCTGCCTCTGGACGACGTGGTTTCTGGACCAAAGGATGACGGCCTTGGCCTCTTGACGGTTGCTTCGATTTTTGGTCGTCTATAAGCTTGATGAGGCTGTTGTGAAGACTCACCAAGAATCTTCTTCCGAGTCTTTGGGTTGCCAGCTGATTCATGGCCAGGAGGCAAATTTTCCTTCCCAGTCAGCCGGCCAGGAATGTCCTCGCTAATCGTTGACTCTTGCGGCGGCCTCAACGAGTGACGGAGAGGTGCGCGTCGAGGAGCCGCCGTGACTGATAATTTTGGATGACCTCGTTTCTTGGCCATTTGAGCCGCAATGCCTGTGAGATCGGCTGTCCGATCGCTAACTGAGTTTTGGTCACCAGCGCCAACGTCTTTGATAGGACTGAATACACCCATCCAAACCGTTGGCATGGTAGTGTCCTCAGAAGGTATGTACACAGTCCCACGTCTGGCTGGCTTCTTGATAGTCTCGTCGGTATCATAGAAGATGTGCCCCGGAGTCTTTTCAACAGTTGGCTGTACTCCCATCTCTGTATAGGCGACCGACCTGATTTGGCGTGTCTTTCCCATTAAGGACGTCGGCTTAAATGAGGCAATGTTCGTATCTCCTGATGCGAAGTTCACTCTTGAACGCGGTCTTTGGGCAGGTTGTGCCAGAGCTGACAGCTTTTCTCCCGTAGGCAATTGCCGTTTAGGATTGTTCAGGTCACGTTCTTTGCTATCTGATCCCTCATCTTGGTGTACTGCAAAATCCATAGTGCCCGATCTCTTCGGTCTGATCGCAGCAGCCCGTCGTTTCACCCCTGCCGCTCGTAAAGGTGCGGGGAAGTCAGTGGTGAAATCAACCTTAGATGCAGTGTCATTGTCAAAGCCGTTTCCCGTGTGGTCTGAACGGAGATCGAGGAATGCATCGCTCGGGAGGGAAGAAGGACAAGGGGTAGCTTCCTGTGGCCGCAACATCGTTCTGAGATGCAGGTGTCCACATCAAAAAATGTTGCATTTGTTGTTTGTAGATGAGTGCGACAGTGAGCCTCAAGTGTCGCCAAGATAACGGGAAGGATAGGGGTGGGAAAAGCCAGTCGTGTCGCGAGAGCTTCCATCTGTTTACCCTGGATGGAGCGGTGTTGTGGTGCCCGCGGCAACCAGCAGCCGCAGAACACCATTGCTGCCCGTCATTGGCAATGGCTGCAATGGATCTCGCTGGAACACATCCTCATATCGAGAAGACAGGGATGCCACAAAGCCGGTGTCTGCATCCGCCAACTGCTCCCCTGGAAGGGTGCTGCATTTTGGTCTTTTCCTTGCGTGGGCTGATGAATGTGCTTCTGTGCTTATGTCAGGAAGCGCAGGGCAGGCCCAAAATAGCATCAGCGCCACAGCCACGGCCCCTGACGCCACCGTTCACTTCTCCTGTTGTGACAGGACCTTTGTGCGGTCTGCTCAACGTCAATCCGGACGCAGAGGCTGTTTCGTTCCTTCGTCCCTTCATTGTCACTCTCTGGAATTTCAACTCTACATTGAACGTCTTGCTCCGCGCTGTATTCCTGCAGGGCTTCTACGTGGCTCCCAACATGTTCTTTTCTGCACCGACCTAGGCTAATGCTGTGAAACCATCTTGTCCTGTGTCCTCACACACTCTTCTCCCTGCGTCTTTGCATTTCTCGATTTGCCTCGCTCTACATCCTCGACCTTTTCGCGATGCATTCTGCGACCTCATTGTTCTATCTGGCTGTCTTCAGCCTCTTGCGACCTGGTGTAGCAAGATCACATGGAGTTGTGGAAGCAAAACCTGGCCCGACGGATGTATGCGCTGTATGTGGCTCGACGAAAAGCCACGTCGAATGTCTTGCTGACACAAGTCTCTAGATAGATCCAAGATCCATCGTCTCGGATGCTTGTGCTTCATATGCGACTTTAGACTCCTTAAATTCCGACATCTCCCCTGCCATAGATTCGGTTACAAGGTCGACCGATTTCTTTGCCTACTACCGACTCAATCTATTCAACAAAGAGTGTCCATATTGGTCAGATGCGAGCTCGATGTGTGGGAACAGAGCGTGCGCAGTAGACACACTGGACAACGAAGAAGATATACCTCCGGTATGGCGGGCGGAAGAGTTGAGCAAGCTCGAAGGCCTGCATGCAAATCACCCTGGCAGGCAGCAACAAAAGGAGAGGCCAATGGCGAGACCTCTCCAAGGAATGCTTGGTGAAGACGTTGACGAGAGCTGTGTGGTGGAATATGACGATGAGTGCGACGAGCGGGATTACTGCGTCCCTGAAGATGAGGGAGCTACGGCCAAAGGCGATTATGTTAGTCTGGTGAACAACACAGAAAGGTTTACAGGATACGCTGGACCCGGAGCGCGTCAAGTCTGGGACGCCATCTACAAGGAAAACTGCTTCTCAGAACCTCCAACACAGTTCCGGACAGCCGAGAGACCGTCGCCACTCGGTGCATTAGAGGCCGTCAAGGACATCCGAAGTGTCATGCAAGGGTACAAAGCTGGGTCAGATCCAAGTCATGAGGACGATCTCTACCCGCTCGATGATGAATGCCTGGAGCAAAGGGCCTTCTATCGGATCATCAGTGGAATGCATGCCTCAATTTCAACCCACATTTGCTGGGACTACTTCAACCAAACAACAGGAGAGTGGGTTCGAAATCTCGAATGTTACAAGCAGCGACTCCACGAACGCCCAGAGCGTGTATCAAACCTCTACTTCAACTATGCCCTGGTAACCCGTGCCCTCGCCAAGCTTCAGAAACACCTGGAACATTACACTTTCTGCCAAGGCGATCCGGACCAGGATTTCGAAACCAAGCAGAAAGTGATTGAGCTCATCAGTCGCATCAAATCTACTCCTACTACTTTCGACGAGTCCCTCATGTTCCAGGATCCGGCAATGTTGGAGCTGAAAGAAGACTTTCGAAATCGTTTCCGAAATGTTTCTCGTTTGATGGACTGCGTCGGCTGCGACAAATGCAGATTGTGGGGCAAAGTGCAGACTGCAGGCTATGGAGCCGCTCTCAAAGTCCTCTTCGAATTCGACGAGACCAAAAACGGCGAGAACCCCCACCTGAGAAGGACAGAATTAGTCGCCCTCGTCAACACGCTGGCCCGCATATCCCACAGCTTGACGGCGATCCAGCATTTCAGAGCTGCGATCGATGCCGAGGATGGCAACAAGAACATCGTCGCTGAGCAGCCGCTCCAGAAACCGCCGCCGCCCGCAGTCCAGAAAATGAGAATCCTCCAAGATGAGTTTGAAGAATTCCCCGACGAATACGAGGACGAACGACCTATGACATCTATCGGGGAGGAGTTCTGGGGCGAGATCGATTTGGTCTGGCGAGCTTATAAATACGTGCTTTCCAGCTGGATCAGCCTGCCGTTCAAGACGTGAGTTCTGCTAACAAGACTTCTTCCGTCATGGTTGCTAATACGTTGAATTGCAGCTGGGGAATTATCATCCTGGAGATCAATCGCCTGTGGAATTACTGGCTGGGTCTTCCCGTGCCGCCTAGGTCGTGGGGTTTTTATCTGCCTACTAGAGATGAATTATGAGGGCTTGGTTGATTTGTTGCATTGGAGGAGATTGTTTCAATCGTTGTGTAGTAAAAAGGTGCTTGGCATTTAGCGTTGTATGAGAGGTGTCGGGGGCCAGTGACCGGCCATTTGGACATCTGAAAGAGCTTAGAACATACCAGTACACACAATAGCTGATTACTTCTCACAGCAATCTTGGATTCCCGTTCGACCATGAAGCCCCACACAACATCTATGCAGACACGCCAGATCCGAGCCAACCCAAACAACACACCCTCTACCGCCTCCCTTTCCTCCTCTCCCTCTCCCTCTCATAACCCCTCCCCTCCCTCCCCTCCTCCCCCTGAATCTCCGCCACCAACCTCCG
>JAABUK010005713.1_pt1 | contig 19149 bp, 28 predicted proteins | sample 5559141 | NCBI WGS metagenome assembly JAABUK01 (sample SAMN10711869, study PRJNA513367) | rock metagenome | isolation source: Antarctica rocks | place: Antarctica: Victoria Land, Pudding Butte nord | collected 2016-01-03 | reverse complement strand
CTAGGAGGTCAGCAGCACCTTGGACTTGTAGATGGCCAGTCCAATGGCAAGGACAGCAGCAGCAGCAGCAGCAGACTTGATCAGCAGGCTCTTCTTCTCCTCATCGCCTGAACCTCCACTCTTCTTGCCAACACTGCATATTCCGAAAGCCACATGGAATGGATGTCCAGACTGTCGTGAGCATTTGCAGATGCAGCAAATGAATCTTTTTAATATTCTAACTCACCCGGACTTGCTTGAAGTCTTGGTGGTCTTAGAGTGGTAGGTAGAAGTTGTCGCGGAATCACCGCCAGCACCGGGGTATCCGGTCTCCTCTGCGCAAGCATAACAGCCATCAACACAAAGTTAGCGAATCAGCTCAGCACCGCGACTGTGACTGCCAGCAACGAGTTTGCCTGGATGCATGATGCCGTCGGTTAAAACCAGCCAGTTTCTGGACTGATGCATCAAAATATAAATATATACGACGCGATGGATTCGCGAACGCGCAAGCATCCGCACGGGCTGCAACAACAGACTTACTGGCAGCCGCAGGGTCGACTGGCACATCCCTGATCTCCTTGGGAGTGTAGGAAGAGTCTAGAGCTGCTGCCATCCTTTAAGGTAAAAAGGTGATCTTGCAAAAGCAAGTCCTGGCACAAAGCTGCACAAACTGATGCAGGACGACGTTTGGGACAGACAAGTGTGCTCGCGCCCTTTGCTCAGAGTGGCACCCGCTTCAAACCTTCCAGCGCGTTCAAAATCACCTCCTCTATCACCAGCGCTAAGGGTTGCTTGTGAGGGTTTGCTGACCGAGCGATACTGAGTTTGAGTTGACTTTGAGTTGAGTTTGAGTTGAGTTTGAGTTGAGAACCGCTTCGTGGGTTTTTAGGGTTCTGAGCTGAGATGCTGACTGAGCTCACAGCTCTGCAAGATACCACACAGTCTGCGCATATCGAGTGACATCATCACAGCTCGACTCCAAGTACTCACGTGCAGGCATACGCAACACAATCATCATCTTTACCTGGCGTGGAAGCTCGCTTGGAGTGCAAGACTTACTGTGATCAGGGCTTCACACCCCTGCAAGTCTCACCATGGCGTTTTTCCAGCGAGTTTTTTCTTACGTGTTCAACGAAGTGTTAGTCAATACCTTGGCAAACAGGTACCGAGAAATCTGCACCTGAAGTGAATGTATCTACCCAGACTTGATAAGCTGACACCTGCACGTGAGCTGCTGCAGTAAAAGTTTCCAGCGATTTGCTGTGAAAACGACACACATGGTAGAAGAGATGTCAAAGAAAGGTCAACTGCTACCTCGAATTCATCTGCACATGCGATAGTCTGCTGCCTGTGCCCCACTTGCTGTCGTGCATATTTCACAAAACGAGCCTGACAAAATCTATCAATTTAGGTGTTGGCACACAAGGTCAACTTGGAGAAAAGGCAGCTGAGTTTAAGAAGATTTTCAGGGACGAGGTGCACCCTTGACCCTTCATGAATCTTCATGGCTGTCTGTGCATATTGTTGTCTTTGTGTTTTATGCACGTGTTGACCTCTGCTTGCATACCCAGATGAAGAAAGGTATGGACACACATTTTGGTAACAATCCCAAGCAGCCTCCAAAGTGACACTCATCAAGGTTGAGCCAGCTGGCCACCCATAGCTTGCAACAGTTTGTGACCAACTGTACATCTCGGAACAGAACAGGTTGCAAGACCTCCAGCGCTGCTGAACACATCTGTGCGGGTGACAAGCCTTTTTGTGAAAGCATATGCCTGTATCTTTGCCGTAATCAGATGCGCAGGATACTAGCAGTGACTGCAAGCTGCTCTTCTGCGCTGATTTAGTGTGTTGTTTGCGCAGCTCTGATGTCTTCTGATGGTGCTGCTTGTAGATTTCATCATAAACTTGCCCTTTTTTGTTAGCATTTTGTTCTGCTAGTCTACTAATGCCAAGCGTTACGTGTGCAGCTTATGCATGCCTTCAGCCTTCCTTACAAGTGTATGTATATTTGATGTTAATAAACAAAGGCTTTTGTAGCTGCTTTATTGAGCATCCTTTGTGATAGCCTTCGATTTTGACAGTACAGATTGGTCTCTTCTTGTCCCTTTCGGCTCTTCACATATCTGGCACAAAAGCAAAAGGTGCTTTGACTAAAGCTGTAAGCTTCTGCTGTTGTCATCAACTGTTGTGCTGCTTAACTTCTTCACTGTGGCGTGTGATAGTGATGGCACCAAAATTGCTACAGGCATTCATGAAGAGTTACAGCCTCTAGTTGACATGTCCATGTTGAGCATTCCAGAGAAAGACAAGAAAGGCAGAGCACCTCAGGTACATGATGCAGGTGCAGAATATCTGTAGTAAAGCGTGGACAATGGAGTCCAATGTACAGGCAATGTATCTCCACTATACAGCATCCAGTCGTACAAGTCTGCAGTCAAAGCATGGTGTCCTATGACTCTCTCAGGCTAAGGTCATGGTATAATTGTGGCACACTGTGTGTGCAAGCTTAAGGCATGTCTTGCCTACACACTGTACAGGCTAATGTACACATGCTTGCCATCACAATCACTGGTATCAAGCTTGTTGTTCTCCCCTGGAAAGGACAGGTGCTTGACCTGCAACACGCACAATTACTCAACATTATGGACATATCTCAGACGCTGTGCTGATCTTATCACAGAAATGAAAGCAACATACTTTGCATGCAATTGCTTTGGTGCAGACGACTAGAAGCCTGCAGCACTCGGTCACTTGTTGCTGATGTTTACTGTACGTATGCAACAGACAAAGTGACACAAGAGTGCAACACCTGCTCCTTGCATGGCTTCAGTAAGCAGCTGAGTCTGTTGTTGTTGCCAGCCCTGAGAGAAGGCCTTGCAGCTGGCAACAGCCCTTGCACTGCTTCCTTCTGACCCATTGCATGCTCGAGCAACCCCCTGCCGAGACTGTTGCAGGGGGTCATTGCATGAGCTCCATAACTCCTGGCAGGCTGCATGATTGCGTGCTTGTGATGGCTGTGCCCACTCCAGCAGCATGCTGACTGTAGTTGGCAAGCTGCCTTGGGCATCTATCACAATCTGCTGCAGCACTGTCTTGGATGGGGTGAAGACCTGCTGGCAGCTCCATAGGTAGTGCAGCTCCTCTGAGACATCTATAGTTGGCAGCTCATGATGTAATGCATCCTGCACACAAATGAGCAAGTGTGTAATGTTATATATGGCTAGACTTTGTGAGCATGACAGATGCTGCCATGTATGACGAGACATGCAGGTCAGCTCTGACTATCACTGTTTGTTCGTACCTTGCAATCTCAGTAATTACATGACTGCAGGTGCACGTACTTGTATCGTCAGTGCAGTGGACTTTCATGCAACATGGGTGCAAAGCAAAGGTCTATGTCCTCTTCCACAAAGTGCTGAGTTGACTGTAGTCTTCCAGTGCACACTGATGCAACCTTTGCCAAAATTTCAAAGCACTATAGCGCTGCAACTGTTTACCTGCATGACATCCAGGTTGCTTTGCACAAGCCATGCCAAAGCTGCTTGCATATCATCACCCCACTTGTTGACAGCAGCAACACTCTGCAGTTGTGAGTAGCCAAGCGTTTGGTACTCAGCAGCATGGCCCAGAGCCTTTTGCCATGCAACTGCCTGCAAGAACTCTGAGTTCAGCCGTTCAGATGCCAGCTGTTCCTCCAGGTCGCTGTTGCTGTCATACCCATGACTGCTGATGGCCGACAGGCCACTAGCTGTTGAGGACAGCGTTGCCTTTGCTCCTGCTGACTCCTGTCCAGTGCTGCTGTGGGCAGTCTCTGCCCCAATGCTGAAAGCAGCTGGAGGTTTGTCAAGGTCTGACTCGCTGCTGTGATCCATGGCAAACAGGGCATCAGAGACCTTGTCGTAATCAGAGCAGATGCTCTGTCCATCATAACTGGAATCAAAGCAGTCTTCTGGCACAAGACTGTGTGAGTCAGTAGCTGGATGGAGAGGTGTATTGCAGTCAGCCTGCTCAGGCTGAAACGCCTTGATGGCGTTTGGTGTGATGGGGCTGGCAGCTGCTTGCACAGGTTCAGCTTTGCTGATACGTGCCTGCTTGCCAGTCTGCTTGACAGGAGTTCTTTCCTGTTGCTGCAGGCGCCTGCGCTGTGTCTGCGACCCCCTGTCTGTCTGACTGGGTGAGGTCAGGGGCTCAGAGTGGGGAGACTCTGCTGCTGACACTGCTTGAGCTGGCGAAGGAGTGCGGACAATAGGAGGGTGAGCAGAATTGTTGCCATGCCAGGCACTGACAGCAGGCTGAGCAGGGGCGTTTCTGAGTGAGCGAGCACCTTTGGTAGATTCGTCTTCCCTGAAGGTATGGCGGTCAGAATTTGGATGCACTGCTGCTGCTGCTGCTGGTCTGGGCACCTTGACCGGCGGAGTCGCTTTGAGGCCAATCTCAAGCTTTGCCTGATAGACTGCATCCTTCACCTGATCTTTGTCCATTGCTGCTGGTGCTGCCCTTGGGACCTCTTTGGGCTTCACATCTGGAGCTTTGGCGACGGGTCTGCACAGACAGAGAAGCATTGCAGCAAGCACCCGGGTCGGGTCTAGTCGTCATGACACTTTTGAGGACAGATCATAAGGTGGGTTTGGACAGATGCAGGGAGAATCTAAACAGTATGGTACCAGAAGCTAGAGCTTGCAGCAAAGAGATGGGCAGAGCGTACAGTGGCTTTGTAGCAACCTCTTGCCGCAGATTTTTGATTTTGACTCCTGCGGCCTTTGGCGCTGGAGCCTTTGGCTTAGCTGTAGCCACTGCTGCCTTGGACTTGCCTTTGACTGGCCTTGTAGAAGCAGGAACTACATCTGCTGCCTTGATCTACATACAAATGCAGGGTTTAGCTTGATCAAATCCAGGACGCAGCAAAACAATAGCTAAGATGTCATGATCACCTTTTGTCTCTTCTTGGCCTGCTCATTCCGGATGTGTATTGGATGTGACTTTGTCACCTACAATCAAGTGACAAAATGGTTTGGAGTGGCTTAAGAGACAGCAAAGGGTAAACGTGTTGACAAGACAAAAACTTTCATGCATACCCTGCCAGGGCATGGCGCGTCAGAGTACTTGCTGTTTCTGCCAGAACCACGGGGGCAATGATAGCCAGTCTTTCGGTTCCTGCACGGCACCAGTCATACTGATGATGCAGTTACAGAAGGAGTCAAGTACAACATATCTCTTACTTCTCGCATCGAATGCTCTTCAGGTATCTCTCGATGCAATCTTGATGGTAGACTGAGGCCTCAGCCTCGCAGCCCGGGTAGGTGCATCCTATGGGGCAAAGGAGACGTTGCTGTGTGGCTGCAAATTTCAGCTGATTGTTACACCTATGAGAAGGCGCCAAGGCTACGCAGCTTCTGCTCTTACCTAAAGCATTTAACTCTTCCTTATCGCCCTCACACTCTTTGCCACACAGGTCACAGAAATAGCCGATTACTTTGTGCACCCCATCTATGCCTATTGCAGCCATGCTACCATGCGGTCAAGAAGGTCAAATGCTATCTAAGCAATCGCGCAAGTGAGTGCATGTCAGAGACCTCCGTACGGGCAACAGGTCTCGTTGCGCAACAAACTTCTGCACTGTTCACTGACTAGTGTCAGGATCCAGCTCAGGACTCAAGTTGGCCCTTGGCTCAGAGTTGGCGTTCCCTGTAGCAACTTCGCATGCCTTTGGATGTAACTCTGAAGCGATGGTGATGGATCGTGTGTGAACAGGGGCTCAGGAATCACGCCTGAGTGTGCAATGCATCTATGTTTGCTTCTGCACAAAAAGCTTTGCAATGAGCGCCTCTGGCTGAGCTATAGCTGCAAGATGAAATTTGCTTGCTGATAGTTCTGCCGGCAGCTGCTGCAGCATCCAGCATGCAGCATGGTGCCACCACCAACAGCAGGATGCAGCATCCACCAACACCACCACCAGCAACGCAGCTTCCAGCATCAAAAGGATCCAAAGGAGACCCGAACTTTCATGCCTTTGGCCATGCACTACTGGCCGGTGGAGTTGACGAATTATCCTGCTTGCTGTTCTACGCCTCACTTCAGCTATATGTGCGACGCAAAAAGGACTAAATGGTTGAGAGCTGTCCTACTATATGTTTACAAGCAAGGTAGTATGAAAAGTTGACACGCAGAAAAACAAAGCTGCCAGTGTTTGCTGAAAATGTACTGTAACCATATCTTCTTGACAGCTGGGTCACAAAACACGAGACAACATGGTTGACCTGCAAACTGCAACAAGGGCAAATCTGGCCTGTCCAATGAGTCAACCTATGAGTGCCAAGCAAGCAGCGTATCAGGTTTTGCAGCATCACAATATTGTACAATGTCATCTCATAACTATTGCCAGAACTCGTTGTGAGTCACAACATCTTGTTTGTTTGCAGTGATTCATTTTTGAGGGGCTCAGTGGCAAAGTCCCCTGACTGCGGCTTCTGGAGCTTGAATACAGCTCCAGATTTAGGCTTTCTAGCAGGCAGGTTTGCAGTTGCAGCTGGAAATCAGATCATCTTTGCACTCGTCAAGACAACAAATCATAGTCATCCAACCTATCATTGTATTGCAGCACCTTCCTCTTGATTTTGGAAGTATCAACCCATGTGACAAAGTCCTCCATGTTTCTTGTGACCAAAAATGCTGGCTCAGTGACTGTTTGAGGGCCAACCCTCACATGTCCTTGCTCAATGAAAGTGACGGCTTCCCGAAGTGACTCTGACATTTTGGTGCGAACCATCACAACTGCAAGCCTCCGCCGGCAGAAGGCTGATACAGTCAGGATTTCGAGCTGTATGAGGCTCTTCTTTGTTGTGATAATGCCTAGAGCATATAGCCTGCAGCATTTACAGCGTCAGACAGGACCGCAGAAAGTGCAGGTACAGGATATGGATTTGCACACTTCAGGTCTTACTTTTCCAACAGTTGGTCTGTTAGCTCGATGCGAGTAGGATCAGAAGCATCTAGTTTCCTGAGGAAGTGTACAAGCCTAGTTACCATTCCACACAGCTTGCTATACTTCTTGTAGTCGTCTCGACCTTGTATGTGGTAGCGACGCATGATCTGCAGCAAGATTGATAATGTCAAGCTTGTACAGAGACAGAAATCTGCAGGACAAGGCAAAACCCAGACCAACCTCCAGCTCTCGGTGGTTGTTTTCGCTTTTCCATTGCAGAAAGTCGACCTTCTTCAACAACTTGCGCTCGTGAAATTTAAGCTGCCTCATTCCGACTTCAGTTGCTCTTCTTGCGCTGGAGCACTCCAATAAACTTGTTCAATCACAAAGGAGGCGTTGTTGCAGTTGCGAAGTCGAAGGGCTTAATTGAGGGCTTATAGGGAGCCAGATTACTCACCAGCTGGTGGCGGGGAAGCGAATTCAGATCAGAAGTAAACTGCGTTGAACTTGCATCTCCGTTGACAGAAGGATCGTAGGCAAAGAAGCTTGTGCCAGCATCATGGAAACCCACAGCCAACACAACGCTAGTCTGGAAGGAACCAGGGCGAAATTTTTCGACTTTCTAGATCAGTACATACAGCCAGAAGCTGATCAGGCTGAGTCCAGCAGATTAACCGCAGCCACAGCCGACTCATCTCAGGCTATCCCATGCTATGTAAGCCAGTTGCAGCATATGAAGGATAGTGAAAAGACGACGCTGTACGTTCAGTGGGAGCACCTCGTGGATTATGATCTTGAGCTAGCTCAGTTCATTCAAGACCATTACCACCTTTTAGAGCCTTATCTGAGAAAAGCACTGCAAAATCTCGTCAGGACACACATAGAGTCTTATTCAGTCAATGAAGGCGACCAATCAGAAAAGGAGTTTTGGGTTGCTTTCTATAACCTTGCCAACCTTGACAAGCTGCGAAATCTGAGGACAGAACAGATTGGCAAACTTCGGGGCTTCTCTGGCACAGTGACACGCACCAGTGAAGTGCGTCCTGAGCTCTTCTTAGCTTCTTTCAGATGCTTGGAGTGCAACACAGTTGTACGTGATGTGGAACAGCATTTCAAATGGACCACACCTGTGATCTGCACAAACGAGACATGTGGCAACAGGTAACACCCATCTGCATCCTCCTCTGCAAAGCCCAGCCAAAGTCTATATTAAAAATGATCTTGGTTGAGAGCAGGAGAAGTTGGAGTCTGGTGCGCGAAGAGAGCAAGTTCATTGACTGGCAAAAGGTCAAGGTGCAAGAGAAGTCAGACGAGGTTTGTGCAATGACAGTTGACGTTGTCAAGCTGCAGTGTGGGCCAGCTGTTGATTACCACTTGTACCCAATGCTTGGTCCTTACTGAAACTTGAATGAGCAGGTGCCAGCTGGGAGTCTCCCACGCACAATGGAGGTCATTTTGCGCAACAACGTTGTTGAGTCTGCCCGAGCAGGAGATGAGATGACTTTTGTTGGTACTCTGCTGGTTGTACCAGATGTTGCAGCAATCACAGCACCTGGGGAGAAAGTTCAGACAAAACCAGGTTTGCATGTCATTGCAGTCAGCTCTATCTACTTGCTCAGCATTGCAATATCTTGTTCATACACAATAGTCAAATGACTATGGATTTTTGTGTGTCAGGCCAGGGTGGCTTTCAAGGGCAAGGCATCAGCGGTCTGAAGATGCTTGGCTGCAGAGATCTGACATACCGGCTTGTGTTCTTGGCATCTGCAACTCAGGTGATAGTTCCATTGACAATTTGACGCAAACCCTTTTGGTCCTGCTTTCTAGATGGATATGACGGCTGAGTGATGTCTGGCAGCCGTGACACTCAAAGGTGGTGACATGATGCAGGAATCTGACAGTAACAGTGGTGCAGCCAACATCAGGGCTCATGAAGATGCTACAGAGGAGGAAGTTTATCTCAGCTACACAGAGGATCAGCAGACAGAGCTTGATCAGATGAAAGCAAACGCTCAGATTTACAGAGACTTGACCAAAAGCATTTCGCCACAAGTTTATGGTCATGACGACGTCAAGCGAGCTGTGCTACTGATGCTGTTTGGCGGAGTTCATAAAGAGACCGGAGAGGTGATTAACTGCAGCCTTCATGCTGACAAGGATGTCAACCTGGAATGATGTGCGCTAGTTGAACAAAAGCTTTCAGCTATAGATCAGCTTCTGCGCCCTGGCAAGTGTGTGCATACACTGACAGCATGGCATGTATGACAAAGCTCTTGTACAACCATCACCATGCAAAATCAATGTGTAATGGTCTTGATTGCGCTTGGCTGCAGGGGATCAACTTGCGTGGCGATATCAACGTGGCAATTGTTGGCGACCCCTCCTGTGGCAAATCTCAAATATTGAAATATGTCTCCTCATTCCTGCCACGTGCAGTCTACACATCTGGCAAGTCCTCTAGCGCAGCTGGGCTGACAGCAAGTGTTGTCAAGGTATGCTTTTTGTGTGGATCTCTTGCGCTCATGTAGCGTGCATCTAATGCCATTTGGCTTGCATCTGTTGCCATGTGGCATGCATCATCTGGATTGTACCTGCTGATGTGGCACTCTTGCAAAAGCAAGGTCTGAAACCTTTTCCAAGCGTTCTGGCTACAAATGCAAATTATTTTCTCTCATATGTGCTGATATTCTGCTCAGCAGCAATTGGTCTGTCCATGTGCAGCCTGATATTGTCTGCAGCACCCATATGCAGCCTGACATCATCTGCAGGAAGCTGACCTGACCACAAATTGTGGCACGCCATGATGTCTGATTGGCTGGGCTGGTGGTGCAGGATGCGGACAGCAACGAGTTCTGCATTGAGGCAGGTGCTCTGATGCTGGCAGACAATGGCATCTGCTGCATTGATGAATTTGACAAGATGGACGTCAAGGATCAGGTCGCTATCCATGAAGCCATGGAGCAACAAACCATCTCAATCGCCAAAGCAGGCATCCAGGTCAGTACATGTACGGGTGCACGTTGTTCCTTTTCAGTGTGAGTGCTGATTGACCTTTTTGCTTTGCATGGGTTTATCTTTCAAACGCTGCCCATGAGCTTCTCATCACAACTGATGGTACGCAATGTCTGCTTGGCTTACCTTTGTAACCTTTGGCTGTTGTGCAGGCTAGCTTGAATGCACGCACATCCATCCTGGCAGCTGCAAATCCACTTGGTGGCCGGTATGACAAGTCCAAGCCAATCAAGTACAATGTGGCTTTGCCTCCGGCCATCCTTTCCAGGTGAGCTATATTCAGTTTTTTGAGGTAGATAGATTTTATACGTTTACTGATCAGCAATGAGGCATGGCAATCATTTGGAGCTTTGCTGCAATCTGCGTGCCTGCTGACAATCTTCAACATTTCACGGCAAGTTACCTTCTACGAATGAAGCCTCCGGCAAATGCCTTTGCACACCAGAGTCTTCGTTCCTGATCAAAGCCACAACCTTACAAAGCAGCATCTGAGTGGCACATCTAATTGGCTGCATGTGGCGCCAGACAGCCTGTATCATTAAAGCATGGGCTCTGACCCGCTGGTGATGCTTGCAGGTTTGACCTGATGCACGTCATGATTGACGAGCCAGACGATGACATGGACGTACAGATTGCCACACACATTGTGAAGGTGCACCAGCGGCGGGAACGTGCCTTCAACGTGCCATACACCATGGCTCAGGTGCAGCGGTACATCAGATATGCACGCAGCATCAGACCCCAGATCAATGAGCAGGTAGGACTGTGTCGTAACTCACAGCATGCTGAAGCTGTCACAGCCATTCATGACACCTACGTCAACAGCATAGCAATGTCCGCTTCAATCCGTCCTGTAGTTTCAGCTTGCTTGGGCAAAAACTGTCTGCCCAGGCAGCCAATGCACAGTATTGCAAAGCATCGTCAACATGAAATGCGGTTTACTAAGTGAGCAGGACATTCAAGCGAATTGACCTTTGCAGGCCAAGCTTGCTTTGGTGAGCAGCTACATACAGCTGCGCGCTGGTGATGCAGTGGGTGGGGCTGTGTACCGCATCACTGTGCGTCAGCTAGAAGCCTTGGTCCGCCTGTCTGAGGCCCATGCTCGCATACGCTGCTCTGCAGTCATTGAGCCCAGAGATGTCAGAGAGGTGATCTTGTCTTGCTCATACAGTCATCCCCAGCCATGTGCTGCACATTGCTGCTGTGTATTCAATTCTTTTGCATGCAGCATTCTTCAATTGCAGTCACGCCCTGCTCACACAATTCTGGCCGCAAAAGTGTCTTTGGTCAAACTGACAGTTGGCCCTGGTAGAGCAATCTATTTCAAGTGCATGCCCACCACAATCTGTGGCACTATGTGGTCAAATTGCAGCGTGTAAGAGTACTGAAGCAACTTGTAACCACTGAATGGTATGCAGGCCAAGCGGTTGGTGAAGAGCAGCATAATTGCTGTTGAGACCACAGAGCAGGAAGTTGATGATGAAGACTTCATTCAAGACAACGCTGAGGTCACTGACTTTGTGAAGGCCCATAGAGGATCTGAGATTCCACCAGGCCCTACTGAGCCACAAGGTGACTGTCTTCTTGCCTCAGCATTGGTCCATTGCCCAGACTGCATTGCTTTGAATGACCTGTGTGACTGTTACATGCAAGTTGTCTGCCATGCTTGAATAGCTCAGCCAAATCCCTAGTGCAAGCTGCCATTGACGGGTGTCTTTCCTCTGAAAAATTGCATCTGAAGGGCATGAATCACAGAAGCTTTTGCACAGTGCAGTGAGTGTGCCCAGGACATGTTACCTGCTGTGCAGTCTTTTGGGCATGTGGACCTTTAGTCAGAATGTGTTTTGATCTACCTATGTGTTGTTCAGGAGCAGACATGATGGATGTGGATGAGCCCTCTGCATCTGGCAGGGCTGCACGCACTCAAGAGGGATCCAATAATTTGGGTATGCTCACTTGTGCAACAACAGAATGCCAATCAAAGCATGCAAGACTGCATCATGGCCTATTTGGAATTGCACGTCTTTGGGCAGTGCTGACTAAGAAGATCCTCCACGTGCCTGCTGGACCGCAGCATGTGCAATGATTTGACCTAACACAGTATCCAGCACCGATGCGTGCTTGAAGGCAATGGCTGCTCATTGTCCTACATGAAGGCAAGAAACTGTAGGGCATTGCTTCTTGTGCATCTCAGGCACCAGAAATGGTGTCAGCCTTTTGCATATAGATGCTGTTGGTCACAGAAGCTGTTGTTTGCGTCAGGCGCACCACAGTCCAGCGAGCCTGATTCCTCAGTTGCAGCACAAGGAGCAGCTGCTGCACTGGCAGAGCCTCAACAGAGGCAGGGCACTAGAGTCAGTCTGAAGAAGGTGGATCAAGTCAAGGTGGATCCCTTGCTGTGCTTCCTGCATGTAGCATGTGCTTGACTGCATGCGCTCTCTTGCTGTCTCTATCTCAAGAGTTGGGACAGAACATCTGCTTTAGTGCCAGCATTTTGCTTATGCTGTCTCTATCTCAAGAGTTGGGACAAAACATCTGCTTTAGTGCCAGCATTTTGCTTATGTTGCAAGTTGTGGGTTTTGCTTGCAGACTTTGTTTGTGCAAAGGCTGCGTGAGGTTGAAGCAGCTGGTGATGCAGCTGGCTCCTCAGCTGAGCCCAGTCAGGCAGGCCTGCCTCAGAAGGACTTGCTGTCCTGGTACTTTGACAAGATGGTTGAAAGGTATACGTCTCTGTGCATCTTGAACGCCCTTACACTGCTGCATCTAGTCTCTACACAGAATGTGGTTTTATGCACACAATGACAATCACAGCAGGAACAGGGATGTAACTTGCTTGCCTGAAATGGCCACACCCGGCATGCAATGCTGGCCACAGCATGACTGAAAGCTGACCCTGTCTGCTCTTGATTGATGCAGTCGTCAGTACCAGAGCATGGACGAGCTCAGTAAGGACTACGTGCTGGTGTGTAAGATTGTGCATCATCTGATCAAGAGGGACAATGTGCTGATTGTACTGAGCACTCCAAGCCGCTCAGATGAAGAGTCTAATCAAGACTTTGTAAGGAGACAGCAGCAGGAGCGTGTTCTGGCTGTAAACCCCAACTACAGCCTTGAGTGATGCTGACATTGCCTTTGTCACACGAACGTGGCATGGTGCAAAGGGGTCTATGCAGTCATTGTGTTTGCACTTTGGAGTACTGGCTCTGTGACAGCCTCAAGAGTATTGCTTGCACAGTCCTGTCAGTATAGGACTCCAATCCACCGCCTTCACTTATGCCTTTTATGCTGATTCAAATGTTTGAGTTCATTGCCCAGCTAAATGCCCATTAATTACAATGCTGGGATATTTTCACAGAACACCAGATTCAACATTGGGCCACTTTCACAGAACACCAATTTCGATGAAGCTGGCAAAGTGTCTGATGTAACGGAGCACATGGGGTCCAATGTAGGCATGCGTTATCCATGTGCAAGGCGTGTAGCAGCTACATCAATACTCTTTGTTCAATTTTTGTATTGGTTTACAATCATACGGGGTCTGATCAGAGACCTCGTGAGATCATTTGTGTGTGATTCATCTACAAGGGCTATGCAGCTGGTGCATCGTTATGCAATCTGCCAAATACGGAAAGTAAAATAGAGAGAGAGAGAGAGATACTACAATGCTTTAGCCAGCCAACAAGTCTGATCACATAACGCAGAAGACAAAGGTCAAACTTGGAGGACATCAAGACAGCTTAGAACAAACTTGCAAACTTGCATGTGATCTTGTGCAAAAAAGGATCGCATAGTGTCAGTATTCATGTAAAATCCCGGTCTGGGGGGTGTCTGGAGTGGTCTGGAGACCGTAAGCCTACGGTCTGGGCGACCGTAGTTACGACCGTAATCTTGTTTCCAATTGCCAAATTTGAGAAAATTGCGTCGAGCCTCCGAAACCAAGATCTTACATGACTACCACAGACAGTATCTGCAAGTTCATAGGCTCGGACAGGTTGCAATGTATCAACAAATCTGCCAACCATGAGGGAACTCAACCCCTTGTTCTTCTACGTAGGGTACCATCAAGCAGCCTAACAACACGTGTCTGCCTGTAACAGTCTCCGAGTATCGGGAGATGTCACTTGACAGCCTACAAGCCAGGTTCAGCCTGCACAACGTTCATTTGTGTGCGCAGTCTGGTTCGTTACATATGGACACGCGCCATCTGTCAAGTCGCAGTTCCTAAGCTGCACTTACAGACATCAGTCGACTTTGAACACTGTCAAGTATGGCAGGACACCTTGAATAAAGTACAAAGGGAGCAAAGAAGCCACAAAAGAAATTCACCCAATAAAGGGAGTTTCCTCCAAGACAAACAAGCACAGGTCAACATCTACACTGCACAACAAGCTTCCAGAGCTACATCCTGGCCTTGATCAATTGCAGCAATGAAGTTGTTGAATTGTACACCTTGCAAGCATTTTCCATTAACAAAGAAAAGGGCACGTATGCATCTGGCCACACATTTCAACAACCTGTCATCTATACGTGACACCACCATTGACTCAAACTCATCATCAACAACCATTGCTGCCAATTTTGCATCACGTGCTGCTGAATCAGTGTGGAGATATGCTCCCCAATGCAATTTGCCCTTAGTAGCTGCATACAGCATACTATAAAGCAGACTCTCCAACTCTGTAGACTCACTCTGAGGCTGGCCGCTGAGTACCGCCAAGGACATGAAAGCTGGTGTGCCAGTAATTTCAGAGGATTGCAGGCGTACCTACATGACACAGCTTATGTAGCTGAGCAGCAAAACATACTATGAGAGCCTTTGTGCGACAGGTTCCACTTTGATAAGCCTGCAGGTACCTGATCAATGAGTCTCAGTGTTGCCAAGTCTATCAGAGTAGCTTTGCCACCCTGATAAGAGATGTTGTGAGCAGACACATCTCCATGAATATGTCCATTCATTGCCAAAAAGTGAATGGCATCTGCAGCCTGCAATGCAAGACTCATCAGACCATGACCAATATGTTTCTAGACGTAACGAAGGCTGCAGGCTTGCCTGCCGAGTAGCATCCACAATCATTGTTGGAGATCTCAAGCTTGCCAAGACCGGACCATAGTATGGTGTCACCAGCCAGCTTCTGTCACCATGTTGTGCTGTCCCAAGCACTTCAGGCAAGTTGCAAACCTGGCCTCCCAGCTCCTTCACCCGGCAATAATGTTCGATCTGTAAGAAACATGCTCATAAACCATTTTGCAGGCAATGGCTTCAAGCATGGTTCATGCACAGTGGCATATGCAACCCAGTGCTGGCACACAGCTTTGCATGTGCAGGTCCATGTACCACATTAAAGGAGGCATTGTTCACCTCCTCATTCATGCAAGCACTTGTCTTCAAGACCACAGGCATCTCCTCAATGCTGCCGCGGAAGACATCTGCAGCCCTTGAGCTAGTGCCTGAGTTTGAGAAAATGGCACCAAGCGCCCTCTGGGCAGCACAACACGACCATCCAGTAGCTGAAAGCTACCCGGCAATGCTGGAAAGACATAGCCTAGACGCTGTGGGTTACTGTAGTAAAGACGCACAAGCGCTTGAAGGCCTGGGGATGCAGTGTCTGGACTGAGACCCAATAGTCCAGTGCGTCTGCTCTGGCAACCCTGTACAGTTCACTTAGCTTGTGTCATCTTTCTTTGCGCATGACATTGTAATGCCCCTTTAGTAGGGCTGTCCCCATCACAGGATGCAAATACAGGTGGCATGCAAAATATTGCACACTTGCACATGGGAACAACAGAAAAGCAGCAGAACAGCAGCTAGGCATATTGCTGCCATGCCACTGTGTGGAGAAGCATAAGCAACACTGTACGTGGGAAATTGGCCATGCCAAATCTGTTGCAACAGCGGCGTTGTGAGGTTTTGATAGAGATGACAGGCTTGACTGCGTGAATACTATTCAGACGCTGCTAGCAAAAAAAGGTCTCCCGCCTGCATGGTGCGTACTTGTCAGGATGTCACAACCGAGAAGCATGCTGTTGATGAGGCAAGGCAAGTGACAATGGTGATACAGGCATGAACATGGACACTCTTGGGGGGACTGCCTTACTGAATCAAAGGAAAAGCAGATGCAACAAACAAACCTGCTGGATGTGCCAAATCTCGACAGATGTGCTTCCCACAGCAGCAAGCACCCAAGAGCTACGCTTGGTCTGAGAACTTTGTAGCTGCTTCACCCGCTGACCAAGCTGGAATGCCACAGCAACGTGGTTGTTGGCTTCTGTCAGAGTGCTTGTGGCTTCCACTACAGATACTACGTTGGCTGCCTCTGCATAGGTGTCACACAGCAACATGTCTGGCTTTGCTCTGATGCTGCTATCACTTACTGCAAGGCCCTGCAAATGTGTATCCCACACCAGCATTGCTGCACGTCCATGTAGACTGAAGCATGAGCGCAAATCTGTGAATAATTTGATGACAAGCTTCTGTACTGGCTCCTCTGACCTGCCATCAACCGGACAATCCTCCATTTGTTGCTTCACTGAGTGAGCTGCTGCTTCCAATGCGTGTGTATCAGGCATGTCACCCAGCAGAGCATGGACCAGCTCTGGCCCGCATAGCTGCGAGGAATCCAGCAAGGCTTTCCCAGCTTCACATGCAGTGTGCAATGGCGTCTGGGTGTACTTGAGCCGCTTGTAGACATCTTTGGCAACAGTCTCTGCAAACTTCCTGAGGGGCCCAAGAACATCTGAGACGGCCACAATACTGGACACTGCAATCAAGGCAAAGCCAAACTTAGAGCTGCACCAAACTTAAAACATGCCCAACTCGTTGCATGTAACAGCACTACAGATTAGACTTCAGCCGTTACAGGACAGATGTACATCTATAAACATGGGCTTCGGATGCTCAGCCACAGCTGCACCAACAGCTGCACCAATTGATGCGAATGCCAGCTCAGGGATCGTGCACACATTCAGTATATGTCCATTCAGCTTTGCTGATACTCTGCAGGTATGTAAAATGCATACACATGTCCAAAGTGTGGGCGGAATGACTGCAAAGGGGGACTGAGTGGCTGCATTTATAACAGTTATGGTGTCTCACAGGAAAATTAGCATGCATAAGAGCTGACAACTACACGCGCTGCAGCATCAATGGGCCCACCTGCTGTTGGCTGTTTGATGACATATTCTCCTTCAGGTAAGTCTTGTGAATAATGAGCAATCACATCAAATCCATCTGCATCCTGGATCCGGCCACCCTTGCAGGCCTTGTCTAGTTGCTCTAGGAGATCCTTGACTGTTGTGTTAGTCCGAACCTTGACTAGCACCTCATCCCCAAGCTTCAAAGCCACAGGTCCCAATGTTTTAGCCATGCCTGCAAGAATGACAAGCTAGCATCATGACAATGTACGGCTTACATTATGGCAGTATGACTGGATGTGTTAATGAACACAACCAGTCTCTGCAGTGCTCATTCATTGGAAATGCAGCCCGTGGGTATTGAATGGGTGGGTGCACTGAATGTGTGGACATTTGCGTGTCCCTGAAGCTGTGTGCAGATCAGCAGCAGGTGAGTTGCACATATGGTGTCCTTTGCACAGTGAAGGGTCAGTGCACAGCAGTTTTATAATGCTGGGCTTCATGCAAAATGCTTCCAGCTTTGGTAGCGAGGAACTGTTCTCAGTCCCGACCTCTGATCTGTATTCGGGCCTTACAAATGATGTCAGCTATGCGTTCCCTGCATCAGCTGTGCCCCAAACCTTTCCAGCATACAAACATCTGCGATGGTCGCTTGTCGAATCTTCACACTGCACAACACCCTGTCGGTGAATAGGGTAGGTGACAGCTCTTTACAAGTTACAAGGCTGTCGAAATATGAGCATGACTGGACCGCGAAAAAACGTGACCACTGGCTGCGCATCTACCAAAAGAATCTTACCGCTTCGACTGGAGTCAACTAGACCCGAAGAGCACTCGACAGCGCGTGCCCACACTACTCTCCTCGGCTATCAGCCGCTGATGAGCGTCATCGGTATCCCGGCTGGCTAGATAGCGGGAGACACAGCCAGATCCTGTTGATGCTGAACAAGACCGGGCTTCCGGAGTTTCCACGTGCCCGTTCTTGTTATGCTAAAGAAGCTTGCAAAATTCCTACTCCCACACGCTCGGCGCTCGGCCTACGCGTGCTACGCCGTGTGCACATTTAATCTCCCTAAATTTACAAATTTATAAAGCTTTTCGCGTCAAACCAGCTGTTCTGGCATACGTTTTGAGGTGTTGTGGTGCCAACACATTACTGTCAATACACCTGATTCTTTCTTGGCAGGTTTGGCATCTTTCCAGTGTCTGCCTGATAGCTGCTGTTGTCATGTGCTGTGAAAAGCAACCTTCAAACAACGAGCTGCCTGCTGGAGCATGCTTATGTTTGTGGTAGTCAACTTGTAAAGCCTGCAAGACATCAGGCTGAACAAGGTGACAGCATGCCAAGACAAGGCTATGGTCCTGTGACGAGGTCATCAAATGCTCTGGGAGCCTCTGAGCTTCATGGATGCTTCACAGCAAAGAGCAGAGCAGCATCGGGGAAGCGAAAGGAAGAGGAGAACAAGGTAGGTTTCGCAGTTTGGCTCGACAGCATGCTTGGCTCTGTGTCCTCCTTTGTGACAACTCAACAGAGTGAGGGCAAAATTGCCGCTGCACTATCGCATGGAACAGCTCGCCCGCAGCGTGACCATTGCACGACTGTATCCAGGCCGACGGAGGGATCAAGAAGGGTAGAGCAGCCTTTGGAGACTTGACGAATCATGCCCAGGGCCAGGAGGCTGCCTTGCCGGACAAGGTGAGTATTCGTATATTGCTACAAGATCTTGGGCTGACAATCTGCTGAAAACATTGCAACAGTTGATTTATCTGTGCATCATCATGCACAGTCTTCGAGCAACATCTGTTGATATCATTGAATTCTTGATTCTGCAGGTTACTCATAGCAGCAAAGCTTCATACCAACTCAGTGCAACTTCTCGCCAGCAGCAGGTAACAAGTGCTGTATCGCAGCACAGACAATCGCTATCCAAGCGTGGCACCGATATGAGAACCTAACAGCGTCCTCCTAGACATTGCAACATTGCAGTGTTTGCATTTATCTTGCCATCAGAAACAAGGTCAACAGTCTCCTAAAAAATTGCAATTCCCATTCTCATTGTTTAATGTGGCTGTTCAGGCGTCCTGTTTGGACCCCAGGC
>JAABUK010005712.1_pt1 | contig 19150 bp, 19 predicted proteins | sample 5559141 | NCBI WGS metagenome assembly JAABUK01 (sample SAMN10711869, study PRJNA513367) | rock metagenome | isolation source: Antarctica rocks | place: Antarctica: Victoria Land, Pudding Butte nord | collected 2016-01-03 | reverse complement strand
CAAAGACCAAAGCTTGTGGGCTGAAAACCGGCAAGATGCTGATAGAATTGGCTTTTGTTGTTATCAAACCGAGATGATAGAACTCATTTCGGACATGTGTGACCACCGTAGCCCTCCGGGAGAGGGCTGGGGTGAGGGAAGCCGCACGGACCGCACCATCGCCCGTGCAGCGCCGATCCGCGCTGTGGCCGCCGGGGACCGCGCTGGCTGTTCCCCTTACCCCGGCCCTCACAGTCGCTGCCTCAAGCATGGCATCCCTTGCATCTGGGGCACTGGGCGTCGTGGTGGTTCAGCCAGGCGGTGCGGCGGCCTGGGCTGGTTGGGCATAACATGCCATGTGCTTGGCCCGAGGACGGCGCCCCGGACGGCAGCGAGGGCCCCGAACCCCAAGCCGCCAAGCGCGGCATCGCCCCGCTCAGCACCAATCAAGATGTGTGAATTCAGTAGCCCAGAGGAGGGGGGAGAAGCGGCGTTGCCCTGCTTCCGGCGGCGTGCGACGCTAACGCATGGAGAACAACGTCGGCCATGTCAGGTTCTTCGCCCATACCGGCCCGCACGAGTTGGCGGAGGTTGCCCATCTCGTAGGGGCGCCGCTACCCGAGCGGTCCGCCATCCTGCGCGGCGTCGCGGGCCTGCATGGCGCCGGGCCGGAGGACCTGGCCTTCATCGGCCATGCCCGGCACCTGCCGGCATTGCTGGCCACCCATGCAGGCGCGGTGATCGTGCCGCCGGACCTGCTGCCGCATGTGCCGGCTGAAACCATCGCGCTGGTGACTCGCAACCCCTACCTCGGCTGGGCGCGGGCAGCGGGGCTGTTCCATCCAGCCGCGCCTGCCCGGGCCGGCGTCCATGCCACGGCGCATGTCCACCCCGATGCGGCGGTCCACCCGACGGCGGAGGTCGGGCCGATGGCGGTGGTGGACGCCGGGGCGGAGGTCGGCGCCGGGTGCCTGATCGGGCCGGGCGCAGTGATCGGTGCGGGCGTGGTGCTGGGCGAGGCTTGCCGGATCGGCGCCAACGCTTCGCTGAGCCACGCCCTCCTGGACGCACGGGTTTACATCTACCCCGGGGCGCGCATTGGACAGGAGGGGTTCGGGTTCGCCATCTCGGACGCCGGGTTCCAGACGGTGCCGCAGCTTGGGCGGGTGCTGATCGGCGATGACGTGGAGGTGGGCGCGAACGCCACCGTGGACCGCGGTTCCACCCGGGACACCGTCATCGGTGCCGGAACGCGGCTGGATAACGGGGTGCAGATCGCCCACAACGTCCACATCGGCCGTTGCTGCGCGTTCGCGGCGCATGTGGCGATCAGCGGCTCGGTCACGGTCGGCGACTTCGTGCAGATGGGCGGGCAGGTCGGCATGTCCGAACACCTGCGGATCGGCAACGGCGTGCGGATCGGGGCGCAGGCGGGGGTGATCGGGGACCTGGAGGACAAGGCAGTGGTGCTGGGCAGCCCGGCACAGCCGATCAAGACGTTCTTCCGGCAGGTGGCGACGCTGAAGCGGCTGGCCCAGCGGGGCTGATCTTCTCCCTCTCTCTCCGGGAGAGGGCCGGGGTGAGGGAAGCGGCAAGCACCGCACTTGCCCGCCAAAGCCTCCTGCCTTAAAGGCCGGCGTCAGTCCTTGCGGCCTCCCTCACCCCGGCCCTCTTCCGGAGGGAGAGGGGGAGGCAAGCGACCCTACCCGCCCCAGCCTGCGAACACCTGCCGGTCGCGGTTCTCCTGCATCAGCATCCGGAACCCCGGCAGCTTCTCGAAGCCCAGCCCGCCGGGCACGCCCGTCTCGGGATCGGCGACGACCTTGGCGTAGGCGTCCCCGCTCAGCTTCTCCCACTTCCCCGCGGGCTTCTTCGCCTCGACATGCACGACGGTGGCCTTCAGCACCATGCGCACGACGGCCTCCTTGGGATTGGACGGCTTGGTCAGGCTCGGGAACCCGCCGACCATCGTCCAGCCGTTGCCCAGCGCCCAAGCCTTGAGTTCGTCCGCTGTCATGCCGCCTTCCGCTTCTGCTTGCCGACCGACTGCTTGCCGGCGCGGGCCTGGTTGGGGGCGCTGCCGGTCTTGGCGCGTTCCAGCACCAGCCTTGCATAGTCGTCCATGTCGCCGTCGAACGGCGCCACCGTGCCGTCCGCCGCCAGCCACAGCCGGTCCGCTACCAGCTCCATCAGCGAACGGTCGTGGGTAATGAGGATGACGGCGCCCTGGTAGTCGTTCAGCGCGTCGAGCAGCGCGCGGCGGCTGTCTATGTCCAGGTGGTTGGTCGGCTCGTCCAGGATCAGCAGGTGCGGTGCGGCCATCGCGACCAGGTTCAGCAGCAGCCGCGCCCGCTCGCCGCCCGACAGGTGCTCGACCGTGGTGCCCTGCTTGTCGAAGCCGATGCCCCAGGAGGCCAGGCGCGAGCGGTAGCTGGTCTCGCTGTCCTCCGGACGCGCCCGGCGCATGATGTCGAGCGGCGTGTCGGCGGCGTCCAGCGCCTCGATCTGGTGCTGGTGGAACCAGCCGACCTGGATGCGCCGCTCCCGCTGCATGTGCCCGGCCTGCAAGCCCAACGCGCCCGCCGCCATCTTGGCGAACGTGCTCTTGCCCGCGCCGTTCACGCCCAGCAGGCCGATGCGGTCGTCAATGTCCAGGCGCAGGTTCAGGTTCCGCAGGATGGTGTCCCCGCCATAGCCGACCGACGCGGACTCCAGCCGCATCAGCGGCGGCGCCAGCGGGCGCGGCGGCGACGGCAGCAGAAACGGCGCGACCCGCTCCTCGATCACGGCGGCGATGGGTTCCAGCTTGGCCAGGCGCTTCATGCGGGACTGCGCCTGGGCCGCCTTGCTGGCCTTGGCCTTGAAGCGGTCCACGAAGGATTGCAGGTGCGCCCGCTCCGCCTCCTGCTTGGCGCGCGACGCCGTTTGCAGCCGCGCCTTCTCGGCCCGGCGGCGCTCGAAGTCGTCGTAGCCGCCGGTGTAGAGGTCCAGCTTGCCGTCATGCAAGTGCAGGATGCTGTTCACCGAGTTGTTCAGCAATTCCCGGTCGTGGCTGATGATGATGGCGGCGTTCGGATACCGCCGCAGCCGCGCTTCCAGCCACATGGCGCCTTCAAGGTCCAGGTAGTTGGTCGGCTCGTCGAGCAGCAGCAGGTCGGGCTGCGCGAACAGCGCGGCGGCCAGCGCAACGCGCATCCGCCAGCCGCCGGAGAACTCCGCCATCGGCCGCGCAAGGTCCGCGTTGGAGAAGCCGAGGCCGGACAGGATTTCGCCCGCGCGGGCCGGGGCGCGGTCGGCGCCGATCTCCTCCAGCTCGGCGTAGAGGTCGGCGATGCGCTCGGGCGGCGCGGTGTCCAGCTCGGTCATCAGGGCGTCGCGGCGCTCGTCGGCGGCAAGGATGGTCTCCAGCAGGCTCACGGGCGTCGCCGGGTGCTCCTGGCTGACGGCGGCGACGCGGGCGCGGCGGGGCAGCGCGATCTCGCCGCCGTCGGGCTGCAGCTCGCCCAGGATCAGCTTGAACAGCGTGGACTTGCCAACGCCGTTGCGCCCGACCAGGCCGACCTTGGCGGTCGGCGGCAGCAGGACGCTGGCGCGGTCGAAGAAGCGCCGTCCCCATGCGTTGAAGACGAGGTCATCTATCTGGAGCATTTTCGGGTGTGCCGTTCGATTGGGGCTTGGCGCGGGATGTAGCGGGGATGGATGCGGATTGCGAGGATTGCGTTGCTGGTCCAGGGTATGCCCGAACAGGGAGCCGCTCCCATGACCGATGGTGCCATGCCCGACCATGCCCCGCCCGACCACACGACCCCCGACCACACGACCCCCGAGAACCGCCCGATCACCGCCGCCCTGCTGGCCGCCATCGCGCACAGCACCGAGCCGATGGCGCTGTCCGACCCGCGGCTGCCCGACCATCCCATCATCGCCGTGAACAAGGCGTTCGAGGACATCTCGGGCTACACGGCTGCCGAGATCGTCGGGCGCAACTGCCGGATGCTGCAAGGACCCAAGACCGACGATGACACGGCGCGCAAGCTGGGCCGGATCATCGCCGAGGGGAACGGCTGTGTGGAGTGGCTCGTCAACCACCGCAAGGACGGCACGCCGTTCTGGAACCTGCTGTTCCTGTCGCCGGTGCGGGACAGCGAGGGGCGGATCATCCACTACTTCGCCAACCAGCACGACATCACCAGGGGGCTGCCGGAGCGGCTGTCGGAGGTCAACTTCGGCCGCGCGCACATGCCGGCGGAGATCACGGCGGAGTTCCAGCGGCTGGTGCATGAGATCGCCGCCGCAACCGCCGGGTCGGACGATCCGGCCCATGCGCGGGCGCTGGAGGGGATCCTCGCCGCGGCGCGGCGGCTGGCCGAGGTAAGCAGCGCGCTGGCGCCGGGCGCGGCGTAGGCTCCTGCCCTGCCGCACGCCGGGTCGTGTCAATGGCGGGGTTCAGTGGCATGGTGCGCGGGCGGCACGGCAGCGCAGGCACGGCATGGCCGGTCTCCGCTCCTGGGCACCGTGCCGCAAGGGCCGGGGAGGGCAGTCAGAGTCAGGGCCAACGCACATGATGCAAGGCCCGCCCTGGCTCCCTCTCCCTCCGGGAGAGGGTTGGGGTGAGGGAGGCGGCGCGAGCGGACCTGTCCCGTGCAGGCCCTGCAATGGCTGGACTCATACCGGCCCGCATAGGTCCTGACTTGGTGCCGACGCATCCTGGCAGTGCAAAGCAGGCAGGTCAGCTCTTATGCGGGCCGGTATCAGTTCTTGCGGCCTCCCTCACCCCGGCCCTCTCCCGGAGGGCTACGGTGGTCACACATCTCCGGAACGATCAAAGAAACCAAGCAATAACAGGCACTTGTCGAATGCCACCAAAGACCAAAGCTTGTGGGCTGAAAACCGGCAAGATGCTGATAGAATTGGCTTTTGTTGTTATCAAACCGAGATGATAGAACTCATTTCGGACATGTGTGACCACCGTAGCCCGGAGGGAGAGGGAGCAGGGGGCGATCCTGTGACATTTGCAATCATCCTGGCGGTCGGAGCAGATGGACGCTGTCCTCAGGCCGTATTGTCCTGCCTGGCTTTTGTTTCAGGGAAGGACCGGCTCAGATAGCGTGACCCGCGCAGCCCGAACCGCCAGGGAGCATCCCGCGCCTGCGTGATCCCGATGCGGGGTCCTGCCACGACGGCGCACGCCTCGGCACGGTCCAGCAGGCGGAACGGCGGCTGGTGCAGCGGCTGCCCGTCCAGCGCCGCGGTAACGCCCAGGGCCTGGCACAGCCGGCCGGGGCCGGCGCACAGCAGCCGCTCCGCCATGCCGCCGCGCCTGGCCCGCATGGCCGGCAGGCCGGACAGCGGCTGCAAGGCGCGGATCAGCACGGCGGCGCCCGGCTCGTTCCCGCAAACCAGGTTCAGGCACCAGTGCATCCCGTAGGACCGATAGACGTAAGCATGGCCCGGCGGCCCGAACATTGCGGCGTTGCGCGGCGTGGGGCCGCGGTGGCTGTGGGACGCGGGGTCGTGCCGGTCATAGGCTTCGGTCTCGACGATCAGGCCACCGGCGCCGCCCACCAGGAGCACGGTGCCGATCAGCGCCTGCGCGGCCTCTGCCACAGGGAGCAGGAAGGCGCTGGGCGGCAGGGGCGGGGCGGCGTCCAGGCAGCGGCCGGGCCGTCCGGCAGGGGGGATGGGCGCCGTCATGCAGCGGTCCTTGTCTGCGATTCCGGCAGGATCGGCGCCAGGCCGGGACAACGTGCGGCCCGGCAGCCTGTTTCGGATGCTGCTGCGCCGGTGGGCGCGTCGGCGGAAAATCGGCGGCCCCGTCGTGGCGCGATGCAGCCTTGCCCGGCCCCAGGCGTTGTCATGCGCATCAACCCCGACATCACGAGGACCTCAATGGCCGACGCCTCCACCCTGGCAAACGCGCTTCATCCCGGCATCGCCAAGCTGCGGCAGCAGGTTGCCGGCCTACTGCCAAACACCGCTCCGGGCGTGTCCGCGACGGCTGAGGCCGCCCGCCCGACGCTGATGCAGCAGGCGATGGACAACGCGCCGATGCTGATGGAGATCGGCACGATGCTGCTTCGCCTGGTGCGCAGAGCGCCGGACGCCGTGGGACGGCAGGCGCCCCTGCCACCTCCCCCGGCCCGGCGGATCGGAGTGCTGCGCCCTGTCCTGATCGCTGTTGCCGTCGCGGGCACGGCCTATCTTGTCAGCCGCGCCTTGCGCCCCGGGGCGGGCAGGCGATAGGCAGCGGGCCGCGGGCAGCCCTCCCAGCCTCAGGAGCGCATGTGCCGGGGTTGCCGAGCCGGGCAGCCTGGCCATGCACGGAGACGGAGCGGCGTTCCGAACTGCACCCGGAACGCGCACGAAGCCGGCAGGCGCCTTGGCCTATAGCCCGAACTCGCGGTTCCAGCGGTCCAGCACGGCATCGCGTTGCGGCAGCAGGGCCGCCCAGGGCGCCTCCTTGATGGAGTCCACGCGGGGGCCATAGGTCAGGCGGGCGGCCAGGTCAGGCGGCAGGACACAGTCGCGGTTGGTGGGGCTGTAGAGGCTCTGGGCGAAGGCGGCCTGGTAGGGAACGCCCAGCGTGGCATCTACCCAGGCCAGCGCAGCCTCCGGATTGGCTGCGCCGCGGGGGACCTGGGTGCCGGTATGCACGCCGTAGCTGCCCTCCCGCGGCACCACTTTTCCCACCGGCAGCCCGGCATCCATCATCTGCTGCACGCGGTGGCCGTAGAACAGCCCGGCGTCCACCTCCCGCTGCTGGAACAGCGACAGGTCCTGGCTGACGGTGCGATACACCTTGAAGGCGTGCAGCCGCTTGATGGCGGCGAAGCCGGGGCCGAGGTCTTCCGCGCTGCCGCCGTGCAGCAGCGCCGCAATGAACAGGAACGTCCAGCCGTAAGCCTGGCTGATGTGCGGCACCGCGACCGTGACGCCGGGCGCCCACAGGTCCATCCAGGACGCGGGCGGCGCGGGAAAGCGGGCGGTCTGGTAGGCCAGCGCATACTCGAACACCATGAAGGCGTAGTTCGCCGTGGCCGGCGGGCGGCAGCTCTCGTAGATCGCGCCGATGTTGGACAGCCGGGCCGACTGGTCCGGCGCCCACAGATCCAGCCCGTCGCCCAGGATCGCCTTGTCGTTGTCCAGCATCACCACGTCGTAGGGCGGGCGCCCGCGGGCGATCTACAGCTTGGGCAGCATGACCACGTCGTCCTCGACGGCGAGGCTGACCTGGATGCCGTGCCGGCGCTCGAACTCCGGGATGACGCTGTCCCGCAGGGTCTTTTCCACGGCGCCGCCGATGGCCTGCACGCGCAGCACCGGCCGCGCCTGGGCGATGGCGGGCCGGGCCAGGACAGCGGGCGCGGCCAGGCCGGCGGCAAGAAGGGTGCGGCGGGACGGCATGGGCGCTCCTGGGTCGGGGTCGGGGGCCGTGTGATGGCCGCACCCGGACTGTGGCACCGCGGGCGGGGCGTGGCCAGGCAGGGGAAGGCAAAACAGGGCCTGGCCAGGCAGGGTTGCCCCTGGAAGGCGGGATTGCAACAGGAGTGTCGCGGGCGCCTTCCCCGGCCCCGATGCTAACTCGCGCCATGCATTACGTCGCCCTGGCCACCGATTACGACGGCACCATTGCCCATAACGGCGAGGTGGACGCGCCGACCATGGCGGCGCTGGAACGCCTGCGCGGCGCGAGCCGGCGCCTGATCCTCGTCACCGGGCGGGAGTTGGACGACCTGGTGCGCTGCATGCCGCGCCTCGACCTGTTCGATGTCGTCGTGGCCGAGAACGGCGCGGTGCTCTACTGGCCCGCCACCAAGCAGGAGCGGACGCTGGCCGCCCCGCCGCCGCCGGAGTTCGCCGAGCGCCTGCGCGAGGCCGGGGTGTCGCCCCTGTCGGTCGGCCGCGTCATCGTCGCAAGCTGGGAGCCGAACGAGGGCGCGGTGCTGGCCACCATACGCGACATGGGGCTGGAGCTGCAGATCATCTTCAACAAGGGCGCCGTGATGGTGCTGCCCGCCGGGGTGAACAAGGAGAGCGGGTTGCGGGCGGCGCTGGACGAGCTGGAGATATCGCCGCGCAACGTGGTCGCGGTGGGCGACGCGGAGAACGACTTCGCCTTCCTGAACCTGTGCGGGATGCCGGTCGCGGTCGCCAACGCCCTGCCCCGGCTGAAGGACGCCGCCGCCCTGGTGACGCAGGGCGAACGCGGGGCGGGCGTGGCCGAGTTGGTGGACCTGTGGCTGGAGACCGACCTGGCGGCGGTGGACGCCACGAACGCGCGGCAGATGGTGCCGCTGGCCGCGGGGCTTGATGGCGGCGACGGCCTGGCGCTGGTGCCGGTACGGCAGAGCCTGCTGCTGACCGGCACGTCCGGCGGCGGCAAGAGCACGCTGACGACGGGGCTGCTGGAGCGGCTGTCCGAGCACGATTTCCAGTTCGTGGTGATGGACCCGGAGGGCGACTACGAGGGGCTGGGCGACGCCGTGGCCGTCGGCACCGCCAGCGACGCGCCGCGGGCGGAGCAGGTGCTGGAGATCCTGCGCAAGACCGCGTCCTCGGTCGCGGTGAACCTGCTGGGCGTGAAGCTGGAGGACCGGCCGGGCTACCTCGCCGGGCTGCCGCCGGAGCTGCTGGCGCATCGGGAGCGCACGGGCCGGCCGCACTTCGTGGTGGTGGACGAGGCGCACCACATGCTGCCCGCCACCTGGGACCCCGGCGCCACCGCGCTGCCCAACGGCCTGCGCGGCTTCATGTTCGTCACCGTCCGGCCCGAGGCGCTGTCACCGCGCACGCTGGACTGCGTGGACCGCGCCCTGGCGGTCGGCGACGAGGCGCGGGCGGCGCTGGCCGTCTTCGCCCGCGCGCACGGCCTGCCGGAGCCGGACGGCACCGATGGGGGCACGGCGGACGGCGTGGAGCGCGGCGAGGTGCTGACCATCTGCCGGGACGATCCGGTGCCGCGCCGATACAAGGTGATCCCCGGCATCACGGAGCGCCGCCGGCACCTGCGGAAGTATGCCGAGGGCAAGCTGGGCGACGACAAGGCGTTCTTTTTCCGGGGCGCCGAGGGCAAGCTGCGGCTGCGCGCGACCAACCTGGTCATGTTCCTGGAGATGGCGGACGGCGTGGATGACGAGACCTGGGAATGGCATCGCCGCCGGGCCGACTTTTCGGGCTGGGTCGGGACCAGCATCAAGGACGGCGAGCTTGCCACGGAACTGCGCGGCATCGAGGATGGCGAGGTGCCGCCGGACGAGGCGCGGCGCCTGGTGCGCGCCGCCGTCGAACGCCGATACACCGCACCGGCGTAACAGCCGCGCCAATGCCGGGGTGCCGCCGGTGCAGGCAGACCTTCCGCAAGAGCCTCCTCGCTGGAACACACGGATTCGTGTTCGGCGCGTCAGGGCACCAATTGCCGCCTGCGGAGTAAGTGCATCTAACATGGCTGATGGCGGACCGCGGCGGCGGCACACCCGCCGGTTCTGCGTCCAGCATGGAAACGCCGAGGGACTTCCAACCTCTGACCGAAGGGGATTGCACCGTGAAGCTGACGATGACCGTCCTGGCCGCCACGCTGGTTGCCGGGACCGCCCTGGCCCAAACGACGGCGCCCACGACGCCCGGCGGGTCCAACCCTGCGGTCCCGGGCGCCGGGCTTGTGGGGCAGAACACCGGCACTGCCCCTGCCAGCGGCAACCGCAACCAAGCTGTCGCTACGACAGGTGCCAATGCGCCCGAGCCAGCCCGGGGCGCCAGTTCCTTCACAGAGGCCCAGGCGCGTGGCCGGATCGAGGACAAGGGGTTCAGCGCCGTAACCGGCCTGGCAAAGGGCGACGACGGCATATGGCGCGGCGCGGCCACGAAGGGCGGCACGGCCGGGCAGGTCTGGCTGGACTACAAGGGCAACATCGGCCAGGGTGCCGGCACCCCTGCTGCCGGCACGGCGGCGCAGACCCCTTCGGCTACCGGAGCGTCACGCTAAGCCGACCAGACTACCCGGCCTGCATGGGTCTGATCCCGGATCCATGCGGGTCGGCCGCCTGCTAATCCAACATCCCGTACGGAGAATGACATGACGTTTATTGGCTGGCTCGTCCTGGGCCTCATCGCCGGGTTCATCGGCAGCAAGATATTTGAAGGCTCCGGTCAGGGCCTGGTCGTTGACATCATCCTCGGCGTGGTCGGCGCGTTCGTCGGCGGCTTCCTGTTCTCGCTGATCGGCGCGGCGCCCGTTACCGGCTTCAACCTGTACAGCATGTTCGTGGCGGTCATCGGCTCGATTGTCGTGCTTTGGCTGTATCACACCATCATGGGACGGCGGGCGATCCGCTAACCTTCCGGCAGGCGCAGGCAGAAACTGGCCTGCGCCCGCTCTGATGCCTCTCCTCGGCTGCGTCGCCGCAAGTCTCGCGGCAACGTAGCCGAAACTCCCTCAGCCAGGCATTAAGCCGCGATCGCAAGGTGCGGCCCGACGCGCGCAACAGCCGAACTCCCTAGCGTCCCGGCCGTGTCCGGGTCAGGCCGAGAACGTCTCACCAAGTCCCGTTCACAACCACCCTATCGGGTGAGGCCCGCAAACCATCTGGCCTCCCGGTGTTGCGAGCCGGCCATATATGGCGTCCATGCTGATACCCGGCTGTGCAGGTGCCGGGACGTTGAGGCGGCAGGGACGGAGCGTGCATGGAATCAATCTACTGGGTGATGTGCTGGGCCTGCCACCGGCGCTGCAAGCACTGCTACGAGGGCCGTTTCCGTCCTTACGTCCGCGATGAGCTGGCCGCCGTGGTCCAGCAGGCCGAAAGCAACGCGCCCCGCGTGCTGGCCAACCTGCCCGCCCGCATGACCTACCTCGACCGCACCGACCCGGCGCCGGACGGCATGCTACCGGAGAAGACAGGCCGCATCATCCTGTCCGGCGGCGAGAGCCTGCTGGAAGGCGTGCGCCAGCGCGTGACCTACCCGGTGGTCGAGGGGCTGGTGGCACGCTATGCCGGGGCCGGCGGCGTGAAGGTCGTCGTGCAGACCACCGGGGACTTGCTGACGCCGGGGATCGTGGCGGACCTGCTGGCGCGCGGCGTGTGGATGATTTCGGTCGCGGGAGTGGACGACTTCCATGTGGGCATGGAGGGCCAGGCCAAGCAGGACTCCTACCGCGCGCGGCTCACGGCCATGATGGAGGCGCAGGGGATGCGCGCCTCCGGCCTGGCGACCGTCAGCCGCAAGTGGCTGGACGAGGCGGGGCCGCTGTTCAGCTTCTTCGGAGCGACGCCGGACACCTGGATCGGCAAGCTGTGGCCGCGGGGCCGGTCGTGGGAGAACGGGCTGTCCACCGCGACGCTGGCCGACAACTTCTGCAGCCGCTGGTCGGGCGGGCTGGGCTTCCTGGACCACTGCCACTCCGGCTCGGAGGTGTCCATCGAGCCGGATGGCGCCGTCTATCCCTGCTGCATCAAGACCAAGCTGCCGGTCGGCAACCTGCTGGAGGAGCCGTTGCTGGATATCCTGGAGAGCCTGCGCGGGGACCCGGTTTACGAGGCGATCAGCGCCGGGCAGCCGGAGCGGATGGGGGTGCAGGCTGGCTGGGACGTGGAGAGGTTCCTGCAGGCGTCGCAGACCACGACGCCGGCGGGCCAGCCCTACGCCAACCTGTGCATCGGCTGCGACCGATTCCATGCGGAGGTGCTGGCGCCGCACATCGCCGCTGCCCGGGAGGCCCGGCGCGTGGCGCGGCGCGTCATGGCGGCCCTGCCTGCCCGGGCGCGGGCGGCGGACTGGGACGGGATCGCCGCCCGCGCCCGCGGCCAGACCGTAGCCTTCAGCGCTTGGGCCGGGGACGAGCGGACCAACGCCTTCATCGCCTGGGCGGCGGAGCGGGTGCAGGCGCTGCATGGCGTCACCCTGCGCCATGTCCGCCTGCGCGACACCGGGGAGGCCGTGGCCCGCATCGTGGCGGAGCGTGCGGCCGGACGGGAGACGCGCGGCGCCGTAGACCTGGTATGGATCAACGGGCCGAACTTCCTGGCGCTGAAGCAGCAGGGGTTCCTGATGCGCTTTGCGGAGGAGCTGCCGAACTTCGCCCTGGTGGACACCGCCGGGAAGCCGGCAACGGTGGTGGACTTCACCGTGCCGGTGGAGGGGTTGGCCGCACCATGGCGCATGGCGCAGATCGTGTTCATCCATGACAGCGCGCGGCTGCCGGCGCCGCCGCGCACGATGCGGGCGATGGCGGAGTGGGCCGGGGCGAATCGCGGGCGGCTGGCGCATCCGACGGCGCGCAACTTCCTGGGCGCCACCTTTCTCAAGCAGGCGCTGCACGAGCTGACGGCGGACGCGGCGATGTTGCAGCAGCCGGCGTCGGATGCGGGCTTCATGGCGGCGACCGCGCCGCTATGGACATGGTACGACGCGCTGCGGCCCAGCCTGTGGCGCGGCGGGCGGCAGTTCCCGGAGAACGGCCCGGCCACGCGCAACCTGCTGAACGACGGTGAGATAGATCTGATGGTGTCGTTCAACCCGGCGGAGGCTGCGACGGGCATCGCTGCCGGGCTGCTGCCGGGCAGCGCCCGCGCCTACGTGCTGGACGGCGGCACCATCGGCAATGCGAGCTTCGTTGCCATCCCCACGAACGCTTCGGCGCCAGAGGGCGCGCAGGTCGTGGCCGACTTCCTGCTGTCGCCGGAGGCCCAGGCGCGTGGGCAGGATGTGGCTGGGATGGGCAGCCCGACGGTGCTGGACCTGGCGCGGCTGCAGCCGGCCGACCGGGCGCGATTCGACGCGCTGCCGCATGGTGCGGGAACGCTGACGGCGGCGGAGCTGGGTCGGCCGTTGCCGGAGCCGCATCCGTCCTGGATGACGCGTATCACCGCGGAGTGGGAGCGTCGGACGGGCGGGGGGTGAGGACAGCCGGCCCAGTGCCGCTTGCTGCTCCCTCTCCCTCCGGGAGAGGGTTGGGGTGAGGGAAGCGGCCAGCACTGAACATACCGCATCTGGCGCGAACCGTCCTGTCGTCGGAACGTGATGCGCTTGCCGCCTCCCTCACCCCGACCCTCTCCCGGAGGGAGGGGGAGAAGGTTGCGCGGCTTCGGCTTGAGGGCGCTTCCGGTCGCGCTGGCTGTGGGAGTTGTTCTGCTGCCGGTTGCCGCGGGGCTGCTCGGCACCGTTCTGCCCGCCTTCGGGCTGCTGCCTGCGCTGGGGGGGCGGACGCCCAGCCTGGAGCCGTGGCGGGTGCTGTTCGCGCAGCCGGGGCTGGCGGCTTCGGTGCGGGTGACGCTGATGGCCGGGCTGGGGGCGACCGTGCTGTCACTGCTGGCGGTAGCGCTGTTCTGCGCCGCGGCGCATGGTTCGCGGTGGTTCCGCTGGGTGCAGGCCGGGGTGGCGCCGGTGCTGGCAACGCCGCATGTCGCGCTGGCCATCGGCGTCCTGGCCCTGGCGGCGCCGAGCGGGATGGTGGCGCGGCTGCTGTCGCCTTGGGCGACAGGATGGCGGCAGCCACCGGACCTGGCCACGGTGGAGGACGCATGGGGCGTGTCGCTGATGCTCGGCCTGGCGTTGAAGGAAATGCCCTACCTGCTGCTGATGGCCGTTGCGGCGTTGAACGGGCTGCCGGCGGCCCGGCTGATGGCGGCGGCGCAGGGCCTGGGGCAGCCGGCGCCGGTGGCATGGCTGAAAGCGGTGTTCCCGGCCGTTTACCGGCAGCTTCGCCTGCCGGTGCTGGCGGTGCTGGCCTACGCGCTGTCCGCGGTGGACGTGGCGCTGCTGCTCGGCCCCGGCAGCCCGCCGCCGCTGGCCGTGCTGGTGGTGCGGTGGTTCTTCGACCCTGACCTGGGGCGGGTGTTCCCGGCGGCGGCGGCGGCCTGCCTGCTGCTGGCGCTGACACTGGCGGCGGTGCTGCTGTGGGCCGCAGGGGAACGGGCGGTGGGCGCCGCCGGCCGGTGGTGGGCCGCGTCGGGCCGGACCGGCGGGGCCGGGGCCGCCTGGCTGGGGGGCCTGCTGCTGCCGGGGCTGCTGGCGGTTGCGCTGCTGAGCCTGGCCGTGGCTGCGGTGTGGTCCGTTGCCGGGCCGTGGCGCTTCCCGGACGCCCTGCCGTCACGGCTCGACGGCGCCGCATGGGCCGCACAGGCCGGCGGGCTGGCAGGGCCGTTCCGCACGACGCTGGGCGTGGCGCTGGCGGCCACCGCGCTGGCGCTGCCCTTGTCCGTTGCGGCACTGGAAGCGGTGGCCCGGCACGGCTCGGCTGCCCATCCGCGATGGCTTGCGCTGGTGTATGCGCCGCTGGTGGTGCCGCAGCTTGGTTTCCTGTTCGGGGTGCAGGTGGCGCTGCTGTGGATGGGCCTGGATGGAGGCTGGGTGGCGCTGGTCTGGGCGCACCTGGTTCCTGGTGCTGCCCTATGTGCTGCTGTCGCTGCAGGACCCCTGGGCGGCGCTGGACCCGCAGCTGGCGCAGGCCGCGGCCTGCCTGGGCGCGTCGCCGAACGGCATCGTGCTGCGGGTCAAGCTGCCGGTGCTGCTGCGTCCGCTGCTGGCGGCGGCGGCCGTGGGCGTCGCCGTCAGCGCCGGGCAGTACCTGGCGACGCTGTTCGCCGGCGGCGGACGCATGGCGACCCTGGCCACGGAGGCTGTGACGCTCGCCTCCGGGGGGGACCGGCGGGTGTTGGGAGTGTATGCGGTGGCGCAAGGCGGGCTGCCGCTGCTGTTCTACGGGGCGGCGCTGCTGCTGCCGCGACTGGTGTGGCGGCGCCGGGCGGCACTGCGCGGCGCATGACCCTGCACATGACTTTGCGGCTGGTGGACGCCACTGTTCTTGCGGCCGGGCGGCCCCTGTTCCAGCCGCTGACGCTAGAGGCGCTGCCCGGCGTGGTCACGACCGTCATCGGGCCGAGCGGCGTGGGCAAATCCAGCCTGCTGGCCTGGATGTGCGACACGCTCGACCCGGCGTTGCGCGGCGCGGGTCGGGTGCTGCTGGCGGGCACGGACGTGACCGGGTTGCCGGCGGAGCGACGGCGCATCGGCATCCTGTTCCAGGACGACCTGCTGTTTCCGCATCTGTCGGTCGGCGGCAACCTGGGTTTCGGCCTGCCGCCGAAGCCGGGCCGACGCGCCCGGATCGAGGCGGCGCTGGCCGAGGCCGAGCTGCCCGGCATGGCGGACCGCGATCCGGCCACCCTGTCCGGAGGGCAGCGGGCACGGGTGGCCTTGATGCGCGCCTTGCTGGCCCAGCCGCGGGCGCTGCTGCTGGACGAGCCGTTCAGCCGGTTGGACGCCGGGCTGCGCAACCGCTTCCGGCGCTTCGTGTTCGGCCATGCCGCGGCGGCGAGGCTGCCGGTGCTGCTGGTGACGCACGACCCGGACGACGCCGCGGCGGCCGGCGGGCCGGTCGTGCGGTTGCAGGCGTCAGCGCCGCAGGGCGCGCAACGCGCGTGATGCCTCCGGCAGCGTCAGCAGCAGGGAGGCTATCGAGATCAGCGACGCCGTCTGGCAGTAGGCGCAGAAAGCCTTGTTGTCCCCCCACTCCTCCTGCGCCAGCTTCAGGTTCGTCGCCACGTCGAACGCCACCTTCGCTGCCATCGCCAGGGGCAGCATCGGCGACTGCTCCGCCCGGTCCTGGCCGCCTGCGGCCGCCAGCCCGGCCGTCGCGGCGTAGATGCCCATCATCAGCACGGCGTCCGGCACCTGCAGCCGCTTGTAGGCGTAGTCGGAGGCGTTCACCCGCTCCGAGTCGAATGGTCCAACCGGCGGGTCCGGCAGGCGGCGCAGGATGCCGGTCTGATACAGCGTCACGACCTGGCCGATGGCGACGCCGACCACCGACAGCCCAACCAGCCAACGGCGGCGGCGCAGGTCCGGGTCGGTCCGCAGGCGGAGGTCTCGGCTGAGTTCGCGGGGTGTGGGCATGTCTGTCCTCCAGCACGGCGCAACGCCGGACCGGGCGCGTCCGTTCCCGGTCAAGCCGGTCAGGTACGGACGCGATCAGGTGCGGACGGGGTGGCCCGGCTGCGCCAGCCAGGCGTCCCGCTGATGCACGAAGGGCATGGCCAGCGACGGGCGCAGCCGGACGCCGGCGGGGTCGCGGTAGCCGGGCACGCCGATCTGCACCTGCCCATCCCGCACGTCCAGACGGAAGGTGCGATGCAGGTGGTCCCACAGGCTCAGGCCGCTGGACCAGTTGCTGTCGGTCTCGCCGCGCACGGTGGAGTGGTGGATGCCATGCATCCGCGGCGTGGTCAGCACCCGGGACAGCCGGCGCTCCAGCCCCGGCGGCAGGCGCAGGTTGGAGTGATGGAACAGCACCGACAGGAAGAAGAACGCCTGCCAGCCCTGCAGCGCCCGCGGCGACACGCCGAGCAGCGCCACCTGCGCCGCCCGCCACGGCACCGACACCAGCATGTCCACGGCATGGAAGCGCAGCGCCGTGGTGGCGTCCATGTCGAGGTCCGCGTGATGGACCAGGTGCAGCCGCCACAGCGCCGGGACCTTGTGCGTCAAGACGTGCCAAAGGTAGATCGTGTAGTCCATCGCCAGCATCGCCGCGGCGTCCCGCAGCCAGGCCGGCGCAGGCAGGCTCTGCGCCAGGCCGCGGCGCCGCGCCTCGGCCCGGCGTGCCAGGGGCCGCACCACCGGGCCTTCCACAGCGGAGACGACCGCCATGCTGAGCGCGCCGAGCACCAGGTTGCGGACGATGCGGGCCGGCCCCGCCCCAGCCTGGTCCATCCCAGCCTGGTCCATCCCAGCCTGGTCCATCCCAGCCTGGTCCATCCCAGCCTGGTCCATCCCGGTGCGGTGGCGCAGGGGAGACCGCCGCTCGCCCACCAGGATCGCGGCGGCGGCGCACAGGGTCAGGGCGGGGAGGATCAACTTGGCGATGGGACGAGCCATGCCGGTACAGATGCTGCCCTGCCCTGCGCCCCGCAAGGCCGCATGACGCCGCGCGTCGTCCTGTTCACCCGCTGGCCGGAGCCGGGGCGGGCCAAGACGCGGCTGATCCCCGCCCTGGGCGCCGCCGGCGCCGCGGCACTGCACCGGCGGCTGACGGAACGCGCCCTGGACGCCATGCGCGGCAGCGGCCTGCCGATGGAGGTGCGCGCGACCGGGGCGCCCATGCAGCGGTTCCGTGACTGGATCGGGGATGGGCCGGCACTGGTGGACCAGGGTGGCGGCGACCTCGGGGACCGCCTGCTGCGCGCCGCCGGGCCGCCGGTGATCCTGATCGGCGCCGATATCCCGGACTTGCAGGCGTCGCACCTGCGGGACGCTGCCACGGCGTTGCGGGACGCCGCGGCCGTGATCGGCCCGGCGGAGGACGGCGGCTACTACCTGCTCGGCCTGCGTACGCCGATACCGTTCCTGTTCGACGCGATGCCTTGGGGCACGGACGAGGTGCTCGCCCTGACGATGGGACGCCTGGCGGGCCGGGGCGTGGCCCCTACCCTGCTGCCCACCTTGGCGGACCTGGACCGGCCGGAGGACCTGGCGCGCTGGCCCGGCCTTGTGCCGTGACGGGCATTGCCATCGTCGTCCCCATGCTGAACGAGGCCGCCGCCCTGCCCCGCCTGCTGCGCCACCTGTCCCTGCTGGACCCGGCGCCGGCTGAAGTCCTGGTGGTGGACGGCGGCAGCGCCGACGGGTCACCCGGGATCGCGCGGGCGGCCGGGCTGCGGGTGCTGGAGCATCCCGTGCGCGGCCGGGCGGCACAGATCAACCGTGGGGTGCAGGAGGCGTCGGCGCCGTTCGTCCTCGTGCTGCACGCGGACACCTTCCTGCCCGACGACGCCCTGGCGGTGGTGCGCCGGGTGCTGGCCGACCCGCGGACGGCGCTGGCCGGCTTTACGCCGCTGCTGAGCGGGCCGGAGGGGGTGCGGTGGGGCACCAGCCTGCATAACCTGCTGAAGACCTGGTATGCGCCGCTGCTGTTCCGGCCCGGCCTGTTCCTGCGCGGGGGGCGGCTGCTGTTCGGGGACCATGCGATGTTCTTCCGCCGGGCCGACTTCCTGGCGGTCGGCGGCTGCGACCCGGCGCTTGCGATCATGGAGGACGCGGATCTGTGCGTGCGCCTGACGCGGCTGGGCCGGGTCAGGCTGGTCAACCGCGTGGTCATCACCAGCGACCGGCGCGTGGCGGCCTGGGGGGCGCTGCGGGCCAACTGGATCTACCTGCGCGTCGGCGTGGCCTGGGGCCTCGGCCGGCGCCGGGAACTGGAACGGCACTATCCCCATGTGCGCTAGATGCCCGGTCGCGGCGTTTGGCGGGTCGGGTCTGCGGCCCGGACTTATGAGCCGGACGGGCCTGCCGTCCCCGTCGCCGCGGTGGGCCGGCCCGCCGCCGCCTTGCAGCCGGACCGCGCGACGGCCGTCCTGGCGGGCGCGCTGCATGGCGGCCATCGCGACGGAGTGGCCGCGGCACGGGGACGGGAGGCCGCGGCGGCCCTGCGAGCGGGCGGCTATCAAGCCGCGGCGCAGCGGTTGCTGGATTGGCTCGGGGCGCACGAGGAGGGCGCGGCGCGCTTCGGCCGTGCCGCGGTCTGGATCATGGTCTTGACCAGCGAGTGATGCCAACCGCCTTTCGCCCCGACCGCTTCAGCCACTGCGAGGGTTGCCGCATCGGCCCCGTAACTTATTACAACTGCCTTGGTTTCGATAGCGACGCCGCCGGGGAGCAACTGGCCCAATGCGGCCAGGCATCGGTTGGCAATGGGCGCGCATACGTTCCGGGGCGCCCATCGTGACCGGGCACACCGGCAGTCCATCACCCAGGCGATGGCCAGGCCGTATCGGCATTGACGAAGGAGACTTTGAATGACGCGGATAAGATCAGCTCGCCTCAACCGCATGACCCAAGCGGCGCTGCTCGCTTCAACGGTCCTCGCCGGGCCTCAGTTCGCGTTCGCCGAACGCAACACTGCGATTGACGGCAACAACGGGACGCTGCCCCTGCCAACCGGGCAGTACGTGACGCCCAAGGTGCTGACGGGCGCCGTTCAGCAGGCCCTCAACCCCGGACTGCCCGCCTATCCGGACTTCGTCGCAGGCATGGCCGTGCGCTCCCAGCTCAGCCCGGACGGCAAGACGCTGGCGATCATCTGCGCCGGCCAGAACTCCCTGCTGGGCGCCTCCGCCACGGCCGACGCCGCGAACTCGACGCAGTATATCTTCCTGTACGACGTCGCCGGGGGGAACTC
>JAABUK010005711.1_pt1 | contig 19150 bp, 2 predicted proteins | sample 5559141 | NCBI WGS metagenome assembly JAABUK01 (sample SAMN10711869, study PRJNA513367) | rock metagenome | isolation source: Antarctica rocks | place: Antarctica: Victoria Land, Pudding Butte nord | collected 2016-01-03 | reverse complement strand
GCAGCAGTAGTGGCCATGTATGCGCATATCTATGGCAGCAGTAGTGGCCATGTATGCGCGTATCTATGGCAGCAGCAATGGCCATGTATGCGCGTATCTATGGCAGCAGCAATGGCCATGTATGCGCGTATCTATGGCAGCAGCAATGGCCATGTATGCGCATATCTATGGGCCATGTATGCGCGTATCTATGGCAGCAGTAATGGCCATGTATGCGCGTATATCTATAGTAGTAGTAATGGCCATGTAAACAAATAATCCTGAGCGGCCCTGAGCGGCCCTGAGCGGCCCTGAGAATATTAAGCCGGTATTAAGAATCCTAAATAATCCTGAGCGAGCCTGAGCGAGCCTGAGCGGGCCTAAGCGGGCCTGAGAATTCTTACCTAGCTCTGAGCTATTTTAGCGCTCGCGAGCGGGCCTGAGCGCTCCGAGCAAACCAGGATTCTCAGAGTCGCTTGCACTTTTGTAGATGTAGAGTTATTTATCCCTCTCGAAATTTTAGGGACCTTTAAAATCCTCTCGGGCTATTAAAAATTATAGATTTTAATTTAATTATACAGGGTAATATTCTTTAACTCTATAATTACCCTATTTAAATTAATTTCTTTTAAGCTCTCGAAGTAATTTTATAAACTAATTAGACCTATAATATCGATATATAGAATTTTAGAGTTATAATAAATATTCCGTCGGCGCCTCTATAATTTTATATAATAAAATTAACGTAGATACCTTAAAAGCTTTAGGATCTAGTTAAGAATAAAATACTCTTTAATATATTCGATCCTATTAAAAGCGCTTATAGTCTAGAGGTATATTTATTTAGAATAATATCTTTTTTTAGCCCTCCCTTAACGGAGCTCTTTAAACGAGGAGAAAAAGTAATTTATTATTTTACTATAAAAGGTACGAAACCTCTTTTATCCGCGATTTTTTCGCGGAATTTAATCCTTACTAACTTTAAACGTAAGGGAAATTATTATAGAGTAATAAAAAGGCTTTAAACACTTCTACCCTCGAGAGTTATTTAATATTATTAACTAGCGATAATAAGAGACTCTTTCTTAACTTTATAAGGAGAATACTATAGTAGATACTAGAGGACCGAGCGATAGCGAGAGAACTACTCCAAGATCCTTAATTAAATAGTTAGCGGATAGGGTAGTAACGGCGTACTCGGAATATAAAATATATATATTTAAGTAGAAAAGCTCGTATATAACTAGTAATAAAATATAGTTATAAATAAGATTAGACTCGCCGCGGAAGTACGATATGAAATAAAACTCGAGCGTTAATACCCGAGGCCTCGCGGTAGGGCGGAAGTTATAAACACGAATTTATACGTAACTTCGTAAATATATCGGCCGCTTCTAAATTCTATACCGACGCGCTTAGACCGGGTTCCCTCTTATTATACTATAATCTTTAAAGGTATAAATAAGACTTTATTATAACTTTTTTATCCAGTTTATTAAAATGAATTAAGAGAGAGTTATTTAAATTTCCTATCTTCCTAGTAACGTATTTAATATCGGTAAGTCCGGAAAAATAGACTTGCTTAATCGCTACTTAATCGGTGCAGAATGCGCATTCTGCAGCCTTGGCAAGTCTTGGCGCCAAGATTTTAAAGTTAGAGTTAAGGTCTACGCGGGAGAGCTAAACTTAATCCTGAAAGTAACTTTATAGCCCTATAGGGCAGCGCTAATAAAAATCTAATTAAAAATTCGGAATCTAGGCTAAAAATAGATTTAGTAAGATATTTATATTCCTATATAGGGGCCCTAGTCTAGATACTATTAAAAGTCAAAGTCCAAAAAAAAAAAAAAAAAGTTACAGAATCGGTACAGAATAGCTGTATTTTCGGTACATAATATACTTAGAATGCGGGACATGAGCAGATACGCATTTCTAGTATTTTGCGCATTTTCGGTATAAAATACGTAGAAATCGGGGTTTCTCAAGTTACCGATAAATTTTATAGAACTCTTATCGTATAATAGATCTTAGGCCCTATTCTTTCTATATTCTATTATTAACTCAATATCGTAATTATATACGGGCGGAGTAGATTAATAAGAGTAAATAATTATCTACTAGAGTAGAGTAAAGAGGAGATCCTATAGAGGGGAGTATATTCTTTATAGAAACAAAGTATTAATAACTAAAATACTATTTTAAAAGTCCGAACCTAGTCGAGTAAACGGAGTTTAAACGAGCGTCGTTTAATATACTATTTTTCTCGGAATCTTCTATATTTTTCCGGTTATCTTTTATCTTTACGCGGTATTTAGACCTATTTACTAATCGCCTATTATATAATATTCGACGCGAGATTATCGGATATAGAAATTCCTAAAGTATCGGGTTTAACTAGATTCGCTTTCTACGTTTAAATAATCGATAGTAAAGCGGTAACGAAGGTTTTTTAAAAGTATACGAAACTAAAACCCTTAGTAATACTAGTAATCGTAGAGGATATCTAGAGGGGTAGTCTTTCGTAGTTAAATAGAATACTTCGATTTTATCTAGACGATATTAATACTCGCGTATTATTTATTTAATTAATAATTTATTTCTAATGAAATTAATCCGTTATCTAAATAGCCTCGTATAAGTTTTCGTAAATTATCTCGAATTTCCTAAGATCTAGATACTTCGGTATTTATTAATAAATTATTATAGTCGACCGGGTAAAGAGTTTTATTTATAATAAATATTTTACTACCCTTCTTCCTTTTCTTTAACCCGTTTAGTATTTTTTTATAAATACTAACTTTATTTTACTAGGCCTAGGAACTCCGTTTATAAATATATTTTTATCCTAATTTTCTCCTCCCTTTTCTAATATTATAAATATCGCGGTTAATTTATTCGATTTATAATCTCTTAATATTTCCGCTCGTAAAATATTATCTAGATTTATCGTCTCTTTATAAATAGAGACTCGCCGGTTTTAACCTTGCGTTTAAAGAGCTATATTTATTACGTTCGGACACGTAATAAATAGAAATATATAAAATCTAGACGAGTTAATAATATTAATCTCGAGATAAAATTTATATTTTATATATATAACTATTATCTAGTACGTCGTCCTTTAAGACTTAATTTAAAATCTTTTATACCGGTACTTTATCCTCTATTATCGTTAGCGGCTATTTTATTAATAACGACCTATATATTTACCGATATTTTCTAATTACTAGATTAAGTAAACTCGCCGTATATAGGTAGTAAAGTCGTTATAGCCTCGGATTAATTATCGTAGATATAGTAATTAGGCGATTATTTTAAATCTCGAAATAATTATAAAAACTCTTTTAAATTCCCCTAGAGGAGCGCTAGCCCTATACGGACTAGTAAATAATACTAGACGGAAATCGCTTTAATTAGATCCGCCTTCGTACCTAGCTAGTCGTTAAAATTTAGAGGTAAATTCTTTTTAAAAGTCGATTAATAAATCTAGATTTATCTACTCGCCTTCCTCGTAAGATATTATTATAAACGAATAACTTTATAAAAAAGACTAAAAGTTAACCGATAGTATTTATAAATTAATATACTATCTTAGGTTAATCTTTAATTTACTATAAATAGTAAGGTTTATTTTAAAGCCGCCGCTAGCTTTAGTAACTACTACTCGTAGAAAATATCCCCGAAATATACTATTCCGATAGAAAGTAGTAAAGAGCTAAATTACGGATATAAAGCCGAAGATCCTAGCCGAAATATAAAGATAAACCTAGTTAACGAATAATTTAGAATTTAGATAGCGCTAGAGTAAATACCCGATTAAGAATACTAGCGCTTAATAACTACGGAGGAAGAATTCGTATAAAAGTTTATAGATAAAATATAATAAAAGTACTATTAAGAAGCTAAAAGTAAATATACCCTATTAATTTATAAATAAAATATCGGCGAAAGTAATAATATATTTTATAATAAATAAATAAAGGTTCCTAGGTACGCGTAAAGAGTATATAAAGTTATAATAAATAGCGGCGAATATATATAGCGCGACGAGTACGAAAGATATTATCCCTACGGAGTAATAAATCCGTTAATAGTTAGATAATAATAGACCTAATAAATCGGTTAAGAAACTTAGGTAAAAACTAAAGAAAAGCGGCGCTATATTAATTATCGAAAGAGTTTTTACTCTATCTCCCGCTTCGTCGAAGAAAATTACGCGAAAGGTGATATAAAAGATATTAAATAAAATATATAAAAACTAAAATAGAATATCGGCGGGACTCTACGACCCTAAAAAACGGTAACGTCGTACGATTAATAAATAAGTAAGATACCTAGATATAATAATATTAAGTAATTAGAGAATTTACTAGATAAATAAAAAACCTTTTATAAATATTAAAAGAAGGAAGACACCGCCTACGACGATAATATAGATTTAAGTAATTTCTATAATAAACTAGTAATATGATAAAAATATATAAGGAAAGTTAGCGCGAAAGATATAAAGAAGAGATAAAGTAATAAAAGTTAACTAAATACTAAAGGGTACTAGGAGATATTAGATATAGCGAGGAACTTAAATCTAAATTTAGTTAAAAGAAGGGAGCGGGGTTAGGAAATAACTCTATAATATCTAGAATTAACTACGAAGTATCTAGAACTAACTACGGAATAAAGTACTATAGTATTTATAATTACTACTATAATTTCCGGAAAGATAGACTCTAGGCTATATTTAAGATAATAACTTATTTACGTTATAAATTTAGTAGTATTTCGGTTTATAACTAATACCTATACGTAATATAGCCTAGTAAATCGTAGATAGGATATAAAGTATAGAGTCGTATAGGAAGTTTATAAACTATACTAGAAATAGGAATAATATAACTTATTACTCTACGATATAAAATCTACGCGATAAGACTTAGGTAATTAATATTAATAAACCGAGATTATCCTTCTTTTAATTATAAAGGAAAGTATATTTTAAAAGTTAGAGTTATTATTATCTAAAGAGGGCTAAATTTATTAATTTATAAAAACTCTTCTACGGAAATAGATATAATCTTCGATAAAAACTCTTTAACCGTAGAAGATTAATAATATAAATCGTTCGCTTCGCCCCCTTTATACTTTTCTAGTAATTATATTATAATATTTTTAATAACCTAGACGTCCGGATACCCCCTTTTAATTTCTTTCGATATAATTATATAACGCTCTTATATATTAATTTTAACTTTATTATTATTATTTAAAAGGATAAATAAATAAGTAATATTACTATAAACTAGGTTTTTAGATTTAAGGAATTTAATATTATTTAGTACCTAAACTCCTTAATACCGGTATTTAAATAAAATAGATTAGAATTTTATTTAACCGACTATTACTACTACGTAAATCTCTTTAAGGTAAACAGGTACCGCGACGATTTAAATTAAAGAAATTAATATATATTTAAAAATAACGTAAAGTTCGGCTCCGAAATCGTAAATATTTATATATTTAACGAAATACTCCCTTTAGACCCGAAGGAGTATAAAGAGACTAGTATTCCTACCTAAATTTAAAAACTTTTATACCGCGATTATTTTCGAAATTAAATAATCTTTTATTATTTTAGAATCTAGACGTTTCTTCTTCGCTATAGTAATAAACCTATTAACTCTAAAGTTATAACCTTCGTTATACGACCGTTAAAGAGATTCTTTTTTTATTTTAAAAAATATTTTTCTATTTAATTTCCTAGTAGCGCCGTCTTTCCTAGACGTTCTATTAATAGGAATAAGTTAACTAGAAGAATAAAGTCTACTCGGCGGAGATAACTCCGCTTTTCTAGTATCTTATTTAACGCTAGGTTATTTAGAAGTTAAATATTTTCGGTCCGCGGAACTAGTAGTACGTTTATCGCCTTCTTTATTAGGGTATATTCTATTTCTTTTTAATTTAATAACGATATTATTATAAATATTTAACGAGTTTTAAATATTTCTAGATAATAAGGGATTACTACTAGTTAATAATATATAATTCGAAACGAGTAGATAGGCTTAAGGATCTTTTAAATTAATTTATATATACTATTTAATAGAGTAAGAAATTATTCTAGACGTCGTGTAACGGAGTATTATTAATAATTAACGAAGAATAAATAGGAAGGCTATTAAATATAGGGACGGAAAATATATAGAGAAGGGTATAGAGAAATTATTTAAAATACGACGGAAGATCGTTAGATATACTTTTCTATTAATAGGGTAGTATAAAGTTATTTAGTAATTAAAATAATATCTACTTCTAGTATCTTTAATCGTTAATTACGGCGGTATATTTATCTTTTAAAAAGTATTAGTTACCTTAATTCCTAGCTAGTTCGATCCTTTATAGGCCTAGTTATAAAATTTTATTAATAATCCTTTAATATTAAACCTTCGCTCCTATAAACGAAGGTAGTAATATAAATTATTTAACGATACTCTCGTAATATAACGTACCCGAGTATAAAATTAAAAAGAAAATTTAGAGCGAGAGAAGTAGATTAAATATAAAGACTCGGTATAAATTAGGCTCGAGTATTTAGATTTCTCGAAGAGCGAACCCGATATACCCGATAAATTTAATATAAAGAATTTAATATCGATTTTCGAAAGGGAAGGTTATTTTTAATAAAATAACTAGTATTATATACTAAGTATAATCGACCGCGAATAATTATACTTTATTATTTACTCTACTAGGATCTTTTTTATTATTTTATTTCATAACGCGTAGACCGAATAATCTAAACTATAACTTCCTTCGGGATTTCGGCTCGAATATCTTTATAATTAATATCGGGTTTAAATAGGGAGGGAGATAACCCTTCCTTAATTTTAATAAACCGTAGATTTATACCTAGCCGGTATAATCGACTAATCTTTAACTAAATAGAATATCTTTTATTTATACCTTTAAATTTAAGCGATGATCTAAGAATTTATTTAATTAAATAACTATTTAATAAAAAGAAACCTACCGACGATAAAATATATTATAAAATCCGTTAATATTACTTTAATCTCTTTATAGCGGCTCGATAATAAGTATATTTAATAGAGAATAAATAATAGGAGTTAAAGAGGCTATTTTAAAAAGAAGATTATATAGTAGTTTTCGATATTTTATTACCTTTCCTAGGCCTATAGCCGGACGTAATATAATTCGGCGTAATAAAGATTATAATTAATTCGAAATATAATAAAGTAGGCTAGCCCTTATTATATATTATATATTTATTAAATCATTAAATCGTAGGAAATATTTTATTACCTTAACTATATTAAGAGATTCTAGACTAGATTAATTCGAGATAATAAATATAATATATAGAAGATAGATTATATTATAGTAAAGATACTAAAACTTAAAATATCGGGTACGTCGATATTTAATAATATAATTTTATATTATTAATTAAGAAAAGGGGAGATCTTTAGTATATTTAATTTAAACTATTATATAAAGATCTAGGCGAAGTTATAAATATAGGAGAGTTTTATCCCTACTCTTTAAAGTTTCTTTAAAGATTTTAAATATATCTAAATCTACGTCTATTAAGTAAAGAGATTAGTAAAGGTATCTTTTAAGAGAATTCTATATATAGCGATAATACGGAGCTTCTCCGAAATAAACTAGAAGAGAGATAAAGAGGAATCGGCCTTTATTTTTAAATCTAGTACTATTTAATACCGCGTGGCTCTATACTACCGATAAATATTTCTCTATATTATATAACTTTAGGGCCTAGTAGTTTACCTTCGGAATAGAGAGATTTCTATATATATTATATATATAGATATAAAGCTTGAGAGTATTCTACTAATATAATATATTTAATTCGTTTATCTATAATTTTATATATAATAAACGTTTATCCCGCTCTATATAAATTAGTAAACTACCTTTTAGGCTCTAGACTATTAAAAAATAATTTTATATTACTAGCTCTCTTACTACGGACATTAGTAAGTCCGGAAAAATAGTTCTATAAAATCGCTACTTAATCGGTATAAAATGCGCATTTTATAGCCTTAGTAAATCTTAGCGCCAAGATTTTTAAATTAGAGTTAAGGTCTGCGCGGGAGCGCTAAACTTAATCCTGAAAGTAACTTTATAACCCTATAGGGCAGCGCTAATAAAAATCTAATTAAAAATTCGGAATCTAGGCTAAAAATAGATTTAGTAAGATATTTATATTCCTATATAGAGGCCCTAGTCTAGATACTCTTAAAAGTTAAAGTCAAAAAAAAAAGTTACTAAATCGGTATAATATTGTTACGATCAAGGTTCGCTGAGGACCTTAGTAGACTTGGTATACTTGGTACGCCAAAGGGCTACTCACTATTTACTATAATATATAGACTAGTGAGTAAGTGAGTGTTTACCCGTTTACTTATTTAACGTAAAAGTAAACGAGTAAACTAATAAATAGTATAGTTTCTTTCTACTATATAGACTACGTATTTTTCTAATAGATAGGAGCTTCGTATTTAATTTCCCTTAAGACTTTTAATTATATATTCTAAATATAGACGTTTATTAAATTTATCTAGTTTTATCTTATATTAATATAAAGCCTATTATTTATTAATTCTTAATACTCCTCTCTACGAGTACTAACCTAGGTCCTATTAACGTTATATTTAGGTATTAAACGGAGAGCCTTAATACTTTAAATACCTTTAAGATAAATATTTTAGAATTAATAAAGACCCTAATTTTAAATACTTTAGACGATATTAAAAAACGTAATATTATAGAAGAAGGGGACCGTATTAAGGTTATTTAACTAGATTATTACTATAAAGAGTATAAGAAGTTTAACGACTAGTTATTATAACTTTAACTATTCTTCGTATTTAACGAGAATACTATATTAACTATTAAATAAACGACCTTTATAATAACCTATATAAGAGGTAATATTTAGAAATAAATTAAATTATTTCTAAAGCGCTATATAAAAGACGTAAATAATAGCGATAACGTATTAATAAAACTTTAGATAAAGAACTTCTCTAGGTTTAAAACCGAAATTCGCCGTATATTTAAACTATCTAACGAAAGTAATATAGTAGTCCGTATTATTCAATATTTATTATAATAAAGGTCTACGTCCGATTACTCGGTATAGTTTTAATATTATATAATATTTACGGACTAGGACGATACTACTCTTATAATAATATATCGAAGAGGATTAAAAGATAATATAAAAAACGAATTTATACGAGTAAAAGTCGTTATAAAGGACCTTGATATACTTATAGAATAAATAATTAAAATTAATAATAAGTTATACGAATATATAATAGAGAAACGTTATAACGGAGGAGTTAACGGATAAAGACGTTTAAGAGTTTATAATAACGGATATAATTCGGTTAGTTATTACCGCTATAAGAAACCTAACCCGTATAATTATATATTAATAAAGCTCGATTTCACTAAAAAAGAACCTATAAAAGGATTCTAGAAAAAGGGTAAATAATAATAAAAGGGTAAGAAAATAATAAATTACTATAGTTATAATAAACCGGGCTATATCGCTAGGAACTATTATTCGAAAAATATAATAAATCGATAATAATTAAATATATTTAAGAAGGAGATACCGGATAATATAATTAAATCCCCTAAAGATCTAGTATAAAATAATATTATACTTAATAATTTATTTAAAAAGTAAGGAAAAATTAAAAAAGAGATCGCCTAGAGAATTCGAGAATTTAAAAAATTAAATAATAATAATAATAAAACTTTAAAAGAGGATTTAGAGGAAGGATAAAAATAAGAATAAAATATAATAAATTCTAAAGAATAGCTTTAGGTAGTAGACTACTTTAATAATTTTAAAACCTAGTTTATCGTATTAAAAGAGAAACCCGAAGATAAAAAAAAGGAAAAAAGATAAATTACTAGGATTAATTATATTTATAACGACTATTACCCATAATACGGGGAGATAAATTAATTAGTATATACGAACGAATATTATAAATACTATTACGATAGCTTAGGAGAGCGAAAGTATATTATAAAACTAGGATATAATTATAATTAATAGAATAACTACGTAAAGAATAATTACCCGTAGTATTTAATTAAGAAAAGAGAAAATTAAATCTTCCTAGGCCACGATAAGGAATAATAATTATAATTATAAAACTAAAAAGAATATAATAAGAAAACGAAATACTATAATTAAAACGAATAATACTATTATTTAACCGAAGATTATAAGAGGTACTTCGAGTCTAAAGAGTACTACGGATTCTTATCTTCGTCGGGAAAAGACTAGTCCCTTATATTAAAGGAAAATATAAAGAGATTAATATACTAGTTTTAGAATAATATATATACTTAGCTTAATACGGTATATATATACAAACACCGGTAAAAGTTAACGGATATAAAGTCGTTATAATAATAGATTCAGGAGTAACTAATAATTTTATATCTCGAATAATAATTTAGGTAACTAACCTACTAACTCGAGAAAAAAAGAAATAATATAAATTTTAATTAGCCGACGGGTTAAAGTTATTAATAAAAAGAGTAAACGAGGAGATATTCCTACTACTAGTTATTATTTAATACTACTATAAGGAAATTACTTTCGATATAGTAGGAATAATTATTTATTATATTATTCTAGGAATACCTTAGTTAAAGAGATATAATCTAATAATAAATTAGACGAGAGGAATATTTATATTTCCGTATATTAGAGATATCGCTAGTATAATATCTATACACCTATAAAGAATAGTTATAAATAAGAAGTCGAACTATAACCCGGTCGAAGTTAGTAATACTTTATCTTCGTATAAGAATAACCTTATATAAGGATCCGATTTAATATATATTAACTAAAGAGGTTAATAGGGCGAATAAATTAAAATTTCTAAAAATAAAAACGAACCTCTTAATATCCCTAAAAAGTATTAATAATAAAAATACCTCTTTTAGGAAGAGATAATTATAAAAGTATTATTTAAATATTAATTATAGGGTTATAAAATTGAACTCGAACCTAATAAAATATTAATATTTAGACTTATTTATATTTTATTAAAAAAAGAATTTAAAGTACTTCGCGGGTATATCGACGAGAATTTTAAAAAAGAATTTATTCGAGAATCTAAATTACTAATAAATTACCTAATTCTTTTCGTAGCGAAGAAGGATAAAAGTTTATAACTATATATAAATTACTAAAAGTTAAATAATATTACGGTAAAGAATCGGTACCCTCTACTAAATATTAACGAGCTATAAAATCGGTTTATAATAATAAAAATCTTTATACGACTAGATCTTCGAGGTATATATAATTTAATTCGAATAAAGAAAGGCGAGGAATAAAAGATTACCTTTAAAATTAAATATAGTTATTATAAATACTTAATAATACCCTTCGGATTTATTAACGCACTAGTAACCTACTAGGTACTAATTAATAATATTATATAAATATACCTAGATATAACGGTAATTATATACCTCGATAATATATTAATTTACTCTACTAAGTAATAAGGAAGAATATATTTAATATATATAAAATATCTTAATTTATTTATTACTAACTAGACTTCTCTTTAAACTAGAAAAGTACGAGTTTTATAAAGAATTAGTCGAATTCCTTAAATTTATAATTAATACTAAAGGTATTTATATAAACCCTAAAAAAATTAGGAGTATTAAGGAATAACTTATATTATATAATATTAAGACGATATAGAGTTTCTTAAGATTTACGAATTTTAATAAAAGGTTTATTAAGGACTACTCTAAGAAAGTCTTATTATTAATAAATATTATAAAGAAAGATATTACTTTCTAATAAGGGAAAGAATAATAATAATCTTTCGAGGCGCTTAAAGAGGCCTACGAGAAACCGCCGGTACTATATTCTTTTCGAAGTAACGAACTAGCTCGAATTAAGACCGACGCTTTAAATTTAATAATAAGCGCTTATATACTTTAATAGAGAGATAATAAATAATATCTTATTATATATTATTCTAGGAAAATATTATTAATAGAATAAAACTATAATATCTACGATAAGGAATTACTAGTAGTAGTATCCGTATTAGAATAATAGCGGGTATACGTAGAAAGTTATTTAGAACTTATTATCTTTATAAACTATAAGAATCTTCTTAACTTTATAATAACGAAATAATTAAATCGAAGATAAATTAGATAATTAAAATTATTAGAGTAATATAAATTTAAGATCTTCTATACCCTAGGAAAGAATAATAATTATACCGATATATTTAATAAGCGAGTAGACTATATAAAAAATAAGAATATAATAATATAATTAGTCTTTACTTAGTAGTAGGATAGATCGCTAGTGCTAGTATAATAACTAGTAGCGACTCTATATATCTTTATTCCCGGAATTATTAATATTATTTAGAAGGAATACGAAAACGATACCTTAGCCGCTATATTAAAAAGTTAGTAACTATAGGCTAAATTATTAGAATATAATAAAAAGACTTATCTTCCTAAAGGATATCTTAAGGAAATTATTTATAATTATTATAATAATCTAGTTTAAGAATACCCTAGAGTTATTAAAACTATAGAATTTATTTATAAAGAATACGATATACTAGGACTAAAATCTTACGTCGAGAGATATATTAAGGAATATATTAAATACTAGTAGAATAAGTCTATAAAGTATATTAAATACGGTTAAATCTAGTTCGCCCCGGTACCGGAAATATTATAAGACGATATTATAATGAATTTTATTATTAAATTACTAAAATTAAAGGACTTAATTACGTCGGAGGTCTTTAATTTAATAATAGTAATCTATAATAAACTTAATAAATATACTATAATAATACCGATTAAAGAAACTTATAAGGCCGAATAAATTACTTTCGTATTACTAGATCGATTTATTAAGAATTATAAAATTCCTAGGTCGATTATATTTAACCGAGATAAATAATTCACCTCTAACTATTAAAAGACACTAATTAATACTATCGGAACTAAGTTACGAATATTAACCGTATATTATCCATAAATAAATAAATAAATTAAACGTATAAATTAAACGATAGAGACGTATCTACGATATTACGTAAATAAAAAATAAAACGATTAGGTAAGACTTCTACTTATAGTTTAATTAATATTTAATAATATATAGTTTAAAACGACGAAACTTATATTATTCTTCGCGAATTATAATAAATATTTTAATACGTTCCTAAAGCCGAAATAGAGACTTAACGCGTATAGGGCGTTAGTCTATATAATTAATATAAAGGCGTTATATAAAGAGATATAAACCTAGATTAAATTAAAAAATACTCGGACTAGGTTAATAATAAATAAGTATCGAAAAGAGTATCTTTAATTAAAAGAGGGGGATAAAATATACCTCTTAATAAAAAATATAATAAATAAGAAACTAAGTAAAAAACTAGACTATATTAAAGTCGGATTATTTTCGATTAAGAAAAGTAAGGAATTAGTTAATTATAAATTAAATCTTCTAGCCGACGCTAAAATATATTTAATATTCTACGTCTCTCGATTAAAGCCGGTAGATTTTAAATATCTTTATAAAATACCTTTTATTTCTAGATTAAAGAAGAAACGGAGTTCGAGGTAAAGGATATTTTAAACTAAAAGAGTTAGAATTATTTTATTAAATAAAAAGATTACGACGAATTAGAGAATATTTAGGAGTTATTAATAAACTTAATTAACTATCGGGAACTTCTAAAAAAATTCCGGGAATAACGGTATAAAAAAGCTAATCGAGGGTCCCTAGCGAAAGGGATTTTAAGGATATAAAATCGTCGAAATACGAGACCGAGGCTACTATATATTCAACTTTACCGAACTTTTTAAATTCTTCTAGGCGCTCTAACTCTTTTATATTTATAAAACCTTTATCGAATATCTTTTATTTACGCTTTTTTAGGAATTTCTTTTATTAACGGAGTCTCTTTAACTTCGTATTCTTTTAACGAACGATATTATTCGCCGCGGATATAACTTTATTAGTTATCTTTTATATAATTTTAGTTTTTTCTTCTTTACGTTCTAAGCGCTTTAAAGCCTTATTAATTCCGGAGAAACTAATAATAAGTTTTAAAAACTCGTATTTTCTTCTAGTCCTAATATACTCCCTATACTTCGATAATAACGAGGATAATCGATATTCGGTTTAATATATCGCGTAGTATATATATATAACTATAGTTATAAGACCTTTAGAAATAACCTATTCCTATAATTTATTACGTTAGTTTATTTAATAAGAAGATATAGGGTTATTTTTAAGGATAAAGAAATTAGAGGAGAGAAGTAATATTACGATTAAAGTTCGCTAAAGACTTTAGTAGACTTAATATATTTAATATATTAAAGGGCTATTTACTATTTACTATAATATATAGATTAGTATATAAATAAATATTTACCCGTTTATTTATTTAACGTAGGAGTAAATAAGTAAACTAGTAAATAGTATAATTTCTTTCTACTATATAAACTACGTACTTTCCTAGTAGATAGGAGCTTCGTATTTAACTTCCCTTAAAACTTTTAATTATAGATTCTAAATATAAACGTTTATTAAACTATTAATTAAGTTTATTAAATTTATCTAGTTTTATCTTATATTAATACGAAGCCTACTATTTATTAATCCTTAATACTCCTCTCCACGAGTACTAACCTAGGTTTTATCGACGTTATATTTAGGTATTAAACGGAGAGCCTTAATAAATATCGCTATTTAATCGATATATAATATATTTAGAATACGGGATATAAGTAGATACGTATTTCTAGTATTTTGTATAATTTCGGTATAAAATATATAAAAATCGGGGTTTCCCAAGTTACCGATAAACGCGTAAATATTATATATTATAACGGAAGAATAATAGGCTACGGGTCGGACTCGTTAAATAGTCTCGGGTTAATTAATATAGGAAGGTTAGAGTTAATTAACGACGCCGGCGTTATATTACCGAGTATAATCTCGTTTAAAGTTTAATTAATAATCGAAAGTAAGATACTATTAATAAACTTCGCTTTTCTTAATTTAGTATTAAGTCGATTAAAGGAAGAGAGTAACTTTAATTAAGGTTATTTTTATCTTCTAGTATTACTAGTCCCGTAGGAACGATAAAGTCGAGTATCTCGAGTATTAACGAAATTATTATTTTATTAATATATTTATAAGGACTTTCCCCGTTTAAGAGATTATAAATAATAGTACTCTAGTTTAACGCTCGCGCCGAGGAAAGTCTTTATATTAAGAGATAATTAACGTATTAAGCGGCGCCTTCAATTTAATCGGATCGAGTTTAATATATTTAATATAGTATATATCTTAATAGTAATATTAAAGATCTTGAATCGAGTCGAAAGAAAGTATATAATATAGATCGGGATATAGAATTACCTTATTTTTACCTACTTCTATAGATCGGTTATACCTATCTTTTAAATACTAGAAATATTTTTATAAATACTCTTTCTCGCTCTATTTAACGAAGAATTAATAGAAACGTTTTATTAATAAAAGTTTTAAATCGAAGAGATAGAAGAGATACTACCTAGTAGTAGTAAAAGTTCGGCGGAAGATAAGTAAATTATATTAAACTAGGAGTATCTCGAGGTCGGTAAAATAATATAATAATATTTAAATTATCCGGCCCTATTAGTAATTTATTCGTTATATTAAAAGTAGAGCTCGGTAAAATCGTATTTCCTTTTAAAGTCGTCTTTATAATAATAGTAAATATATCTCTATTTATCGTTAATATTAATACTATAGAATCGAAGGGCGTTTAGTTAGCTAGTTTATAATAATTAAATATTTAGGAAATTAGAAAAAAAAAGTAGACGAATTAATCTATATCCCTCGTATATTAAGGTATAAAGTAGCGACCGTTTTTAAATTATAAATTTAAACGATAAATTACCCGCGGATTCTCTTTATATAATATAACTATATTTTAAAATACGCTACGACCCTATATACTACGGAGGGGAACGTTAAAGAAGAGTAAAAATATTAACTAATTACGTAACGGATCTAAACGGCGAATCCGGTTAAAGTAACTTAATAGACTTATAACTTAAAGTACTTTATCCTCCGTATATAAAGTAATTTTACGTAGTTAAGTCTACTATTATTTACTAAACTCCTCGGATACGAGTTAGTATTTCCGTTAATATAGTTCCTCTCGTCGAGTCCGAGTTAGTTAAATTTTATCTTTTAATATAATACCCCGAAGTTTCTCCCCTAGTATTTCGATCTCTTTATTAATAAAGACGAAGTCGATATAATTATCTAGGTTAGCTTCGATCTTTATAGGTAGCGATTATAATAATTAAAGATAATAATAAAGCGATAGCCCGCGAAATCTTTTAAAATGAATAATATAATGTTTTTTATTCTAGTAACTAGTTATCCCGTCTATAGTATTTAGTTTAGGCGTATATAAGTTAAAGAAAATATCTACGTTATTATAACTAGCGAATTTCATTCTTTCAGCGATCGAGTAATTATTATCTTTAGCCGAGTTAGTATATCTTAATAATTATATTTCGTTTTTAAAAACTTACTATCGGCTTTAATAAAGACTTCTCTTCTAATATTATATATTTTAATATTTTCCTCGTACCCGGCGCGATACCCTAGATTTATTATTTAATTACTAAACGAGCCCGCTTTATAAATCTTTCCTATAAATTTATCCGTAGATATTATCTAGAAAAAAGGTATACGGAGTATATCTTTTTTAATTCGAAAGTAGTATAAGAATTTATCCGTAAATAAAGAGATCGCCTCGATATCTTCAAAAAATCTATAATCCTAGAAGGTATAATCCGTAAAGGCGATTACTAGTAAAGGTAGTATTAAATTCGTAAATAACGACTTTACATTTTTATATATACTATACTATAACCTAGAATTATATCGAAATAGTTAGTAAAGATTATTTTTAACTATAATACCGAAGCTTTAAATAGTAAAATAACCTTTTATATAGTATCTAGGAAAAGTCTTTTACGTCCTTTATAATTTATATATTAATCTCTACCTCTCTTTTTTTATTTTTAAATACGGCGAAGTCGATTATCTACTTATAGTATAAGCCCGATACCCGATAACTTTCTTAATCGGTAGTATTTTAGAGGATTACTCTATTTATCTTATATAGTAGTCCACGGCCGGAGCCTCTATATATATTAGATTTAAAATACTCGCCTACTCGCGCCGACGAGTAGATAAATAATATATAGGTAGCGTGGTCCTATACGAGGATCCATTTATATTTATATTAATACTAATCTTTCTACTATATATATTTAATAATAATAACGAAGTAGTTTATTATTATAAAGTACCGGGTTCGCCGAGTCGTTAAAAGATTAAACTTCTTACGTAGCTCGGTTTATATATACTAGTATAATTATTAAACCTTACGGACGGGGAGGAAAAATAGAGCGAAGCTCTAAATATAAATAAAATAAATCGATTCCGATACCTCGGGAGGGATTTTATTATTATTAATCCGCCGCTTCTAACCGGCGCTAAAGTCTATCTACTTCTAAAATATAATATATATAGACGGCTCCTTTTTACTAGTACTATAACCGCGTATAATACCCTCTATAAAATACTTTATCGTTTTTATATTATAAGGACTAGTATTAGGGTTCCTTTTAACGTACCTAATCTACCGAGATAAAAGACCGTTAATAAGAGTTATATAATATTTCGTAGTAGAGAAAAATATAAAGATTTATTTATCCTAAAGGACTAGTATCCGATTATAGTTAATTTTAATACTAGACTCGAGGTATTTAAATACTTTATCGCTATTAATTTTAACCTCGATCAAGGACTCTAGACTATTAGTTTCCGTATTATTAAAAAACTACGCTATAGTCCTCTTTTTCTATATTATTAGAGTCGAGGTCGGGGCGAGAATTATAGTAATATAAAAATACCCTAGTTATTAAAATATATAGAGCGAAGAGAGGAAAAGGCCGTAATATATAGAGTAGATATAAAATAATAATATATATAATAGCGTATTTAGTATATAGATAAGTTACTATAGGCCGTAGGTAATTCGAAGTAAAGGGGAAGATTAAAAGCGAAAGAATAAGAGAGTAAAAATAGAAAATAATATAATAGGCGGTCGGTAGAGCTATAATCCGCTTTTTTTTAATTAGTATCTAAAACGAGCTAAATAGACACTCTCGTTTAAATTTATAAGAAAGAGTTATTTATTAAAGAGAAGAAAGTAGTTAAGGGGGAGTACGGGGGAGTAATAAAGAAATAGAGGAGAGTAATTATTACGATCCTTAGATCGTAATAGATACTACGCCTACTATAGTACTAATAGGTATATTTACTATACTCGTACTAGTAAATATCGCGAGTAAGAGTATTTACTATATTTATAATCGCGAGTATACCGAGTATATTACTCTTAGTACGATTTCCTTTTATTATATAAACCGCGTATTTTCCTAATAGATAGGAGCTTTATATTTAACTTTCCTTAAAACTTTTAATTATAGATTCTAAATATAGACGTTTATTAAATTATTAATTAAATTTATTAAATTTATTTAGTTTTATCTAGTATTAATATAAAGCTTACTATCCTTTAATCTTTAATACTCCTCTCTACGAGTATTAACCTAGGTCTTATCGATATTATATTTAAATATTAAACGGAGAGCCTTAATACTTTAAATATTTTTAGGATAAATATTTTAAGATTAATAAAGACCCTAACCCTAAATACCCAAGATAATACTAGAAGACGTAATATTATAGAAGAAAAAGACCGTATTAAAATTACTAGATTAAATTATTATTATAAAGAATATAAGAAGCTTAATAATTAATTATTATAACTTTAATTATTCTTCGTATTTAACGAGAATACTATACTAATTATTAAATAAATAATCTTTATAATAATCTATATAAAGGGTAATATTTAGAAATAAATTAAATTATTCTTAAAGCGCTATATAAAAAACGTAAATAATAATAATAATATATTAGTAAAGCTTTAGATAGAGAATT
>JAABUK010005710.1_pt1 | contig 19152 bp, 13 predicted proteins | sample 5559141 | NCBI WGS metagenome assembly JAABUK01 (sample SAMN10711869, study PRJNA513367) | rock metagenome | isolation source: Antarctica rocks | place: Antarctica: Victoria Land, Pudding Butte nord | collected 2016-01-03 | reverse complement strand
CGTAGAGAGCGGAAACGGTGTTGTCGCCTGTAAAGGAGGCAGAGGAGACCAAGCGTAGAGCGTAGGCCGGTGATGCAGATGTCAGGACTTTGGTAGAGTCAATGGAGGCTCATAACCTGTTAAATATTGACGAAATGCATAAGGAGGAAAGTATGAAACATCAAACTAATTGAAAAGCGGCAGCGGGACTGCGCAGGCGGTCACGTGACCGGAAGTTCGCCTTATCCTGACACATGTTCCTTCGGCAGACAACATTGCGGATCTACTCACCAAAGGATTGCGTGAGTCATTTGACCGCCGAGTCACCAGAAGCATTCTTCGCTAGATGATCGCAAAATCAATAACGCTCGGCCGGTCTGATAATATTTTTACACGCAATCCTTTAGCGTATTTGAAGATGGCTCGGAATCCCCGAGCGGGCGGACTGAGAGACTCAGGCGATTGTGTCAGAAGAACAACTGGATACGCGTTCAGCTCACAATGGAATGGTGCTTAGACCGTAATCACCGTTTGGAGTCATTCACTGTGGTCGCAGGCCGATCGGGATGGGCCTGAGCTCCCATGCATTCACTTGTCTTCTTTCTTGTACCTGGTTCGTACCCGCCTTTCCCCGTACCCAGCGTCACTGAATGACAAGCATCACATAGAATACATCAACCTTCATCGACCTCGAAACAGCCAAGACAGACTGGAGATAAAAGCGGCCCCACCTGCAGCGCCGCAAATGCCGACAGCGACTAGATCTCGATCCACTGACGGCTGACTCATGAGGGCGAACCCTGATGGCAGCCATGACAATCTGGTCGTCCACCGCGGTTCGTACTGAACGTCTGCCGATTCCGGGGTGTTCCACTCAAAAGAAACGTCCCTCCCTGGGAGACTCGCTGCTGTGCTGGCCGATGAATGATCAGATTGGTCGACATGCAAGTCGTCCAGTCTCTGCGCCAAATGTCCAACTCCTCCCTCGACCTTCTCCATCATTCCAGACATCCTCTCCTCGAGGCGCTCAACCAGCCGTCTCCGCTTCCAGGGCTCGACTATCGCTATGGCCCCGATGAAAACTACGAAGTTGACTAGGAGACCGACCACTCCGGCCCAGGTCGAGACATTTCGAATCTTGTCACTCCAGACCTGCTCTTCATGATATCGCTCCAGAATCGTCTGCGTGAGATCTGAGAAGGCTTTGTCGACTGCGAGTTCCGCCTCCTTGAGTTGAGTAGATGCGAGATGAACGGCGTGATTCGAAGAGTGGTCGGACCGGACGAGCGACGTAAATCTGGAGACGTCCGCGTCGGTCCACGAGTGCTTGCGCTCCAGCAGTGCATTCACGTCCCTCGCTGCTTCCGCTCGGGTGGACACCGTATCGTCATAAGCAGTCTTGGCAGATTTGGCGATATCCCGGAGGGTACGTAAATCACTCTCTGCGGCAAGCTTCAGAAAAGGTTATAGTGCGCCACTCACCTCGATTGTGGACGAGATCCTTGAGCTGCTCCACCGCCTTATACCCCGTCATCTCGTTCATCTTCACACCGAGAACAGTCATCTGGCGATCAGCCTCGTCTGCCAATCGTTGCCGTTGAATTCGAAGAGCAGCCCGCCACTCATTTCGCCGAGCGTAGTCTTTGGACGAGAGGGTGGACCCGCTATCAGATGATGATGATATAGAGGTAGGGGAGGCTTCGGCTGTTTCGGATGAGACTGAGAAGGCCTCTGAAGAGGAGGGTGCTGAAGTCGTGCGGTGAGGAGTATGGACATGTCTCGAAGGCGAATCAGCGGTAGAAAGAGATGACAATACTCGCTGCCCTCGAGAACGATTATCAATGCCGCTGATTTGGATCACCGGTCCCAGACCACGAGGACGGATATATTCGGAAGCAAGGGATTGCGGAAGCAGGAATGGCCATACACAGGAGTAGAGCTGAGGAGATGGACGACCGCAGGCCGTATAAGTCCGCGACGATCTCGTGACTGCGCACAAGACCGCTGGTGAGCTCATCGAAGTCTCGTTCAGAGACCTCTATATTGGGAATCCGCTGTAAGATTTCCTCAAGCGCACGTGATAAAACCCGCAGTGTGAGACCGTGGGAGAGATTTTGTCCCCCCTGTCGAGCCGTGTTTCGGATTTCATCCCCTTCCATGATGTGATGACCGTTTCACCTTGCGAGATGTGTTCCTGATCTAGTTGATTGGGGGTCTGTCCTTAGGACCCTCAAACGCGAGCCAGCGCGAAGGGCAGCCAGCGACCCCTTGGTCTGGCGTCCTTTGAGGTTGAATCACCATCTGATTCGATCTCCCCTCGCCATCAACCTATCCATTTATCATTTACGAGGCCATCTGCGGTGGTCATCGCTTCTTCTGACTCTCGTCGACTTAGATCGGATTTGCACCAGCTCAAACGGTCGCGTTCATATCCACTCAATCCTCATCTGTCCCTCCAGGTTTGCAGTGGGACCTACACTTTCATTTGGATATCACACTCATTTTCCAGCCTCATTCACTCTGTTCAAGATGCGTCTCTATTCTATAGCAGCGGCTGCGTTGATGCTCGTCCCCGCCCTCTCTACTCTGGTCACTGCGGATAGTGGTAGAGCTCTCATCCGATCTGGCAATGAGACAGCTACCCGTCATCATCCAAACTCGACAGTAACGTCCAGGCCACACGACAGCAAGAACCTTACCCTCAGCTCCGCTGAAGGGGATGGAGTGGATGATTGTGAGGGCGATGGGGATGACGAGCGGAACGGTGGCGTCGCAAACTCGACCACGAGCGGCGCGAATGCCTTTCCATCTAATTCTACTGGCTTCAACGTGACTACTGCTGGCGCCGATAATGGCGACGGATGTGAAGACAATGACTCGTCAGACATGTCTGCTGCAGTATCCGGCTCATCTCCAACGATTTCCTCCGCCCCGACAAGCGGGGTCCCAAACGTGATTGCCGAAGACGATGATGATTGTGACGAGTCCGACGAAGCGACCCCTAGCTCACCCGACAGCACTAACGAGCCGGCCGCTACAGACTCCACGGTATCAACAACGGTGGCTTCCCCTGTCGGGGCTGCCCTTTATGCGACGGCCACTGCCGAGGTCTCCCCTGCACTCAGCTCCACGCTCGGTGTCTCCTCTATTACGACCTCTGCCTCCGCTGCCGCAATAGTCGCTCCTGCCGCCGGAGCTGATGGAGAAATTGGAACCGCAACCACGATCTACGGAACCATCACCGTTACTCAGACCCCAACAACATCAGGTGGTGGTGACAGTGCTGACGCAGCCGCCGTCACTTCGCCCCCGGATAGCGCGGATATGTCGGCAAACCCTACGAACTCCACCTCTCCTGCATCTGGCGATACTTCAGACGAGCAGGATGATGGGGATGATGACAATGGGGTAGGTGATTCCTGTGGCTATCCATGCTGGCTAATGCAATCCCTCCTCAAGCCGTGGTGTGAGGACGAAGAGCCTACCTCGACCCCCACTTCGACCGTCACTTCGCTCGCAAGCATGACTGCGTCATCCACTTCGTCCGTGGTCTCGATTGCTTGGGTGTCATCTGATGGGACTTCCACTATCAGCTCGTCGAATGGCAACACCACGGACGCTTCCGCTACGAGCGACGAAGATGACGACGATGATTGCGAGGATGCAGGGGGGATGGCCGGTCCGCCGGGAACGGAGCAAAGGTGCGGGGACAAGTCTTTGCCAATTGACTCTCAGCTGGCTGACCGGCATTGACGTAGCGGAAACCTGACATCGGGAGCGGCTGCAGTGAAGGCGATAAGCTCGTCGCTCAACTCAGAAAGCGGTAACAGCTCGTCTCCGCTAAGCTCGACCGACACCTCTGACTCTGACGACTGCTATGATGGGACCGACATGGAGCCCGACTCCACCACGCTGACGACCTCATCCTCCACCGTGACTACCTCCACCTCCACAGTCACTACCGTCGTCTCAACGACCTCGACTCTATCTGATTCTTGGTCTCTCGCACCCTCGAACGACTCGGCGATAATCGGTAATTCCTCGAACTCGACGCCCACTGGAGGCATCACTGTCACTGCCGCGGATGCTGTTACTTTAGACGTAGCAGGCCGCAGCCGGACGCGTGTCTGGAAGGGTTGAGTAACTTCGAAGGCGCAATGTTTCGCGCAAATACTCTTCGCCTCCCCATTGTGACCATGATCTCCACCTCTTATCGCTGAATTTCTGCTTCTTCCTGTCTGTGTATATCTTGATCCCGAAGTAGGAAAAGTCCGTCGCAGAGCGCGGCCAGATGCATTGATTGCTATTTAACAAAGTCCGTCATGCATTTCTTCGGTCTGTAGCAATCAAGCGACTTTCCCCAGAAGGTGACCCTTCAACCGCAAGTAGCACGGCAGCCATCGACGGCTATCGTGGTGACGCATCAGTGTCCATCAACTCGCACAAGGTAAATACTCACTCCCTCCACCGCTTAGATCACCCATCGACATGAAGCCACCTCCACTATTGCCCCTCCAGCCCCCTCCTTCACCTCCGGCCCTTCCTCCACCGCCGCCCCCATCTCCGCGAGGCGGTCCTCCACCGCCAACTCCTCCCGGACCCCGTGGCCCGCTTTGAGGTCGACTGTTGGATCCGGTTGTCCTTGCGGCGGGATCGGCGAATGCGGTGGGGTTGACCATGGGCTAAACATTTATAGTATTTGGGGTTCTACGGTTCGACTAGCTCACCGTTATCAGAGTCTCGAAGAAGAGATAAACCATCGCCGCGTAATCCGAGGTCCAGTTCTGGATCCTGGAGATGATCGGTCGCGAGGTCAGGGTGCCGGATGAGGACACATACGCCGGTTTGGCTGTCGACATTTTCGCTCTTTCCACGAAGACTGGTGCAAGTGCCGAGAAAGTGATAGCCAGGGAGCGTTTATAAAACAGCAGACGGGCAAGTTGTTTCGTTGTAAGCAGAGAAAGGATGGGTTTGACCGGGTGGCAAGTGCTGCAGAATCGGAGCCCCGCCAAGATATGCTCTTGTTGACTGCCCGCTACATATCTGAACTTGAGGGCGTGTAGAAAGTCGTAGTAACCGATCCAACTCACTCGTCAACTTTTCACCCTTCATCGAGCTTGACGAGTCTTCATACCTGGACCTTCCCCCCCAACGCGGTTTCTTCCGTTTTCTACGCCCATCTCCTCGGTCCTAGCGAAGCTGGTGAAGGCCAACCGATCAACACCAGGATCATCAGCCTGCAATCACCGAGACTTCTGGGTGCAAATCGAGCCGGGACCGCCTGTTTTCCCGTCAAGGAAGCTGGACATTTTCCTCGTGCAAGGGAGAACTTCAAAAGGTGTCCTGTCAGCAGGGAGGGTCCCTTGTACTTCGGTCCGGGTGTCATGCCAGGCAAGCCGGTCGGTGTGGGTTTGTGAGCTCGGTCAGTGGGTGCTGACTCTTTCAGATTCCACGGAAGCTCGTCGTCCTCGGTGATGGAGCTTGTGGCAAAGTATGATCCTCGTTCAGCTGATTCTGCCCCGCTGATCATCTTCGCCGCAGACCTCGCTTCTCACTGTCTTTACTAAGGGTACGCGAAATCTCTGACCGGAGGCCGAGCGCTGACTGCTTGTTCTCTGCCTCTCAGGATACTTCCCGACAACATAGTAAGTCCAGAGGCGCAGATGTATGGGCATTTGCTTATGTGGGCGAAGTGAGCCCACGGGTCGGTGTCAATCCCGAAGTTTCCCTGCCCTCGCTTCGCCGCTGATCTAGAAGGCTAGTTTTCGAGAATTCTGTGGAGATGATACAGGTGGACGAGCAGATGGTGGAGTTGAGCTTATGGGACACGGCGGGTGTGTCAAGTCTCCCAGGCACCCTTCATCGTGAATGAAGGATTGTCGTGTCGCAGGGCAAGAAGACTTCGACCGCTTACGATCACTGTCATACGCCGACACAAATGTTGTGATGATATGCTTCTCAGTGGGTGATGTGCTTCGCTGCGACTGTGCCATATTGATGTTCGGAATAAGGTGGATTCACCAGTCTCCCTAGAGAATACCGAGTACAAGGTTGGTAAAGGTCGACGTATCTCGCCTCCGACTGACAGGTGTGGACTGCAGTGGATAGCGGAGGTCAACGAGTACTGCCCCGGAGTGCAAATCATCCTTATAGGTGAGAGTGCTCGATCATGACCAGCCTGCTGAAGCTACAAACCAGCCCTCAAATGCGATTTACGAGACGACCCTCAAGTGAAAGAGAAGCTGACTCGCCAGGCTCTGCATCCCGTCACGTATGATGAGGGATTAGCGGTAGCGCGAACAATTAAAGCTGGAAGATATCTAGGTCCGAAACCGCCGAGGCACTCTGGCGGGTCAGTACTGATGGGTCAGATGTAGAATGTTCCGCCAAGCACAATCGAGGTGTACAAGAGGCCATGCATGAAGCAGCGAGAGTGAGCATCAAGAGTCGGCCGAAAGGAGGGGGAGGAGGGACATCGACAGACAAGCTAAGATCGAGCGGATTGAAGGGGCGGAGATGTGTCATCTTATGATCAAGTATTACGGGCACGACTTTCACGGGACAGGCACCTCGTAAATGTGTCTGACTGACCATTCTGGGTATCCGCAGCACGTCTATCGGTCCATCAAATCCATTCGTTCAGCCCTTCACCACTTCTGTCGAGGAGGTGCGAAGCCGTGCCTCAGGGCTCCTCGCCCTGCCTTCTGCTTCCGGCTACTCCTGGGCCCCATCTTCTTGTAAACGACCGATAGATACGCACATCATTACGATACAGTTTGATCTGACGATCTCGGAGAAGAGTCGGCTCTGACCTTCTCCAAAGGAGCAGTGTCCCGGCATGGAAGATCTCACACAAAGTACTATCCTCCGCCGCCACTATCCTGTAGCTTCACGACTATGCTTTCTGCAAGATTGCAAACACCCCTCAGCATGGGATTCATATAGGTCGCAGATTTTTGCTAGACAAACAGTCTACGAACGAAAAACGGTGGCTGCGGCTGGCGGGGACCTGAACGCGCCTATTTTTAGTCGATGCGAAACCAACAATCATAATAGAAACAGGCACAACACATAACTTACCATAAGAATCGTCTGGTTACAAAGTGAGCGTAGTCACGGCGCAAAGCTAATGGTGTGACAGTCCATCATCAACATCATCTTGCTTGTACAAACGAGGCTACGGAGACTTGTCGTTGGATCAGCCTCTTGTGTCTGAAATGACACCGCCCATTCTTCTCCCGGTTACTGGTGCTTCGACATATACCTCTTCCTTCGATCCAATCTCACCAAAGGGCTACACTCAATCCTAGCAACCTTCTTCACCGCCAAGATCGAGGCGATCGGTATCCCAAAGCCTTTGCGCTCATTTCAACGATTCGAGCTCACTACATCTTCGACATGCGATCAACCATCTGTTCAAACCTCGAATCCTATCACCCATATTCCTATGGTCATGCGCGATCTACCTTGTCCACCATTTCCTCATGCCTCCACCCGTTCCTTCCCTTCGGATCCACCCTTCGCGCCAACCCATGGCCTCGGACCACATCCTATCAGCGACTTTTCCCCCGCCTCCAGTACGAGAAGGAGACGACTCCTTGGATTCGATGGATCCCCGATATCGACCTTTCCTACCTCTATCGCCGCCATATTCACCTTTCCCTAGGTTGAGGCCCACTCGATTCCTGCCATCTCGCTGCCTCGAACAGTGGTTTGCTGATGGGGAGACTCTCTGCGGAGAGGCAGAGCTTGGAGGGGAAGAGAAGCTTGACGCGACGTGGCTATGGGTGAATGGTTCGGACGAAAGGTGGAGAGAGAGAGCATGCTGCAATGGCGCAGGCGTCTATTCTCCCGAGCATCACTTTCGGTATGTCAAGCGAAGAGACCGGAGCTCATAAGCATCAGGGAGCAGAACGAAGTTGTTCATCCGATGCGGTCAGTCCTTGACGCCCTTCAGGGCGCCAGGCCACTTGCGAACCTTTCATCTCATCACCGCGGATTACCCGTTCAACATATCCGATGACATCGATCTTATACCTGAATCAGTTCTCGCCAATCTTGAAGCATCTATGACAGGGACAGGCACCCACGCGAAGTACATGTCCAATCCTAACAGGGCCATGATAGACGAACTCCGCGACAACCCAGTTGGAATACGCAAGGCTGGCGACTCAAATACGCAACGATCTCTCCCGTCGATATCGCATCCGGTGACATCTCGCTTGATGACAACATGGCGTGTGGCCCAAATACCAACATGGCTCGACTTTTCGAGATGGATCCCATAACACCTGATCATCCCTACCACCCCTCGCTCCCTCGTCAAAATGTAGTGAGGACCGTCGAGCACGCACCAGTGCCGCAGAGGCCAACTATCCCACATTCCGCTACGCTACCCATTCGGAGATCTTTCGTCTGCCTTCCATGGAACGAGATACGGTGACAGAGGAGCTGGGCGGACCCGAATGGAAGGAGACGTAATGGCGGAAGAAGGCGTTGCCAAGCTTCAATCCGATGGCCGTTGAGAGTCGGGTCGGATGGCTGCCTGGCCTGGTACGTATCAGTGCTTGAACAATAGAATTCTGCTCATTCGGACAGGCTGATGTGACTCTATCTCTCAATGACGATTTCTTCCTCCTGACACCACATGCTGTGCGTGTTCGTTTGCGCTGAAGCCGTGAACTGACATACATTGAACCAGGTCTCGGACTTTCACTCTCCGCTTTACGGCTCTGTGATCCGTTTCGATCACGGTGTTTGCTGAAATTGAACTATTTTCGTAAACCGCGTTGATGCACAGTGCTTGCAGCAGGTCCGCCCAATCCTGGAAAAGTCTCGCTTCAACGATGCAAGGGAGATGGGAGGTCTCTACCATGCCAATTGGCTTCTCTCGCAACGTTTCCCCTCGCCGGCTTCGTCCTTACTTCGCCCATGTACCCAAGGTCATCACCCGAGGATTGCATCATGAGTCAAGCCTTATGTTCCGAGAAGCACTCTTCACGAGCAGTCAACGGCGATTCCGGGACACGGATGTATGGTGAAGGCGACATTCAGATGCAATGGCTTCTAACGCCTCTAATGGGAAGTCAGCCTGACGACCTGAAGACAGATAAAAAGCTGGCATTTCAGGTTGAGCGATGGCGTGAGGCCCTGCTGTGGACCTACTGCGTCACAAATCTTGGCACCATGGACATTTTCGAAGAGTGGACTGACGCGGCGCGGAGAGAAATCATGGATATGTTTGCTCTCGGGCCAGAGGACGAAGATGTCACCAAGATCGAGGTCCATCTTGGCGATCGCTGCACTTTGGAGCATGGTCGGATGGAAAAGGTCTTTGAGCAGACAGGCTGGGAGCCGCCAAAAGCCACTGACTTGTTGTTCTGTGAGCACGGTTTCGATGCTCAGGTCGGAATGAGTGCTCAAGTTGATAGCATCGATGGACGGTCATCTGCCGCCAACGCTGAAACCGAGTCCCGATCCTTCAGACAATAACAAGTAGGTCGCGGGTCGTATTTAGATTCTGATCGCGAACAGGTGGTTACTTGATCTCGACCGGTGTTCCGGCTCGTTCTGGAGCCGAGGCGAGGACGCGCCATCCGATGACATGCCATCCGATGACACGTTTAAGCGACTCACTTTCCAGTATCCGGAGTGTGGTGATTGCAGTGCGTGTGCCAAGGGATCGTTAGGGCAATTCTGATTCTCCCATAGTGATCATGGCACTTGTCACATCGTCGGGTCCCCTCGTTCTTTCGGCATTTCGGCATTTTTTCCCCCAAAAGGCACAACCTTCATCACGGCGCCGCTGGCTGCCGGCAAGCACTACCCAAAGTACAGACCTCCACCCCACCTTCCCCTCACCTCGACCTGGCAGGACGTGGATTTTTCACTTGGCAGCGTTATGTCCGTCGCTGCCCTTCCGGATGAAACCGTCGATCTACGCGAGTATTGTATGAAGCAGGGTTATGACCAGGTCAAGGATCTCATGAACCAGTGGTTCGAGTTCCGTTGGCCGCGAAGAGCGATGTGAGAGAGAGACTGGGATCCAGAGTAAGACAGCATGCAGTAGGAAATATCTCTCGCTTCCATTCAAATCGCAATCGCAAGCATTCTCGCAAGCATCGCATGGGACGGCGCATGCATCGCTGCGTCAGGACATGGGCGGGACTGTACTTTCAAGCAAGCCGGACCGCGGATCATGCACAGCATGACCCCTTGATTGACGCCAGATATCCCTCCACCAGGAGTTATATTCGAAGAGCAGGCAGATCGATTTGTAGTCGGAACAGGACTTTCGTTTTACAGCGAATGATCTGACATCATCACCCTGTCCCCTGAACCGCATTATGCTGATCCACTTGGCATCCTGCGCTTTCATCTCTTGCGCCACCAATTGGTCCATACCTTGAGCTCGCTACATGTCGGCCATTGACTTCTGATCTTTCCCGCAGGAGAAGGGAGACATAATTGCTTAAAGAAGGGAAGACGCGGAGAAGCATGACCGTCTAAGCAAGACGTCCTCTGAAGGAGTCGGCCGCGGTGGTCTCTACAAGAGCTCCTTCCCCAATGATCTGGTAAACCTTCTCACGAAGAGACACGGGGTAAGGCATCCCGCACGCAATTGCGGGTGGTCGATGTCAGTACGAGTCTAAACGTAAGCAGCGAAGACGGGATCGATGAGTGAATGGTAGATAATGCACAGGCTGTGCATCAGGTGTAAGAACGAAGTGACGAAAGGAGGGCCATCTTTCTCCGACTTTGCCGGAAAAGACGATTTATGAAAGCTTGAGAAGATCACCGACGTCAAGCCGGGTCGGAGATTGGCAGTTCAACATTTTTTTAGGTTGACTAGAGAGATTAGCGATCTGACGCGGCGAGACGTAGGTAACACCCACAATATGTCCCGATGTTTTCGCCACTCTTGTTCTGCATCCACCCATTGACAAATTGGAAGATATAATCGAGGTTGTTTTGAGCCGAACAGTCGCCCTTGGAAGCCTCGGCTGTCGCGTCGGAGTAAGTCATGCCGGGATAGTAACCGTTGTAGGATCCGATAGCCTAGGGACCATCAGCTGATCACCCGTATGATACGCCTAGCCTCACGGTGATCACATTCTTCCCGTTCGAACTGATCAAGCCAGAGAATAACTGAGCGAAATCATCAGGCTGCGGATGGGCCAATGGAATCAGTCGCTCACCTCCGCTCCTCTCTTGATGTTGAAGTCGACATCGTAGCAGCTAGATGGAGTCAGATGTCATTCCTCCTCAACTCCCACGGCAGCGCTATCAAGCTCACTTGCCGCCAGGTGCACCCCCACAGTTCTCCGAAGCGACCTGCATTAACCCAGCCTCGCCGTTACCGCCTGTTGCACCGGGATTGCACGTTGACTCCTGCATTGCGAATGAAGCGAGCATGATGGGATGAACTGATGCAAATCAACCTCAACTTGGTTCTCGCTCAGAAATTCCGTACTTACCGCCATACTGCCCAGCGTATTGATTGAAGCGATCGATGTAGTTTGCGCAGGGGGCGAAGACACCGCTGGATGAGAGGTCGGCCGCGATGAGTTGGTCCATCTTCACCATCGGTGGAGTCCAACCACCATTCTTGATGCCGCAATTCAGCCAGTCCTCGGACCCGTTGGGCTGGTCGTCATTCGCACCGCTTGCCCCACAGGTACTGTGAAAGTCAGCCGAGGATTGCAAGGACTGAGGAGCATACCTGTCAGTGATGGATAGCAAGCCGCCAGCTGAACTGCTCGAACCAGAACTAGCCGTCGGAGACGAAGACCATGAATTTGTGGAGCTGGACTGCGTCCAGGCTGCACGCGTGGTGTGAGTTGGGGAGCTCTAGGACTCTGTCAGCGCAGGCGCACTTGCTGGTGGACCACTTACGTGCTGAATCCATGGTGAAGCGAGGGAAGTCGAGGTGGTGCCATGGCCAGTCGCGAGGGCGGCGGCAGCAAAGTCGGAGCTTGACGGTTCGCTCCAGGCGGAAGCCGTTGCCGAGGGGTCAGGCGAAGGGGAAGAAGAGACCTGGCGGAGTTGGCACGATTTTCCTCGCTTGATAACCTGACGCTTGATGGCGCGATGTGCTTCGGCAGGAGCTTCGTTGGATCGAGCGGGATGAGCGAAACGGGCATCAAGCTCGTTGCCGTCGATATGTCGGACAGTGTTGGCGAGCCGTCGGTGGCGAAGATGAGGGGGCGTTTGGGAACCAATCGTGAGAGAGGGAAGGAGCGAAGTCACAAGGATGATACTGATGGGGATTCTCATTGTTGGTTTGGGTTTTCGAGTAACGACTGGGTCTCAATGTGCAGAGGCGGTGGGTTGATAGGTACTGTGACGAAAGAATGTGAGTCGAAGAATTGATGTACGTCCGTTGAGACTCGTCAGATAGCGGTTCGAACTCGAACCTGTCGAGCCGAAGGAATAGATACGTCAAAGGGGTTCAAAGCAAAGAGGTTGAGTCAGAATCTACCATCCAACCGGCGAGGGTGAGTGGAAACCCGCGGCTACGGCTTTGATGACGAGGAAACGGAAGGGGGCTTGGATGAGATCAATGACGAATGAAGCTTGAGCGGGTGAAACGGTAGGGGTCCTCCGTTGAGTGGTTCAAAGGAGTGTGTTAAAACGTGGTGTCAGAATCCCAGGGGAGAAACAATGCCGTCAAGTGAAGAGCGCTCAGGCCTCCTCCGGGACGATTGTTTCACTTAGCCTGGTTCGAAACCAACCGTTACCGCGCTTTCGGTATAATGCGGGTCAGGTGAAGCCACGTTGAACAAAGGATTGATAGATTGGGTCTTGGACCGGACGATTTGCCCCGGTGGAAACGCTAACGGATCACCAATGGAAATTACGAGGCTTGCTGTGAGCTCATGACGACTGAGGCCTTGGAGCGATCCGGATCTTCATTTGTAGCTGACGGGAAAGTCAAGTCTAGCCTTCAAAAGAATCGAGATCGTGGTGATCAATGGCAGCATGGGTCGTAGACTGCTGCCAAAAGTGCCTGAATCGTAAATCTTGGTAACCGGTAACGTCATCGGCATGAATGGCAAACCCCTCTACCGCCGGCTTCGCCCAACATCTGCAGCAGTCCTGGTCCCTCTCCGCTGACTCTCCTTTTCCTTCTTCTCCTCATTGGCTAATTGTCTCGCTTTTGCGCGGGGGTCGATCACCTGGATCTATCAATGCTAGCACAGTCGCCCGCTTCAGGGTCACTGACCGAATACTCGTCCTCCGCTCGGCGCGTAAGCTCCTTCTCGTCGACGATGAATTTCAATCGGTGCCTCATCCAGCCGATGTCATCGTCAACCTCGACTCCCTCCTCGTCTACCTGTCCAGTTTCTTCTCGTTCTTCCGTCTCCTCTACGCCTTCATCCTCAGCCAGAGCGACTTTCTTGCTGAATCGTCCCATCTCTTTCAGCAAATCGTCCTCTTCATCTCTCTTTCCGCGCCGATTGCCAGCTCGTGCCGCGGCTCGTCCTCGTCCAGCGGAGTACTTTGCCAGCTCCTGCTCAAGGTAAGACCGTCCCGCTCGACGCCGCTTTTGTCGCGTGTCCGAATTCGAGTCAGAATCGGATGCATCGCCGGCGCGCTTCTTCAGCTTGCGCAAATCATCCTGCATCCGCTTGATTTCGGCCTGCCTCGCGGCGCTGTCGAAATTCAGCCACGTCGAAACCTCGTTCTCACCTGTCCCCTCGCTTCTCTCTCTCGTGCTGTTCGCGGATCTGCTTGAGGTCGACCGCAGCCTTCTTCTCCTTTTCTGCCTTACTCCCATTTCCAAGATCCTGCAGTGAGGGGGGTAGGTCCACCGAACTTCGGATGGGTTTCGAAGGAGCAGCATCGTTGGCGTCGACAACTTGTTTCAAGTCTCAGCAATCTTTCAAGCTCGATTTCGATTACTTACGATCTTGTCTCCCCATCCCCATCTTTGTCGTCTTGACGGCATCTTGAGGCACTTCTTCCGCTTCATCAAACGATAAGAGTCCCGTATTTCTGAGTCTGGCCGTCAGTCATCATGGTCAAGCCGGACCTCGGTGGGATCTCTGACTTCTTCGCCTTGGCCCGCTTTTCCCGTATCTCCAGATCCTTCTTTGCTTCCAACCTCGCTTGTTGTTGGGCTTTCTTTTCCGCAGCCGTGATTCGAGGTGTGATGTCATCGAAAGGGTTCTCGACTATCCGAATGCTCCGAATCTTTGGCGGTCTGAGGGGGTGAGCGATCGTCTCGATTCGACAGGAGAGACTTGCACCAGAGGCCGCTCCTCAGCATCTATGTCAAGCTTCCCGATGTCCAAGACATCTGCGAAGCTTTAGCCAATGCTCGTAGGATGACCTGAGGTCTCACTGTAGATTGTATTCCCTGTGATCTTGCCGAAGAGCGTGTGTTTTCCGGTGAGCTCATCGGCTCGGTCGAGGGTGAAGAAGAATTGGGACGTATTCGTATGCCGCTTGCCATTGTTTGCCATGCCTAAGAGGCCACGCCTTGCACGAGTCGGGTTATCACTTATCCACCGAGCATTGACGGCGGGATTCACCGGTTGAACTTCAGCCTGCCATGGATTTCATCTTGGAACGGCTCGCCGTAGAAGCTTTCTCCTCCCGTTCCCGTCCCCGTAGGATCTCCGGTCTGGATGATGAAGCCGGGCACGATTCGATGGATAATGACACCGTCATAGTAGCCTATCGGATATGAGCTCTAATGTTGTTGAGTCGGGAATAGTCTGACCCTCCATGGTGAGGGCGAGGAAGTTGCGGACGGCCTTGGGAGCTTCTTTGCCCCATAACTCGACCTGGAAGAGGATCAGGATTGGAGAGACTAAGGGACCCACCTCTATTTCCCCAGCGGTCGTCTCGATGATGACCTTGCCGTTCGGGGCGGGCTATCGAGTGTCAGCGAGTTTGAGAGAGGGGGGGGGGACGGGTCGTTCGATGGGCCCGCTAACCTCGGTGACGTAGCTGAGGTTAAAGCATCAGCTTGATCTGATAGATAATCACACTTCGACTCACAGATTGGACATGGCTGTTGACGTCCTCGGCTTCAAAGGCCAAGACTATCTATCCCATATTGCGATTGAGCAGGTCGCGTGCCTGAAAACAAGACAAACTAGGAGGTGCCACGGACGGCGATTTAAAGTGGGGATTCACGCTTGAAGGCGCGTTTTGGCAATCAACGGCTTGCTCGCCTAAACCCCTCTGGGCAGAGCAAATCTCGACATTGAACGCGCCCTTGCTGCCTGTGAAAATCCTCTCCCTCCCTTGCCATGTCCAGCGAAGGTCTCACGCGACGTCGCGGCGCAGGGGGCTCGCCCTCCATCGGTACTTCCACCTCTCCCACGTTCGCTTCCACTCCTGTCCCCTCCGCATCTGCTCCCAAGCCCGCTCGATCCGCTGCACCGACAAGTACAGCAGGTGGTGGTGGAGGATCTGGCGCGATTGAAGGGCGAGGGAAGATTGCGTATGATCCGAGGGATTTCGAAACCGGAAGCGAGGCGCAGCAGGCACCCAGATTAACATTGATGGAGGAGGTGCTTCTCCTCGGACTGAAGGATAAAGCTGTAGGTGTAGCTCCCGAAAGAAGACGCTGACCGCTTCAGGGCTATCTCTCATTCTGGAACGACAACATCTCATACGCCCTTCGGGGTTGCATCCTCATCGAGCTCGCTCTCCGCCGGCGTATCGCCATGGTCCGGGATCCCTCTCGACGACGACTCGCTCTGGCCGACCGACTTATCGAGGTCATTGATGAACGACAGACGGGAGAGACGATCCTTGACGAGGCGCTGAAGATGATGAAGAGTAGTGAGAAGTATGGGACAGGGGCTTGGGTCGACCTGATGTCAGGTGGGTGTACTCAGGAGCGATGCTGACTGTGCCTAGGCGAGACGTGGAACGTGATGAAGATCGGCTATCAGCTCAAGCAGGTGCGAGAACGTCTCGCCAAGGGCCTTGTCGACAAGGGAGTCCTTCGCACCGAAAAGCGCAACTTCCTCCTTTTCGACATGGCCACCCACCCGATAGCGGACATGAACGCGAAGGAGGACGTGATGCGGCGGACTTTGTCACTGCTGACGGCGAAGACGCAAGCGGTACCTCCGCAAGCGCTGCAGAAAGATGGAGTCAAATATCCTCATATGCGGGCTGTGGTTCTCGTCTGTGCTGGTAGGTGGTGCAGTCTGGCTGAGCTGACAACAGCCTATGCTTCGAGTGTGCTTGAGAATGCCCTCCAGCGACTTTCATACGACTTCCGTGAAGCCGCTTTCGCGCGATGCGACGATATCCTCGCCGAGTTCTGCACTTGGCCCTTCGGGCAGGGCACCTCGGCGACAGCCGGGCCCGTGGCGATTGGAGGTGGTTCCGTGCGGAAGAGGGAAGGCGGGAGTGGTGGCGCAGGGCGTGAGAGTGTACAGGAGCTGGTTCGAGAGGTCAGAAAGGAGATGGCGGCGAGCTCGAGTGGAGGGGCGGGTGCGGGCGGCGGGACGGAGGATCAGGAGGAGTTGTGCTTTGAGGTCATCGCGACGGTTCTAGAGATTTTTGGACGCATGGACAGCTTGGTGAGTAATCGTTCGCTGATCGGGCTGACGACTGCAGCTCTGACGGATAGAATAAGCCAGGATCAAAATGCACATGTGATTTCTCTGCATTGCTACCAGTACAATCTGTTCCGCGAAAAGTCCATTGTGCTTGTGCTTGTGTAAATGTTAGAAGAGTTGTGCTTTGAGGTCATCGCGACGGTCCTCGAGATTTTGGGACGCATGGACAGCTTGGTGAGTACAGACAGCTCTACCTTTAGGGCGGACGATCGACGCTCTAACGGATAGAATGAGTTAAGATAAAAAATGCAAATGTGATTCCTCTGCATTGCTGCAAGTACAATCTATTCCGCGAGATTGTCCACAGTCATTGTCCGTGAGAAAGTGTCAAAGGAGTGGGCTAGCAAATTACTCCTCCGGCAGATAGGTTGGGGTGTGGTACATGTTCTCGTCGCTCGTTCCAATGCCCAATCCGACGAGATCCTTGGACATTTCGGGAGCAAGCGTCGGAGAGGTCGAGTGAGCGAGAGGAGAGGCGGAGTACATGTGAGGTTGCTGGAAAGGTGCAGTCGGATAGGGCGAGTGGTACGCGGTGCTGGGAGTGATGAGCGACGAGTGAGGGGATGAAGGGTGCCGGTAGTGAGTCCGGGTGGAGATAGGAGTAAGGGGTAGAGGCGGTCGAAGATAGCTCGACCCGATGTTCGGCGTGGACCAGGAAGCACCGTAAGGTGGATCGCTCTCGGTAGAGCTGGATCGGGTGTCGGACGGAGTGGCGGATCCACATTGCGAGTGAAGGTACGCATCGTGTGTCGGAGTCTCCTCCAGTACCGAAGGGAAGGCGCGAGTTGGGTTGACTTCCTCGGGTATGGGGATCGCAGGGGCAGATGACCAGCCACTGTACATCCACTGAGAAGATTCGAACATCGCCGGGGACTGAAGTGCCGGCGCTGGCGGCGGGACCCAGTGGGCCACCTCGAAGTTTGGGACCGAAACGGATCGGCGATGAGTAAAATGACCTGGGCGTAGTTGCGAGCCGGCAACGTAAGGCACGTCAAAGACCGGAGTGTCGCCGAAGAATGGCGAGTAGGATGGTGCGGGAGACGGATTCGTCTTGGAGGCCTTTGCGATCGCCTTTTTCTCCCGAGTAGCCCGGTTCACCTCCTCGGGTACAGGTGTGTAATCACACTCGCGGTGAGAGCGAGCGCAATTGTGACATGGGGATCCGCCGCGACACCGGATTTTCCTGCAAGACAATGAGCGAAGGTCTCCGAGGAAAGCGGTATGATTCACCTGTGCCTGCAGTACTGGCAAGCCATGGAGATCCGCTGGCGGCGACTATCGGGTGAAGATCCTTCGGGAAAGGCGGAAGTGCCGAAAGCGTCCATTGAAGCGGGCGAGACGCTGTCGTCGGTTTGAGAGAGGACCGATGGGGAGAACGACTGCATTGTGATTGAAGATGAGGTGAATGCGGTGCGAGCTGGGTGGAGTGGGGGCCTATATACCTTGACCGGCTTGGTGAGTGATCGCGGACATGAGCGAAGTTGGACGGCGTAGTACGACACGGTGGTCTCTGTTGGTAGTCGGATCGCGCGTTGCGTCGGAGAAGATCGTGACCCCAATTTGTCTCGGTTCACTAGGAAATGTCTCACGAGAAGATCAAAGAGGTTTGATGAGCACGAAAAGAAGTGAGACAAGGGGGGAAGAAAGGTCCACTATCGGGGGGTGGACCGTAGCTACCGGCATTTTCTTCGATTCAAAGGGTGAGAGCCGAGGCCGGGTTCAACCCTGATTTACCGAGCTTATGTACTCAACTGTCAAGTTCGAGGCCTTTTGGGAGAAGATTTCCCCGCTTCCGGTTATTTTCCGTTCAGTCAAGGATCAAGTGCAATGAGGTCCACGACCACAAGTGAGACCTTCCTGGAGTTCGACGAGACATTCTCATGTCGTTACCACGGATGTTCCGGTAGTAAAACACATCAACTTCCAAGGAGCCTTTGCGGAGTTACCCTACATACGGCTCATCTCGGAGCAATGCTGTTAGCTCAGGCACTTCCGAAATCGTGTGGATCACTTCCGCGAGGCACTGTGGTTGGTGCATCATGAAGCTTTAAGTGTTCCCTTGGACCTGTTTGTGAACGCCAGGCATACTAATTAAAACACAACCACACAACCTACTTGACATCCCAGCGTCTCATTAGCATACGTTTCATCTTGCCCCAAGGACTTTTGCTGCCGCTCTGGACTGAGAACGGCATTGCTGTCTTGCGTCTTGACTCAGCCTTCTTACGCTCCAGCTTGATTGCTATACCTGGAGCATCAAAGCGCTTCGCGCACGAAGACGTCGACGATATGTATCCAGACAATTGTCTTCCCCCGTCATGTTATCCGACACCGAGAACCGAATCTCATTCGGTCTTTATTGAGCAAAATTAGCTCCGGTACAGGTCTGGGAAAGGTCCTGGGAAAGGTCCCGGGGCTCACTGACCCGCCTATACCGATGCGATCATCAACGAGAAATGCATGCCTCTGATGATACCTAGACCGCTATACCTGCTCGTAACAAAGAGTGTGTATGATCTCTACGGGGATCATCGGGAACCGAAGCGGAGTTAGGAAACATGTCGCATGACCACCAGGGGGA
>JAABUK010005709.1_pt1 | contig 19152 bp, 24 predicted proteins | sample 5559141 | NCBI WGS metagenome assembly JAABUK01 (sample SAMN10711869, study PRJNA513367) | rock metagenome | isolation source: Antarctica rocks | place: Antarctica: Victoria Land, Pudding Butte nord | collected 2016-01-03 | reverse complement strand
CGGTCAAGTGAAGTGGACGCAGTTTGAAATGACACTAGGAAAGGGGTTTTGGCGGTAGCGCAGCTACAGCACATGTTGTCAGGCCACTCATGCAACAGGTCATCATGCATCAAAGTCTGCTTTGATAAGCTTCCGTGCTTGTGGGTCTCAGAGCAATCGAATAGCTACAGCTTGATAAAGTCACACACAAATGTCCCATACACCTGAGAAATTGCGTGACATACATAATAGCAAAATGATAAGGCTTGAACCGCAGGTTGTCAGAGCACTTGGTCATGACCTTGCTGGCTCTAATCAAAGAGACAATGCGCTTCTAAACCTGTATCAATGTTTCCAGTAGGCAACATTCCCCTTCCAGTCCATAAACGTTGGAATTGCGTCATGCAGCGAGCGCTTTCAGGTCCCACAGAAATTCGTGCTGGTGCACATCAATACGACCCTGTGCGTAATTGCAGGTTGTGCACTGTAGCAGATCCCGGCAATGTGTCACCTTAGGACAAATCAATTCGCAGGGGGGTGGGTCCAGCATGGGTCTTTACAAGGTACAGTTGTAAAATAATCACAAAAACTGCCACAGTGGCTGCCACATTCTTGCCCGGCAGCCCAGCTGAGCAGCAAGGCAAGCATAGGAAACAGCACAGGGAAAGTACAGGATGACCACTGCATGCATGACCAAGTTGGTGTCACCAAGGTGTAAGGACACAGGGTAAACAGCATAGATCTAGAAGAAGGGCTGCAAGCAACAGAATACCAAACGCATGTAAGCAAGAACAGGGCAAAGCATAGGTGCAAGCAAAGCCAGGCTTCCTCTGATGTTGTGTCAACAGCATCATCTTCCATGACAATGTACCAGCAAGCTCCTTTTGATGCTTAAAGCTCCTTTCTGGCGTCACAGCTGCTGCCACTGTGTGATAGACTTCTTTGGTGTGGTGTAAACAGCATCATCTTCCATGTGAATGTGTCCATCAGCACCAGCAAGCTCCTTGCTGTTATCACACCAGCTGTCACCGTTTGATAGATGCTAGTGTACGGCTGCGCCAGCTGCCCCCAGGTCATCAGCACTCAGGTCATCTTGATCCACATGTGACCCACCAACAAATGGTTGTCATGCCACTGTGGGTCACCTGCAAGGCGTATACAATTTGGAGGCGCAACACCAAACAGAAGCACCACCTGGTCGACGCTGCTGCAAAAGTCAGCAAGAGCCAGTACAGACAGTCATACTTGGCAAGCTGTCACTACACATAAACAGATGGTATGACCACTAGCAACAAAGGTGATAGGAGGTGCCCAAGGCAAAGCAGCAGAGGCAGTGTGAAGACTGCAGCTGAGCTGAGCTGAGCTGCACACTGCTGAGGGCTAGGATTTGTGGCTTCTCAAACAAGCACAGTCTGTTGTTTAGGACACTAGTCCTCTGGCCAAGCTGAGCAAGCAGATTCCTGTCGCGACCGGCGACACCCGAGCCGACTCCGCTGGACTGCACTTAAGATCAAGCCAGACAAGCTCCGGGCCGGACACACAGACCTGCACACAGGAACTGCAGTGCCCGCGCAGGCAAAGACGCGTAGTCTGTCCGACGTGGGCGCGATGCGGGTCGCGCGAGTATGAACAAGTCTAGTCTGCAGAGCTGCAAAAGTGTCCTTTGTGTCGTTAAGGCTCTGCACCTGGGCCCCTGTGTCTCCAACCCAGGGGCCATGGCCAACTGACGCCGCTCCGGGGCCCTACCGGGACCTTCCGCGGCGTCGATTTTCCATTCCCCCTATTTTGCAGGCAATGTTCGTTGGCCAGGGTCAGGCACCCCGCTCGCGTATGAATCGGTACTGCTTTGCTACTGCTCATCGCATCATGTAAGTGTTAGGTCATATTACTACATTGCTTGTGAAAATTACTGCATGGACTTACTAATCATTGCCTGTGACTTAAGCTCTCATGCCTAGGGTCGTTTTGGACAGGAATAGTTGACGTACGCTGCAACAGACAGTACACCGCTTAACAATTGATGATGCAGTACGGTGCTCGCGAAGTGCCTGCTGTCGTTGGGCTACCCGCGTCAGACTTTCAATTTTGGCTGCGTACCTGAACAGGAAATGTCTTCACAATCAAGGGTCTGATTGCTGTCTTGACCTTGGAGTGTGCATGGTTGACGCACAAGCAGAACAGGCATCGGCTCAGCCTTGTCAAAGCAAGCCCTTGCACAGCCACAAGGCGCAGCAATTGTATAATCTCGACAGTCAAGTGCACTCGGGCAACAGGCAAATAGCAGCAGTAGCAGCAGGACTTGTCCGCGTTCACAGCTGTATGTCACCTCCACGTGTCCTCAGACGGAACAGCAGTGGCCTGCCCTCAGCTACAGCCACTTATACAGCTCTGAGAAAGGCTGCTGCAGGGGGCAGTTTGATCCCAGACTTTTGTCAGCCTAACAGTGTTGGTGGCAGAAGGCGCACCTCACATGACTTGCATGGTAGCAAGCTAGTCAACAAGCTGCATGCTTTTCAGCAATGTCAGCACACAGACAGGAGTGAGCTGCACTTTCCCTCTAAACAGGTCAGAAAGTCAACTATACGTGTTATCGCTATATGTGGCCTGCTGTCCTGGCGCCCCTGACCTAGACAATCTTCAATGCTGGCCACATCTATCAGTTGCACCTGGAGACCAAAAACAAACCTGCGCAGGTGCTGCAGGATGTGCAGCCTGATGAGGCAGACCTTTTGGGGCATAGAGACGCCTCACAACTCAGCCATGCTAGTCATACAGCTCAGCATGACATTAGCAACCCCGGGCTTCAATGGCTCTGGGAGGAGGCTCAAGCTGTTATGCAAGATGGTCTGCTCCCTTCAAGCCAGATGCCACCTGCAGACAGCACACAGTCAGATGCACAGTCACAAATGGAGGCAACGTCAGCTTTGCAAGCACAGCTTGCTGTGGCTATTGAACCAGAGCGTGCCTCTTGTATGTTGCCTCAGGTGATTGCTCTTTGGTGCTACTGGCAGCTCAGAAGTATCCTGTACTTGAGCTGGCAGTTAACTTTGATATTGCTGCCTACGCGATAGGCTCCAACGCCTGTGTGAACTGACTGTTACCGACTGACTTGTGGTTCTGCATGTCGGGTGCTGAGTGCCTTACTTTTTGCTACAGCAATTGAGGCCTCAACATAGCTTGCTGTCGCATAGGAGAGTCAGGAGATGCAGCAGACAAGGCAAGTCAGCAATCAGCAGGCAGATCAGAGGCAGCATGTAGACATGGCAGACAAGCAGGTGCAAGCAGGTAGCAGACTTGACAGGGTGCTAAAACCCAGACGCAACTCCCAGAACAGCATGGTGCAGAGCAGCACGCTCCAACACAGCCCCAGCATGCGCAGCATGCGACCCATTCTTGGGGAGACTACCCTGAACATGCTGGAGGTAAATGCAGCTGCCAACTTTGTTGACACGCTTTCTCATAGGTCAGCTGTATGATTTGGGACATGAAATCTATGTGCTAGCTTTGAGTAACACAGGGCTGACTGAACCATCGGGCGTCCCTCTTTTGCTAAAGCTGAGCATAATCAGTTCTGGAAGGTGTCCACCAGAAGCAAACCCCTGCCAGTTCATTTGAAACTGCACAACATGTCCAAATTTATGCAGCTGATCAATGCTGGCCAACACCTAGTTTACGCAACTCATGTATACTATGCCTGACAACAACGTGACAGCAGTGTGGTGCGAGCAGCTGAGCAAGATCATCAAGCACCTGCAAGCCCAGCTGGACCATCAGGAGGCTGTTGGAGCAGGCTTGCAAGGGCAGTTCGCCACAGCCCTGGCTGAGCTGCATTGTCTGCAGGCCGTTGAAGCCAACCAGCGGGAGATCATTGAGCAGGTACAGTAGTGCGTCAAGATTACATGCCTGCAAAGAATGCATGCATGACACCTGATGTGCTTGCCTGATGCATTGCACTGGTCTTGTGAACAGATGAGGCCTCAAGCATCGTAAGTGCCTGCAGCTACATGATGTTTGCCACATCACTTTTACTTCAGTGTACTGCTTTCCCTGCACCAGAGTGCTGCGAAACCTCATGCATGTTTCATCTGTGTTGTGTAAGGAGCAAGTGTGCCTTTCAACGCTCACAGTCACCATTTTGGTGGTTCAGGCACATGCAGAGGGGGTACAGGTGGGGAGGAGGGAGCTGGTGCAAGAGCGCCACCTGAAGCAGAGGCTGGAGAAGATGCTTGACAGGAAGCTGACTGAGCAACAGGCGGCAGCTGACAAGGAAGCTGCTGCAGCTGTGCAGGCAGCTGCTTATGTGGCCAGCCTTGAACAGTTCATTCAAGACCTCAAGGTAAGCATAGCAGCATGACCTTGACAGCGCAGAGCACTCCTGAAGTGCACTGCAGAGTTACTGCAGCCACTCTCCCTTCTCCTTCTTTAGCTTTTTGTCATTTATGAGTAGTGTGTTCAGGATTTGTTTGTTTTGTTTGTAAGTTGGAGTTGTTGCTGCGATGCTGAGTCTGATAGGACAGGCAGCTTTTGCCTGGCTTCTATCAGTATCGTGACTTACATAGCGTCACATAATGTCATCAGTGATTATAGCAGCGAAACCCAACAATAACAGTGCACTTTGCTGTGACAGAGTCAGAATGAGGCCACTCTGAAGAGCAAGCTGAAAGTGGACCGCAGAAACGCTGATCTGCAGCGGCGGCATGACAGCTTGAAAGAGGATGCTCAGCACACGCAGCATGCTCTAGCCTCCAGTCAGGTGCACAGCCCACATCTTTTGTCTGCATTGTCACAAGCTACAGCAAAATGGCATCTTGATGCGTCAAATGGAGGGCACTGCCAGTCAAGAACATGATAGCACCAGCCGGACTGTTGCATGGGAATGTCACAGCTATGTGCTCCAGACTGTTGGCAAAAATCATTCAGCTCAAGGGCGTCAGCTCAACATGACACATGCCAGTTTAGGATCTCTGCATGGGAGGCGATGTAGCAAAGCTCACAATCCTGTCTGACATCTATAGCTAGCATACAGGAGGAATTGTTCATGAATGAGACATAGCAAGTCAATCAAAACAAGCATGACTGATATGTGGCTTCGTGTGCTCGCAGGAACAAGTAGCAGCACTTGAAGACAGGCTGCATGTTCTGAGGCGCATGAACAGTCAACTTGAGCGCTCCGAATCCAACGCTCAACAGCGGACTGTCAATGCACAGCACCAGGTACAAGACCTCTAGTGCACAAGGGCATCAAATGCATCGCATGAAGTCAGGAGACATTGCTTGTTTCTTGCCATGATGCTGCAACTACTCCTAGAGGTGTGCAGGATTGTCAGTTGATCATGAGCAAGTGCCTGCAGGTGAAGCTGGTTGATGAGGAGCGCAAGTTGCTGGTGACCATGTTGCATGATCAAGCAGCGTCAGCTATGGGCGAGCCATCAGCACTGACACCTGTACCGGCTGCCTCACAGACTAAGCTTCAGCGCAGCATCTCAGACGGCACGGCGCTGCCTGGGTCTCTGCGAGAGCGCTTCACTGAAACATTGCCGCGCTCAGATGCACAGCATGAGCAGCCTGACCAGTCTCAGGCAGGAAGCAGCCAGAGCACATCTTTTCAACAAGCACCAGCCAAGGAGGCATCTCAGCAGCAGCTGGTTGACTCAACAGTTGCAGCAGAAGTGCATCTTGATGCACAGGCGCAGCCCAAGGCAGAGATTGGTCTTGTGTCTGCTGCACAAAAGATGCATTCAGAGAGCACGCCTCAGTTGCGACCGCTTGGACGCTACATGTCAGCTTTGCCTTATGATCGTAAGCAGCATGTGCAACAGCAGAGCTCTGCAAGCCAGTTTGCTAAACGCAGAGAAAACATGTACAGTGAGCAGAAAGCTTATTGGCAGAAAAAGGAGGCACTATGTCCCAACATCAAGAACTGCATTGAAGAGGTGCAGCAGCTGCGCGCACAGCTGAGCCAAAATTCAGCCTCCTTATTTTGAGAGAAGGCGCTGTAAGGATGTCTTGCACATGACTTGTACTGTTTACCACTTCGTTACCACAGCTCCTCGACACTGCTGATCCAATTAAGAGCAACTCAGACTTTGATTGACACTCTGTACAAGCACTGGTCACCGTCTTCGTGAGTGGCTGCTACAGCTGTAGAATCACCACACAGGATGCTGCACCACCTGCTGAATGACCTGTCTGATACTGGGCATGCTGAGACCTTTTAGGCCAAGGCATAGCATCAATGGCCTGCACAGTGAAGGAGACTGCTGACTGACTGATAAGATGTGACCACATGGATGAGCAGCACATCAACCAACTGTTACACATGAGACAGTTTCAGCCAACATTGGAGCCAGTGAATTACTTTGTACACCCTGCAGCCAGCAAGCCCTCGGCTAGTTGCCGGGCACACAGCATCAACAATAAGTCAGTCCTGTTGCCGACCAGTACTCTGATGTTGAATGCAGCTGCTCCATCTAGGTTTGTGTCTACCCTGCAAGTCTGATACTGTCAAGGTCAAGAACAGCTTGCTTTTCATAGACGCATACAAATGCACCTTGACTGGAAGATAGTGCCAAGAGTCTCGGTTTGAGTCACTGTGACCATTACGCAGTCCGCGTATGCGCACAGCAAGAAGTCCGTGAAGCTGTCGTCAATATCGCAGGTGAACTGCTGGGTCCGGACGGGGAAAGCTGTGCGGCCGGTGGAGTTATGCGTCATGCAGCCCACGCAGCTGATCGACGCTGGGTCGATCCAACTGTACAGCACAACAAACTTCGTTGCCAGGTGCAGCTAGCTAGCTATAGCCTGAGCGTGATATTACAGTGATCGCAACCAGTTTGGACGCCGGCAGAATGTGAAACCATGTAGAGGAGCGACATACCTGCACGATGTCCGGAACTACTTTGACAGCTCTGGTAAACCACCACAGGAACAAAATTCCCACGGCGAGACCGCCAAGGATAAAGCGTTGCTTATGCAGTGATCGACGCAGCCGTCGACCGAAGCGCCTTTTGAGCTGCTTGATCGCTGTAGACAGAACTGACTTGTCGCGTCCTGAGCTATAACTGCTGGAGGTGACCGGCAGCATTTACGAATGCAGTTGGTCAAGCATCTGAGGCAACAGTCAACACAGAGCACTGTGGCTTAAACTGCGGGTCAAAGACTGTCAGGTTACACCAGGAGTTACGCCTTGAGTCAGACCTAATTTCAGTCGCATGCTGAGTCTGCTTTGTTGATCATGCTGACGGGTGCTGACTTGCCTTGTTGACAAATGCGGACGAACACGCATCTTATCAAGCCTCAACAGCGCGACTTGCCACACGATCTCAATCTTCAAGCCGCGTTGACTTGTATCAGCCAAGCTGCAAGTCTTCGGTGCCAATGTAAAGTCCTGCTTGTTTGGCGCCCTTCGAATGGTTGCAAAGAAGGATAACGAAGCACACTCGAAACCACTCTTTAAGCGCAAGAAGGGTCTTTCCAAGTTTTACGCAAACAAGGCACAGTCTTTCTCATCTCTGGACCATGCGTTGAGCACTTGTATGGGGCATTCAGCGCTTGCGCTGGAGAAGCCCAAGCCAAAAAGTTTTGATGCCTCGCCAATGTCGGATGTTGACGTAGAGGTAAACACTCGCCAGTTTGACAGCTACACCGTGTTTTACGGCAACGGCTGGCTGTGATACAATCCATGGCAGTGTTCACTTCAAGCTGTGACAAGGACGCGCAAAATGCAGGTCACCTCTCGTGCCTTACATAGGCTGCACAGGTCTGGGCCAGAAAGTGGAGCTATGGAACGTCATGACAGCATGACATCGGCGTTGTGCACGGTGCTTGAGCTGAGCTCTTTATCGACCTGCGAATCGGATAACACCTCTGTTACGGTCGATTCTGACGTGAACATGGCAAGGTCAAGGACCTCTTTTGAGAGCTCCCGACCGCTGCAGCGAGCCCTGGACAGAAACAGCTGTCCATTGCCCCGGCGTAGCTCCGATATGTCTCTGGACATCGTGACTGCAAGGCGAACACCACCATCAGAGGATCACTCAGAAGAATTGTCAGACCAAACTGTACACTCAAAATCAGCCTGTGTATGACAAGCGGTACCATCAACCCCAGAAGCAGTTCATTGAGACTCTTCTGAGAGGCTGGGTGGAGCTCTCACACCTTGTGCTGACCTCGTATTGAAGATGATTATTTGCAGTGCAGCACATGCTGCTCAAGCGCAAAATCATTGGTGCTGTGTTTAGGTGCTTTTGCCACGCAAAAAGGTTAGTTTTGCATGTATTGGACACTGAGTCCGTATTCTTTTTGAGCTGCTGACGCAACTTGGGCCGTCAACAAACAAATGAGTTTTGTGAAGATGACATTTTGCATCATTGACGAGAAGAAAATTTTCTTGATTGACTACCGATGATTTATTTTGGTGTACCACCATATATGCGCAGCCAATGCAGAGTTACCCGTTTTCTGGTTCGGGTTTGATTTGTGTTACGCCCTCCCTCCTGATGATGATCTTATGTGTACGGGTGTTTTGAGACAGAAACACGCATTTTTGAAGAATGCAGTATTGTCGCCAATGTATAAGTACAGGCAGTGTAAAGCCTGCATCTTGATGCAACGTGTCTCCTGCCTGCAATGCAAGTCACCCTGTGTTTGACATCTTGCTGCTCCTGGGCCGCCCTTGTTGCTGCTGCTCCTGAGCCGCCCTTGTTGCTGCTGCAAAATGGCAGACATGCACAGGCACTACTGCATGTCAGGTTGCAAGGGAGAAGGCACCCTACGTGTGTAGTGTTGCAACCGCGACTGTGCTCTGTAACTTACAGTACTACAGTATTACAGTATACTACAGTATTAGTAATGACTTGCAGCGCTCTGAAGATTAACGATATCAGTGATATAGGCACGTTTCTCAGATTGACCCTGAATGAAGGTATGCGACATACTAAACTGAGCATGTCTTTCACATTCCGTTCTTGCTGCAGTATACTCTTGATTTGTGCGATAAATGTGCATTGAAACAAGACTGGCCCCAGCAAGAGCCAATGCAGGCCGAAAGTTCGGCCTCAAAACAGGCAGCCGCTCAGCGTCTGCCCCAGGCAGACTTCTGTGATGCTTCTTCTTCGTCACTTTCACTGCCAGGGTCGCCATGTATCCAAATCCCAGTGTGACCCTTCCTTGCTTCATCTTCACAGCCAGTCAAAGTGCTGACTAGCTCCTCAGCCTGTGCAGGCATCAGCCAAATGAGTCAGCAACAACATGATTTGCGAATTCTTGACAAGCATTGGCACGCTGCACTGTTGTGACCTCATGAAGTCACAGACTCTTATTCTTTAGCCATTCGTAACATCACACCTGGTTGCAAGAACAGTGAGCATTGCTGGTGGTAGGTGACAGACACAACTCCATGCCTGCTCACACATGCATGCATACCTTGTCACGCTTTGCCACCTTGACACGTGCCAGGCCAGCTCTAAGCATGTTGGCATTCACACTCTCCGCAGCTGAAGCACCTTCCTTGGACAGCACCACATGCAGCAGCGGCTGAGACCCTACATGGTCTTTCCCTCTACTTTGCTGCTGTCTTTCCCGCCTTTCTATGCTGGCTGTCATGCGTTGCCCACCACCAGTTGCTTGGCTCAGGAACTGCGCCGCATCTAGGCCATAGTCTGCATCTAAGCTAGGAACCTGCATGAAGAGATGACAAGCCTTGGCCATGCTGAATCAACATACTGACAAACCAGTGCATGGCCAGGGGACCACTGCACTACTATGATGACAAGAAAGCAGCACTTACCAGACCGTGGCTCACGTAACTTCTGCGCCAGAAAGAATGCTTCTGGCTTTTGAGGGAGATGCTTGAGGGCCTGACAAAGTAGCAGCAGCAGCTACTGTCTTCACATTTGCCAATGCTTAATTATGCATGATTGTTACCAACTGCAGTATGCTGAGAAAAACAAGTGCCATGTGTGCAGCATGCTGCAGCAGCTCATGCTCAGCTTTACCTTCAAATAAGCTAAAGAGCAGCTGTGTGCCTGTGCAGGGACTGCCGCAAGGGCTGAGTCAATTTGCTGCACATTCTTGCCGCCAACTCTATCTGTATTCCCAAAATCCAGAAAGATGACAGAGTATTGGGGATTGACTGGATCTTTACTAATGACCCTCTGTACTGAGGCTCTGTACCATTCGTTATCTAGGCTGTACTGGGCTACACACAAAGCACCCACTTGCAGCTGAGGGGGGGCTGATGCAGTGACTGACAAGGACTTGAGCTGGTCTGTGATGTAGCCTAATCGCGGCTCATCAGCCATCTGCAGGAACATGAACTCTTGGTGAGAAACAGCACATGTGCTTTCTACAGTGTAAAAGCAACACGCTGCAAACTTGCAAAGGAGGCCCTGCATTCCTGGTGCAAACTAAGTCTTGAGATCAAGAGTGCAGAGTACTCAGCCAGCATCGCTGCCCCTGCAACGCCTAGTCAACAGAACTGCACTAACACTGTGTGCCAAGTTCAGCAAAGTTCTGCATCAAGACCCAAATCTATAGAGAGCTTTGCAATCAATACCAACAGTTGCAGCTTTCATCTGACCCTTCTGTATCGCACAGCTGCAGTGGGCAGCTAGACATGCAAGTCAGTGCATGGTGTGTGACTATGTGTGAGAGGCATTACCTGGACATAGAACTCGCTGCCTGAGACGACCTCAGTGACTGTGACTGTGACAGTCTCTCTGGGACTGTCACTGGAGGCATGCCCGTTGGCCTCTTCTTCTGACCCAGAGGCCGTTGCTGTCTCTGCGGCTGGCACGTACCCCTCCCAGACCTGCATGATGGGATTTGTTTCGTCGTAGCATGCAGCTGTGTTTGAGCTGGTCAGTTTTGGTGTTAGGCGACTTCAGATGTCAGCTGTGCTGTGCCCAACAACACGCTCTATGACCTCACCCTACACTCTCACGAAAGGTCAAAGTTGAATTTGAAATGAGAACTTTGCTAACGTTGTGCTGTCTGTTGCTGCTGTCTGTTGCTACTCAAGCAACAGCTCTAAATCAGCTTGATTGCTGGTGGGTGACAGACAGCTGCATCCTTTGTGGCAGTGAGAAAAGAAACACAAGCTGCAGGTATGCATATGTATTCATTGCCAATCATTGGCTTGTACACATACCTTGAGCCGAGCTGACTGTGCATGATCTTGAGCTGCTGATAGCTCTCGCCCCCCCTGAATCCGGTCAGAGTCAAAGCTAGGGTGCAGTTTGGCTAAGCCAGCTTCCAACAGGGCAGGCCCCAAGTTGAGGGGGCGGCCCCCTCCCACTATCCTGAGAGTACCTAGAAAGGTACCACCCCTGTCTATTGTCTCAATCTCTACTTCCACCTGTGATACAAACCATATATATGTCTTGTGGTACCAGAGATTGCGACGGTGTCATGCGGGAGTCAACACTTTGCTAAGTAGGCTGTTATGCATGTCAGGCCTGTGCAGATTAGGGCCTGAAATGTCCAGTACACAAGCTTCTATTGTGCAGGTGCCAGCTGAGGCAAAAATCTCCGGTTTACTTTGCAGCCTTGGACTGATTAGACTGCAGCGGGACGTCAGTACTGGGGTATATCAAATAGACAACAACATTCATTTCTAGTTGTCATTTATGCCACAAAGCAAAGAACAATCAGAGGCTGCCTGGATCCCAAGGAAGACATTAGACAGCATCTATGTCCGGCAAGTAGCTTCTACCTGATGGTCAAAGAATCTAAACAGAGTGCAGTGATGACAGTCAGAAGTCATCATGAGCATGCTGTTGCTGTGGTCCGATGTATAAAGAACAATGAACCAAAGGTTGAGAGCCTTGAGAGGCATAAGGCCGCACCTCTCGTTGAAGGCAATGCTGGCGTGTAAAGGCAAATGCTTCTTCAGAGAAGGGCTCGGCAGTGGCAGCAGGGCGGCCTTGCTGGCCCTGGGTGGCCCTCTGGGGGGCGCGCACCCCTGACGGGGAGAAGGCTATACACACACCCTCCTTCGGAATGTACAACTGCAATAAACAAGATCACATGATCAGTCAGTTTTCAGTGTCTGGCGGTCTGAACCCTAAACACTACAACCCTAAAAAGAGCAAGAGGATAGCCAGTTTTGCCAATCTGTTCCGTAGGAGTTAACACAGCAGATGGTTGTGCATCAGACAGTCAGGAACATGATGCCAAAGAATCAAGACCAACTACAGAATGGTAGGACAGTTGCACATAAATATCTGCTCTTCTATAAAAGCACACAGTCAGCCCCCTCTCCAAACCTCTGAGGACATCCATGTGATTCTTGGAGTGTGCAGTGCCTGACCTTGAGGCGGTGCCCGCTGAGCACAAACTCCACAACAGCGGTGTGCTTGCCTCTCTGGAAGAAGGGCAGGTATTGCTTGGCCTTAGGGGCCATTCCAGGCAAGGACACATCATTGTAGTGATGCGCTGGAGGCTTCTTAGACTGGTTATGCAGGCCCTTCTTGCTGTTCTTGCCGCTAGCTTCAGCATTCATGAGGGACTCGTAGTGCGCACTGCGCTCATCGTCTGTTCTGTGACGCACAATCTGGGCTAGACCTCGCACCAGCAGCAGCTCTGCAACCTGTGGACAGTGACCAGAAGCAATGAGCGAGATGAGGTCAGTTGGAGGGCAGTGCTGAGTTGTATGAATATAGGGGGCTGTAAGCAACAAGCACCACAGCCGTTTGGACTGGTGTAGACTTGGACACAACAGCATGACAAGCTCAAATCATGTAGGTGAACACATTGAAGATATACCCACAAGCTTGTATGTCGTAACATTTGTTTACTGAATCACGATGAGTTGCAGAACACACTGGCCAGACTCAGCTGCACGTTGACTGTAACAGCAGTAGCTTTGCTGCCAGGCCAATGTGCAGCACATCATGAAATCAGTCTTGAGTGACATAGGGCATGTGGTCAGGGAAGCATGCAGCAAGGTCTGGGCATACAAAGCCACAAAACCAGCAGAAGCTACATTGCTGCTCTTCTGCTGTCCATTGTTGTCCTTCTCAGCAAGAGTGACAGTGGCAAAGGCCATGTCCCGCTGGTCAGCAGTTGTGCCTTTTGCTTTGGCAGCTTCCGCAGCAACTGCTCCACCCACGGCCACCTGTCTATTGTACTCCATGTTCACAGAGACCTCCTTGCCTGCAGGCATGCCTCCTCTTAGGAAGTGGAGCCTTTCAAACTTTATGAATGAAGCAATCTATGGAATGTTTGATAGACCATTCTTAGTTCTCATGATATGCTGCAACAGTCTTCCAGCTGTAGTCACTAATGCTGGGATTGGTTCAATGTACCAGATGCTTTGCTGTTTGTGCAGTGTCGTAGTTGTGTTTGCAAACCAGCACATGAGGTGCTTGCTGAACATGGCAATGCGGGGCTAATGGTACAAAGCCAAGTGTAAAGCTGCTTAGCTAGCATCAGCTCCTATCTGCTTACATATCATCCTATGCTCACTAAATGCTGACTAGACTGCATTGCATTGAGAGGCCATTTCTGAGGTAAACATCCACAACAAGTTAGAGCAGGCTTGACCAGAATGGTTGCAATGCTGACCTATGAGTCTCTGCCTCAGGAACTCTTTGGCTTCTGTGGCCCAGTCCTCAGGCTTCTCCCCCTTTCGGCCTATCCTGGGCGCCCTTATGCTACTCAGGTTCACCCTGCGTTCCTGCCCATTGGCTGCATCCCTCACCACCAGGCAGTCTCCGCTCACCACCTCACAGACAGATCCGGTGAACTTGTCACTCAGCTTGGTACCTGCAGGTTGTGTCTTGCCTCAGCATTACAGGGAAAGGTGCAGGCTGTGTCTTAACACAGTTGCAACAATCATCACTTGATGCCGCATCGAGGCTATACTACTGAACTCCAGCTCCAGCAAGCAGGGCAGCTTCTTCACTCAAATGATGGGAACAAACAATTGTGGGTCGTTGATGTGGCCTGGGCTGTTGAGCACATCAAGAACTGGCACAGAATCCAAATGACTACTGAACATAGAGCTACGAGTTCCCCAGTAAGGGAGATTGACAAGAATGATGGTTGTCACACCTAGCTAGCTTTGGCAAGAGCAATTAAATGAGATGCACTACCGTGGAAATGCATTTGTAGTCAGTATGCATTGCAGCGCTCACTGTTGCATGGAAAATTTGTCAGCTCAGCAGCGAGGAGTGCTGTCGCTATGATGAAGATGGGTATTCAGGCTGACCTGCAGTAGCAGGGGCTACATAGTTGCGCCAGATGCCCACACGCTGCTGCTTGGCATTGCGCTCAGCTTCCCTTAAGGTGAAAGCGTTCACACTCATCATTTCCAAGCCCCAGTTAACCAGCTTGGCATAGCCTGCCTTCACTAGTGTCTCTCCAAGACTCACTGGCTGCTCACCGTCAGAGTACATCACCTATGCCAGTAACAAACAGAGCAAAATGAGTGCAGATTGATATGCTGGATGGTGTGTACAGGTGCTCAAGCACTCATAACATACTGGCTAATGAATAAACAGCGGCTGAACAACTGTATTGCTGCATGTACATCTGGACAACCGCCACGCTGATGACCAGCTGGTAATGTTGTCAGAACCTGCCCAAAGGCTGAGGAGCTTACCTGAACAAAGATAAGGGCCTTCCCTAAGAAAAGGCTGCAACAACGGCCAGAGAGAGCATGTGTTCTAGCAGCCCACAATAGCAGCAGAGAGCAACAGGTTGTCAACAAGCACACAAGCCAGACTGGACCACTGTGGCAAGCACCGGTTAGACAGAATGTTCATGCAGAAGCCAGTACCTGGCCAAACAGGTTGTCGAATTTGTCAACCCCCTCTAGCATCACTCTTACGTCACGCCCCAAGGCCTTGCTCTCACTGAGGAACCTAGCCTCACGCGCAAAGGGCTCAGGCTGTGCTGCTGGCTCTGGACCTGTCACACAAATGCGCGCGTTCCCAGAAGAAGCAGAACAAAAGATGCAACGCTTGGTCATGACAACTCGCAGCTCGACATCACATGCTGTCATGACAAGAGCTGCACAGAGGGACGACAAAGCAGTCAGGTTTTAGACTTACTGTCCAGGCTGTTGCTGACATCCAAACATTGTCTATCAGCAGCAAGCATTGTGCAAGCTAACTGCAGACACGACAGACCAGACTGAGTGCAATCATGAGTCAGACTTACTTGCAGTGCCATTCGTGGCTGGCTCAGAAGCTTCTGCAGCAGCTGCAGGGGCGGCACCAGTGCTGCTGGCAGCAGGGGCAGCAGCTGATTGCCCTGTGGGGCGCCTGTTGAAGGAAGGGCAGACAATGCCAACCAGCATGACATTCACAAAGTAGTGATCAGGCAGCAGGGTGGCTTTGAGGCTTGCACCACTGGAGACTGCTTCTATGACAGCAGGGATTGGTTTGCCCTTGCCAAATTTCTGCAAGACGCTCTGTGCATCCAGGTCTGCAGCACACATTTGATGCGTTGATAGGCATGCTGTGTGGGTGTGTGCTTGATGCAGTTGGCTGCAAACAAAACTGACATGCGTCAGAAGTAGTGCAAGGAGGAGAAAAATTATGTGCGCAAAGGTGAGGGGCGTCAACGACTCACCATCCTCAGATACTATATGTACAGTCCTCACTGAGCCTCTGATGGCGCTCTCGTCCTGCATCGCACGTTTCTCCTGAGTGAATGCTGGCCATGTATGAACAGCTGCACACATTGCAATCACACATCGAGGTGGCAGCGCTGAGTCAAAGGCTGTCATAAATCTGTACCTTTGACCACACCTCAAGACCTGATGACTCAGCGTTTGATTGTGCAGTCTCTAGCTCTGCGTAGTAGGGGCTCTGCTGCCCTCCACCTGAGCGAATCTGCAACAGCAAAAACAGTGTGGCTCTCAGCCATGGATTGAGTGTTCAATGCACCTGCAGCATCAGCAGCCACGATTCATCCTGAATGGTTGAGTGCTCGCCTACCTTAGACCAGCCGCTAGACACCACAGCTAGTGCTAAGTTGTCGTTCTTGTCGGTCAAGAATACTGATCCAAACTCTCGTCCTGGGATATTCTCCAAAGTGTAGTCTACCTTGAAGGTACAAGGCTGCAGGCACTGAGTCAGAGTAAGTCTTGGACACACCGAACAGCTGATGTTGATCATCGAGACGTGAAGAGGTGGGACAATACCTGCCCGATGCACTTTTTGCGCAGGAACTCTCTGCTCTGCCATGCAAAAGGCTCATCGGCCGTGCTTCCGTCGCGTCTGGCCTGAACGATCGAAAACAAAGCCGTCAACACTTGCTGCATCGACCGACGGGCTGCGATGCGTACGTGTATAACCGCACCATGCGTGGCGCTATGAGTGAAGCTAATGTCAGGCGCTTCTCAGGGGGAGGACCGCCTCGAGAAGGGCCCATGATCACCAGCGTGTCTCCCGAGACAACATCCTTGACAGTGCCGCGCAACCAGCCCGTCGCCATGTTACTATTCTTGGACAACCTACGCAACCTTTGGATACAGCGAGTGCTGAATTGGTGCGCTTGAGATGAACAATGTATCGGTGCAAATCGAATGCAGTCGAAGCTAGGTGGAGTCATCCTTGTCAAGGGTTTGACTAGGGTTGGCTTTACAAGATTGCAATGCACTTGACGGTTGGTCTCCATCTACGGAATTTCCGTGGCGTTTTGAGGACAACGTGTGAGAGACGCGGTTGCCCACCTGCATCAACGGCTTCATTGGAGACTTGCCGTCCTTGAGGTCAAATCTGCAGGTTGCAGCAGTCGTTGAGCTTTCAACTTACAGCCTGCGTCGCTGCGGGTTCTGCTGCATGCCGTGCGGGTTATCCCCAAGGGTCACCAAGTGACGGCTCGATCTCCGGCTCGGTGTTTAGTCGGGGTTTTTTGAAGTGCGTGTTGAGGTCTGAGCTCCCGTAATACTCAGGACTGCCCGTTTCCGGGCGCAGCTGCTGTCCCAGGTTCAGCACGATCACTCAGCCTTCTCGCGGTTGAAGGCCTGGCATACACAGGGCATCTCGCCAAGTGTCATGCGCAAGCAACATCCGAGGAGTTCCTTCCAATCTTTAGACAGCTCAGAACTGCAATTTGAGCTGACAGATCCCTCTGGCAAGAACAGATCAAACTTGCAGTTGCCGTGCACCTCAGCAGACCTTCAACACATACTGACAAGTTGCCCCGCACCCACTACCTTTAGCACTCATAAAGGTGCCAGACTTCCCAAACGCAGGAGACACCAATGGCACAGTCATCAACAGCAGCCGTGCTTTGCTAGCCTTTTACAATCTTTCACAAAGAGAAAGCCAGAAAGCAAGTTGCAACCAGCAGAAGTTAAAGATGAAGCACCAGGCGGCCTGCAGACAGCAGCAGGCTGGTCCAAGCACTTGTTATGTGGAGCGCTGTCTGCTGTTGTCTCCAGGACAACTATGGCACCTCTTGAGCGCATCAAGCTTGAGATAGTGTTGCACAAGCGGCAGGAAACTATGTTTGAGGTGGCCTTGGGGGTGCTTGAAAGGGATGGCAAATCAGGATTTTGGAAAGGCAACGGCATCAATCTCCTCAGGACTGCACCGTACAAGGTGGGTTGACCAGCAACGCTCACATACCTTCCACTGATGTGACGTTATTGGGTCTGGTCAGCGGTGTACCAGTACTTGCAAAGCCCATGCTCCTGGCACTGTAATCACTTACACCAGAACATCAGTTGACAGGTGCTTGTTGCCTGCAGGCTGTCAATTTCTTTTCATATGACATGTACAGAAAGGCACTCCTGCGGCTGTCGGGCAATCAAAATAAGCCCAACAGAGCAGAGCGCTTTGTAGCTGGAGCTTTGGCTGGTCAGTCTTCCTTACATGTATAGACATGCCGCGTTGACAAATGAATTCAAAAGTCATGGCAGCAAAGCCAGCTGAAAGGCTGTTGCATCAGATTTGCATGAATGACAGTCTGACATGTCATGCTGGCGTGTGATTCATGCTGGCAGGATGTTGCGCATTGAGTGATTTCAGGGGGAGGGGTTTGGAGTGGGGGTGGGGGCCTCATTGTGATATGCACAGAAAAACTGTTGATGACTGTGGGACTCTGCCTTAGATTGCTTTATGTTTTGACTCTTTCCTGGTTTGCAGGTGTGACTGCCACAGTGACTTGTTTCCCTCTGGATGTGATGCGCACAAGGGTCATGGGACCGGGGGGCCATGTCTATGGGGGGGTCATCAGTACCTTCAGGAATTTGCTGCAAAAGGAGGGCATTTCCTCCTTGTATGTGGGGCTACTGCCTGCTGTGATCAGTATGGCCCCTGCTGGGGCTGTCTTCTATGGAGTCTATGACTTGCTCAAGGTGAAAAATCTGCTGCACACAACAACATGTGTATAATTACTAGCTGCTGTTTACCTGTAAATGAAGTATTGTGGCATGCTGGGAGTACACTGCAAGGCCAGAGACTCGGACATCGCATCATTTGTTAGGAAGAGCTGCACTGTGAAAGCAATGAAGCTTGCAAAACAAGCACTTATTGCGACATGATGCATTTGACAGTGGAGGTACAATTTTAGCTGGCTCCAGCTGTGTCTTGTGACTGTCCAAACAAATTTGGAGCCCTCAGGTACACACCTCAGCACCCCAACTCCAAAAAAACAATACAAGGCCTGTCATAACACAGCACAGCTGTCAGCTCTAGATGAGCCAGTCTGCCTGGACACAGCATAACTGCCACCTTGCAAACAGAACATGAGCAAGCAGCTTGGCCTGTGCAGATGCTTCTGTCAAACACAACAGCTTCACATTGACCCAACTCAGCTCGAATCGAACCAATCGTCTCTGCCTGTCTTGCAGGAAAGTCAATTGAGGCCCATCAGGGTGAGAAACGGGAGGGAGCCTGGGGACCTGACAGGGGGGGAGCAGCTGGGTCCCCTGCAGATGCTGCTTTTTGGTGCTCTGTCAGGAGCAAGTGCTGAGGCAGTGGTGTACCCCATGGAGGTCATCAGGCGCCGCATGCAAGTCCAGGCTGCCTCAGCTAGCACCGCTGGTCAGTCTTCTCACTCACTTGTCACTCACTTGTCACTCACTTATCACTCACTTGTTCTTATGCCTGGAGCTTGGCAACTGTGTATCTGACAGAGCATGTGGTTAAACTCAGTTGGTGCCTTGCCTGCGTCCCTTTTATGTTGTGTGCTTGCAAAGAGCGCTGTGGTGCG
>JAABUK010005707.1_pt1 | contig 19155 bp, 16 predicted proteins | sample 5559141 | NCBI WGS metagenome assembly JAABUK01 (sample SAMN10711869, study PRJNA513367) | rock metagenome | isolation source: Antarctica rocks | place: Antarctica: Victoria Land, Pudding Butte nord | collected 2016-01-03 | reverse complement strand
CATGTGGACAAATGATGGACGACGCACTTCTTGATGCTGCGAACAAGGTTTGCAGCCTGTGGGTCCTTCATACGTTCTAGAAATTCCGCAAACGAAAGCGCTTGAGTGGCTTCCGCCAATTGACTATCATCAGCCATGTTTTCAGATCTAATGAGCGATGGTGTTCCTGATGTGCGGTTGCGCAGCGCTTCACACACTTCTGACAGAGTTTGCATTGTTTGGCCCTGTCTCGATCGGTTTACGAACGAACCAGGAATCGCGCCGGGGGGGGCGGGGGGGGAGGGGGGGGTTATGGCACTCCTTTTTGGCACAGCAGGATCATATGCAAGTTTTCAAGTTTCCCTGATAGACTGGATCTCAGATACAGTTTCCCAAGGATACACTAATTTGCAGAGCTTGGTATAAGTTTTCAAGTTTGTTCTAGACTGCCTTGATGTCTTCCAGATTCGACATTTGTCTTCTATATGTGATCAGATTTGCTGGCTGGCTAAAGCGTAACAGCATGTGATCTCTCTCTCTCTGGCTGAGCTCTTAGCTGGACCGTCCAAAAGCCAAGTCTAAGGACGCAATGAGTTGTACTTTGATTAAGCTTCACTGCATGACATACTGGTGCCATGCAACACAACTTCTCCAGCGAAGCAGAACTTCTTGATGACTCATAAAGCACTATATAGCATATATGATAGTCATGTACCTCAACAATTGCATTAGACATACTCTCAATTCAGATAGCAAAAGGTCAAGGCATTGTGACACTAGCTTTGGTAAGACAAGATGCAATGCATTGAAAACCACAGGTCACCCAGCTTGCAGAGTATACTACGTAGCATTATACGCAAACCATACACAAAAGGACATTTGTAAGTATACATGAGTGTTGATGCACAAGGCTGCAGCTGCCTCGTCCATGAACACACATGACAGGGCAGCGTTCAGAAACAGAGTGATGACCGAAGCAGCAGAGGAAGGTTGTGCTACTCAATCATGATACAGATGGTCCTTCTGGCCCAGATGGAATCATCAGCAGTCGTTTGTATCGTGCATATGCCAGAAGCCCGAAGCATATGAGACCACCTCCCACCAGACTGCTGATAGTGACTGCCAAAAAAATGCCCTGAAGTAAGGAAACATGACCGTCTGAGCCACATCATTTGATGTGTCAAAACAACAACGATGTTGCTATACAGAGCTGAGACCTGGAAACTACAGCATATGATACAATGTATGTGTCATGAGACTCATCAAGGTAAAGTGGAGGCAACAGAGCATGTTGCACGGGAGCCAGCTGAGCATGACAGCAGTTAGCATGGGAAGCGCTGACTTACTGTTCCCGTTGTGGTGGAGCTGAAATGCAGATTCTGGCCAAAGATGCCGGCCACCATGGCCACAAAAGCAAACATGACAGTGATGATCACCACAACCTGCAATGCAGAAGTCATTTCATGTCAGCCATGGCTAAGATGCATGTGCTTGACATCGCAATGCATGACAAGGATAGTCAAACAAAATAGGCAGCACATCTGGTGACAATTTTCGAACTCCTGTCAGAGAAGGCTAGTCATGAGCTGCTTGATTGAGCAGCTTCCAGTAAGGCTGTTGGCCCTGTATAGACAACACACTGTGCTGGCCATTGACTTACAGGATTGAGGGCCACAAGTTCATTCCTGCGGCTATCCAGCTCAATGGCCACCAGGGACTCAGTACCCAAGATCCTTTCTTTCAGCTGCTGTAGGCGCCTCAGTGTGTAGTCAGCCTGCACTCATGAATACCAACAGCATCAGCCTGCTGTGCAGGACCTAGCTGAAACCATGCAAATTTCAGCTGGCATGGGAGGAATCAATGTGCATTGGAGGATGAGCACGACCGAAACAAACAGGCTACACACTCATAACAGCTGGGAGCAAGATCTTGATATGATTGTGTAGTCTTGCACCTTGCATCTTGCTACCCTGCTCGATTGGCATGTTTGACCAGATGCCATTTTTATCTTCCAATGTACATTGATTGCTCCCACAGCAGCTGATGCAAACATTGTAGGCGACAGCAGTAGTTGTAGAGACCATGTCTAGCAGGTTGATGAAGCAACACACAGCCACACAGTATGCCAAGGATGCTAGTTGCCAGAAATTGATTGGTTGCTGAGCAGTGTGTCCTTCCCACAATGGGCATTAACCTTCAATTGGGCAATCCCAATAAGGATTCTGGCCATAACGGTGTGGACAAGGGGGAGCCACCTGAGTAAAGTGGGCTTCCAATAGGGCCTCACACCCCTCAATGTCCCGGGGGTCCACATAAGCAGATGATCGCTTGCGCGCACCACCGCCACCCATGCGCTTCAGCTTGCCCAGCAGTGCTGGCGCTTGATGGAAATCAGATCGGTACCTATCAGGAATGCAATGCGTCACATTGGCGCAAGGAAACCTGTGTGACCTCAGCTGTGCATGAGGTCCAGTTCAAATGCTCGAGCCTGAACAAGCAGAATGATGCTTCTGAAGACTTGCTGATGACTTGCTGTTGGCTCACTTGAGAGCTGAAACTACTGATGCTACTGTGTGGTCAAGATAAGCATTGTTTGAGCCATTGTATCACTGCATCAGCATGCATAACAGTAATGTAAGCATTGTCCAGCTGGCATATTGCTGCCAACAAACTTGGATCATTGCCTGACAGCGCACACACTGTGTATAGCAGCCTGTCGCTTGCAAAGCTGCTTGATCAACAATATATGTCAAAACATGACATGCTGCTGGTATCATGGTCAGTACATCAAATGTTGAATCTGACTCACTGCAAAGGGTCTGTGGATTCTGAAGGATGCCGTTGCCGGATAGCTCGTGATGCCTTCTCATACAGCACAGTGGGTGCCAGCCGCATATCATTACTCACGTCCACAGGAGCAGTGGGTAGCTGTGCGGAGTCTGCCTGAAAGGGCCTTTGCAAAGGGGGTGGCCCTGTTTGTTGTGGACCACTCAGCTGCGATTGCAGCTGAGTGTGCACATGCTGCGGCTGTTGGTAGGCTGTCTGACTGCCATCTGTCTGCTGTTCGTGGCCCTGCTGCAGGCACTCACACAGCTGAAGGCTTATAACAACACACCAAAAGAATCGCGATAATGGATTTCTACATCAGGTCTGAAGGCTGTTAGTGGTGTCATGCTCTTGCGCATGCTTCTTGCAGCTCAGTGTGTGACATTGCCTGAGCCTACTGTGTGCGCAAACACTGCAAAGCACTTTTCATACTGGTACACCCAGTCATCATACACAGGAAGTCATACAGCATCATGCTGTGTCATTCCCAATGCGTTGTCAGACAGGCAAAGCGCTTTGCCAACGGGAAGGGACCAGTCGTGAAGCTCACCCCAGATGGATTCCAAGAGTGAGCCACAGGGCCAGCTGGCGATGAGACACCATCTGCATTGCCGCTGTCATCTTCATCATCTGTCTGGGTTCCTTCAGAGTAGGTCTCGGCAATGTAAGCCATGTGCTCAAGGGCAGCCATGGCATCCTCACCCCGACGGCGCCCCAGATACATGTCCTCCATGTCTTGGTCGTCATCCAAGATGTCCTCCAACTCCTGCATCCACCATGACCGATGTAGGTACACCAAGTTGAGTCGGACCATTGTGGAAAGGTCGTTACATCACAACAGGAGTTGACGCCTATGGGTAACATCTGCCAGCACATGCATTGCAGTTGGCCAAGGGAAGCGTTACAGGGTGTGCTCATATGCGCATGCACGCATGTTCAAGCAACAGTCTTGATACAAAACAGATCAGACAACTTGAGGTACATCATAAGGAGCTGCTCAGATTGACACCTGAGCATGAAAGGCTCACGGCAATAATTGATGTGTTTGTCCACATCAATGATGAGCTGGTGCCGAACACAAATGTGAAAGTCATGATTATGCAAATTTTGGCATGCGATTCAGCTGCACATACCTGTTTGATGCTGCCCACAAGACCTAGCTGCTTGTTCAAGGATGCCTTGCCATCACGCAGTGTATTCAAGTTTCCCTTTGCAACCTGCGCTGCAGTCACATCATACCACGCCCTGCTAATGTGCTTGACAGCACTTGTCATCACAGAAATTGCCAAGATAGAAATTCTTTCGCGCCTGACATGGTCAAAGCGTGTGGCAGGTTTTGGGCAGCTCAAATTACAAAGGCTTATACCTTGTATGCTAAACTTTCCAGGATGGGTGAGATCTGCTGATTCAACTTGACTGCATCCTGCTCCATCACGGTGACTGCATGAGTCAGAGCTGCTTCCAGAACTTTGAGCTCAAATGGCAAGTTGTTGTCAACATGTGTATGGGCACTTTCCCTGCAGATGCAAGCATGGCTGCATTGTGACTGGGGACAACAGAAAAGCATGGCTGCATTGCTGACCAGCAGGATAACGGCCAGAGTCGGCATGTTATACTTTGTGCAGTGGACATACATCCTACACGCATTCAAATTTGATCACTTGTTGCATGAGCAATGAGGAAAGCAACATGCAGGCTCACCCCTTATAGCTCACAGCAGACTGAGACAACCGATGCATCAACTCCTTCACAAACTGACTGCTGGGGGTGGGAGCAACAGCGTGATCAGAGCCTCCTGGACCAGGCACACTAATGACATAGGCAAAGTCTGCAGTGATGATCACCCTCACACTCTGTAAGTTGACCACCAGCGCACGCTCTCTGATGTATATTGCAGTTGGGTAAGGCGTGGGCAGCTGCAAACATCACAGACATTGGCACGCTGCAGGAACAAGCAGCTCTACAAAGAAGCAGCTTGCGCAGCATTCAGGCGTATATCTTTTGTGAGTTGTTTTGTGTACGTTCTCACCAGCGGATCGAGTATTCTTAGGTCTCGAAAAGGAACTCGTAGTCTTGCTACGACCGAGCCTTTCTCCTCCTGCGATGCCAGCTTGACTAAATCGCAAGGACGGTGCCGTCGCGGTTTCATTTGCACTGACAAAATCCGCCTCCCTACCGTTGTTTGAGTGCAACGACCATGGCTGTCCACACGGAGCCAATGCAACGTCGTGTGAAATGCAGCGTCCTCGTCAATTTGCAGGTTGAGCTGGTCATCGGTGCCGTCAGCTTTCTGGAAGACCGGCAAATTAGCGGATGTCATCTCTCCTGCTCGCGTCACGCGACAGACTTCTTCATGTGCTCGGTGATGACCTTGGCGCGTTGCGGTCAGAAAGCCTTGTAAACGTAGAGAGGGGTCGAGGGCTGCTGACGATCCGAGGCGCAAGCAGAGCTGCTATTCTATAACTTTGAAGGCAGTTCTCGATGGTCTCGGAGCCATTTTGTCATTTGTAGTAGTGGAGTTATTCTGGTAGTGGAGTTATTCTGGTCCCAACATGTGCCAGATCTTTGATCTTGCTAGGCTGCTCATGTTATGCAAGACCTAACAAGTGTCACTGACGCTATTTGAGAGCTTGCTACTGTGCAGTGGAATGTCTTTGCAGCTAATTGCAGGCGTCGCTTGCCTTGCTGTCTCACTTCTGATTGTTCTGTGCAGCAAAATTTGATGCATTTGTTGCACAATTGCCATGTGTGTGTGCATCAATCTGTGCTGGCAATGTACAGGCCCCCACAGAAGCTTCGCGTTCTGGTAAGAAGAGCGAAGCTATCATGTTGCATGGCAAGTCGTGAGCACAAGCGCTGTCACTTGTTGATACAGCAAACAGGTCATTGTAAGTACGGCAACAGGATCCTGCAGCAAACGCTTGCGTATCTGTATAGGTAGCTACCACTGTATTAAAGAGAATCAAGTTCTCTTGAATACACGCTTTTTGCATACTTTCCTTGACTAGACGATACGCCTCTGATAAGCAAAAGGTATGCAAAAGAGGTATACCTAAAGAGGTACGTACCTTTTGGAGAAAAGTACCAAGGCTACAAGGTTTTATGTAGGATACAAAAATTTACTGTACATACGGCAGACATTTGAGTTGTTGTAGGACCCTGCAAGACGTAAGTGGATGCTGTCAAAATCTGTCAAGAAATTCTGTTTTTAAAGTGTACTAGAGTGAAAAATGTGCACAATGTTGGCCAACCGCCAGCCACAACACCATGATTGATCTGCTTAGACGTGTGTGCATCTGCAACCCAGCACTTTACGCATTCAGTGCCAGATTGTGCCGCAGCAGGTTCTGACCAGCTATTGCACTGGTACAGGCCACCAAAGCATGATGGTGATGCCTTATTGGTACAAATGGCAGACTTGGGAATTGGCCTTAGCAGGTGCATTGGTCACCAGGTGTCACACCCATCAGGTGGCAGAATGCTGCAGAGCCATCTTGGCCTTCTGTACTTCATCCAGAAGCTCAGGACTCAGCGACTCGAAGCCTTTAGCTTTGCTGACCAGCTTGTATGCATTTGCAATGTAGTGCAAGCAAAATGTGCGCAGCTGCTGTGCAGCGTGGTGGTCAGCAACCTCCAGCACTTTGCAGCAGTTCTCCACTGTCACTTTGCGCCTCAGCGCTACCTCGGCCTCACACACTAGGTACGGCACATCGTACACAGACGCCATGAACAGGAGCTCCAGGGCTGATGCCACATCAGCCTCATTGCTAGGCCATGTGACTTGCCATGTGTAGAAGAACTCGAAGAACATGAGGGCTGTGCTGTGAGAGGCTTGGATGCTGCACTGCTCACACCTCAGCAGGTTGTCCAGAACCAAGGTGTCTGTGCCAGATTCCCACAGGGGTCCCCATCTCTTGGCCAGCACGTCACCACCAGCTTGTGCAGGTGGATCCCCTTGCCAGCAACTGACACCACAGCATCTGGGTAAGCATCTGGGTTGTTGAAGCTGCCGGCAAGGTACTGGCAGGCTGTGAGGCTGGGTGAGATGTGGTCCTGGTGCTGCTGCCTGACAAGTGGCGCTCGGTGGTGCAGGTCTGTCACCTGCAGCTTGTCTGTCATCCACTGCCTCACCGCAGGTTTGTCTCTCACCAGCTTCAGCAGATCCTCAGGAACCTGGATGGCTGCAAGACACAGCTGCAGTGATGCCATGCTCGATTGTCCTTGCAATGCAACAGCATGCTGCTCACGTTTGCTCACAGGCAAGTCAGCAGCAGCCCGCCAGGCAGTTGAGACTAAGAGTTTAAGGCAAGCAAGGGCTTGCAAGGATATTGTTTACAAATTCTGTACGATGAAGCCGTAATGGTATGGATCATACCATTACGGCTGGTATACTTTTGCTTTGACACCCACAGAGCAACTTTGCTGGGTTCATATTCTAACAGTGGTAATGGAGTGCTGTTGAGGCTCGTGCACATACAAAGCAGGATTGCTGTAGCCATTTCAGTGAATGTTGGCAAACAAGCAAGGGCAGACAGGAAAGCTTACCATGCTCCAAATCCTCCTCGATCTCAAAGACCAAATCACATGGCGCCACAAACCTCTGAGGCTTCTGCACCATCACCCAGGGTGCCTCTGCCAGCTTCTTTGTCAGCTTCGCCAGCTCTCTGCGCTCATCCTTGGTCAGATACTGACTCGCGACCCCAATGATGAATGAGTACGCTTTGTGCACATCTTCTTGAATGAGCTTGTTCAAGGGGCCAGGGTTCTGCCCAGCTTGTAACCCCTCGTTCCTGACTTGGGCTGTGTGTAGCATGTGAGCAACCACATGCAGAGCCTTGGGGCCAGCTGGCAGACCCAGCTTGGCTCGCAGCTCTGTGGTGTCGCCCAGCGTGGCTTCTGTCACAGCCACAACACTAGCAACCACGCGGTGGTGCGCGTAGTCCTCACTGTCTTCCAGTGAGACTAGCACTGGGCCTGGGCTGCTCTCATATGGAGACACCACGGCAGCCTTCACAAAGATGGGCTTGGTGGAGATGAGGTGACTGGCCTCCTCCCAGGCAGCTGCTGCTGTTCTTGTCTGGTAGACATCCACATTGCGTTGCAGCATGTCCAGCAGCATCCTGGAGTGCTTGCTCATGTCGGCGCTCCTGTCCTTGTCCTCGTACAGGCGCACAAACTGGTCTGCGCATGCCAGGAAGCACCTGGGGTCTGGCAGGTCATCATGGGCCAGTCCATGGCAGCGCAGAGTGGCCAGGCAGTTGCCCTGAGCGTACTGAGCTGGCAAGAGGTCATACCCAGCATAGCCCTTGCCCTTGGCAAACATGGCTTGCATGAGCTGGCTGGTGCTGTCTACCAGAGTGCTGACACGGTGCAGCTTGCCATCAACAAACACCTTCAGTGGCTGTGTGAGGTGAACCCCTAGTGGGCGACCAGCTAGGCTGTCCAGGGCTGTCAGAAGCAATGGCTCTAAATCTGTGCTGGCTGAGCTGTAGATCTCTGGCAGCAGATCAGTGTTGAGGAAGGTGACCATATCGATGCATTTGCAGCCTGCCTGGCGCAGGATGATCTTCTGGGTAAAGCTAGCTGAGTGGCACTTGATGATGGTCCAGGGTAGCAGCTCCTGCAATGCCCCCACTTCCTGCTCCAGGCGCTGACTGGAAAGCAGCCTGATGTCGGTGCTGCAGCAATACAACAGATGTCAATCATGGAGTCAACATGTGTGCAGATGTCTTAAGGCACATCTAGGCATGCATCGCATCATTGCTAGATACTTCACACACTTGCATGAAATGCGCTAATGATTGACAGGGAAGCTTTCTTGACACATTTTGACTGCGGACATGCCAGGCAGATGATCAGCATGCAGTGTCACAGATTGCACAACAAAGCAGCAGCAGTGGTTCCACAGGCTAGGCTGAGAATCTCATTCTGCTCAGAAGATCTGCAGGAAACTTCAGATCTTTCATGCAGCAAGCTTGAGGATCGGCCATGCCGCAGCCAGTCTTACCGCTTGTCCATGGCAGTAGGAGTGCCTTTGGTATCTTCAAAGATTGTGCACTGCCTCAACACGTCTTGGGCATGCCTGTCACCATCACTCATTTTCAGCTTGGCCAAGATGTCACATATGCCTTGGAACATGGTGGGGCCCAGGTGTTGCAAGGAGATGAGCTGCTGCAATGGCATGCTCTTTCTGTGGGCTGCAGCTTTCAATACAGTTGTAATTGGCTCTCGATTTGATGGAATGCTGCTGAGCTTTGCTCGGGGATCTGAAATGCAGAGGCACCCAACTGCTGTCAATACGTGTGCTACACTGTGTTGGCTACTGGATGCACTGGGATCTCGAGGATGCTTGTTGGTTTGTAGTGGAGTAAGGTGGTCTGGGTGCAGTGCAAGGAAAGATCCTGGACGGTACAGGTCTCCTCCAAACATAGGAACCAGGTAAACACAGTCAAAGGCTTCAGGCATCTTTTTCCACTTCAGAAGTGCAAACATTGCCCAGAACTGGTCCAGCCACTGTTTGGGTGGGCAAGTGCCATCAATGCTCTTCCAATGGTCTGGGAGGCTGTTGACAACATCAGCCACTTCTGGAACCTGGACGTTCATCAGCCCGCCTTTCAGCAGAAAGGGTGAATCTTTATCCGGGCGATGCCTGCAGATGAATGATGCAGGTGCTTACGATTTCCAAAAAGATGTAGAGCTGTGTGAAGTTTTCACAGTGGGCAGGTACGCAATTCAGAGTCTGTAGTGTTGCACATCATTAGGACTGGTGTCTTCATTGGATCCAACTCAGGTGACAAAGCTTTTGGCAACACTCTGCTGCTTCAGGCTCACAAAAAGAGACTAGGCATTCAACGCTACAAGCAAAGCCAAAGGCAATTTTGGAGCATCTGTGTTCACGTGTCAAGCGCAGGTTGCTTACTTGGCAATCTGGCGCCAGGCAGGTGCATCTTCCACCTGCTCATGCTGGCTTGCTGGCATCAAGTCATACAGCTCCCTGGTCCTGGTGGCTTGCCATATGAAGTATTGCCTCTCCTTTGGCTGATCTGGCACATTGGGTGCAGGCCCATACCGCAGCTGCTGAACTGACCCATCTCGCAAAAGAACCAGGTGCAGCTTATCAAGGTCTCCGTATTGGTGATCGCTGATGACATAATGTAGTACTTCAGCAATGTCATGTGGAGCTACCACATTGCCCGCCTGCCTGAGAGCTTTCGTAAGTAGAGCTGGTGACAAGGTCTTCAGATAGATGCGGCGAGTTGGCCCGAGTGTCCAACTTGCAGCTGCAGCCTGGTGCACGGCCTGAAAGCAAATTTTGCTGGTCACTGCGTGTCTGCTGTTGACAATGTTGACAAATATTCCAAGTCAAACATCTGACAGTCAAACATCTAGCTCTTCCTTGTGGTTTGCTGAAACATTGCGGCACACATCAGCATGGTCCCCGTTTGCATTGGGCGGGCTCTGGTGAAGTCAGCAAAAAGAAGTAGTGTTGTATCACCTGAAAGATGGCCTCAGGCATGTCGACCACGTGCAGGCCAGCTTGCCTGCCAACGTTAATCAAAGCTTTGCTGAGTCTGCCCGTAGCAGACATGAAGCATGCATCAGTAATGGTCACCCACTGTCCTGCCTTGGACCCGTCTGGCTGGTCAGGTGCTGGAGACCACACCACTCGGCCATTGTTCTTCACCAGACAGGACATCGTGGCAGCAACAACTGGATGCATTTCCTTAGGGTGGAGCGTGCTGCTTAGCGGCGGCCACAACCTACACCAAAGTACATAACTTACGTTGCAACATGTGACAGAGACGCTGACAGCTGGTGATGCGCGGGACATCTTTGCGCTACTGGCTTATGACAGAGCAGTCAACAGGTGAGCTCAGAGTAAACCCCATATGGTAAGCTCTGTGATCAAGCAGAGGTCATGTTTGTAGACAAGGAAGGTGGCTGACCTGACCAGAGGTCAGCCACCTTCCTTGTCTACAAACACAACAATGGTGTCTCAGTAATGACAGGCATATACTGAACATGTGCTGCCATGAACTGCTGCAGTACCTGTAGACTTCTTCTGGTGACTTGACAGCCATGCTGTGGCACAGGTCGCAGATGGACTGTATGAGGGCTGCCCAAGCAGGGGCCACACTCTCTACTAGGACCTTGTCATTCTCAGCCCCCTGTGACATCATCAGGGTCTGCCAGTGATATCACAGTATGCTCAATAGCAAAGGGCAGCTTTCAGGTGACAGATATCAACTGTTGATAGCGCTGTAGTGGGCAATGGCCATGACAGACTCAAAATCATCAACTGCTGTGCTGTACTAAGCAAAACATGAATACAGCTTGTGTGAACAGCACCAAAGCACCAGATGCACACAGGCTGAACATCATGTAATGGAGCGTGGGGTAGGCTACTGACCTTGCCCCTGTCGCCTTCACCAGACCAGAGCTTGCGCCTGTCAGACTGCACCCAAAAGGCTCCATTCACGTGCACAGGCAGCGCAGTCACCCCAAATGGCAAAGGCATTGTGGCATGTACTCTTCCAGCAATGCCAGGCAGAGTGTACTGCTCAGCAGTTGCAGCAGCTGGCCCAGAGTGCAGTGCAGCAGCGACCCCATCTGTGCCGCCTGCTGATGTTACGTTGGTAGTCACTGCCCATACCTTCTTGGTGAAAGCTGTGCCAGTCCCGTGCTGGATCCTGACTGTCAAAAGCTGGCTGTGAATTTGACCACTGCTGGCTGATCCTGGCATATCCTCACAAGTTGCTGTGCATTCATGCAGCAACACAGCTTGGCTGTCGGCTGCCTCCTTGACAAATATTGAAATTGTCTTGACACTCCTTGTGAAGAGCAGCATGTCAGGTGCTGCATGGATGAAGCTTGTGAGAACTGAGTTCACAAACTGAGCTGGGTCAATGGCGTCTGAGTTGATCTTGCTGGTCTGTGCTGCCTCTGCTGTGCGCAAAGCTAACCTGAAGAGTGTACCAGGGTAATGAACCCCTGCTGCCAGTGCTGGCAGCGCTGGGCATGCTGAGGTGACAGAAAGGAAGGGTTCCATCTGGTTTGGGGCTTCTGCCATGAGACTAGTGTTGCTGACCAGACTGCCGCGCATGGAAGGTGCTTGGCTAGGCAGAACGCGTGCATGAGGGTCTAGATACATTATATCATCACCACTGAGCAGCTGAATGGTGTCTGACAATGAGTAGGCAGTCATGGCTCCTTTTCCAAATTTGCCAACAGTGTGGCTATCGCTGGCTTTGGAGCTGTCACCTATCTTCTTGGTGTAGCCAGTGAAGTCCAGCTCACTGAAGACTGCATCATTGCCAACCACCAGTGCAGCTAGTTGCATGCTTTGCATGCTGTCTGCCAGCAGGCCGTCTGTGGGATAGCAAGACTTGTCCAGCACAACTGTGAAGTGACTTGCCCTTGCATCATCGGCATTTGCAAGCATCTCCTTCAAGCACACACCCCCACCACCATACCTGCAATGTCTGGACAGTGTCAATGCAAATGCAGAATCTCAGTCGACCATACATTGACTGTGTTGTGGTTATGGACTTTCTGCTAGCGAAAAGCCTTGATGCCAATATAAGAATAATGCAGAACATGCAGGCTTACTCATTAATGTTGTTCCTGATGCATGTTGTGATAGGCTCCAGCTGTATGTAGCTATGATCCCAGCCAACATGCTGGGATGGTGCTGAGAATTGCTTTCTGTCATTTTGCTGTGCCGTACACAGACGCTTTGCTGGTCTACCCACATGCTCTTGTGTCAGATCAACCACCTCCTCAGCCTCTTGCTACAGCACCAAACATACCATAGCATACTACAGCTGCTGGCCCTCACAAGCTCACAAGGATGTCTGTGCATGCAATCGAAGAGTGCTGCAGAGATGTACACCACACACCTTGATTGGCCGTGGTCTGATCTTCTTCGGTGATGTTTGAACACTCGACTCATCTGACATATTCCGTCGTCAGATAGCTACAAGGCGTATGCAACGCCAGTTGACCTACACAATTACCGAACAAGCCGAAATTTCTTGCCGAAAGGGTCCAGGAGTCTTTGCAAAATGGAACCCGAAGAACAAGGCCATTCTATGTAAGTACAACCTAGCACCACGCACCAAAAGCCGGAGCGTCACGCTGTCGATGACCACAGGTCCACGAAAGTGCAACTGAGTGCTTGTGTCACAAGGCACGCATACCTGCCAAATGCGGCACGGGCGTATATAGCTCTAGCTCTGCTGGAGGATCACACCAGGGTCCTATGCACGCCTCCTGCGCGCGGTTGTGTGCAGACTGCACATTGAGACAGGCGCCTCGATTCTGTCGCAGCGTCAAACAGATGACGGACCTGGCCCGGAACCCTGCCCTTGTAGTCCGCGGGGCCTCTGTATAGAGCGAAGCACGGCGCCGTGCTGCGGTTTCTGGTTTCGGCGCACGCAGCAGATCTGCAGTTCTACAAGGCAAGCTAGTCATGAAAAGATGAACTACAAAGCACCAAGATTCAAAAACAGCTGTGCAAAATTCGTTGCAACTCCCAAGCTGGCATTAATGCTTTGATTGTTCAAACATCAAGCATTAGCTCATGACTTTGCCGCGGCGAGTTCAGGTTTTATAGCCTTTGCATTTTTCAATATTTCTGTGAATTTGCTGGTGTGCTAAAGGAACAGGCGTAGAAAAAGCAACTCAATGACAACGAGACAACTCACTGAAGATGAAAGCATGTGTGCATGACCAGCTTTATGTCCCTTGCAAGTTGAGCTTGGTCAACTAGTCTGGAGTCATGAAGCACAGCCGGCATAGCTGTTTGCTAAAGGCAGGAGCTCTGCCTTTGTGTAGCCTGTCTTCCATGAGTCATGGTAGGGTTGGATCCTGCTGTAGTCAAGGTCTTGTGCAATCTTGCAGATGGACTTCTTTGCTGTGTCCAGGTCACATGTGACAGGGCACATGACCTTCAGAGCATGCTTCCCATCGATTTTCAGCACATCTGCAAAGTCCCCACCCAGCAGTATGCCAGAGTTGTGCTTGTAAACCACATGGCCAGGTGAATGGCCAGGAGTGAAACTCCAAGTCATTTCTGGGATGCCAATGGTCTTCAGTGAACCTTCTTGTCCTTCCAACAGGATCATGCGGTCCTTGGTCATCTGCAGAAACGTTATCAGCTCTCAAAGTGCTGTGATTACAGTGTTGTGGATACTGTGCAATTTGGGCATTACAGGATCATGAGATTTGACTCATTCATGCACACACGGACTGTGCTGTCTGGGTTAACAGGCCCTAATACACAAGGCTTGTGCATGTACTTTGAAGCGTTGACGCATTGAAGCATGACAAGGCTATGAATAACAGAATGTGCCAGTCAACACACATCATTGCACATGACATTGCATTGTATTTTGCACATGACACTGCGTTGTATTTTGCAGGCATGACGAGTCTCTGTCATGCCAACAATTGCTTACCACCTACCAACATCCAAGCAGGCAAAGTTCAGGACATAGGCTCATCACCTGAAACTGTTTTTGTGGCACTGCTTCGAGAAAGTGAAGTGCCTTGAGCTGCAGACTGCGTCCCTCCACACTGAAATAGAGCTTGTGGCCTTCCATGTAGGGCCCTTCCGCTTCATGAATGACCACTTTCATATTAGGGTATAGCTCAAGCAGCAGGCTCAATGCTCCCACATGATCTATGTGCCCATGGGTCACTGCACATGACGGGCTGAAAGTCTTCAGTGATGGTCAGGAAAAAACATCTGCTGGTAGTTAAGACACACTACATTTACATCGTTGTAGACTTGGGGCAAGCACATGCAGAATCAGCACTCTCACAATACCCTTGGCAGCTTTGGCTGTCTTAGTACATGGGACACAAGCCAGAAAGGGGGACAGAAGGAGTCTCGCATAGGACATAGGTCAAGGGGTCATTGCCAATGGTTCTCTTGACTGCTTCAACCAGTGTTGTGGCATGCTTGTGTATCCATGTATCGTATCCACCAGCATCACTGCAGACGCCGCATGCGCATGTTTGTGCAGCAGAGCTTTGTGTGGCCAAGCATAATTGGACAGACTGATCCAGAAGATAGGAAGCGTTTACCTGAGGCACCACCCACCCTTACTTTTCAGAAGGAATAGATCCAGGTTCTCTTCATGAAAAGGCGTCAAATGCCACGGCAGGTCAATTTTGAACAGTCCTTCTGCAATTGGGTGAAAATCGCGCTGTTCGGGATCACCCCAGAAGAATGGAGCGCGGAAGTCTGCACACGAACGGTGCTGGAGTTGACTTGTGTCAAAAGACAAGTCGCTTCCGCTTATGTTGGCTCATGACGTAGTAGCTTGAACGATGCACCATTTGCCTACCGTCGAACTCGGGAACAGTGTAAAATACGCCGACGAGGGCTGCTGTGCCGAGCGCAAGCAGTCCAGTCGCAACCAGCAGCAAGCCCATCTGCGGTGATCAACCTGACAGCCCGCGCAAAAAACGCAACGCAGTGTGATCTCGCAACGTTCTCAGCTTGTCGAAATTAGCCCGGCGAAGCTGGTCAGGCGGAGTGACGAATACACATGCCGATCTCAGATCGACTTACTAAACACTAGTTGTCAGACCTACCGGCCGTTAGGACAATAGAGCTCGGCAATCTCGGGTAATAGGTAATCTGTTCTCTCTGGGCGCAGAATCGGCCGGCTCAGCAAGGGTCAAAGTTGGTACGTAGTTCACGTACAGAGCTTGTGAGTCATGATCCGGACTCAGAGCTGTTGGTCTTACGGAGCACGCTAAAACACGGAGAACTGCTGCTGGAATGTAGCATCCTTAGCTTCCTTTAACAGTTCAGATCTCAGATATATATATCTGAGATCTGAACTGTTAAAGGAAGCTAAGGATGCTACATTCCAGCAGCAGTTCTCCGTGTTTTAGCGTGCTCCGTAAGACCAACAGCTCTGAGTCCGGATCATGACTCACAAGCTCTGTACGTGAACTACGTACCAACTTTGACCCTTGCTGAGCCGGCCGATTCTGCGCCCAGAGAGAACAGATTACCTATTACCCGAGATTGCCGAGCTCTATTGTCCTAACGGCCGGTAGGTCTGACAACTAGTGTTTAGTAAGTCGATCTGAGATCGGCATGTGTATTCGTCACTCCGCCTGACCAGCTTCGCCGGGCTAATTTCGACAAGCTGAGAACGTTGCGAGATCACACTGCGTTGCGTTTTTTGCGCGGGCTGTCAGGTTGATCACCGCAGATGGGCTTGCTGCTGGTTGCGACTGGACTGCTTGCGCTCGGCACAGCAGCCCTCGTCGGCGTATTTTACACTGTTCCCGAGTTCGACGGTAGGCAAATGGTGCATCGTTCAAGCTACTACGTCATGAGCCAACATAAGCGGAAGCGACTTGTCTTTTGACACAAGTCAACTCCAGCACCGTTCGTGTGCAGACTTCCGCGCTCCATTCTTCTGGGGTGATCCCGAACAGCGCGATTTTCACCCAATTGCAGAAGGACTGTTCAAAATTGACCTGCCGTGGCATTTGACGCCTTTTCATGAAGAGAACCTGGATCTATTCCTTCTGAAAAGTAAGGGTGGGTGGTGCCTCAGGTAAACGCTTCCTATCTTCTGGATCAGTCTGTCCAATTATGCTTGGCCACACAAAGCTCTGCTGCACAAACATGCGCATGCGGCGTCTGCAGTGATGCTGGTGGATACGATACATGGATACACAAGCATGCCACAACACTGGTTGAAGCAGTCAAGAGAACCATTGGCAATGACCCCTTGACCTATGTCCTATGCGAGACTCCTTCTGTCCCCCTTTCTGGCTTGTGTCCCATGTACTAAGACAGCCAAAGCTGCCAAGGGTATTGTGAGAGTGCTGATTCTGCATGTGCTTGCCCCAAGTCTACAACGATGTAAATGTAGTGTGTCTTAACTACCAGCAGATGTTTTTTCCTGACCATCACTGAAGACTTTCAGCCCGTCATGTGCAGTGACCCATGGGCACATAGATCATGTGGGAGCATTGAGCCTGCTGCTTGAGCTATACCCTAATATGAAAGTGGTCATTCATGAAGCGGAAGGGCCCTACATGGAAGGCCACAAGCTCTATTTCAGTGTGGAGGGACGCAGTCTGCAGCTCAAGGCACTTCACTTTCTCGAAGCAGTGCCACAAAAACAGTTTCAGGTGATGAGCCTATGTCCTGAACTTTGCCTGCTTGGATGTTGGTAGGTGGTAAGCAATTGTTGGCATGACAGAGACTCGTCATGCCTGCAAAATACAACGCAGTGTCATGTGCAAAATACAATGCAATGTCATGTGCAATGATGTGTGTTGACTGGCACATTCTGTTATTCATAGCCTTGTCATGCTTCAATGCGTCAACGCTTCAAAGTACATGCACAAGCCTTGTGTATTAGGGCCTGTTAACCCAGACAGCACAGTCCGTGTGTGCATGAATGAGTCAAATCTCATGATCCTGTAATGCCCAAATTGCACAGTATCCACAACACTGTAATCACAGCACTTTGAGAGCTGATAACGTTTCTGCAGATGACCAAGGACCGCATGATCCTGTTGGAAGGACAAGAAGGTTCACTGAAGACCATTGGCATCCCAGAAATGACTTGGAGTTTCACTCCTGGCCATTCACCTGGCCATGTGGTTTACAAGCACAACTCTGGCATACTGCTGGGTGGGGACTTTGCAGATGTGCTGAAAATCGATGGGAAGCATGCTCTGAAGGTCATGTGCCCTGTCACATGTGACCTGGACACAGCAAAGAAGTCCATCTGCAAGATTGCACAAGACCTTGACTACAGCAGGATCCAACCCTACCATGACTCATGGAAGACAGGCTACACAAAGGCAGAGCTCCTGCCTTTAGCAAACAGCTATGCCGGCTGTGCTTCATGACTCCAGACTAGTTGACCAAGCTCAACTTGCAAGGGACATAAAGCTGGTCATGCACACATGCTTTCATCTTCAGTGAGTTGTCTCGTTGTCATTGAGTTGCTTTTTCTACGCCTGTTCCTTTAGCACACCAGCAAATTCACAGAAATATTGAAAAATGCAAAGGCTATAAAACCTGAACTCGCCGCGGCAAAGTCATGAGCTAATGCTTGATGTTTGAACAATCAAAGCATTAATGCCAGCTTGGGAGTTGCAACGAATTTTGCACAGCTGTTTTTGAATCTTGGTGCTTTGTAGTTCATCTTTTCATGACTAGCTTGCCTTGTAGAACTGCAGATCTGCTGCGTGCGCCGAAACCAGAAACCGCAGCACGGCGCCGTGCTTCGCTCTATACAGAGGCCCCGCGGACTACAAGGGCAGGGTTCCGGGCCAGGTCCGTCATCTGTTTGACGCTGCGACAGAATCGAGGCGCCTGTCTCAATGTGCAGTCTGCACACAACCGCGCGCAGGAGGCGTGCATAGGACCCTGGTGTGATCCTCCAGCAGAGCTAGAGCTATATACGCCCGTGCCGCATTTGGCAGGTATGCGTGCCTTGTGACACAAGCACTCAGTTGCACTTTCGTGGACCTGTGGTCATCGACAGCGTGACGCTCCGGCTTTTGGTGCGTGGTGCTAGGTTGTACTTACATAGAATGGCCTTGTTCTTCGGGTTCCATTTTGCAAAGACTCCTGGACCCTTTCGGCAAGAAATTTCGGCTTGTTCGGTAATTGTGTAGGTCAACTGGCGTTGCATACGCCTTGTAGCTATCTGACGACGGAATATGTCAGATGAGTCGAGTGTTCAAACATCACCGAAGAAGATCAGACCACGGCCAATCAAGGTGTGTGGTGTACATCTCTGCAGCACTCTTCGATTGCATGCACAGACATCCTTGTGAGCTTGTGAGGGCCAGCAGCTGTAGTATGCTATGGTATGTTTGGTGCTGTAGCAAGAGGCTGAGGAGGTGGTTGATCTGACACAAGAGCATGTGGGTAGACCAGCAAAGCGTCTGTGTACGGCACAGCAAAATGACAGAAAGCAATTCTCAGCACCATCCCAGCATGTTGGCTGGGATCATAGCTACATACAGCTGGAGCCTATCACAACATGCATCAGGAACAACATTAATGAGTAAGCCTGCATGTTCTGCATTATTCTTATATTGGCATCAAGGCTTTTCGCTAGCAGAAAGTCCATAACCACAACACAGTCAATGTATGGTCGACTGAGATTCTGCATTTGCATTGACACTGTCCAGACATTGCAGGTATGGTGGTGGGGGTGTGTGCTTGAAGGAGATGCTTGCAAATGCCGATGATGCAAGGGCAAGTCACTTCACAGTTGTGCTGGACAAGTCTTGCTATCCCACAGACGGCCTGCTGGCAGACAGCATGCAAAGCATGCAACTAGCTGC